>Ga0233431_1000450_pt1 | contig 91106 bp, 88 predicted proteins | sample SI_118_April2016_FD_179867 | JGI IMG/M metagenome (GOLD analysis project Ga0233431, IMG submission 179867) | Seawater microbial communities from Saanich Inlet, British Columbia, Canada - SI_118_April2016_200_MG | ecosystem: Environmental > Aquatic > Marine > Inlet | place: Canada: British... | reverse complement strand
ACAACCGACACAGGTGGATAAGTCGAGAAGACTAAGGGGAGCGAGAGAACGCAGTTTAAGGAACTCGGCAAAACAGCTGGGCGTAATTTTGAGAGATGCCCTTCCTATTATCTTCGGATACATAGGACGCAGTGAATGATATGAGGTGGACTGTTTACCAAAAACACAGGTCTATGCAAACTCGAAAGAGGAAGTATATGGGCTGAAACCTGACCGGTGCCAGAAGATTAAAGAATCGGGTTTTTCCTTCGGGAAAGGCTTGAGACTGAAGTCCTGGTGAACGTCAGCAGTAACTATAACTGTTCTAAGGTAGCGAAGTTCCTTGTCGCTTAATTGGCGACCCGCACGAAAGGTTTAACCAGCCTCATACTGTCTTGAACTGCGACTCGGCGAAATTGAAATGGCTGTGAAGATGCGGCCTACTAACGGCAGGACAAAAAGACCCCGTGGAGCTTTACTACATCTTGGCATTGGGAATGTATATGAAGTTGTTTAGTATAGGTGGGAGATTATTACTTTTGGTAATAATCGTCAGTGAAATACCACTCGCTTTATATATATTACCTCACTTAACCTGACTGCAAACGTCATGGAAGGACACTGTCTGGAGGGTAGTTTAACTGGGGAGGTTGCTTGCTAAAAGATAACGCAAGCGCGCAATGGTACCCTTAACCTGGATGGAAATCAGGTTGGACGTGCAATAGCATATGGGTGCTTGACTGTGAGGCATACGCGCCGAGCAGAAGCGAAAGCTGGTTATAGTGATCCTCGTGCACTTTGTGGAAGGTGCCGGGCTTATCGGATAAAAGTTACCCCGGGGATAACAGAGTCATCGCGCCTAAGCGTCCCTAGCGTCGGCGCGGTTTGCTACCTCGATGTCGGCTCATCGCATCCTGGGGCTGTACAAGGTCCCAAGGGTTAGTCTGTTCGCCTATTAAAGCGGTACGCGAGCTGGGTTCAGACCGTCGTGAGACAGGTCGGCCTCTATCCGCCGTTAGCGTTCGATAATTGAAGAAATTTGCTCCTAGTACGAGAGGACCGGAGTGAGTCAATCCCTAGTGTTCCTGTTGTCCCTATCAAGGGCAGCGCAGGGTAGCTACATTGGTTAAGGATAACCGCTGAAAGCATCTAAGCGGGAAGCCTCTTCTAAGATTAATTATCGCCATTAGACTCGTGGGAGACCACCACGTTGATAGGCCACCGGTGTAAGTTTGGCAACAAATTAAGCCTAGTGGTACTAAATGTCAATTGAACAAGATAGTTCGTATTTTTGGCTGTGTGAGTTAGCACTTTAATTTATTAAAGTAATAGCTTCGTTTATGTGACATCTTCTCTTCACCTTTTAGTGAGTACAAAAGTACTTTAAAAGTAGTGTTTGGGACTTATTTAAAGTCCCTCTAGTTCTGGTCTCTGGAGCGCGGTGGAACCAACTCTTTCCATCCCGAACAGAGTCTTGAAACGCCGCAGCGCTGACGATACTATATGGGCAACTGTATGGGACAATAGGTCGAGGCCGGAACTAGGGGGATTTTTTGTTGACTTGTGAATAAACAAACCCACTAACTCTTATTACAATAAGTATTAGGTAAAGTAATATGATTTGGATAGTTTGTTTGATTTTTAATTTAGATAGTTGTTTGGCGATAAGTTTAATTAACCAAACTAGTGATTTTAGGTTTTTTTGACTGAATATTAAGTTAGTTTGCTGTTTTGGTAAGTATTGATTTAATCTTGCTTCGCTTTGAGCAATTCTCCAGTGTTGACTTATAAAGTCTTTAAAAGTGGTACGTTCTTTATGATGAGCAATTACGTTTTCCTGGTAATAGATATTTATATTTTGACTAACTAGACGCTTACCAAGCTCTATATCATGTGATCCTAGCTGTAGGTTTGTTGCAAATAAGTTGTTTTTAATAATTTTTTTTGGGAAAGATACATTTTTAGTATCTAAAACTGATAATGTTTTATCACTTAAAAAATGTGTTTCCAGCCAGTGTTTATAGTGCTGAGCCATAATTCTAGCGTAAGTATTATTTTGAGGATAACTAATTATTCTTCCTTGAATAACTGATTTGGGGTGCTTTTTTTGTGCAGAAATAATATTCTCTACCCAGCTTTCTTCTACCCAGCAATCATCATCCAAACACGCAATAATATTTCCTTGGGCTTTATTAATACCTAGGTTGTAAAGGCCAGGGTAATTATTCTTCTTAGAAACACAACGGATAATTGATAAAGTTGAACTAAGTTTTTTAATTACTAGCTTAGTGTGATCTGTAGAGTTGTTATCAATGATGATTACTTCATCTGGTATGATAGTTTGATTTGCTAAAGAGGTCAGACATAGCTCTAATAGCTGGGCTCTGTTTTTGGTAGGGATTACTATAGAAATAGTCATGAGTTATTAATGATACGACAGTTATAATAAACCATAGTATAGAATTTATGAAAATGCCATCGCGTTATCATCGGGACTTTTTATTAACTCTTGTTCAAAAGGAGCTTTCTCTCAGATATCGTTATACTTGGCTAGGATTTCTTTGGGCAGTTATCAACCCAGTACTACAAATGTTAAGTTTGGGGATGGTTTTCAAATTATTTACTCGCGTTGATATTGATCACTACTTTCTGTTTTTATTTATTGGGTTAATTCCGTGGAACTTCTTTTCTCAGAGTCTTCATCAGGTTACGCCAATTATTATTGCTAAGCGGCATTTATTGACCAAGTCAAATTTTCCTAAAGAGTTTTTACCATTATCTTTAATTTTAGTTAACCTACTCCATTTTTTTGTTGCAATGGTGATAGCCCTACCACTAGTTACGGTCAATTATGAGCTTTCCTGGTCCAAACTTTTATTTGTTCCCTTATCTTTACTATGGCTAGTTGGTCTTACAGGAGGGTTGAGTTTACTGACATCAGCGGCGACTGTCTATTTTAGAGATATTAATTTTGTGGTTAAGAACTTTTTACCTCTCTGGTTCTATATGACTCCAATCTTATACACTCAAGATATAACCCCAGCTTTATTACAGCCTCTGTTGTATCTTAATCCTATGGCAGGAGTCATTGAGTTGATGAGATTTGGTCTTTCCATTACTTCTACTATCTCTTTAGATTTGGTGGGATCCAACCTATTAATTTCATGCTTAATTTGCATTCTTGGATGGTATGTATTTCAGAAGTCAAAACCTTACTTTGTAGATAAACTTTAGGGGTTCAATTTATGTCACAGATAGCTGTTAAATTAGATAAAATTGGCAAAGAATTTCATATATCCCATGTCGAAAATGGTAGCTTTTGGGCTTTAAAAAATGTCAGTTTGAAAATCAATAAAGGTGAAAGAGTAGGCTTGATTGGTCCCAATGGAGCTGGAAAAACCACTCTATTACAGATTATTGCTGGAATTACTCAGCCAACTACTGGAGTTGTTACTACTTCAGGGCGAGTGGTGGCTCTTATGGATTTAGAGGCTGGTTTTCATCCAGATTTAACAGGAGAAGAAAATGTCTATTTGAATGGGATGTTGGTGGGGATGAATGAAAGTGAGATTAAGCAGAAATTTAAACAAATAGTTGAGTTTGCTGATATTGGACAGTTTATTAAGGCCCCTTTTTATACATATTCGTCAGGAATGAAGTTTCGCCTTGCCTTTGCAGTGGCAATCGCGAGTGAATGCGATGTTATGATTCTTGATGAAATTTTTTTAGCCGGTGATTTTGAATTTCAAATTAAAACTTTAAAGGCAATTAAAAATTTACAAAAGAAACGAGAGATCACTACGATCATCTGCTCACATGCACCAGCTTTTATCTGGAATCTGGCTGATAGTTTTTGGGGGATTGATGGGGGAATAGTAGTGCAAAAAAAGAAATCTAGCCTCTTAGAGGATATTGATCAAAAACACGATGTTTGGACTAAGGCTTTTAAAATTGATTATGAATCTACTACAAAGTAAGTGTAGAAAGACTGGTTTTTTTATCTTGTAATTCTCTATATAGATTCAGCCAATGATCATTTAGTTGAGAAGGTGTAGGGGGAAATTGACTGACTAACTTGTTTTTTTGACTTAATATAAAAATATGAGATTGATTTTTCTTGTTGTTTTGGGGCGCATCACTATATAGTTCACAATTTTTGAAGATTTTATTAAATTTTTTATACAACTGATTTAAAAACTTTTTTTGGTTTCCTTGTCGGTGAGATATTACTACATAGATGATTATCCCCTGAGGAGTAAGAGAGTTTTTTAGTTGTTCTAGCGTCGAGTTCTGAGAGCAGAAGCTGAATTTGATGTCGTTTCTGCGTTCGTAGGCAAATCCCAGGTCAAAAAAAATAACATCATATTTTTTTTTGTTTTCTTCTAGAAATTGTTCAGCTTTTGTATGATGAATACTGACTGATGGATCTTGAGGTAGATCAAAAAATTTAGTTGCCAACTTTATCACTAGTGGATCTTGTTCTACTATATCAATGGATATTGGACGACTTTTATCTCTTTCCCATAATGTTGTAGGGGCGCAGCAAGGCCCCCCTCCCAGAAATAAAATCTCTTTTGGTTTTTTTAGATAAAAATCAGTTAAAAAGAATGGTGAATTCCAGGGGAGTTTAGTTTTAGTGTTATAACCAGCCATAAATTTATTGTTAGAAAACATGCCTAAGAAATTAATTTGAGGTTGATATTTCACACTTAAATGTTGGTAAGACGAAGTTTTATCAAATAGCGTATAGCTGTGGTGATGGGGAAATAGCAGTTGATGAAAATCACGAATTTTTTGTTGCCACTTCATAGTATTTTACTGAGTAGTTTATTTAGTTCAGTTTTACTTAGTTGTGGTAAAAAAATGATTTTTATCCAATAAGTATTTCTTTGTTTAAAACAGCGCAGTGGATATAGATCAGCAACTGCTTCTAGTCTGCTAAACTGTTTGTGATTGCAGGAAAATAACAAGCTGATATTGCTGGGATGATATATTAATTCTATGGATCGAGAGGCTTTAAGCTGGTTAATAAAATAATCTCTTAAAGATTGTGCTTTTATTATTTGTTTTTTTAACTTTACCGTTTGTTTATTTCCTACTAAAGAGGACCAGGTAGCTATAGCAGGGAGCAATGATTTGGTTTCGCTCAAGCCCTGAGCAATAAACTTATCTTCAGGGAGAATGTTCTTCCGTAGTAAGATGCCGCCAGCTGGAGCTGGAATTCCTAAATATTTATGAAAATCCAATGTCATAGTAAAGAGCGAAGATGTTGCTAAAGGTTTTATTGCTTTTGGTGAAAATGGTGTAATTAGGCCATCAAAAGCTGCATCTAAGCAGATGCAAACCTGATTATTAATTTTTAGCTCATCTATGATATTTTGAATAGCAATTAACTTATCTGAAGTACCGGTTTTTTTATATCCCCAAGTTAAAAATATGCAAACGGCTTCATCTTTATTTAAATTTGATAGATTTTTTTTGAGCTTATTTATATCCATGACCCATTTATCAGTAAGCTTAATTTTGTTAAGATCAAAATCTAAGATTTTAGCTGAGCTAATAATAGAATGATGAGATAGCTGTGTATGAACTAGATTAATTTTTTTATATCCCCGAGATAAAAACCAATTTTTACACAGTAGTAAAGAATAGAAATTTCCCATGGAAGCACCACTATTGATAAAGCCAGTCCAATGACTCGAGTCACCCTTAAAAGTTTTTATTAAAGACTCGAAAACCTCTATTTCTAAGTCAGAAAGCGAGTTAGTTTTTTGTGGAAATTTTCTAATCCACTGTCCGTAGTGTATTGGGTTAAAATATACAAATAGAAAGTAACTTAGATATGCTGATATATTATTTTTAATATAAAAAGAACCATGGATATTTTTGTGACCATCAGAGAGATATCTCTCCTTTATTCGCCACAGTCGATATCCAGTTTTAAAAGTAGTGATGAGTTTATTTAATTGATTTAACATTGTAATATGTCAAAGATGCGTAACGTTCTCTATGTAAACTGGGGCACTCCTGATAAGGAGTATACCTTCAAGGCTGCTGCTAAGAAAGGTTTATCTATTTATTTGGCGACTTTTGAAAACTATCCAGACTGGATTAAGTCTTATGTGCCGGCCTCCAACATAATTATTACCAATACTTACGATTCGGATGTTTTAATCAGTGACGTTGCTAAGTACATGAAGAATACTAAAACTGAGTTTGATGCAGTGTTAACTTTTTTTGAAATGAATATTATTCAAACGGCAGACTTAGCAGGTGCACTTAATAAAACTTTTTTAAGTGCTGGCTCAGCTAGAAGAAGTTCTGCCAACAAGCTTTTAATGCGGTTGAACTGTCATCGGAATGGTATTCCGACACCTCAATTTTCTCCATTTAACAATCTAGACGAAGGTCTTCAGTCACTAAAGAAATTTCAGTCACCAGTAGTAATTAAAGCTGTTCGTTCTGGTCATAGTTATGGAGTGATGAAGGTAGAAGGGGAAACTAGACATCAATTTAAGGATGATTTTACTAGAAAATATAAATTGGCTAAAAGACAACTTAATGCGAATTTTGATGAATGGATGGAGCATTATCAGCCATATAAATCTTATTTTTTGATTGAAGAGTATTTAGATGGAACCGTTTTTAGTTGTGACGGGTTGATTCAGGATGGAAAAATAGTTTTCTCTACCATAACTGAGTATGAGACAACTTCTGGACCCCATTTACTGCAAAATGCAACTTTTATTCCGGCACGATTCTCTCTTGCAGTGAAAAAAAAGTGTAGCCAAGCAGCTTTTGAAGTGATTGAAGTGTTGGGTTTTGATAATTGTGGCTTTCATATTGAGATGAAATTAACAACTGAGGGACCCATTTTACTCGAAGCAGCTGCCAGACTGCCTGGTGGTAAGATTTTAGACTCGTATCGAGAAATTTATGGTATTGATTTAGCTAGTTTGTTTATTGATTTATTGATGGGAAAAAAACTAGTGAAAAAACAGAGTCGTTCTTCAGGCTGTATTATGATTGAAGCTGTTTATACAGATGAAACTGGGCTAATTACTCAAGTAAAAAACCCTGATGAAGTTAATATTCCTGGATTCACTCTGCTTTCATACATAGATATAAATAAATCAACTGCTCCAGTAATGGGTATCCCTCCAATGTATTTTTATTACCAATTGAAAACTAAAAACTGGAGAAATATTGAAAAATTGAGAAAAAAAATTAAAAAACTATTTGTTATTAAGGTAGAAAAAAACTGGTTGTATTGGGTTGGAAAATTTCGTCATAAATTTTCTTTAAAAAAGATTTTGTTATTAATTATTATTTTAATAGAGATTTTTGTTGGAGTTTTCATTTTAAATAAAGCTTATTTAGCCAAAGTGAAACAAGATAAATTTATGGGTGTGGCCTCTATTGATGAAAAATTACTGATCAGAGATGGCGAATCAAGTTTGAAATACTTTTTTGAGCCCAAAGCTAATGAGGTGATAGAAGATCACCCAGATTGGTTAGAAAAAAAAGCTGTTTATAAGATTAATGGAGATACGTTAAATGAAAGATTTGAATATGATGTCTCTAAATTAAAATCATCTTTTCGAGTTATTACTATCGGTGATTCACACACATTTGGTCATTTTATTAGTACTTCGCAGAACTATCCAGAAAGAATAGAGGATCAACTTCGTTTTTTAAATAAAAACAATAGTTTTTGTCGAGATTCAAAAACAGTAGAAGTAATTAATCTAGGGATGATGGGTTATGACGTTGAATACACTATACATAGGTATAAAACCAGAGGTGAGAAATACGACCCAGATTTAATAATTTGGTTTATAAAAGATGATGATATTTCTCAAATACTTGAGCAAATGTCTCCCCGAATTAAATTCTATAAAGAAGAACTTGCTAAGAAAAATCCTGATTTTCTAGATGACCCTGTTATTAGATATGAGGTTTGGGATAAAGCTACAGCTGAGTTAGAAACGGTTTTTGGCTTAGATAAAATAATTAATTATAATGATACCCTTATTAGGGATTTCCTTTTGAACTTAAATATTCCGATTGTCTTTATCACCTATGATGATGAGCAGATGACGAGAATGTTACTAGATTCTTATACTAAATTATTTACAAATACTCATGTTTTTTCTGAATTAGCTTATGACGACATCGACAGGTTGCCAGATGATCATCCTAGTAGCCTGGGATATTCAAACTTATCTAATAAATTAGTAGATTACTTAGCCAGCAATCAAAGTTGGTTTTGTAAAAATTAGACCCCTTATGAGCTGGGTTTTTTTTGGATGAATCCCACGCTGTTGTCTAGATATTCAAATGATGATTTGTGTTTTTCACCTAGTTCTTTCCATAGTTTCCAAACACCATACTCATCTTGACCATTGAGACCTTTGAGGCAAATATCATGAAATCCCATCATTCCTCCAGTTGCAAGTCTGGGCCAGAAAGTTTCGTAGTCAAATTTTACTCCGGGATAGCTATGGTCTCCATCAATAAAAATATATTCATATTTATACTTATTTTTTTTAGCAAATTGTTTTGAGGTCATGATGTGGGGAGTAATCCAGTTCTCTAAATCAAGAACAGAAAAATGTTGTTGGGGATCGTTTTTTTTCCAAAACCCGGTTCCTCCCCAGTTATTTTTACTTTTTTTGGTTTTACCAGCATCAACAAAATCAACATGCCCCTTATTATTATCTTTACAAGCTAAGGCGCAGATAGCTGGAATAAACCCCTGCTCGGAGCCAATGCATAAAACTCTCTCTGGTTTTGAGGCAATAATAAAAGCATAATGAAGAAAGCCAAAGCCTAAATTTCCCGCATCATGATTAGCTCGGTGTCCATTGTAGCCAAAGAAATGTCGGATCAAAAATTGGGTAGTTGAGTATTTATATAGATCAGATTTATAATGTGGATGTTTGATCCACTTTGTATCAATTATCTTTTTAAAGACATCAAACAATCCTAGAGAATTTAATATTCGCTCGTAGAAATAGAAGCTTTTAGAATACATATGTCTCATAGATTGACCAGCTTATTACTATCATTTTTTAAAATTGTGGAACCTGAGTCATGGGTTTTTGTCATATTCATTATATTATCTATGAATGTTGGTACGCTCAAACTTTACCTGTTATTAATAATACTGTTGGTAGGTGCAGTATATCTTATTAACCAGCAATTAATTAATTCAATTTGGTTGAGCTTTATTGGGGTTTATTTACTAAGACAATCAAAGTTGTTTGTTAGACCTCACGTTGTTCCAGAAAGTTTTATGGAGTTAGGTTTGAGACAACCAGAAACTGTTTTTTTTATTGCTTTTGCTGATGCTTTGCTTATTTTATTAATTTTCCTATTGGTTAGACGCAGGTTTAGAATTAAGGATAAGAGTTTTAAACTAATTTCATCATTTCCCCACATTTTACTATTAGCAATGTTGCTAATAGGAGCGATTGCTTCTTGGTTTTCACCACTGCCAGAAGTATCTTGGTTTTGGTTGTTGCAGTTAGGTAAACTTTTCACAATGGCTTTTTTAGCCATGGTTTTGACTCAAGATAGGGTGATGGCGAAGAAAACGTTGGAAGTAATTTTCATTTATGGTTTGTTTTTAGCTAGCTTGGTAGTGCTTCAAAAAATGAATGGAGGTCCAATTGGGCTCGCGATTGAAGAAAGGTATACACAATATGCTGGTCGTTTTGCCGATGAATCACCAGGTCTTTATAGGCCAGGTGGCATATTTTGGGATGCAAACCTAGCCTCCTCAATTTTGATAATGTTTTTGCCATCCTGGTTGATTTTTAGTTTGAAAAAAGGCTGGTTTAATCAGGGCTTTATGATGGCTTGTTTTTTTATTGGTAGTTTGGCACTCATCTTGACTGCAAGTAGAGCGGCTTGGGTAATTGGGGCATTGTTGATAATGATGAGTTATCAATTTGTCATTAAGAAAATTAAAGTGACATTTCCAACTTGGATTAAAAAATATGGGTGGATTGCAGCTCTTTTATCTATTGTCCTTCTCATGCCAATGGTTCTAACTAGATTGGTTAGTTTAGGTCAAGTTCTACAGAAAGATGGGGGAGCAGTTTATCGTTTGCGTCATTTACAGATGGCTATTTATTTTCTTATCACTCGTCCTTTTGGATTAGGAATTAATGTATTTCAATATGAAATTTTGAATCATTGGTCACCAAAATTTTACCTATATGATTCAACTCCAGCACACAACTTATTTGCTCAGGTGGGAGCCGCATTTGGGGTAAGTGGGTTATTAGTTTTTATTAAATTTGTTTTTACTTTATTGAAACAAGGTCATCAGTGGCTGATGAGTAAACAGAATATTTTAACCAAGGGATTAATAATAGGTTGTTTTGGATATTTGTTAGCTAGTCAGTTCTATCCCTGGTGGCTAACAATTCCAATCAGTGGTATTGTATGGGTATTATTGGGAACAGCTTATGCTCAGTCTAAAAAAAATTAAAAAACAAGCACTAAAAAACATTACCGCCATTGATGTGATTTTGTTTCTTTTAGGCATTTTAATTGTAGGATTCATGCTGTTCTACTTTAGAAGAAAAAAAGCATATATCTATGTTGATTTGACTTTTCAGAGACAAGATTGGAACTCAAATTCTTTTCCTCCTGAATATTGGGAAGTAAATAAGCTTCAGGTTGGTGATGAGGGATACAACTCGTTGGGTAGGAAGGTAGCAGAAATTCAAGATGTGGAGAAGAATGCTTGGGATGGGGGTAGGAGGTTGTATTTTGAGATGTCAGTAAGGCTAAATGCAGTTTATAACACTACCACTAGGACTTATGTTTACGATGGGAATCCACTATTGGTGGGAGAGGACCTTACTCTCCAATTTGGTGATGTCTCCTTTACTGGAATAGTATCTAATGTGTATCAATCTAAAGAGCAGCGCTATGCTGATTATCGATTAGCTGATGCAGTCATTAAAGTTAATTATAGGCAATACGACCCATGGCATGCAGAAGCTCTGAGAGATTTTACTGTAAAAAATAGCAGAGGAGAGACTATTCTCAACACTAAAGACATTAAAATTACTCCTGCTGAAAAGGTGGTGGTAACTGACCGCGGTCAAGTATTATTGCGACGCGATCCCATTAGGAAAGACGTTGTTGTTACTTTTGAGTTGCCAGGAGTATTATGTGCTGAAGAAACATGTTTTTATAACCACTACCAAACTTTCATGATTGGTCAGCAGTTTTGGGCTGATTCTGGTCATACTTACACCAATGGTGGTTCGATAATGTCTACAACAATTAACTATAGAGATTAATAATGTCTACATATGAGCAATAAGCATATATTTTTTCTCTTTTTCCATTTGGGGTTGGGTGGTATTCAACGTAAAATTGTTGATATGGTTTATCATTTAGAGAACAATAAAAATTTTCCAAATGTAACTCCTCACATTGTTCTTCGTCGAACAGAACCTTTTAACTTTGAGTCAGACCTACCAGATGGTTTTAAGCAGCTACACATAGAAAATGTATTCAGTAGTAACAAAAGTAAAATTAAATATCTAGTTTTTCTGACTTATTTAATTTTGGAATATAACCCCAAAGTTTTAGTTCCATTTCTGCACCACGCCACAGTATATTGTGTGTTGCTAAAATATTTGTTTTTTTGGAAAAAAATTAAAATTGTTGTTGGTCAAGATAATGTTCTTTCTTTAGAAAACCAACTTCCTTACTCAATAAAGGCTCATTCGAATAAAATTATTGGTTGGTCTTATCGAAGAGTAGATGCCATTATTACTCAAACAGAGTTTGCCAAACAGGACTTAATTGAAAATTATGGAGTTAAGTCTAGTAGGGTGGTAGTTATTCAGAATTGGGTAAATGATGCACGCTTACTAAAGCAATCTAAAAAATATGACCTAATTTACTGTGGTCGTTTTGCTCCTCAGAAAAGATTAATTAAATTACTTAGGGTAGTGAGGAAGGTAAAACAGGTTTTTCCCAAAGTAGTGCTTTGTTTGGTTGGTGAAGGTCCGGAGGAAAAGAAATTACTCCATTATATTAAGAAGCATAGATTGGAGAATAATGTCGTGATAAAATCTCCTACCAAAGAAGTGATTGTTGAACTAGCAAGAGCAAAAATTTTTGCTCTTACCTCTGATTTCGAGGGTCATCCTCTAGTTTTACTTGAAGCAATGGCTCAAGAGTTAGTTCCAGTGACTTTGTCCTATCCCGGAGTATTGGAGTATTTAGATAATCAGAAAAATGGATTTGTAGAAGAATCAATTAATGACATGGCTGAAAGAATAGTTGAGTTATTGTCAGATTCCAATAAAAGAAAAAGGATCGGTAAGAAAGCAAGACTGACTGTCAAAAAGAATCATGGTCATGATTTAATAGACAAAACGCTAAGTGTATTGCTAAAGTAAAGTACTATGACTTTAAGTAGAAAAATTACCCTTTTTAAATTTAAGGTTTTTCGCAAGCTTCGTAAGATTAGAGAAATTATTGTGGGTATTTTTGACTACAATATTAGGCATAATTTTCAGGCCCTACAACCAAAAGCTGTATTAATGGCACTAACATATCAATGTAACTCCAAGTGCGTGATGTGTAATATTTGGAAAATGAAGCCCAAGAATGAGCTTACTTATGAGGAGTGGCAAAAAATCTTAAGTGATCCAGTTTTTAAAAATATTGAAAGATGTGGTTTAACTGGTGGGGAAGTTTCTCTTCATCCTCAGCTACCAGAGATGGTTGAGTTGATTGCTCAATCTATGCCTAAATTGCAAAAGCTAGATGTGATTTCTCATGGTTTCATGACTGAGTTAATCGTAAAACGAGTAAAGGAAATTGCTAAAATTTGTAATAAATACAATATAGATTTAAGTGTCAGTATCTCTTTAGATGGAGTTGACGAAATGCACGAAAAGATAAGACGTATTCCTGATGCTTTTAAAAAATCAACCTCAACCCTATTCCAATTAAAAAAAATATCTAAAAAATATGGCTTTTGGGTGGGTAGTGGCTCAGTAGTTTTAAGGCAGAATCTGCCTGAGGTTGAGAAAATGAAGCAATGGTATGAAGATCACCACATTGAAGGAACGTTTCAGATTGTAGGTTTTCACGATACATATGTAGACAACCTTGATACAAAAAAGGGTGTTAATTTCAGAAAAAATGAACAACGACTGCTGGAGTCATTCATGGAAGAGATGGGTCGGCCGCGATCATGGTTGGATTTTAGGGCATATTACTGGAAAGATTTGCTCCACATGTATCGTGATGGTCGACCTAGAACTACCACCTGTCCTTTCCAATATGACCAATTTGCCCTAGATAGCTTTGGTGATGTTTACTACTGCTTTTCGTCAAGTAAGATAGGAAACTGCCGTGGTGATGAAACTGTGAGTGAGATTCTATTTAGTCCTAAAAACTTGAAGTTCAAAAAGAAAATGATTAGTAGTTCTTGCTTGGGTTGTAATAGTGGCTGTGATGTCGAAAAATCGATTCCCAAAGAACTAAAAAAATATTCTTGGTTTCTTCTAACTGGTAAACCCTGGTATGGATTTAAGTCTTATTTTAAAAAGTTTTCAAAATCATGAAGATTGGCTTAATAACATCTGCCGGGGGGCATTTATTTCAGCTTTTACAACTTCGGTCTTGTTGGGATAGCAATCCTCATTTTTGGGTTAGTTTTAATAAATCTGACGTGAATAGCCTCTTAAAAGATCAGGTGCTTTATTTTTCATATTATCCAGAAAGTAGAAATTTATTTAATTTTTTTCGTAATTTTTGGTTGGCAATAATAATTCTATTAAAGGAAAAGCCTCAGGTTTTAATAAGTGCTGGAGCAGGCATTACTCTTCCATTCTATTTAATTGGAAAGTTAATGAGAATAACTCTAATATATATAGAGCCCTTAGATTTTATTAAGAAACCTTCATTGACCGGTAGATTAGTTTATCCATTAGTTGATTTATTTCTGATCCAAAACATTAAGCAGCAAAAATATTTCCCTAAAGCGAAATATTGGGGGAGTACACTGTGATTTTTGTGACAGTAGGAACCCACCACTTGTCATTTGATAGGTTATTATCTTTTGTAGATGACTTGATTAAGCTAAAAAAAATTAAAGAAGAAGTGGTTATTCAATCTGGAACTTCTACTATTAGAGTTACTGGAGCCATACAGAAAGCGACTTATGATTTTAATGAATTTATAAACCTACTAAAAAAAGCTAGATTAGTAATTTCTCATGCTGGCCCAGCTACCATTTATCAGAGTATAGTTCTGGCAGGAAAAATCCCCATTGTTGTTCCACGGCTAAAAAAACATGGTGAACATGTTAGTGATCATCAGCTTTACTTTGCTCGTGAGCTAGAGAAAGAAAATAAAATCTACTTGAGCTTGAGTAAAAAAGATCTTGATCAGCAACTAACGAATTTTAAATCACAAAAAGTTGCATGGACTAAATCAACCACTATTAATCCTAGGCTAAAAAGTTTTCTAGATAGTATCTAGATTAATTGTTGATTCTAGTCGCCCTGATTAAATTTCCAGTAAGGGTCAAGGCTTATCTCCTGAAAAATAAGCTTAGCTGTCATGTTATGAATTAGTTTTGATGGGTGAGAATCCTGATCTGATACTGGGTAGTACTTATCGGGAGATTTCCAAAAAGGAGCATACTCCTCCATTTTTTTAGCGTCAGTAAGGTAGATTGTGGTTTTCTCATGTTTTTTTAAATAGTTCTTATAAATTTCCCATTGAGGTTGAGAGGGGTCACTGTGTTCGTAGGAGCTAACTACATAAATTGCATTTTTTTGTGGCAACTGACTCAAGCTTTGGTCCAAAACACATAGATTAAGAACTGAATTCCAAGACTGGTCAAATCTTTCCAGCCAATTTTCTTTCATATCAGTAGACTGGCCGATGCTTTTTGTTTTATTTTCATCGTTTGATAAATCGTAAACTGGTTTTAGTTCAGGGAAAGATTTTTGACAAAATTGCATGATTTGATGGTCATTATATTGATTTCTATTGCCGTCAGTTAAAAGTAGGTCATTTCCCACTAACATAAATAAGTAGAGATCAACGGAGTATGTCTGTTTGGTTTTTTCATACCTCATTAAATAATCGAGAATTGAGTCACCAGAGTATCCCAAAGATAGTACTTCAGTTTTTCGATGCTCATTTAATTGTTTTTCAAGTATTTGGGAAACCGTGTCTTCGAATCTTAATCCTTGTCCCCAAATGTAAGAATCACCAATGAGAGCTATGGTGTATGTTTCATCATCATCAAGTTTAAATGATTGGTTCCCATCTTGAATTATTTGAAAGTTTTCATCTAGTTGAATCAAGTCTAATGACCTTTCACCAAAGCTATCTAACAACAACTCTTTTCCTGGAACCCAATAACCATGATCGATGCTTTTATAATAAAAAATTTTATCAAAAAAATATGTTTCAGCAAAAAAATAAGAAATTTTTATGGCAAAAAATACTGTTAGCAATCCCGCAATTGTTAGAAGGAGAATTTTCCAGATTTTTTTCATAATGAAAAATTATATTGTGAATTTCCAATAATTTCATTAATTAATAATTCACTGTAAGCGCGATGAATTTCATTTGAGGGGTGATCTTCCATTTTTGAAATCGGCTTATATTCGAGTCGATCATCAAAGTACACAATTTTCCCACCATGATTTTCTATAGTTTGTGTATATTGCTTCATAATGACATGTGATTTTTGATCAGTTTCATTATTTGAGTCGGGGGAATAGCTATCGGGATCAGAATGAAAGCTCAAAAAAAGAACAGGGCTTGTGACCATGCTATTAACAATCTTATCCAAGTAGCATAAATTAGAGAACTCTGGTTGGGATGAAGGGTAGAATCCATCAATGATTAATTCAGAAATAGAGGCATGATGATTTGACCATGAGTATTTAAACTCTGGTTGGGGGCAGGCTTGAATTAAATTTTTGTAAATATTTTGTTGTTGAGGGTATTTATCAGAACTATCAATGAGTAAATCATTGTGAAGTAGTCCAACGATAAATAAGTCTGGATTTATATTTTCTTTAGCAAGAATAAACTTTGTATAGTTTTCTAGTATTCCATCACCTGGCTGAGCTAAGGTAAATACCTTAGTATTCCGATATTTGTTAAGCTCTTTTTCTACCAACTTAGGAAAGCTATTGGACTGCTTAACTCCTGTCCCATACACAAATGAGTCTCCAATTATTACTATTTGATAATCATCGTCTGATGAAGTCCCTAACACCATGTTATTTTCATTTGAACTCGGTTGGGTTAAATCTCTTATATCTTTAATTCGCTTTTCTATTAATGGGCTATGCTGATAATTTAGTAAATTTGGAACGCTGTTATGGTATCCATGTAAGGTAGATTTTTTGTAGAGGAGTTTATCGAAGAAAAACTTTTCTACAACTTTGAGTGCAACCAAGTAAGAGAGGATAGCTAGGCTGATGGTGAATAAAATTAGTATTAATTTTTTTTTAGTCATTGGCTGTTGTCTGTTGGGGGTAAAAATTTCCACTTAGAATTAGATTTGATCTCATCAAATAACTTCTCAGTGATAAAGTCATTTGTTATGTATGAGTGATGGCCTTCTTTTTCAGATACGAATACCTCTTCAGCAGTTAGTTTTGCCTCAAGAAAAGGATTCATTGGCAAAACACTACCATGAGCGTTGGTTATTAATTCTATATAACTACTCATAATTTTTCCAATGTTGGCTGTAGCTTCTATGGTGTTGAAGTTATTGCTGTCATCATCATTATCCCATGATGCGAGATCAAATGGGGTCATGGTGACGTACAGTGTTTTGTTTTGGTCAAATTTGGACAAGGCTGTTTTTACGTAACAAATATTTGTTTCATTTATTGATGATGGGTACGAAACTTGATTGACAAATTCGTACCATGAGGGCATGTCGTTAGAATATTTTTCAATATGCTTGTTTTTTCCACAAATTTTACTAAATATTTTCTGATTTCTTTCATAGTCCGGATATTTCCAATGCGAGTTAATGACAAAATCATTCTCGACCATGGTGATGATGTATAGGTCTGGCTGAATATAATTCTCTGCTGCTTTGTAATTAATGTAATAATCTAAGAAGTTGTCTCCAGGGAGAGCGAGCGAGTAAATCTTAGTAGGCTTAATCTTATCAAGTTTTTTTTCAAGTTTAGTTAGGAATCTCTGGTTATTTCTAATTCCCATTCCATAGGTAAATGAATCTCCAATTATGACGATAGTAAAAGTAGCATCGGAATCTTTTTGCATACTCGAGCTATACCTGCGTAGACTAATTAAGTCTTTAGCTCGTGTGTAGTGAAAAGGTGAAATGTAATCTAAGTTATGTTTGTTTTTAACGTATCCATGTAGGGGTGATTTTTGGAATAAAACTTGGTCGAAAAATTGATTTTCAATTATAAAAAATCCTATTATAAAAGCGATAGTAGTTGTGAGTAATGAAACTACAAGAAGTATGAGTTTTTTATTACTCATTTTAAAACAACATATATACAAATGAGCTTACTGGTGAGGTGCTAGAGAAAACAACCAAAGCTCCGAAAACTACAAATATAAGAATAGGGGGAGCAAGCCACCAAGCTTTCTTTTCCCATAAATATTCCATCAGTTCTTTTAGCATATTTTCCTCCTGGTTTATTTTTTACTAACTAAGAATTGATCTATTACTAAGTAATCAATATCAGTCCCTAAAAAGCAGTTTACCGCATCCTGGGGGTAGCAAACTATTGGTTCTCCGCGGATATTAAATGAAGTATTTATAATCACTGGAACACCAGTTTTTTGGTAATAGTGATCTATTAGAGAATAATAAAGAGGGTTATCTTTTTTACTAATACTTTGTAATCGACCAGTGCCATTAACATGAACTACAGATGAAATGTCTTTTTTACCTCTTTTTGTAAATGGATAAACCATTAACATGTATTTAGCTATCTCTGGTAAAGGTTGGTCTGATTCAAAGAAATCCGGCACATGTTCTTCTAGGATTACGGGGGCGAATGGACGGAACATTTCTCGATGCTTAACTTTAGCATTTAAAATATCTTGCATTTTGGGGTCAGTTGCAGCAGCTAAAATACTGCGATTTCCCAGTGCGCGAGGTCCCCATTCCATTCTACCTTGAAACCAGCCTATGACACGTTTTTTGATAATTAAATCTGAAACTTTATCCAGGAGCTTTTTTTGATCAGGAAAATATTTGAATTTAAGTTTAGACTTGTTTTTTTGTAATGTTGATTCGACATGATGCCAAGCAAAACCAGGTCCTAAATAAGGATTAAAATCTTTAGCTATTTTTTTATGTCTTACTGTATTTTTCTTACTCTGGGTTGAACTGGACTGAATAGTCTCAGGGTTTAAAGATGCATATAGAGCAGCTCCCATAGCTCCACCAGCATCTCCTGGGTCTGGGGGGATAAAGACTTTTTTAAACGATGTTCTAGATAAGATTTGACCATTCATGACCGAGTTGAGCGCTACACCACCTGCCAAACAGATATTATCAATGCGATACTTATCATGAGCTGCTTGAAGTAAGTTTAGTACCGCATCTTCTAATTTTTTTTGTAGAGCAGCTGAGATATCTTTGTGATATTGATAAATTTTGCTTTCTGATTTCCTAATGGGATGATTAAATAGAGTAGCCATCTTTTTTGATGGCATGTGTTGTGCCCAATCGTAGTCAAAGTAGGACATATCTAGAGCATAACTGCCATCTTTATGTATGGTGATCAGCTTATCAAAAGCATCCTGGTATTTGTCTGGGTTGCCGTAGGCGGCAAGTCCCATGACTTTATATTCGTCATTATTGACTCTAAACCCAAGATAAGCTGTGAGAGTGCTATAAAGCAATCCTAGTGAGTGAGGAAATTTTATTTCCTGATCAATCTTGAGCCGATTTTTATCAGCTAAACCGATAGTAGTAGTAGCCCACTCTCCAACCCCATCAATAGTGACAATGACGGACTTGTTAAAAGGGGAGAGATAGTAGGCACTGGCAGCATGTGACAAATGATGTGGTAAAAATACAACTTTTCCAGAGAAGTTTAATTCTTCTTTAAGAATTTTTTTAATATTTAATTTCTGATTGATCCAAGAGCCAGTGGTGTCAAAGAAGGCACGGTGGCTTTTGGGGAAATGTTGGAGATGTTGGTGTAAGGTTCTTTCAAATTTCCAAATTGGTTTTTCATAAAAAACTATGGCATCTAGCTCATTAATAGCCAGTCCTGCTGTTTGCAGACTGTATTCAGTTGCTAGTTTTGGAAAACTATTATCATGTTTTTTTCTACTAAATCTTTCTTCTGCGGCAGCGGCAATAATTTCCCCGTCTACCATTAGGCAAACTGCTGAGTCGTGATAGAAACAAGAAATTCCTAAAATTTTCATCTTGGTGTTATTTATTAATACAAACTAGTATTAACCTTACCTGAGTATTCTACTATTTGCCATTGAGAATTTTTGGCAGCTGGAGGTATAAAGTTTTTCCCAACTAATATTGATACAAGTCGAGTTAGTCCTACTCCAAAGAGATAGGTCATGGTTAAGCTAAAGGTGGATAAAAATCGCAAAAAAATACTCTCAATTTTATCCTTAAATTTTTTAAATTGTCGAAAAATTATCATCTTGATAAATGCTATTATATACTCATGAGACATGACTATCGATATTTAATTTTTACAATTATTTGGTTGTGTTCTTTACTGTTATTATTGTTATTAGGTCAATCACACCTAAGCTATATTATGCATGGTGTGATGAGCTTATTTTTATTGATATATAGTCGCAAAATAGAGTGGTCTAAATTACACAACTACCGTTTGATTGCAATATCTTGGTTGGTTTTTTTGTTTATTTTAGGTTTTTCTTCTGTTTTCACTATCAACTTGCCATTAACTATTAGTGCCATTAATTCTTGGTTGTTAGCTTTTATGCTGTTTTGGTTTGTTGTGTTGCAACAAGAGCTAATTTCAACTCAATTTATAACTACCACTTTATTACTGTTAGGTTTGGTAGTGACTATAATTAGCATTAATTTTTCACTAATTACCAATAAAGCAAGTTTATTGCCTGGAATGAATTTAATATATGCAACTTATGGTCACAGTCATTTAGCAGCGCTTTTAATATTGATACTGCCCCTGAGTTGGTGGTGGGTTTTAAATAAGAATCGCAATTTTACTCGTGAATATGTTGGATTAGCCTTGATAGTAGTTTTGAATCTAGCGCTGATGTTAAGTTTTGGTCGTGTAGCTGTTTTAATTGGGCTTATACAGTTTTTAATTTTAGTTTTTTACTTTATAAAACAAAACAATCATCTTGATTCACTTCTAAAAAGAACACTTCTATTTATAGGAAGTTTTTTCTTGTTAACTATTACTATTCAAATAATTTTTTCATTTCTTCCAGTTATGAAAACAAATTTTTCTTGTCCAATTCCTTTTTTGAAAAAACAGTTATGTAAATCTATAGGAACGGAGTTACGCCCAAAATATTGGTACCAAGCAGTAATGGTTGCCAAAGAGTTTCCTTTAGTGGGAGCTGGTCTTGGTACATTTGGCATAGCTTCAAGAAAATATCAACTCATAGCATTGGAGGGAACTGGCTATGTGCATAATGTTTACTTGCGAATGTTTGCTGAATTAGGGGTGGTTGGTGGAAGTGTATTTGTTTTCTTGATTGTAGTTTTATTAATTAAAGCTACTCGTTTGATTTTAAAGTCTAGAAAAAAAGAGTTGACTGTGCAAAAAGCCATCTCTATTGGCTTTATTGGAATTTGTTTGAATGTATTCTTTGATTTTGATTGGAGCTTTTCTAGCTTATTGGCGTTGACCATGATTTTAGCAGGTGTTGTTGTTAGATCAGGAAACCCCTCTCCTATTACCCATAAAAGGTGGGATAAATTCCTAGAACAGTTATTTAGATTTGTTTATTATGGAATTTCACTGTTAATGCTAGTACTAGCATTAACATACCTAATAGTTGAGTTTCTAATCATCAACAATAAAGTCGGAAAAGCTTTTGATATCTTTCCCTATTTTCATTGGCATCGAAAAATATATGAGGAATCACCTCTGATATCAACTCAACAAAAAGAAGAACTATTTAATATTTATCAATACAACCCCAATGTTTATCAGTCATATATTAATTCCAGCAATGATAAGGATAAACAGCAACAACTAAAAGAGCGTTGGCTTGATTTATATCCGTGGAATAGAGTAAAGCAAGATGTGGTGAGTTACTACTTAGAAAAAGAAGACTTAGAAATGACTAGTCTGCAGATCAATAAAACTTTGGTAGTTTGGCAACAAATAGAACAATCAAAATCTTATGAGATTAGCTATGGTAAAAAGACTGAACTAACGCAACAAATGTTGGATTTGGCTGATTTACTCTACCAAGATGGTCGGCCAGCAGAAGCAGCTAAATGGTATATTGAAGCTCGCTTTGAGGATGAGTGGATTTTACATAAACATCAACCTATATTTCTGAAACATAAATTATCTCCAGATCAGGAAATAGTTTTTTTCACTTCACTTACTGAAATTCCTGGGGAGTATTTTGGTCAATATCGTAAGGATTATGCACAAGGTTTATTGAGTGTCTTGCCTGCAATGGAAGTAGAAAATGGATTGCTTGAGTCTTCCCAGTCTGCAGAGTGGATAATTGAGCTAGCAGATTGGTTAGTTATAGATACCTGGGAAACTTTTTCTAAAGTCTTATTAACTAAAGTTCAATCCGACTTAGAACAGTCTGATTATATTCAGGCTTTCAAAAAACTAGAGATTATAGGTGAAATATGGGAATCTATCTCCAATGGGAGTGAGTTGTTACCCAATCAAGAATATCAGATACAGACATCTAGATATTTAGTTGAAGTAGGTAATAAATTGGCAATGATAGAAATGGAAAAAACCATCCAGAGCTATAAACTAGCACAAAAACTAACTCCTTGGATTTTAAATGAAAGATTACAGTGGTTTGAAATAGTTGATTTGAATGTAGTAGCTACATCTGACCTAGCTACTTATATTGATCATACTTTCAATTGGTCTTGGGATGCTATTGGTTGGAAAGTAAATGAGCGCACGCAGGTTTTTGTGGTCTTAATCAAAAGATTAATTGATGAGGGAGACTACATTAAGGCTCTTGAGTATTCCTCTCTCACCAATCAAATACCAGCTATTACTTATGAACCTAGGGTAGAATTGGTGACTGATCTGCAGTTGATGGTTGATGACTTGAGAAAGAACAACTCTTTGGAGGAGGCGAAGGTTATTATTCAAATAATGGAGCAACTTATTCCCAGAGAAGATTGGGAATATTTATTTTAATCTCAGTTGTTTTTTTGGCAGTAAAGTTTTCAGAGTATTAAGAATGATATTAGTTTCGTAACTGATCCCACCTTGTTTGAGAGTTTCTTTTTCCAACCTCTGCCATTTTTTTAAAGTTAGTTTGTTTTTTGAAGCGGCACTCCACTGTGAAAATACCCCTGGTTTGGTTAAGTACCTAAAATTCCAACTTTTATTTAATTTCTCACCCTCGTATATAGGTAATGGTCTGGGTCCCACCAAACTCATGTCTCCTTTGATGATATTGACTAACTGTGGCAGCTCATCTAGACCTGTTTTTGATAACCACCTACCTATCCCAACAAACCTAGGGTCATTCCAATTTTTGTACATTGGTTCTGGGGCATGATTGCTTTTCCTGTAGCGCCACTGATTTTTTTCTGCTCCTACATACATCACCCTGAACTTGTAAATTGTAAACGCTTTTTTATTTTTACCAGTTCTTTTTTGGTGGTAAATTATGGGGAATCCAGCAGTGATGAAAACAATCAAGCCAATTAGCAGTAATATCGGTAATAATAATATTAAAAGAGATAGAGAAATGAGGATGTCAAAAACTCTTTTGTTCCATGATTGATAATAAGGATGAATCTCCATATAAGGAGCCTATTATACAACCAACTCTTCTTCAAGGTTATTTGCAATCCACCAACTCCAAACTCCGGCCATAATAAAGAATAATCCGCCTAAAATTAATGCATAAGTAGTCCCCACAGAACCAGAAACAGGGATAGCACTCTCTGTTGAGGCAGACTCCGTAGCCTCTGCAGACTCGGTGGCCTCTGCAGATTCACTAGCCTCCGCAGATTCGGTGGCTATGGGGTAGGGGCTAGATGAGCTATAAGGGTACTCCTCAGTTCCTCCTGTATCAGTTTGAGCCAATTGGCTGGCAGACTCAGAAACATAAAAGGTTTGAGTCTTAGTCACGGTTTGACCAGTTGCTGGATCTTCATAGCTGTAAGTAACTGTGTGTTCTCCTGGTTCTAACTCTTGCTCTAGTTGAGAAATATCAAGTTCAAAATTACCTTCACCATCAGCAACAATGTACTGGTCAATTTGAGTATCAGAGTTAACCTGAATGCTAATAGTTGCATTTGGAGTAGCCTTGCCGGTTATCTTGGGTTGAGTGGTGTTAACAGTGGGCGCTGATGAGCCCGATGCACTCTCAATAGCTTCAAGGTCAACTAAAGCGACTGTTTCAACCACACTTGCTTCTCCAGTAGCTTCTGGGCTGTATGAGAATTGACTAGAAGCAGATGACTCTTCTGAGTTACCACCTCCTAGAATATTGTCTAGCCCCCCCACAGTTTCCGGAGGTCCAGTGAGGCTAGGATTGTCATTTGTAGTTTCTGGGGTTTCAATAAGGTTGAGATTATCAGTAGCTTCAGGTGATTCGACATAGGCTGAATTGTCTTCATCCACTCCTTGTGATCCAGAGTAGTCTTCTTGTGCTAGATTCTGAGATTGTCCCAAAGTAATATTACTAACTGGCTGAGCATCTACAACTGTGGTGGTTATTTGAGATGTAAGTGAGGAAGATTTCCCCTGAACAAAAAGAGTTAGAACATTTTCGTCAGTGATTTGAGCATAGGTTGAACCATCTACCACTCTGGCATTGGAGAGTGGTATTGCCCAACTGCCAGAGCTTTTTACCAAGGAAGACATTTCTCCAACTCCCTCTGCTTTGACATAAACAACTGCTCCTTCTGCGGGGCTACCACTGGGGGAGACAACGCTTCCATAGACAGTTTTGGCAGCTGAGGGAACACCAGATCTCTGGGTTGTTTTAATAGAGAATGGTTGTCCGTTATTATCAAATCCACCCGATCCAGTACCAAGGTTGTAGTAGTAGAGTGAATTTGGCTCTAAGCCTCTAATAGTAATGTGGTGAATGTTGTATTTTCCAACTGTTCCAGATAGTTGATCTCTATCATCACTAGCCTGAGAGCCAATCTTTTTTGGGTCAGTACCATACTTAACGTGACCTACAGTAGACTCATCAGTTAAAAATGAAACTGTGAAACCAGAGTCAGTAAGATTTGTTACTCTAATTTTTTTAGGGGTTGTTTGTGGGGTAGCACGTGGTGCAAAAACACCAGTTCCTTGACTAAATAGAAGTGTTCCAGCGATTAGAGCTACCACTAACACACCCAGCCCTACTAGAGTGGGGATTCTCTTCGCAAAAAATGATTTTTTAGGATTAACTGACTTAGACATAAGAATGCACGGCGCTTATTACACCGTATCTTTACTCTAGAGAAATTGCAGGCCAAAGGCAACGCGAAAAATAACCGAAAGTTATTAATTATTCAGTCAAGTCTGAGGGAGTTTGATCCTCTTGAAGTTGTGGAGTTTCAATTTCAACTTCCGGCTCTGGTTCTGTACCAATCTCTACCATTTGTTCAACGTGATTTTTGTCTTTTCTGATCATATAAATAGGAAAATCTTGAAGCTGTGAATCAAAAAAGACCCCCTGCTTTCTGAGTCGTTCAACAATCTCCTGGTTAATGGTGGGTGTAAGTGGCTTGGCCAATCGTAGTAGATCATTACTAATACCTGTTTTCTGTTGAGAAGTAAACAAACTGACTCCGACCCAAAAAATGATTGCCACAAAAGAAAATACCAGTATGGCTAAGACCTGTTGCTGGTGCCTCATTTTTTCTAGAGTTTGGTTAAAAATATTCATGGCTTATTTTGATTCTAGTTCTTTAACTCCAAAATAAGGAGCGCTGACAGTAATTCTAGCTTCTAATTTTCTAGCCCCCCTCAATTCTTTAGTAGTAAAGATAATAGTATCAATTACAAAACTGCGACGATACTCCTTAAGACTTTCTACGAATTGACGCATGGAGGGGTAGTCTCCTGAAATACTAATAACTAGTGGGACATCAATTCTTTCAAATGAAGTTAGTGTTATTACTTCTTTTTCCACATCTTTTTCTTCAGGGATTTCAACTACATTGATGCTAGTAATTACCAATCGAAGTTCGCTGGCAATTTTTTCTATCACTTTTAATGAATAAATAAGTTGTGGGCTACTGGGAATAGCATCGTCAAGGACCAGGAGTTGATCTTGAAGCTGGAGATAGAGAGGCTGTACGGTTGAAAGAGCAGCGATTTTTTGAGAAAATTGCTTGTCTAGTTTTTCCTTATCCTCGATCTCTTTTAGCAAATCAGACATTGTAAGCAAAGTTGGTCTAATAGCAAAGATGGCAAAGAACAGCACTGCAGAAATCGAGAGGAATAGTTCCAACGATACTTGAGCCACTGGTCTTTGATAGAATTTTTGAAGAGCTGTAAATAAATCGCGCTGTTTTTTAGTTTTCATTTTAGACCCTGGATTTTAGTATAAAATTTAGCTGGTATAAAAAGTGCATAAGCCATATTATCTTAGTTAAACTGGTTCTTTTGTGTCGGCGCTAATTAAAAAATTAAAACCCGGTTCTTGACTATCTCCAGCCTCAATTCTATCCACAGTAATATTAAAAAAGTTACTTGAGAGCTGAAAATTGGTAATTAATATATTAAGTGACTCTTGTGATAATGATCTACCAGACATAGAGACCTTGGTAGGTTTAATGGTTAGCTCATCTAACCGAATATCATTGGGTGCTACCCTGGTTAATGCGGGAAAAATATCGATGATATTAGTTTGTTGTTCTATTTGTTGATATTGATCAGATTTTGCTTGAATCAATCTAACTTTTTCCTCCAGGTCCCCATAGGATTCAATTGTGACTTGTTTCTGGTGAATTGAATCGTTGAGATTAGTGAGCTGTCTATCTAGAGTGAATCTAGCTACGAAACTTAAAATAACCATCAACTCAGTAAAAATAACAATGTAGCGACCTACAGATAAAGCCCAACGCAAAGTTTTTCCTAGAATTGTATTAAAAAAGGGGTCTTTGGGAACCAAATTAATATTGATCTTGGTAGTGTGTTTACTTTTCGAAAAGGGCAGTAGTGACATCAGGATCATTTTAGCAGAGCTGGTTAGATCTCGTCGCCCTCAACACTTGTTTCTACCAACACCTCCTTAGCTCTCTCAAGTGATTTACGCCAAGGACCAAATTTTGTGAACATTTCATTAAATAGTCCTAGCTCTTTTACTTCAAAGAGGGCTGAAAAGTAAACATAAACTAAGGTACCAATAGTGCCAGTAGTGATGGTAAGACCAATTAGCTCAATTGTTTTTGTGGTGTTAAATACCAGCTCGTCTAGAATTTTGAAAGGTAGGTAGAGGAAAACAGCCATGAAGAAACTTGCAGATAGCATTTTTATTTGTGGCACCCAGAAAGCAGAAGAAACTAGCTTAGGTAATTTTAAGTTCAATAATAAAATACATAGAATAAGTTCTATAAATGCCGCCACAGAAGTACTAACGGCAATTCCCATTACTCCCCAGGAAGTTTGAAAAACAAAATACCAACTGCTAAATAGATAAAACCCAGCCGTAATTAGGGTGATCAAAAATGGAGTGCGAGTATCTTTCAGGGCATGGAAAGCTCTAATTAATAGCTGCACCATGGCTTGTGCACCAATAGAAATAGCAATAATTGCCACTACTTTTCCTGTGGTAAGAGTAGTGCTCCATGGAAAATTATGAGTACCAAAGATAAGCCTGACAAAGGGAACCCTCAAAATTAAGAGCAACACTGATGCTGGGTAGGCTAAAAAAGCAATCTGATGTAGGGATTTAGTAACTAAGCTAGTAAACCTAGATAGGTTTTCGTTGGTAGATTCAGCAGATAAAAATGGCAACGAGGCCTGGCCAATAGGTACTCCAAATAAGCGAATTGGAATAGTCATTAGTCTTAAAGCTAGCCTAATGACTACAAAGCTTAAGTTTCCCAGTGAAGTGGCAAAAAATCCTAGGCTTAGGTTTTGGAGCTCGGTGATACTGATAGTCAGCAACCGAGCTGGCATCAAAGAAAAGAACTGTTTTACGCCAGGGAAAGAAAGAGATAGGGAGGGCTTGAATCTAAATCCCAATTTAGCAGCCAATGGTAATTGGATAATCATATGAATGAAGGCACCAATGATTACACCTACTCCCGCTGAGTAGATTCCTAGTCGAGATGAGAATAAAAAGACGCCAATTAAAATTCCTAGGTTGTACAGTACTGGTGCTACGGCTGGGATGATAAATCTTTGATAAGCCTGAAGCATGCCGGTTAAAAAATTTGAAACTGCAAAAAATAGTTGAGCCACCAACATAATTTGAGTTAAAGTGGCAGTGATATTAACCTGAGCTTCAGTAAACTCATGCCCTGTTCTAAGCACAGTGATTGGGTGAGCAAAGTAGGCCACTACTATTGAGACAACCATGAAAACCAGGAGAAGGATTGTCATGGTAGTAGATGTCATGCCAAAGGCAGCCTGTTCATCTTTATTTTTCTTTAAATGAGTAAAAACTGGAATAAATGCTGCTGAAACAGCTCCTAAAATAATTAACTGGAACATCATATCTGGAATTTGGAAGGCAACCTGGAAGGCTTCGTAGGCTTGCTGTGATGTAGAAGTGGAAAAGAACTCAGAAATAAGAATTCTCTCCCTAATTAATCCCGAGAGAGACGAAAAAACATTGGCGACAGTAATGACTGCTGCAGCAGATAAAATAGAGTTTTGTTGTTTTTCTAACCAATTGCCATTGCCAGTAAAATTAGAAAAAAAATTCTTCAATTGAGAAATCATTAAAACCTATTATAAAGGTAGATCTCAACTGTCTCTAGTTGAAAATCACCCCTCCCTGAGATACAATCACCACCTATGCCAGTTCTACCACATGCCAAGAAGGCCCTCAGGGCCAGCAAAAGTAAGGCGCAGTACAATCGCGAGGTCAAGTCCACGGCTGTTACAGCGATGAAGAAAATGACTCTTACTCCTAGTAAAGAGAACTTAGCTGTTGCTTATGAAGCAATTGACAAGGCAGCTAATAGGAAAGTCTTTCATCACAACCGGGCGTCTCGTCTTAAAGCTAAAATGGCCAAGCTGTTACAATAGGCTCCATGCAGGAGTTGATTCGTAATTTTTCTATTATTGCTCATATTGATCACGGCAAAACTACTTTGACCGATGCTTTGTTGCGATTTACTAACACTGTTAGTGAACGAGACCTGACAGAAAGAATGCTAGATAGCAACCCCATTGAACAAGAACGAGGGATCACCATTAAGTTGGCCCCAGTAAGAATGAATCATCAAGGCCACATCCTTAATTTAATTGATACCCCCGGACATGTTGATTTTGGTTATGAAGTTAGTCGATCATTGGCAGCATGTGAAGGGGCTGTACTGTTGATAGATGCATCGCAGGGTGTTCAGGCTCAAACCTTATCTAATTATGAAAAGGCACGCCAATTAGGACTGACCATAATTCCAGTTTTAAACAAAATTGATTTACCCACGGTAGATATAGATTCAGTTAAGCTGGAAGTGATGGAAAGCTTTGGTTTTAAAGAAGATGAGATCTTAGCTGTCTCAGCCAAAACTAGCTTGAATGTAGAGCAACTTTTACAGTCAATAATTGATCGTATTCCGGCTCCAAGTGGAAAACTAGACGATTCTCTTCGAGGTTTGGTTATGACCTCTCGCTATGATTATCATAAGGGGGTATTAGCCTATATTAGAGTGATGGATGGAGTTTTAGACAAACAAAAATTAAAGTTAATCTCAACTGCCACTAGCTTCAATCCCATTGAGATGGGTATTTTTTCGCCCGCTATGGAGCCCTGCAAGAAACTTAGTGCTGGTGAGGTGGGTTACTTAGCCACTGGATTAAAAGATATTAAAAAAGTCAGAGTCGGAGATACAGTTACCGCAGCTGATTTAAAAATCGAGGTTGAGCCATTGGCGGGATATCAAGAGCCTACTCCCATGGTTTATATGGAGCTTTATCCAGTTGACGCAGATGACTTTAGATCTTTAAAAGACAGCATGGATAAACTAGCCCTACATGATTCATCATTACAATACCAAGGAACCCATTCTTTAGCTCTAGGCAATGGTTTGCGAGTAGGATTTTTAGGAATCTTACATGCGGAAATTATTCGTGAACGCTTAAAAAGAGAATTTGACTTAGATCTAATTGCGACAGCTCCTTCAGTTATTTATCAGATTGGTATGACCAATGGTGAAAAAATTGAAGCGCATTCGCCTTCAGAAATGCCAGACCCAAGCTTAATTAAGTCAGTCTCTGAGCCAATTGCTGCCGCCATCATTTATTCTCCAGAGCAATACTTAAGCTCTATTATTCAATTTGTTAAAGATCGACGAGGTGAGCTGTTAGATAGCCAACCAATAGGAGTTAGGACTAGACTTGAATTTAGAATTCCTTTAGCTGAAATCATTGTTGATCTTCATGATAGGTTAAAATCTTTATCATCTGGTTATGCCTCGTTGGAGTATGGAGTAGCTGACTACAGATTGGTTGATGCAGTTAAGGTAGATATTCTAATCAATAAAGAGGTAGTTGAGGCTTTAAGCATCATCACGGTTCGTGATCAAGCTGAACAGAGAGGTAAAAAATTAGTTAAAAAATTAAAAGAAGTCGTTCCTCGTCAATTGTTCGAGATTCCAATCCAGGCTGCTATCGGAGGTAAGATTGTTGCCCGAGAAACCATTAGAGCTTTTCGCAAAGATGTAACTGCTAAGCTTTATGGTGGTGACAGAACTCGAAGGATGAAGCTACTAAAAAAGCAAGCTAAGGGTAAGAAGCGACTCAAGCAAGTGGGAAGCATTGAGTTAAATCAAGAAGCCTTTTTAGCTGTTTTGGAAAATGATTAAATTATTTAAGTGCAGGCGTTGACCTTTTTAGCTAACTATCGTAGCAAAAAGCCTCAGCCCGGAGCCTTAATAACGATGATATAATTAGATCAACATGCCTGACATCTTCGATGCCTCAAAAAATCATGTGGTTCCTCCAGCTAAAAAAAGACTCCCGCCATTGGAAGCTGTTGATGAATACTCAGAAGTAATGAGACGTGAAAAACCCTCAAGTAATCCTTTTGACTCTTTTGCTCCCAAGCCCCTAATGATCTATTCTTTTGATTCTCAATTAGATGGTGAGAATGTCTTACTTTTACTACGAAAACACCCCATTACTCAAATTATCAAAGTTCTGACAATATTAGCAATGATACTAGTTCCATTTTTCTTTAGTCAGATTAGTTTTTTTGGTCTGCTAGATAACAATTTCCAAACTGCAATTTTATTATTCTGGTACCTCATCGTTGTGGGTTACTCTTTAGAGTCATTTCTAACCTGGTTCTACAATGTTTACATTGTTACCGATGAGCGAATCATTGATATAGATTTTTTGTCACTGATTTATCGTAACGTCTCGGCCGCAAAATTGGATAAAATAGAGGATATCACAGCTATTACTAGTGGTGCTGCTCAGTCGATTTTTAACTATGGCACAGTGCAGATTCAAACTGCAGCTGAAAGATCGGAGTTTGAGTTTGAGGATGTGCCTTATCCCACCAAAGTCACTCAGTTTTTAAATGAAATGTTGGTTGAAGAAGAAAGAGAGAAAATAGAAGGAAGAGTCAGATGATACCAGTCGAGTTAAATGAACTATTTTTTGGTTTTCTAAAGACCATGTTCGTTATAGCGGGCGTTCTATATTTAATTTTTTCAGTGGTGGTTATTAGACAGATTCACACCATGCAAAATTCTTTAATGACCTCTTTTTCAGGCAAGTTAAAATTTTTGGGCTATGCGCATTTAGCATTTTCAATCTCAGTGTTGTTGTTTTTCATCGTTAGTCTTTGATCTAGTGTGATAAAATAAAGTCAATGTATAGAGTCGACGTCACTCCCGTCGTTGGGTTACCACAGTTCAGTGGTTGGTCACAAGTTGTTTCCAGCAATTTTTCTTCTAGTCAATTGGTTTGTGCTTTTTCAGTTTCTGGCGATCATGCTGGCAACGCAGGTCGAGATTTTACTGAAAAAATTTCAGAGGCAGAGGCAAATTCTCCACAAGAACTCAACCAACTAGTTGATACTTTAATTACTGCAGCCGAAGAACTTGATGTTGAAATACAGCTTGCTTGCGGTATTTTTTCATCAAATAAGATGATTTTGGGCACTACTGGTGGGAGTGTTTTTCTCAAGAGAGGTGATAGAACAGGAGTTTTGCTTAGCTCACTTAATCAAGTTAAAATTATTGAGGGCAAGCGAAAAACTGGTGATGTGGTGGCCTTAATAACCCATCAAGCTACTGACTTTGTTAACGAGATCGAACAAAAATTTATTAGTGGCTATGATACGGACTCAGTAGTGACCTCAATTATCCCGGGTCTTCATGGCTTAGACGACTCTTCTTTATCTAGCATTGCTTTTGTAGTGGGAGGGCGTGAATTTAAAGAAGAGGAAGAGATTTCAGCAGAAGTAGTTGAAGAGCCTGTTGTAAAAGCTGAGGAGGAGTCGTTATTGGATATCCCCCCAGCTTTAAAGTTAAGGGGAGCAGGGAGAAATAGAGACACCACCAGTCCAATTGATTTTAAAATTGATCATTCTAAAGATAAAGATGAAGATGGAGATGATCAAAATTTATCTAATTTAGGTCAAGTTCAATCAACTAAATCGGTGTCTTTGGCGGCTACAAAAATATGGCAGGGATTGAACTCAGTATTTTCGAGGGTTTTTACTTGGTTTAAGAGCATTAATTGGCACGCCTTGCTTGCTAGAATAGTTAGATTTTTAAGTCAGTTGAAAGAGTTATTTATAAGGGGTGTCAAACTCCTAGTGGCTATATTCAGAAGAATTACAGCTAAAGACATTTATTTAAAAGCTGGTTCGTCCCAGAAGTTAATGCGCTTAATTTTACCCATTAGTGCTGGAGTGATAATCATAGGTGGGTTAATTGGTTTCAGAGTTTATAAAATTAGACAACAGGTTAAGAACGCAAACTCAGTTTTAAGTCCCATCACAGAGCAGTTAAACTCAGCTCAGGGTCAGTTAGAAGCGGAGCCAATTTTAGCTCGCGAGTCAGTTAGTCAGGTCATTACTCAATTAGAGCAGTTAGAGAAAGATTTTGCAGATCAGAAAAAAGCTCAACAACTAGTGATGGATCAGCTATCTTCAGCCAGGGAACTTTATGATCAAATTTCTGGACAAGAAGAGTTTGGCCAGTTGGAAATTTTTTATGATCTAAGATTGGTAGATAGTGAGTTTTTGGTTAGCTCTTTAGACGCAACTCAACAGCAAGCTGTATTTTTGGATGCTGGTAAAAAGAAAATTATTACTCTGAATTTAGAAAATAAGCAAATTCAACAGTTGGATTTGGAGGATGTAGAAAATTTAGTTGATCTAGAATTGACTAGCACTACAGCCACTGTTTTAGGGCAAGGAGTCTTGACCAAAGATCTAAACGATGATCAGAAATTCACAGAAATAATAGCTGAGGGGGATTCAAATAGAGCTGCGACCCTAATAGAAGGTTTTGCTAGTTATATTTATCTGCTTAATCCTGAAAAAAGAAATATTTATCGATATTCTGAACAAAAGGACGGCTATTCAGATCCCATTGGTTGGGTAAGCGGAGCAGCTGGATTTGATTATGAGCAAGTTTCTTCTTGGGCAATTGATGGTGAGATGTGGGTAGCGACACGCGAGGGTGGATTGCATAAATTAGCCTCTGGACGAGAGCAAGAGCTGGACATAGTTGGTTTAGCTGAGCCATTTACTCACAGCTTACAAGTTTTCACTCATGAAGATTTAGAAAATTTATACGTACTCGAACCAGATGGCAAGAGGCTGGTGGTGTTGAATAAAAAAGGTGAGTTCTTAAAAGAAATTAAGAGTGATTCTTTGATCTCAACTACTACTTTGTTTGTGAGTGAAAAGTTGGGTAAGGCATTTGCGGTGAGTGGCTCAATCGTGTACGCGATGAGCATTTAGTTTTTCCCTGATACAATACTCCTATATATGTCAAAGGTTTTACTTAAAAACCGTCGAGCTACTTATGAGTATGAGATCTTCAAGAAATACGAAGCCGGGATTGTGCTGTCTGGTCCTGAGGTAAAAAGCCTCCGGGCTGGTAGTGGTAGTTTTTTTGGAAGTTATGTGAAGCTACTAAGTGGTGAGGCACATTTACTAAACGCTCAAATTACTCCTTATCAATATGCGGACAACCATGACTATGATCCTAAGCGTACCCGAAAACTATTACTTCATAAAAAAGAGCTGGAGGACATTGAACAACTCAGCACGCAAAAGGGTCGAGCATTGATCCCACTCGCATTTGTTTTAAAAGGCAAAAATATTAAACTTGAATTTGCTGTAGCGCGGGGTAAAAAGAAACATGACAAAAGGCAAGATATTAAGAAAAAAGATTTGGCTAGAGATGCTGCGCGGGAGATTAAGGGGAAGTGGTAGAAATTTTTAATCACTCCTCTTGCACCTCACCTTCTTTTCCTCTTTAATAGAAGCAGTTGTTAAATCAAAGGAGTTTTTATGCCCAAGAATGTTTTTTGGCCAGCTACATTAGTTATCATGGGGTTTATTTTTTTAGCCTCTAACATGGGGATGCTCCCCAAGGAGTTCTGGAACTTTTGGCCCTTGGTTTTAATCATAGTAGGACTAGGTGGATTGTTAACTTCAGATAGAGAAGAATGGATGGTAGAGGAAAAGAAATCCAAACCCAAGCGTAAGAAACGCTCCACACGTAAGAAAAAGAAATAGTTTTTTCCTGTCTTTTAAATACAGGAAGGCCTGCCCTGGCTAGATTTATGTCAAAAAGATCTAACTTATCTTTTCAAATTGCAATTGATGGACCAGTTGCAGCTGGTAAAAGCACCATCGCCAAACTTCTTTCCGACCAACTTAGCATGACCTACATCGATACTGGGGCGATGTACCGAACCTTGGCTCTCGCTGCCCAAAGAGCCGATGTGGATTGGGATAATGGCCCAGCAGTGGCTAAGTTAGCCCAGAAAATAAAAATTCGTTTAGCTCGGCCCATTGGAAATAAAAAAGATGGTCGTCCCGTATCAGTCTACTTAGAAAATGAAGATATTTCTTGGAAAATTAGAGAGCTTCAATATGGTGAGGGAGCCTCAGTGGTTGGTACTCATCCAGAAGTTAGAAAAATCTTAGTCAAGCTCCAACAAGATATGTGTCATGGTAAGCGAGTGGTCATGGAGGGTAGAGATATTGGTAGCAAAGTTCTCCCCAATGCTAATTTAAAAATTTTTATGATTGCTGACCAAGTAGAGAGAGTTAAGCGCAAGCAAGAACAGCTCAAAAAAGTAGGTGAAAAGGCTTCTAAAAAACAGGTTCAAGCTGATTTAATCTCTCGCGATACTCGCGAGATGACCAGAAAAATAGATCCCCTTCGTCCAACATTAGATGCTTGGCAACTGGATACAACTACAATGAGTATTGAGCGGGTAGTGAGGGCTATTGTTGACAAAGTCAACTTACTTGAGGAGAATCAGTAGCAGTATATCGGAGAGGTGTTTATGCCTAAGTCATTTCAAGTTGCCATTGATGGTCCAGTTGCTGCTGGTTGTAGTACTGTAGCTAGATTGGTTGCAGAAAGATTGGGAATTTTATTTATTGATACTGGGGCGATGTACCGCACAGCGGCCCTATTGGCAATGCGAAACAATATTGATTTAGAAGATGAAGACAAAGTTGCTGAGTTAGTTAAAAAATCTAAGATTGAACTCCTTGATCCCTCATCTTTAGAACAAGATGGGCGGCTAACCACAGTTTTATTAAATGGTGAGGATATATCCTGGCAGATTAGAACTGATGAGATTAGTAGGAATACGGCTGTAGTAGCGAAGCATCCTAAGTTAAGAGAGGTTTTAGTTAGAAAACAACAAGAAATAGCCGCCAAGAGTGATGTGATTATGGAGGGCAGAGATATTACTCATAAGGTCTTACCAAATGCAGATTTAAAAATATTTTTGACTGCCTCAGAAGAAATCCGAGCGCGTCGCAGATATAATCAGGAGCGGTTTAAAGGAAGAGACGTAACATTTAAAGAAACTCATCAAGAGCTCATAGAACGAGATAAAAGCGACATGGAAAGAGATGCCGACCCATTAAAAATTGTCGAAGATGCGACGGTTATTGATACCAGTGATCTCAATATTGATCAAGCAGTAGATATGATCGAAGCTCAGGCCCGAGCTATAAGAGATGAAAATTCGCGTAGTTAGTCTCCATTAACCTCTGGTTCTTTTTTTTCAAACCATTCTGGCAAACATTGTTTTTGTGGTTCTGTTCCAGGAGTGAAAAGCTCTTCTCTAACTACTGGGCATCCGGAGCAAGGCAGTGTCCCCGTAGCTGCACAAATTTTAACTTTAATAAGCCCAGCTGGAGTTGGGAATGTATGAGGTTGATTCTCATCTAAAAGTAGGCGCATAATTTTGTTCCAGATTGGTGAAGCTCCGGTGATACCGGAAGCCACATAGCTCATGGGTAGGTTATCGTTATTGCCCACCCAAACAGCTGTTAAATAGTCAGTGGTATAACCAATTGTCCAGTTATCCCTAAGGTTGTTGGTGGTGCCAGTTTTAACGGCTACTTGCTGGTCGGGAATATATAGCACAGAGCGTGGTCCAAAAGCTGGTGTTCTGGCCTTGTTGTCAGATAAAATATCAGAAATTTGATAAGCAACAGTAGGATCTAAGGTCTTATTCTGTGGGCAACCTCTATTATCTAAAGCACAGGTATTTCTATATAGGGTTTCGCCCCTATAATTTTTAATTTCTAAAATAGGATTAAGTGGCATAGTTTCACCATAATTAGCAAAGGTACTATAGAGTTCGGCCATGTCAGTCATCCTTATTTCACCTCCACCCAGAGTAAGAGAGAGTCCAAAACGACGACGATCTTGCCAAGTATCAATTCCCATTAACTCAGCCTTATCTAGCATATTACTTACTCCAATTTCAGCTAAAGTTTTAACAGCAGGCACATTGTAAGAAGAAGCTAATGCTTCTCTTAGAGTGACCTTACCATGAAATTTTCCATCATAATTTTTGGGGCTGTAAGGAGGGCTTCCAACGCTGTGATAGGTAACTGGACTATCATCAATAATAGAGCTAGGAGACTTGCCATTCTCCAAAGCAATGGAGTAAGTTAGGGGCTTGATTGATGATCCTGGTTGACGAGACCTAAGGGTGACATTAACTTGCCCATCGTGCTCAAAATCAAAGTAATCCTTGCTGCCAATCATGGCTAATATTTCCCCGGTTTTGGGATTTGTGACTAGAGCCGCGCCATTATTAACCCGCAAGGGAGCCAGCTTATCAACTTCATCAGTAACTATTTTTTGTGCAGCCTGTTGGAGCTCTAAATCTAAAGTGGTAGTGACCTCTAAGCCACCCTGATTAACGGCTGCTTCGCCATACTGTTCAGCCAAAAGTTTTTTGATGTAAAAAACAAAGTGTGGAGCAGTGATATCAATAATGTCATGTTGAAAAGATATAGATTGGTTATAGGCGGCATCAGCCTGCTCTTGATCTAAGTACTCATCATCGACCATTCTTCGCAAAACTTCTTGTTGTCGATGTTTAGCTAGTTCTGGAGCAGCTCCAAAAGGAGAATAAACTGAGGGGGCTGCTGGCAATCCAGCCAACATTGTGCTTTCTGCAAGGTTCAATTGAGTGACACTTTTCCCAAAATATCGCTGTGCAGCCTCTTCAACACCATAGGCTGAACCACCATATGGTACTTGATTGAAGTACATTTCTAAAATCTCATCTTTACTGAACTGAGCCTCAACTAATATAGCAATGACTAACTCACGTAGTTTGCGCTGAAGAGTACGCTCAGAGCTAAGAAGCCTATTTTTAACTAGCTGTTGAGTAATGGTGGAACCCCCTTGTTGAATATCGTTATCTTGACTGTTAGCAATTGCAGCACGAATAATTCCCTGTATAGAAAATCCGTGATGATAATAAAAACCCTTATCCTCAATGGCGATGGTAGCGTCTATTAAGTATTGGGGGATGTCACTTAGTTTAACTAGTGTTCGATTCTCATCTTCATAGACCCTGAATAAAACATCTCCATTCCTAGACATGATTCTAGTAGTTACAATTTGCTCGCTCTGAGTTAGTTGATTGGGATGAGGTAGATCTTTGAAAACAAATAAGTAAATACCATAACTACTGCTCGTAATAATAATCAATATTAAGCCCACAATAATTGATCTAGCTGAGGGTGATATTTTAATTTTTTTAACTTTGAATTTCTTTGGCAAAGAAATTCTAGGTGCTTTGAGTTTGAGATCAATACTGCTTAGTAACTGAGAAATTTTTAGTAAATTAATCAGGTCAATAATCGACCAACCCTGCAAAAGTGAATTGACTATTACCCTTTTTTGTTTGGAAGCCAATCGTCTCTTTGCTGTCTTTTTAGATAGTGTGGTTGGAGCCAGATTTAACCAGATATAAAAGGGACCAAGCTTTTTCAGTATGGTCTTGATTATCCTTTTTAAGCCTGGTTGCTTTGATTTATTGAAGTGTGATGCAAAAGAAAAAGACCTAAACGATCTTTGTTTAAGAGTATTTTTGATGAATAAATATGTTCTATTCTTTGAAGCTATAGGATCCCGTTTTCCCATGGGGCGATCATATCATTGGTCAGTTTGAAGAACAACACATATCAGCTAGAAACTAGGTAAAAATAACCTATAGTTTTCTATCAATTACATCCCACAGCTCACGCGTGCTATCTTCATAGCCTAATGCCCAAATAGAAATTCCACCCAAATTAAGTTGGTTAACATAGTCAAGTTTGTAAGATAAAGAGCGAGAATTCTCATAGTAAACAACAAATATTTCATTATCTTCAATGTAAGATAAATAGGGTGAGAGAGCTTGTTCATTCCATCCTTCTTCAACCTGCAATACTTCACTCTCAGACATAATATTTTTCACTCGTTTAAAGCTAGCAGTGCTACCTGTTTTGGGAAAGGTGTGTGCCTGTGGTTCACGAGATGTGGTTTGCCACTCATAGCCATAAAAAGGGACTCCTAAAAGTAATTTTTCTTTAGGAACTAATTTTACAAAATCAGCAAGGTGCTGGTTAATATCACTATCCCAAGACTCATCGCCTCCAAATAAAGGGGCCACCGGTCCAGCCTGTGATGAAGATCGTTGATGGAAGTCATAAGCCATCACCACAATGTAATCTACATTTGGTCCTATGTTTTCCACGTCCCAAATTTGCCTCCTACTTGCAGCTGAAGCATACATGTCGATTGAGAGTTGAATATGCTCATACTTTTGTTCTAAATGTTGGTTGATAGCTGCGACCAAATCTACCATTTTAGATCTAAGCGAATCAGTGATAGGACCTGCATATTCAATGTCTAAATTAATACCATTAACTGGGTAGGCTAATAAAATTGAATCTAAGGATGTCAATAAGTTTTGAGTGCTTTTTTTATTAGTTAATAGGCTCACAATGGTGTCGTTATCAAATTGAGATAGAACGATTTCCACACTTTTATTTTGAGTATTCATTTGCTGAGAAAGTTCTAGAAATTTGTCGCTTTGGAGATTGTGATATCCCGGCTCAAGACCTCCATCTTGTCTAGTGATGATTGAGCCATCAGCGCCAATAGTCAATCCAAAATAGGCTAAGTGAGTTAGTTCTGGTTGCACCTCAACATCATCTAAGGTCCAGTAGGGTACAAAGCCATAGACAATTTTGTCATTACTGGAAATAAGCTGATTAATAAAATTGAAAGTAGTTAGTGAGCTGAGGGGGGAAATAACAGGAGTTTCCTGAAAATACCACAGAGAAAAAAGAAAAGAAATTATTAGTCCTAAAAATCCCACCACCCACAGAAACCAGCGCTTATTCATTTTGATTAAAAAAGGTTGATGATCTAATAGTTGAGCCATACTCTACTATGTGTTTTTCGTACTGGATTTTGCCTTCTTCATCCACACTGCGATTGCAGTCAGCACAATAAAGATCGGTGACTGGATCTTGGTAAAGGGTGTGTCTTTCTAGTATCAAGCCCTCAGCTTGCTCACCATAAGCAGGTGGCAAGCCAGTTTCTGGTTTAATCCAAACTTCTTTTTCAATGACTTGAGCCTGTGAGGGTTGGCTGTCTTCCCAAAAAAGTTCTTGGTTAAGTGGCTTGCAGTTATCTTCTGATTTTTCTGGAGTCAATCCATTGGCACAGACCATAGCTTGAGCCACATCAGATGGTTTCTCTGGCCAGATAGATTCTTGTCCTTCTAAAATAAAGCTCATAATGTCATTCCAAATTGGAGCAGCACCCGTCACTCCAGATACTAAGTAGGGATTCATAGGAGTGTTGTCATTGTTTCCTACCCAAGTTACAACTAGGTACTCTGGGGTGAAGCCAATGGTCCAGTTATCTTTAAGGTCATTGGTGGTACCAGTTTTTGCACTCACAATTTTCCCAGGAATAACTAGCTCTGAACGAGACCCAAATGCTTCCACGCGAGCTGTATTATCTTGCATAATGTGGCTAGTTAAGTAAGCTGGAGCTCTATCCATGACTCGTTTCAATTTACCTTCTTTTTCTTGATCAAACTCCATTAAAGTTTGTAGGTCTTGAAGACGTTGTTCAAAGTCAGTTTCCATTAATAATTCACCAGTGTAGTCTTCAATTTTGATAATCGGGGAGATTGGAACCTTTACACCCTGATTGGCTAGAACTCCAAAAGCTTGAGCCATGTCAATCATTCGGACCTCACCACCACCTAGGGTTAGAGATAGGCCATAGTTGACTGGGTCTTTCCAAGTAGTGATACCCATGTCAGTGGCTTGATTCATAAATGTTTGAACTCCAACGGTGCTGAGTGCCTTAACTGCTGGGATGTTAAGTGAGTTGCCTAAAGATCGACGAATTGTTACTGGTCCCTTATATGAACCGTCATAGTTTTTGGGACAGTACTGTGGTTGTCCGGGCACCTCAAAACAAGTAGGTATATCCAATAAAATGCTACCTGGGTTTAGCTTTTTCTGTTGAAAGGTAGTTGCATACATGAGGGGTTTAATTGAGGATCCAGGCTGTCGAGGGCTAAGGGTGATATTAACCTGCCCATCAATCTCATTGTCAAAATAGTCTTTACTTCCAATCATGGCTAAGATTTCACCTGTGTTAGGTTTGGTAACTAGGGCAGATCCATTGCTGACCCGATGACGACTTAATTGTTCTACCTCAGCCGAAACAGAAGCCTGAGTAGATTTTTGGAGATCTAGATCGAGGGTGGTGTAAACACGCAATCCTCCCTTTTCAACTGTTTCCGCACCATATTCTTCATAAAGTAAATCTCGAACATAAAAAACGAAGTGGGGGGCTTGAATGTCAGTCTTAGAGAGAGCTAATTCTAAAATTTGTCCAGCTGCTTCTTCAGCCTGAAGTTGGGTTAAAAAGTCCTCTTCAACCATTCTTCGCAGAACTTCTTGCTGCCTATTACGCGATACGCTGGGGTCAGAGGCAAATGGCGAATAACGACTAGGAGCTTGTGGTAGCCCAGCTAACAAAGAGGCCTCAGCTAGGTTCAGCTTAGTAGCATCTTTGTCAAAGTATTTTTGGGAAGCAGCCTGAATACCCACCGCTGTGCCACCATATGAAATGTAGTTTAGATACATTTCTAAAATTTCATCTTTGGAGTACATAATCTCAGTTAAAACTGCCAAGACTAATTCTTTAGCCTTCCGTTGTATAGTTTTTTCTTTAGATAGAAAAGCGTTTTTAACCAGCTGTTGAGTAATGGTAGAACCCCCCTCTGTGCTGGAACTAATGAGGTTGTTTCGAACTGCCCTTATCATTCCCCCCAAATCAAACCCCCAATGGCCATAAAAGTTTTTATCTTCTATTGCAATAGTAGCTTGAATGATGTGGGGTGGGAGGTCCTCCAATTTAATAGGAACACGATTCTCTTCATCAAAGATTTCATAAAGTAACTCTCCATGTCGATCGTAGATAAGAGTGCTAACCGCAAAATTATCTTTGGAGGTGAGGCGACGAGGGGAGGGTAGTTGTTGAAGTAGTACACCAATACTAATGATAAGTAATGAAACCACCACCGCAGTTACATACTTTAAAACTGGATGAGATACGGGTAATAAGAGAAATTTAATAACGCGAATAACTTTTTTACTAAAAATTTTCCTTGATTTTTTTTGAGCCCGGCCTCTGATTCCAGCTAAAATAGCCCGAATTCTCTTCTGAATTTTAGTAGCTTTTGAAGGCGCGCGACGCCTCTTTCTTTTAGCTTTGGCAACTTTAGCAGAATATCGACCTTTTTTAGAGATCTTTTCTTTCTGCGCCTGCTTCCATTTTTGACTAGACATAATAATAGATTCCCATTATCTCTCAGAGAGACCATTCTTCGCAACTTGCTGTATACTATATTATCTAGCAAATATTAGCTATCTCGAGCAGGAGAGTTATGTCCCCACACATTTTTAAATATAATTATAAGAACATCACCGTTTCTGGTTTACCGGGGAGTGGCTCTACCACTTTACTAAACATGCTCAGAGAAGAACTAAAACTTGATGGTTGGCATGGATTTAGTGGTGGAGAGTTCATGCGTGCTTATGCTGCTGAAAAAGGCCTTTTCGATAATACGCAAAGAAAACACCACGACGCTTCTCACTATGAAGATGATTTTGACCGTCAAATAGACTACGGTATGAGAGAAAAACTCCAAAATGAAGAACACTGGATTTTAGAATCATGGCTTTCTGGGTTTATGGCTCAGCAAATTCCTGGAACTCTAAAAATCTTAATGACCTGCGGTGAAGATGCAATTCGCATTGATCGAATTGTTAATCGTGATCAAATTTCAGTTGAGGAAGCTAAAGAACACCTAATGGGCAGATATAAAACAAATTTAGAGACGTGGAGAAGATTGTATGGTAAAGAATGGCAGGAGTGGGTAGTCGATAAAGGGGCCCTTTCCGCTCAAGAGCCAATTGATTTTTGGCATCCAGACTTATACGATTTAGTTATCGATACTTATTCAAGTACGAAAAAAGAAACTAAAGAGATGGTTTTAGATGCCCTTAAAAAAACATCGTCAGCAAGCTAAGAAGAATAAATCTAACAAGGCTAGTCAAGCTCGTGTTTCAACTCATCAGTTATTTTTTCCTTTGGTGATTTTAACTGGGATAATTTGGTTTTTATATCGCAGTCTATTTGCTTTCCCAGTTTGGTTTGATGAGACGATTGGCAAAGCAATTTTTTTTGGTCTACCTGTTTTTGTTTATATAAATGTGACTGGATTTCGGCCGATTATTGACACCTTTCGGTTAAAAAAGCTTCAGCCAGGGTTGCTAAAAGGACTAGCTCTTGGTGCTGCTTTTGGTCTAGTAACCATCTTCATGCGTTTTGCGATGACTGGTTATAAAGTCCAACCCCTACTAATCTTTTTCGCTGATGAGTTTTGGTGGGAAATGCTTCTAGCTCTTTTTACTGCCTTTTGGGAAACAATATTTTTCTTTAGTTTTGTGATGACAGTAATTCAAGATAGATTTATAAAATGGTCTCTGTTCAAGCAAATAGTTTTAGTAGCATTAATTTTTGTACTCTTCCATATTCCCAATGCTTTTTTAAGATTTAATATAACAATGGTTATTCCTTTGTTGGGTTTGTTGACTTTGTTTGCGGTTGGTCAGAGCTTAATTTTTTCTGAAAAACAAAATGGGTACCTATTAGTAATGTCGCATACTATTTGGGGCATGGTGCTTTTGATCTATTTTTAACTGGACAGCCAGAGGCTTAATAGCTATACTGCACTCCTTAATCTTCTATATGCACAGAATCTTGCGTATTTACTGATTTTTCAGTACTACGCTTGAAAAAGTCAGGGTCAGTAATATGAAAAGATCACAAGCGTGGCTGTCACTCATTGCCCTCTTTTTTGGTGTATTTGTGGTAGCAATTTCAATTACTACTTCGGTACCAGCTGCATACCCCTCATTAAAATTGGAAGCGAGCAATCGTCAGTTCTACCTCAACAACACAATTTTGCCTGATCATGTTGTTTATCCACTCCTGATGGTGGTTGATAAAGTCCAGCTCAAAATTACCCCTTTCCCGGAGAGACTCTGGCTTCAAGCTGAGTATGGTTGGCGGCGTTTAGATTATGCTCATCAGTTATTAGAAAAAGAAAAATATGATTTAGCTCTCACAGCCTTGACTAAATCACAAAAATACTTTTTAAATGCAACTCAAGAAGTATTAACCACAGAGACCAATGACGAAGTAAGATTGATGATGTTGAAACATTTTACGGCGTATTTGTGGGAAGCTAGTGTTGTTGCAGACAATTTTGATGGAGCGCAAAAAGCAGTGGCAGACCAACTAATTGGTGAATGTGAAGTTGTTAAACTACGCTTAAGCCAATCACTTTCTAATTAATTGCCCTATTTTTGTATTCAGTTTCGGATTATTTTAGCATTTTTACTGCAAAGAAAATTAGTCTTGTTTGATATATTTTAGTATATTGACAGTAGGGTTTGGAGTGTGAGATTCTGATAATCCTGCACGCGACAAAGCACAAGATATTGTGCTTTAAGCTTTTAAAAACCACAAGGAGTTGTAGTATGAGGTGTCCTTATTGCCACCACGACGATACCAGCGTAGTTGATTCTCGCGAAGCAGAAGATCAGACTTCGATTAGAAGACGCCGTGAGTGTGGTGAATGTGACAAGCGCTTCACTACTTACGAAAGAGTTGAGGGCATTGATCTTAAGGTCATTAAAAAAGATGGATCAAAAGAAGATTTTAGTCGAGAAAAGCTGAAAAGAGGTCTAGTTAAGGCCACCTGGAAACGACCTGTTTCCATGGCAGATGTTGAAGAACTAATTGATGAGATCGAAGCCCTACTACGTCGCAAAAGAACAAGTGAAGTCAAAAGTTGGGAAGTTGGAAACCTAGTGATCAACAGATTGAGAAAAATTGATCCATTGTCGTATTTATTATTCGCGAGTGTCTATCGAGACTTTGACAGTCTAGAAGACTTCGCCCAAGAAATAGAGAAATTAACTTAAATGTCGCCAAAGAAACAAATGAAATTCGAGGATAGGCGTTTAGATCAGGGGCTGGGTAAAGCAGTCGCGAGAAGAACCTATCTGCGAAGATTAACTAATCCCAAAACTGGTCGTGAGCGTTGGGAAAAGTGGAGTGAGGTTGCTGACCGAGTAGCTTTAGGCAACACCATGTTGTATCAGGATGGCAAAAAACACCAAAAAGCAGAGTATAAAATTTTACGCAAACATATTAGTAATGGCTCACTCTTGATGTCTGGGCGTCATCTCCAGCATGGTGATGATACTCAGCCAGGGCGAAACATGGAGGTGTTTACTAATTGTAGTACCGCTGCTTCTTCTTTTGTGCTGTTTTACTTACTCATGAATGGTTCTGGAGTTGGTAGAGCTTATGATGATGATATGTGTGTGATTGATTGGGATCATATGCCTAATGTTCGCTGCGTGATTGATGATCAACATCCTGATTTTGTTTGGGGTGAAGATGAAAGCGTTCGTGATGCTAAACATAAATATGGTGACAGTAACGGTCATGTTCATTGGTTTAAAGTTCCTGATAGTCGAGAGGGATGGGCCCAAGCAGTAGAGATGATTGAGATTATGGCCTATGAGAAAAAATATCGCGATGATTTATTAATAATTGACTTCTCTAAAGTACGAGGAAAAGGTGAGCCTATCAGGGGAATGCAGAATCGTCCCTCATCAGGCCCTAGGCCACTAATGCAAGCTATTGCGAAGGTGGCCTCAATCAAAGGTGCGGGTATGTCTCTTTGGAAACAAGCACTATTTGCTGATCATTATCTGGCTGAATGTGTATTGGTGGGAGGAGCTAGGCGCAGTGCTAGAATTGCCACCAAGCGTTGGACAGATCCTGAGATATTTGAGTTTATTACCATTAAAAAGGGTGGTTTCTTATGGAGCGCCAATAACTCAGTTGCCATTGATGAAAAATTTTGGCGTCAACGAACAAAGCACGCTCAAAAAGTTTTAGATGCCCTCATTAGGGCTCAATATGAAGACGGGACCGGTGAACCAGGGCTAATTAATCAGCACAAGTTAGTTCAAAATGATGATGGTTTAGAAGATTACACTGACGGTAAGTATGCCGGCAGTGATAAATATCAGCCCATGGACCGGACTGAAAAACTTTTATCTCATGTAGCGAGAAATGCTAATGCAAAGCTATTTACCCAGATTCCAAATCCCTGCGGAGAGATCTCATTAAATATGTTGGGTGCTTATTGTGTGATAGCTGATGTAGTCCCTTATTTTGCTCCCACCATTGATGATGCGGAAGAGTCTTTTAGAGCTGCGGTAAGGGCTTTAATTCGGGTTAATACCATGGATGCTTTATACGGTAGGGAGGTTAAGCGCACTAACCGCATTGGAGTAGGTATGACTGGAATTCATGAGTTTGCATGGAATCAATTTGGCTATGGTTTTAGAGACTTAGTAGATGAAGAAAAAACTCAAGATTTTTGGCAAACCTTGGCTCGATTTAAACGAGCAGTTACTGAGGAGGCAGAAACATACTCCAAGAAACTAAAAGTTAATGCACCTCACACTAATACCACTATTAAACCCTCAGGGACGGTGTCCAAACTATTTGCTCTAAGCGAAGGCGCTCACTTACCCAGTATGAGAGAGTATATCCGCTGGGTGCAGTATCGAAGCGATGATCCTCAGGTGAAGAAGTATCAGAAAAAAGGCTATCCGGTTAAAGAACTTAAAAGCTATAAAGGCTCAACTGCAGTCGGATTTCCCACTCAACCCCTTATCTGTCGGTTAGGGATGGGAGATAAGTTGATTACAGCCAGCGAGGCCACCCCAGAGGAGCAATATAAGTGGCTGATGTTGCTGGAAAAATACTGGCTGCGTGGAGTGGATAAAAATAATGAGCCTTTAAAGCCTGATACTGGTAATCAAGTTTCTTATACACTCAAGTATGATCCCAACAAAGTCACTTTCAAGGAATACTCAGACATGCTCAAGAAGTATCAAAGTTTGGTCAAGGTTTGTAGCGTGATGCCTCAGCAAGACGTAACTGCTTATGAGTATCAACCGGAGGAGCCAGTTACAATCAGTGAGTTCATGAAGGTTCTAGATGAGATTCAAAAAGACGAAACAATTATGGAAGATATTGATTATGAGCATCTTAAATGTGAAAGTGGAGCCTGCCCGATCTAAGGAGTTAACTTTTCAGATCATCAGGGCAGATAATGTACTTGATTGGGTGGTCGGGATCTCCCTAATAATAGTTCCCGATTTTTTTAATAGGCTGTTATTTGGTCAAGAAGTTATTTCTCACTGGATTTATATTACGCTAGGAGTTAGTTTCATTTGGTTTGCTTCCTGGCAGGTAGAAAATTTTCTTAAAGAAGGAAAGCTTGAGGTTACTACACTGAGATTTTCAGCTATTTTAGTCTGGGCATCGGTTTTAGCCCTGACTATATTTTTACTTTCATCACTGGGTAGCCAAGTGTTGTTATTTACCAGTATTTTCTTGTGGTTAATCAACGTTTGTATGTTGGCCTTAGGGGGTTGGTATTGGTGGATGGCAGAGCAAATTAGGGAAGATCAAACTCCAGCTTCCCATCTTGGTTGACGCTCTAAGTTTTCAATATTTTCAACAAACTTTTGTTGCTTAAATTTAAATCCAGCTACTAAGCCAATCATAGCTGCATTGTCCATACAGAGGCGTTTGGAGTAGGGGGTGAAGAGCTTGGCTTTGGGTTGTTTAATCTCACTATTATAAGCTTTTAGTGTTTCGCGTATCATTCGCCTAAGTTTAATGTTGGCAGCCACCCCGCCACCCAACCAGATTTCAGCTATTTGATGCTTTTTTAGCAGTTTGTTCAATTTATAACAAATATGCCTAAACACCCCGTATTGAAATGATGCACTTAAGTCATATACCCCCTGCCTATCAAGGGTGCTTTGGGTCTCAAGTTGTTCGAGTTTATTTCGGGCCCAAGTTTTGAGACCACTGAAGCTCATATTAAAATCTTCTCGGTCTGTCATTGGAAGTGGAATGGCGTGCTTTTTTGGATCGCCTTTTTTAGCAAATTGCTCCATGACTGGTCCAGCTGGATAGCCTAAATTTAGCATTCTTCCAACCTTATCTAGAACCTCTCCAGCAGCGTCATCAATACTAAATCCGAGGCGCTCATACTTACCAATCTGAGTAACTTTTATGAACTCGGTATGGCCACCAGAAACAACAATGGCGAGGGCTGGAAATTGATGTTTGGTGGTGGAGTTGGCTAGTGGTGAAATTGCATGTGCTTCAATGTGATTCACTGCAATGAGAGGCAAGTTATGTTCTGTAGCCAGCTCTTTTGCTTTTGCTATTCCTACTTCTAAGGCTGGAGCTAATCCAGGACCTTGAGTGACGGCAATGGCTTCAATTTGATCCCAATCTGTCTTAGCTCTTTTGAGAGCTACTTCAATTGTTTGGTCAATGTTTTCTTTATGGGCTTGTTTAGCGATGGTTGGGAAGACTCCACCATAAGGAGCGTGGAGCTGGGTTTGGGAAGCAATCACATTCGACAACACCTTAGTCCCAGCCGTAATTGCAGCTGAGGTGTCATCGCAAGAGGTATCAATGGCTAAGATCAGTGGTGTCATGATCGAGTGATTATATCATTCTGGCTAAGTTTCTGGGTGAAATTTGAATTAAATTGAAGCGTGGATTACACTCAAGCTATGAGTAAAACTAATCTGATCATATTAATTACGTTTGGTTTAGTTGTATTTGGTTACTTTCAGCTCAGAAAAGATCCCCCCAAGCAGCCTTTGGAAGAAGTAACTCAAGAAGAAGTTGAAAACATTCTTCCCGATAAAGATTCCCCAATCGTAGAGACCAGTCTGTTTACTACTGCTCCAAATGTAGATTTAGAGGATGTTTCAGGGGGTAATTCTACCGGCCAAGCTTGGATTGTTATAAATGATGGAAAAATTTATCATCAGGTGATTGCTCAAGATTTACCAGAACTAACAGATGAGTACTTTTATGAAGGATGGTTGGTGCGAGAAAAACCCAGCCCAGACTTTTTTTCTACAGGGAAGATGGTTTTTGATGAACAATCAAAGGTGTGGATCTTGAATTATGAAACCACCGACGATAAAAGTGACTATTCTAAAGTTGTGATAACCCTAGAACCAGATGACGATAATCCAGCTCCAGCAAAACACATTCTAGAATAACCCACTCGATGTTCTTTGATCAATTTTTGTAAAAACTCTTCTGCTTGATTCCACCACTCGATGACTACAATGTTATTAGGTCGAATTAATTTTTCTATTTCCAATCTTTCCAACTCTTTCTCACTTTCAATTTTCCAGAGGTCAATGTGACAGAGCTTACCTTTTACCCCATGTCTCTCATAAACATACTCCTCTATGTATGAGTAGGTGGGGGAAGTAATTGTTTCTGAGATCTGCAGAAATTCTGCAATCCCTTTAGTAAAGATAGTTTTCCCAGCTCCCAACGCCCCATCCAAGCCAATTACTAGGCCTTTTTCTTTAATTTCATCCCAGTGCTTTAACATCAGTATTCCAGCAATCTTCTTAGTTTCTTCTTCAGATCTAGAGATAAGGCTTTCTCCCTCAGTGGTTTTAACTTTCCCAACCCTGAGAGTAGTGGGGGTAGAAAGAGTGGTGTCGATGACAGTTGAAGGCTTGTTTTTAGGTAACTCGCCCGCATCTAAAACTAAATTAATTAAGCTTTGCTGTTTATTAGATATGTTGTCTAGGATATTTTTAATTGAGTAGGGGCGTCTCTTTCCAGAGGCGTTAGCACTAGTTGCGGTGATAGGCCTACCAAACTCTTTTAAAATTTTAAGTAATAGTCCATGATCAGGTATACGCACTCCCAGTGTGCCAAACTCTGATTCAACTCCAGAGGCAACTTTTCCTAATCCTTTGGAGATTATCGTAACTGGCCCAGGGAGAAATCTCTGATAGAGCTTTTTAGCTTGCTCATTTATCTCTACGTATTTTAGGGCTAATTCTTGATCTGGTACAGCAATTGAGAGTGGTTTGCCTTCGCGACGAGTTTTGTAGGCCAAGAGTTTTTTGACTGCCTCCTGATTAGTTGCATCCACTCCCGCACCGTAGACAGTTTCTGTGGGAAAGATGACTAAACCACCTGCTTTTAAAACTTCAACTGCAGTTTTAATTGTCTCCATCTCTAGTGTTTTAGTAATATTTATCGTTTTCATCAGGACAACATTATATCTCAGATGCATAAATCCAGTCTCAGGAGTATAATCAGCTCACGATTGATATGTCAGACACAATTCCTGATTTTAATTTTAATCTCTCTATCTCAGACGGCTTTGAAGATGATAATGAAGCTCTTAAGTTCGATTTATTTTTAATGACTAGAGAAATTAAGCAAATCACTGATTCTCTTCGACATGTAACTTTATTACCAAAAAAACAACAACGTACTTGGATAAAAGAAAATCAAAAATTTCTACATAAGTTTATGAGCAGCTTAACTCATGATATGTTTGACGTTTTGGATGATATGTCTTTAGATAAAGATGTGCTGCAGAAAACTATTTCTTGCGTAACAGAATTAAGAGAGCTAGTTAATACTCTCAATGGCCTAATGACAGAGGGCCCTATGTTAAGGAGTTAAAATAGTCAAGATTTGTCCTTGAGTTGGCAGAAAATAAAAAATACTTGTACAATACTTAAATATGGATTTTGATAAACTTGTTGTCTCATTTTTAGTAGATGAAGTCGTAGGGGGATTTTTCATCTCTGTTCCCCCTGGACACGTAGCTTGTGTCTATGATCGTGGACGTGGAGTTTTACCTCGAGTTTGGGGTCCTGGATTGCATTTAAAAATTCCTTTTTGGCAGGTAGCTAAACTCTTTAATTCCCAAATCTTAGAATACTCAATTAGAAAAGGTTTTGATATTTCTCTTAATAAAGAGGCTTTGGGCGATGAGCCAATCATGACTTCTACTAGTGATCGTAAGGATGTTCAAGTAGAGGGGTCTGTTCTATTCAGAATTGATCGCGATAATGCTCCCGAACTATGGGAAAACTTGGGTGAGAACCTAGTTTCTAAGGTAGTCAGACCTTACTCCAGAAGTAGAATTGCCAGCGTATTTAGCAATCTCACTCTTGATCAAATCAAGCAAAATCGTAGTCAGATTGAAGGTTTAGTTAAAGATGATTTAAATCAATACTTCAAAGATAAAGGCTTAAACTGTGAGGGCTTCTTACTTTCTGAGGTTCGTATCTCAAGTAAAGAAGGCAAGACCAAGACAGTTTTTAAGCAAAAAGAAGTAGTCCCTGCCTCTGAATCTAAAAAAGAAGAGTAATTTTCCGAGTTGGTTCTGGATTGACAAATTAGCAATCAAAGTTTAGGATTGCTAACACTAATTAAAAATTATTTTAATTTTATTTAAAGGAGCTCTATGGCAATGACCGTTAAAGTCTCAAAACTTAAACCCCTAGCTGGATATGTTCTAGTAGAACCAGCCAAAGCAGATAAAAAAACTGCTTCTGGAATTTACCTTCCTGATTCAAGTGAAGAAAAACCTCAATTTGGCACTGTCTTAGCCTGTGGCGATGTCACCTATGATGATGGCCAAAAAATTGAATGTCCGGTTAAAAAGGGCGATCAAGTGGTTTATAAGAAATGGGGTGGCAATGACTTTGAAGTCGGTGAAGTTGAGTATCAATTCCTCAAGTTTGAGGATGTGTTAGCAATAATTAAGAAATAAGGAGAAATAATTATGGGAGCAAAACAACTTAAATTCGGAGATGATGCCCGCCAACAAATGTTGATCGGAATCAATAAACTCGCAGATGCAGTTACCGTGACGCTAGGACCCAGGGGTCGTAACGTAGCGATTGATAAAGCCTGGGGTGGACCAACCGTGATTCACGATGGAGTAAGTGTCGCTAAAGAGATTGAACTTGAAGACAAGTTTGAGAACATGGGCGCACAGTTAGTTAAAGAAGCTGCTGAGAGAACCAACGATGCTGCAGGTGATGGAACTACTACTGCAACCTTATTGGCTCAGCAATTAACCAGTAAAGGTATGAAGTATGTCACAGCAGGTACTAATCCGATGATGATGAAAAAAGGGATTGATAAGGCTGTGGCCTTAGTAGTGAAAGAGATTCGCAGATTGGCTAAGCCAGTTAAAGAATCTGATTGGCAAAAAGTGGCTACTATCTCTGCCCAAAATGAAGTTATCGGTGAAAAAATCTCTGAGGCTTTGAAATTGGTTGGCAAAGATGGCGTGGTTGAAGTTGAAGAAGGTAAAACCATGGATATCACTATTGAGCACAAAGAGGGAATGGAGTTTAATAAAGGCTTTGCATCTCCTTACTTTGTAACTGATAGCGACAATATGGAGTCAATCATAGAGGCACCTCATATTTTAGTGACTGATCAAAAGATTTCTAACATTCAAGAACTTTTACCAATGCTAGAAAGCTTGGTTAAAGTGAGTAAGAATTTTGTTATTATTGCTGAAGATATTGAGGGTGAAGCCTTAACTACCTTAGTGGTTAATAAGCTCCGCGGCACTTTCAATGGCTTAGCTGTCAAAGCTCCAGGTTTTGGAGACAGACGCAAAGCTATGTTAGAAGACATTGCTGTTTTAACCGGTGCTAACTTTATCTCTGCCGATACAGGTAGAGCTCTCAAGGATGTCACTATTGAAGACCTAGGTATGGCAGATTCAGTTAGATCTGATAAAGATAAGACCCGAATTGTAGGTGGTAAAGGCAAGCAAAATGACATTAATGCTCGTGTAGCTCAAATTGAGCGGGAGATTGATAAATCTACCTCAGATTTTGATGCTGAAAAACTTCAAGAGCGTAGGGCTAAATTGACCGGCGGTGTAGCCGTCATTCAAGTTGGCGCTGCTTCCGAAGTGGAGATGAAGAATCTTCAAGAGCGAGTCAAAGATGCTAAAGAAGCCACAAAAGCAGCTATCGAAGAGGGCATTATCCCAGGTGGCGGAGTCACCTTTATCCAAGCTGGAAAAGTTTTGGATAAAATCACTGCCGCTAATCGAGATGAAGAGTTGGGAATTGAGCTAGTTAAAACTGTGCTCCAAGAACCAATTCGCATGCTAGCTAAAAATTCTGGTTTTGATCCAGGTTTTGTAATCGGTGAAGTCATCAAGAAAAAGAGCGCAAGTTTTGGTTTCAATGCTCTCACCAACGAGTTTGGTGATCTAGTTAAAGATGGAGTCATTGAACCAGCCAAAGTAGCTACGTCTGCCCTAACAAATGCAGCTTCTGTGGGATCAATGATCTTAACTACTGAGTGTTTAGTCACTGATGTGCCTAAAGATGAACCCGCAATGCCAACCGGTGGTATGGGTGGCGGTATGCCTGGAATGATGTAGAATATTAGGGGCGGCAGGGTAGCTCAGCTGGTTAGAGCACAGGATTCATAAACCTGAGGTCGTGGGTTCGAGTCCCACCCCTGCTACTTTTTTTATCTTTGATCCTCTTTTCTATTTAGCAAATTTTTCTGATACGATAGTCAAAACAGTAGAAAGGAATTAATATGACAGTTTGTTATAGCTGCGGCATGTCCCTAGATGATGGTTCCACTTCTAAGTTTGAAGATAACTATTGTGTTCATTGCCAAGACCAGGAGTCTGGTGAGTTGGCTTCCTATGAAGACGTGAGAGCAGGTAGTGTCGGGGCAGCTGTTAAATTAATGGAGAAAACTCAAGAAGAGGCAGAGGCAATGGCCGATGAGCTGATGCCTAAACTACCCCGCTGGAAAGAAAAGTTTTCCCAGGCTGAGTAATCTGGTTTGACTTAAACCTTTGGCCTGGTATACTTAAATTTCTCGAAATATCGAGTTCACGCGGGATAGTGTACGGTGCACGTGAGGCTCATAATCTCACAGGCTAGGTTCGACTCCTAGTCCCGCAACATTAAATAAAACAGACGCCAATAGGCGTCTTTTTTATTTTAATCTTGTGGTTGAATATAAAGTCTTTGAATCTGACCGAGCCTCATGCGAGGGAATGTCTGGAGCAGAGGCGGAAGACCTAGTCCCGCAACAATAAGCAAAAAGACCCAATTATGGGTCTTTTTTTTGTATGTGATAAAATCATTCTAAGTAATCTTATTAAAAGGGACTGTGCATGAATCTAAAAGATAAAACAGTGGTAGTTACTGGTGGATCAGACGGCTTAGGGTTTTCTATAGCAAAAAAGCTTTCAAATCTGGGAGCAAATGTTCACATTCTTGCCAGGGATGAAGTCAAACTGGATAGAGCAGCTCAAGCTATTGAGGGCAAAATAAATAGTCATGTAGTTGATGTAAGTAAAGCAAAAGAAGTCAAGAGTGTGGCAGATAAAATTGGACAAGTTGATGTGTTGATTAATAATGCTGGTGTATGGATTGAGGGTGTAGTAACTAATAACTCCATTGAAGATATTTCATCTGCCATAGACATCAACCTTAAAGGCGTTATTTATACAGTCAAAGCATTTTTACCAGAGATGCTAAAAAACGAAGAAGCTCATATTCTAAATGTGATTTCCACATCTGGTTTAAAAGGAAAAACTAATCAATCTGTCTATGTTGCTTCAAAGTTTGGAGCCTCAGGATTTACTAAATCATTGGCTGAAGATTTACTTGATACTAATGTCAAAGTTAGCGGCTTTTATCCCGGAGGAATGAATACTGATTTATTTAAAAAGGCAGGTTCGTCTAAAGGTGGATCAGACTGGATGGATACGGATAAGGTGGCAGAGTTAATTGTGTTTATGATCGAACAAGATGCGACTATGGTGATGGATCACGTGGTTTTGAATAAGAGAAAAACAAAGAGTTGAGATTAGTTAAATAAATTCTAAACCAAGGTGTGAGATAATGAGCAGCTGATGTCAATTTTTTATACACTTACCTCCACTATTCTAATTAGCCTTCTGTCTCTAGTTGGGGTTTTTACTCTGAGTTTGAAACCTAAGTTGCTGAATAAATTTATCATGTCTTTGGTTTCTTTATCTGCTGGCACCATGATGGGAGCAGTCTTTTTCCACTTATTACCAGAATCACACCAATATCTAAGGGAAAACCAGCTTTATCCAACTGTTTTAATTTCATTTTTAAGCTTCTTTTTGATCGAGAAAACCCTTCATTGGCAGCATTGTCACAAGCACGACTGTGAGGTTCACAGCTTCGGTTATATGAACTTAATTGGCGATGGGCTTCATAATTTTATTGATGGGATAGTAATTGCTGGTGCTTATGCAGCTGACATCCGAATGGGATTGATAACGACCCTGGCAGTGATTATTCATGAATTACCTCAAGAAATTGGCGATTTTGGAGTCCTAATACACGCTGGTTTTTCTAAAAGAAAGGCACTAATATTTAATTTATTCTCAGCAGCCACAGCAATTGTGGGAGCCCTAGTGGGAATCTATCTACTTAGTGCTGGAAGTCAACTTCAAGGATATCTTTTATCAGTTGCCGCTGGTGGGTTTTTATATATTGCTGCCTCTGATTTACTTCCAGAGATGAGAAAAGAGCCGGTTGGGAAGAAACTCCTATTGTCAGTTTTAATGTTTGCTTTGGGAATTTTCCTAATGTTGGCCTTTACTTGGTTGCCTCTAGAACAATAATTTTTGCCACTCAACCCATGGGGATGATGTCTCAACCTCAATTATTTCTTGAGTTTTATTGACTAATTCGTCTGGAATTTGAATCACGTACTCGCCTCCCTTTTTCATCAAGAGCTCGTTGCGAATGATCTGTTCTTTCGCAAATGGTTGTCGTGATTCCTCAATAGCTGTCTCTAGAGCCAGGACTTCTGCCTCGATCTGCTCTACTTCCTTCTCGAGGCTTTTAAGATTATCAGTCGAGTAGCTAGTTCTCTGAGCACTTTTATAAAGAGAGATGGAAAAGATGATACTTACGATGGTAATTACAAGAAATGAAATTGGGTTAAAAAGAAGCTTAGACATGTTGCATTTTAGCCTCAATAATGATATTATAAGACATTCGAATTATGATTGATTAGTTAATTAATCAACTGACCTGCCTCCATAAATCGTAACACAACATAGTTAATTTGTTGAAAGGACCAATCAAGTATGCCAACGTTACTTGCTGACGCTCATGCGCAGTACAAAAACCACCTACTTTCTGAGGGCAAAGCCGAAGCTACTGTGACGGCTTATACCAAGGATGTGGAGCAATTGGTTAATTTTGTTGGTAAACAAGGCAAGACTCAGATTGATGAAGTCAGCACCGAGGACATTCAAGAGTTTAAGGATTTACTCAAGAAGCAACGCTATACTGGTAAATCTATCTCTAGAAAAATCAACTCAATTAAGTCCTTTTTTCGTTTCATGGTTAGCCAAGGAGAGGTTGATGGCAATCCCGCCGTTGATGTTCAACACCCCAAGTATGAAACCGCCCCTCCTCGAGTTTTATCTAAAACTGAGTATCGAGCTTTGAGAGATGCTTGTCGTGGTGATGAGCGTATGTACGCTATTATTGAGATTTTACTTCAAACCGGGATGAGAATTAGTGAGTTAGCCAATCTTAAACTAGAAGATGTCGATTTAGAGAGAAATATTCTTGATATTGTAGCTCAAAAAACCAGAGGTGCTCGTAAGTTACCCTTGAATGCTGCTGCTAAAGAAGCCTTATTAAACTATCTTGAAATTCGCCCTCGTGCCAGGGAGAAAACAGTCTTTTTAACTAAAACCTGTCGACCTTTTTTAGTACGAAACATTAGAACTGCGATTGATCGCTACTTCCGTTTGGCTGGAATTAAAAACTCTAAGGTCAACGATTTACGACATACTTTTATTGTGGAGCAGCTTAAAGCTGGCACCCCCTTAGTTTATGTGTCTCAACTTGTAGGTCATAAACGCATCACTACTACTGAAAAATATCTCAAGTTGATTGATGAGTCTCTGGCTAATCCCAACGTCAAAATCGAAGAATTGTAAAGATGTCGTTTCCGGAGGTCCCTGATTTAACAAGGGTGGGTTCTTGGACTCTAGAAAACGCAGCTGCGATTGCATTTAATTATGACTGTTTTGACAATGATGTTTTTAGAGATCTATTAGCTGCTTTTATTAAGAAGCATATTCCAGATAATGAAGACCCTGAAAAAGAAGATGTTGTTTTAGGGATGATCTTTATTAGAATCTTAGGTGCGAATGGGCTTCGTAGGCAAACTTGACAGCTATCAACCAACTAGACTAGAATACACAAACTTATGACAAGTTCATACACTTACACCAGCTCTTGGTGGACCGGTCGCTATCTATGGCAGTGCGGTTAATTTGTAGTGTATTAAAAATTCAATAACCCGCATCGCCGCGGGTTTTTTTATTTCAGACCCAGAATTTTTGAGTAAAGCGAAATAAATTCAGCACGTATGAAAGATGCAGAGCTGCGTCTAAATTAGTTTTTAGACAAAATATCAATTTAATAAATTAAAGAAAGAAAATATTATGAAAAATTACAACTATCCAGATAAAAATGGCAAGTTTGGTCAATATGGTGGGCGAGTAGTGCCCCCAGCTCTTGAGGAAGTCTTGAGAGAAGTGGAACTAGCTTATCTTGAACTCAAAGATGATCTTAAATTTGTTGAGGAGTTAAAATATCTTCACCAGGCCTATACTGGTCGTCCTAATCAACTCTACTTAGCTAATTCTCTGACTGAGAAAGTTGGTGGAGCTAAGATTTACCTCAAAAGAGAGGATCTTAACCACACTGGGGCTCACAAGATAAATAATGCCCTTGGGCAGGCTCTAGTAGCTAAAAAGCTCGGTAAGACCAAGCTAATTGCTGAAACTGGAGCTGGTCAACATGGAGTGGCTGTAGCTACGGTAGCGGCCAAGTTTGGGATGAAGTGCGATATCTATATGGGTGAGCGGGATGTGGTTAATCAGCACATGAACGTTTATCGGATGAAACTTCTTGGAGCCAGGGTAGTTCCTGTCACCTCCGGGCAAAAAACACTTAAGGATGCCATTGATGTGGCTCTAGGAGCATTTATTGCTGAGCCTGAGACATATTACATGTTAGGTTCTGCAGTTGGCCCTCATCCATACCCGATGATGGTGCGAGACTTCCAATCCGTGATTGGTCAGGAGGCTAAAGAGCAAATCTTAAAAAAGGAAGGTAAGTTACCAGATTATGCAGTGGCTTGCGTAGGCGGAGGCTCCAATGCCTTGGGGCTATTTTATGAGTTCATCCCAGATGAGGAAGTGAAATTAGTCGCAGTTGAGCCAGCTGGAAAGGGAGCTGATACAGACAGGCATGGTCTGGCACTTGGCAAAGGTAAGCTAGGAGTGATTCATGGCTTCGAGTGTCTAGTGCTTCAGGATGACCAAGGTAAGATCATCGAGTCTTACTCTGCAGCTTCAGGGCTTGATTATCCGGGGGTAGGGCCAGAATTTTGCTTGCTCAAAGATCTGGGGCGGGTAGAAGCTGTTGGCGTATCAGATGATGACGCCGTCAAAGCCTTTCAATTACTCTCAGAGACCGAGGGTATAATTCCGGCTTTGGAGTCAGCTCATGCCATTGCATATGCAGTTGAGTTGGCAGGGCAACTCAAAAAAGACCAAGTAATTGTGGTTAATCTCTCTGGTCGAGGAGACAAAGACGTTAAAAATGTCTATGAAAACTTGATTAAAGGAGACAAATAATCACCAATAGATCGGGTGGTGACAACTTACCCCTGTCATCACCCGGATCTTAGATATAATAAACAAGAATCTTAAAAGGAGAATTTATGAAAAAGAAATTAATATTTTCTGGTATTAGAGCTACGGGCAGGTTACACCTGGGTAATTATCTAGGTATGGTCAAGGGAATGCTGCAGCTTCAAGAGGATGAAAAATATCAGCTGTTGTTTTCAGTGGTTGATATTCATGCGGTAACCACGCCTTATGACAAAGACAAACTCAGCCAGCGTACTTATGATGTAGTCTTGGATTACTTAGCATCTGGCCTTGATCCTGAAAAAAGCCTATTGCTGGTTCAGTCTAAAGTGGGTGATTTACACGCTGAGTTAGCCTTTTATTTTTCTACAGTCATGACGGTAGCTAGGATGCAACACCTACCAACTTATAAAGAAAAGGCTCAACAACACCCAGACAACGTCACTATGGCGTTATTAAACTATCCAGTTTTAATGGCGGCTGATATTTTAGCTTATCATTCAGAATTAGTACCAGTCGGGATTGATCAGGAGCCACATTTGGAAGTAACCAGGGAAGTCGCTCGCAAAATGAATAGTTTATATGGAATGAATTTTCCTGAACCAAAGCGATTCGCTACTGAGGGTGGACGGGTACCATCGCTAGCTGGTGAAGGTAAGATGAGCAAATCTATCGAGGGAAGCTTTATAAACCTGACTGATGATTTAGAGATGATTAAAAAGAGACTGGCCAGTGCGCCCACAGATTCTGGAAAGGGCGAAAGCGTTCCTACTAGTGGTGGGGTGGCTAACCTACTTCAATTTGTAGAACTTTTCATGGGTGAAGATAAAAGAAAAGAGTATGAGGGGATGTATGTGGGTGATGGTATTCGTTATGGTGATCTTAAAAATGAGTTGGCAGAAGCAATTTTTGAAGAGCTGGAGCCAATTCAGGTCAAACGAGCTGAATTAGAAAAAAATCCTGATTATGTGCAGCAAGTAATTGAAGACGGGGCTAAAAAAGCACGTGAAATTGCCAGCACCACTTTAGCAGAAATTAAAGAAAAGATGGGATTAATATGATCAACATTGATGATTTTGCCAAAGTAGAAATTAAAGTGGGTCTAGTCACTCAGGCAGAAGACGTAGAAAAAAGTGAGAAATTAATTCGCTTGCAGGTGGATTTTGGAGATAATGACCAGCGAACTATTTTTACTGGGGTACGTGCTTTTGGCTATAAGCCAGTAGATTTTAGTGATAAACAGTTTTTATTTGTGACTAATCTCGAACCTAGGAAAATGATGGGTGAAGAATCTCAAGGAATGATCTTGGCAGTAGATGGTGAAGATGGACAGCCATTTTTCATCTCTGCGACAGAGCTCCCGCTTGGAGCTCAGGTTCGTTAATAATTATTTAGTTTGATATACTAGTTGTAGTTATCTGTCTAAATTTAAGGAGAATTAACTATGATCGATAAGTATCAATACAAACCCAATCCCGAAGCTCAATCATGGATTGATCGGGGTGAGGATGCCATGGTCCAAGCTTGGAAAGATAGAGAAATAGGGGGTCATACTACTGATGCGGGAAATGGAAAAGTTAATCTCCATCTCTATACTATTGGTGAGACAAGAGCATTTATTGCCAAGATCTCAGATTTAGACCCCAAAGATCTTGAACGATAAATTGTGATCATTACTATCTAACCGCTTACTTTTCTCTCGTGTTACAATAAAACACCATGGCAGAGAAAAAAACTAAAACCAAAAAACCTACGGTAAAAAAACAACCTCAAAAAGGACAGTTGCCCATTAAAAAAGTAGAGGTGAAGGTTGACCTGAATAAATTTCTGAGTAAGGGTTTAGTTTATCTTATTCTTGGCTTGCTGTTTGTCCCATTTTTAATTCAATTGCTCTCTGGTGGCGCCTACGAGCAGATTAGTATTAGTCAGCTCGTACGTGATGTTCGTGAAGAAAAGGTTGAAAGACTAGAAGTAGCTGGACAACAGCTCCGAGCCCACTATGCTGATGACGAACTAGTTAAGGTGGCCCGCAAAGAGGAGGGGCAACAGGCCTTAGAAGTCTTAACTGCTTCTGGAATTGATTTGGCTGAGTTAGATCTAGAGATTGAGAATTTGTCATTTGGTGACATGCTTTGGGAGCTGACGCTGAATCTCTTACCCATTTTACTGATGGTGGTATTTTTCATGTTTATTTTTCGCCAAGCACGAGGAGCACAAGATGGGTTGATGGGCTTTGGTCGTAGCAAAGCCAAGGTTTTTGTTAAGGGTAAGCAGAATATTAATTTTGGTCATGTTGGCGGAATGGATGAAGCAAAAGCAGAACTGGAAGAAATTGTAGACTTTTTAAAGAATCCGAAAAAATATCAAAAAGTTGGCGCCCGCACTCCCAAAGGGGTATTGCTGGTTGGTCCAGCTGGAACAGGCAAGACATTGTTAGCTCGTGCAGTAGCCGGTGAAGCCAAAGTCCAATTTTTATCTATTGCTGGGAGTGAGTTTATGGAGATGTTGGTTGGAGTTGGTGCTTCACGAGCTCGTGATCTTTTCCAAGCCGCTAAGAAAATGGCCCCATCAATTATTTTCATTGACGAGATCGATGCAATTGGTCGCCAAAGAAGTCGAGGTAGTATGGGCGGTCATGATGAACGAGAGCAGACCCTAAATCAGATTTTAGTAGAGATGGATGGCTTTACCCAAAATGATAATGTGATTGTGATGGCAGCCACAAATAGGGGTGACCTATTAGATCCGGCTTTAGTTCGTCCAGGCAGATTTGATCGTCGTGTTGTAGTTCGTCTCCCAGATTTAGAGGAAAGAAAACACATTATTAAGATTCACGCTAAAGGTAAACCCTTTACTCCAAAAATAAATTGGAATAGAGTGGCCAAACGCACAGTTGGTTTTTCTGGAGCTGATCTAGAAAATATGCTTAATGAAGCAGCTATTGCAGTTGCTCGTGATATTCGTAAAGAAATTAAGTTTACTGATATTGAAGAAGCCTCACTTAAAGTTAAATTGGGTCGTAGTAAAAAACGCCTTCATGATGAATACGAACGCAAACTAACTGCATATCACGAAGCTGGTCACGCAGTTATTGCTCACATTTCTCCTCATGCAGATCCTGTGCACCGCGTCTCTATTGTTTCAAGAGGCATGGCGCTTGGTTACACTTTAACTCCACCAGAAAAGGACAAAGTTCAAGTCACTCGCTCAGAATTGCTTGAAAATATGGCAGTGATGTTGGGTGGTAGAGCTGCTGAAGATTTAATCTTCAATGAATTAACCGCTGGAGCCAGTAGTGATATTAAGCGAGCAACCAGTATTGCTCGATCAATGGTAGTTGAGTATGGAATGAGTAAGCTGGGGCCAATGAATTTTGGGCCACAATATGAGTCAAATGATTATGGCATGTTATGGGGTAAGCCATTTGAAATTTCTGACAGCGTTCAAGCTAAAGTTGATCAAGAAATCGGACGATTAATCAATGAAGCTCAGGCTCAATCAGCTTCTCTTTTAAAAAAACACAAAGAACAACTAGACATAATTGCCCTTAAATTATTGGAAGTAGAAACCCTCGATGCTGATGAGTTCGCTGAGTTAATGGGGATGAAGAAATCCAAGCCTGCTATACTTAAGTAATGCAGCTGCCCAACATTCGTCAACGATTGCTTAAACAGCGCAAATTTCGTCAATTACTTTTCTCTTTAGCTATAGTAGCCACTTTTTTAGGACTGTTAGTGGTTTCAGTAGAAAAATATGAAGGAAATATTAAAAGTATTCCTGAAGGTTTGTGGTGGGCAGCAACTACTATTACTGCCGTTGGATATGGTGACTATGTACCAGTGACTGGACCAGGAAGGGTAATTGGAGTGGCATTAGAAGTGGTGGGAGTGGTCATGTTTGGCCTGTTAATTGCCCTTATTAGTACCTCTATGAATCGAGTTCAGGAAGAATATTACTGGAAAAAACTTTTTAAGAGAATAGATGAGATTGAGACCGATCTCAAAACACTTAAGAAACACACTAATTTTGTAGTGAAGACAAATGGTCAGACAGAACCTGAGGCACAAAAACAAGACTCAGAGGATCCCAACACGCTCACTAAGTTGAGATGATACACTAATCACATGAGTTCATTTTTTCATAATGGTCATGATGTTTTAATGTTAGTTGATGCTCATGCGATTATTTACCGGGCTTATTTTGCTCTTCCACCGACGTTAACTACCCCAGAAGGAATGTTGGTTAACGCTGCTTTTGGCTTTGCGCGGATTTTATTAACCGCAATTCGTGACATGAAACCTACTTATTTAAGCGTGGTTTTTGATCATCCAGAACCAACATTTCGTCACAAAGAATATAAAGACTACAAAGCCCACCGGGAAAAAATGCCCGACGATTTGATTCCCCAAATTGGCCTAACTAAAGAGATTGTTGAAAATTTAAATATTCCTCAATTTGAAATGTCTGGCTATGAGGCCGATGACCTCATTGGTACTTTGAGTCAGCAATCAGATCAAAAGACAGTGATTGTGACTGGTGATCAAGATATGTTTCAATTGGTGAATGACAAAATTCATGTTTGGTTACCACCGCGAGGCAAGCACCCTGCTGATGAGTATGATCGAGCAAAAGTTTACAAAAAGCTTGGCGTTTACCCAGAACAAGTCATAGATATGAAGGCCTTGATGGGTGATAGCTCAGATAATATTCCTGGTATTAGAGGTATTGGTCCTAAAAGTGCGGTGACACTCTTACAAGAATTTCAAACTTTAGATGGGATTTATCAAGCAGTGGATGTGGCGGAGAAACACCCCCACATTCTCAAAGGGGCATTGCTCAAAAAGCTTCGGGAGGGCAGAGAAGTTGCTTATTTAAGTCAGAAACTAGCTACCATTGAACAAGCAGCCCCGATTGAGCTAGATTTAGATTCATGCAAGGTCACGGGGTATGACAAGGCTAAAGTAGTAAAATTATTTCAGAGTTTAGAATTTCGCTCACTAATTAACCTACTCCCGAGCGATGAGTTTGAAACGAGTATTCAAGATAGTTTGTTTTAATGATCTATAATAAGTCTTATGCCTAAAAAACTTAAAGTTGCTCTAGTTCATGATTACTTGCGTGAGTATGGTGGGGCAGAGCGAGTTTTAGAGGCACTCCATGAAATATATCCAGCTGCACCAGTTTATGTTTCGTTCGTTGATCAAAAAGCGATGGGGATTCATTGGCAGAGATTTGCCGGCTGGAATATTCGTCAAACCTGGTTTAGTAAAATTCCCCTGATTAAAAAATTATATTCTCCACTGCGAATATTAGTTGATAAAGCCTTCACATCCTTAGATTTATCTGACTTTGATTTGGTTATTTCTTCTTCAAATGCTTTTGAAGCTAAGGCAGTTCAAGTTAAAAATGGCACTCATATTTGTTATTGTCACACCCCACCACGAGCCCTCTATGGTTACTCCACCATGACAGATTGGAAGAAAAACCCATTGATAAAATTTGGCGGTGCAGTCATTAACCACTACATGCGCATTATTGATTTTAAGCATGCGCAAAAGGTTGATCATTTCATTGCTAATTCAGCAGAAACCCAGCGTAGAATAGAAAAATTCTATCGTCGTGACAGCCACGTCATCCATCCACCCGTTAATGTGCCCACTAATGCTGAGCTAAGAAAATATCAAGGTCTAGCTAAGAAAAAATATCCCACTAATTACTACCTTTATGTCAGTAGGCTCTCTTTTTCTAAACATCCAGAGCTGGCTGTGCAAGCGGCTAATCAACTGGGAATAAACTTAAAAGTAGCAGGTAGCGGCAAGATGGAGCATAAGCTTAAGGAAATGGCTAGTCATCAGATTGAGTTCATGGGGGCGGTTGATGACAAACAACTTCATGTTTTATTAGCTGGAGCTAAAGGTTTAATCTATCCTGTCGAAGATGAAGACTTTGGAATTGTGCCAGTGGAAGCCATGTCACACGGCGTGCCGGTGATTGCCCATAAGTCTGGAGGGCCATTGGAAACCATAGTAGAGGGGAAAACCGGCGTCTTTTTTGAAGAATTAAGCGTAGAGGGTGTGACATCTGCAATTAAGAATTTTGAGAAGACTAAGTTTAATACTGAAAAAATATTTGACCACGCCCAGCAATTTACCAATGATAAATTTCAGCAACGAATTAAAGAATTTATTGAGCAGTTTTAATTAACTTTACAAAAGCCACACTATTAACTGGCATCATGACCTGAGTTTTGAGAATTGCGGCGGAAGTAGCAACCTGTTGCTGTTGTCTTCTGCCTCCAAGATATTCAATGCTGACTTGATAACTACCAGCCTGAATATTTTCAAAGTATAGAGGTACATTTTCTGAATGAAATCCACGAGGATCAAAGTTAGCAATCACTACTTCTGTTTCATCATTTCCATTTTTGGCTGCTAAGGCTTTAACCCAACTACCTTTACCAGTGATCTGCAAACGCTGATCAGCAATTCGGTCCAGCATTTTCAAGGCACGGTAACGTTGTTTGGGTTGGGCTCCAAAATCATTATGACCAAACAAACCCCATCTACCCCACAAAGCCTGTCCATTGGGGTCTTTACCATCTTGGATTTCAAATATAAAAGCTTTTTGAACTGTAGGAATCATCTCAATTGCTCCAGCAGCTAGGTGAGCTGCACTGTAATTAGTGTCATACCCAGGATGATTTTCACTGTCATGACCCCATTCAGTGATATGAAATTCCAGAGTTGGTTCAAGTTGAGGATAATCTTGGATCCAGAAATTTACCTCTGCCATGTCTTTTTGATATTGCTCTATATTATGGTCATAGCGATGCCAGGAGAAGAAATCAAAACGCAAATTATTATCAATCGCGTGTTTGGCTAAAGCATCAAACCAGTTTTTATACAATGCTGTAATGGCTGGGCCGCCAATTTTAAAGCGTTGTACTCCTCGGGCTCTGTTGGCTCCATTAACAGCATAGGTGTAAAGGTTGAGATAGTTTCTTTCACCATAATATTTCCAGCCACCAAAAAGATCTGGTTCATTCCAAACTTCGTAATAAACATCGCTAATTCCTCGGGTGCCACTTATATGTTCGATGGTTTTTTGAATTGTTAATTGCCAATCTTCCCAACGTACGGGGGGATCAGTGATATCTCCAGAGGAAATAGCGGGAGGCATATAAGATAAGGCAATATATGGTTTGGCTCCAGTAGCTAAAATATCATCAATCACTGGATCAAATTTTGAAAAGTTAAAAGTAATATTTCCTGGTGAACCCTGGACGATGTCATAAAAATCATAAATATGATCTAGACGAATATACTCTGGATTGAGTGATTTTACCTGAGGAATCAAACCACCTATTCTCCAAGCATGATCTTCACCTCCTTGAGCTAGATAGCGCCATGGTCTAGGCATTGGTCCTAAAATTCCTCGAGTATCAACCCTTAAGTCTGCGGGATAACCACTTGCTTGAGAAAAGAACTCTCGAACTTGATCTATTTGGCTAACTCCAATTAAAACTGCTGCTGTCACCACCAGAAAAAATATCCCCCCTCTTAGGTATTTTTTTTTGGTATTTTTCTGGAATGATTGTCTCTGCATTGAATCTAATAAATATCTTAGCATAAGCGGCGTGTAATAATAAAATTAGCAGTCACAGCTAGTGCTTGACAATTTTAGCAGTCATGTCTTATGATTGCTAACATGATAGATCTAACCGCACGTCAGGTCCAAATCCTCAGGGCCATCATTGAGGAATTTATCGAGACAGCTGAACCTGTTGGTTCAGATACCATTGATAAAAAATTTAGCATTGGTGTTTCACCAGCCACTATTCGCAATGAAATGGTCTATCTTCAAGATCAAGAATACTTAAAAAAATCTCATGCTAGTGCCGGTAGAATTCCTACCTCCAAAGCCATGAAGCTGTTTGTGAATGAGCTGATGAAGGAAAAAGAACTGTCTGTAGCTGATGAAGTTTCCGCCAAAGAAAAGATCTGGAAAAGCAGAGATGTTTTGGGAGATCTACTTTATGAAACCACTCGGGTTATGGCAGATAAATCTCGTGCTTTGAGTGTGGCTATTACTGATGATCGTAAACTCTATCACTCTGGCTTTGCCAATTTATTAGGCATGCCTGAGTTTTATGACATTGATGCGATGAGACATGTCTTACAAGCCATTGAAGAAGTTTCTATCTTAGATGAGATTTTTGATTTTGGGGCTAATGAAAACCCAATTCAGATCACTTTTGGATCAGATCTGGGCAACAGGCACTTAGAAGACATTGGCGCGATTTACATGAAGATCAATGCGGGCCAGCACTCTTGCAAGCTAGGTGTAATTGGTTCTTCTCGGTTTGATTATTCATACGTCATACCAATGATGAAGTATTTTAAAGGTTTAATAGAAGACCTAACCATAGGATAGTTATGACAAAAAAAGACCCAAAAAAGAAAACCATCAATAAAGAAATCGTTGAGCTACAACAGCAATTAGGAGAATCACTCGAGCGAGAAAAACGCATTTTAGCTGATTATCAAAATCTAGTTAAAAGAAATCAAGAAGAGAGAGTTAAGTTTCTTCAGTTAGCTAATCAAGGTCTAATTGAGACCATATTGTCGCCCTTAGAGCATTTGAGCTTGGCAGCTGAGCAGATTGAAGATCAGGGTTTAGATATGGTGATCAGAGATTTTTGGCAGGTGTTAGAAGAAGCAGGAGTTGAGGAGATTTATCCCAAAGGTGAAAAATTTAATCTGGAAACTATGGAGGTAGTGGATAAAGAAGGTGAGGGTCAGACAGTAGCTAAGGTAGTGAAGCGTGGTTACCGGCTCAATGGTTTAGTTATTCAACACGCTAAAGTAATAGTTAAGTAAAAAGTATTAAGTAGTTAAGTAAAAATTTAACCAACAAACATTGAAAGAAAGGACAATTATGTCAGATACAAAATCAAACAAAACAGGCAAAATCATTGGTATCGATCTAGGTACCACTAACTCAGCTGTCGCAGTTATGGAGGGTGGATCTCCAAAAATTATTCCCACTGCTGAAGGAGGTAATACTTTTCCTTCAATCGTCGCTTTCAAAAATGACGAGGTAGTTGTGGGTGATCCAGCCAAACGTCAGATGGTGCTAAATCCCAGTACGACGGTTAACTCTATCAAGCGTTTTATGGGGCGAAAATTCAACGATAAGGCTGTTAAGGAAGCTACTAAGCATATTTCTTATGAATTAGCAGAGGGCAAGGATGGGATGGTGACTGCTAAAATTAATGGCAAGTCCCATACCCCACAAGAAATCTCCGCTAAGGTTTTACAAAAGGCAAAGGCTGATGCAGAAAGTTATTTAGGTAGTAAAGTCGAGCGCGCAGTCATTACTGTACCTGCTTACTTTAATGATGCTCAGCGCCAGGCTACTAAACAAGCTGGTGAGATCGCCGGCCTACATGTGGAGCGAATTGTTAATGAGCCTACCGCAGCTTCTTTAGCCTATGGTTTAGATAAAAAAGGTAGTCAAACTATTGCCGTTTATGATCTAGGCGGTGGTACTTTTGACATCTCAGTTCTAGAGATTGGCGAAGGAGTTTTTGAAGTTAAATCTACCAATGGCGACACCTTTTTAGGTGGAGATGACTTTGACAATAAAATTATTGATTGGATCATTGAAGAATTTAAAAAAGAATCAGGCAAAGATCTATCTAAAGATCCTCAGGCTTTACAAAGAGTTAAAGATGCGGCTGAAAAAGCTAAGATTGAGCTTTCTTCTTCACAAAAGACAGAGCTAAATCAACCTTTCATCACCCAGGGTGATGAGGGTCAGCCTTTACATCTAACTATGACTCTCACCAGAGCCAAGTTAGAGGAATTAACTGATGATTTGGTCAAGAAATCTTTTGGACCAGTCGAAAAAGCCATTAAAGATGCCAAGATTAAATCCTCAGAGATCGATGAAGTCATCTTGGTGGGTGGAATGACCAGAATGCCTAAAATCCAAGCTGAAGTTAAGAAATTCTTTGGCAAGGAACCTCACAAGGGAGTTAATCCTGATGAGGTAGTAGCTATTGGAGCCGCTATTCAGGCTGGAGTAATTGGAGGTGATGTCTCAGACGTAGTGCTGTTGGATGTGACTCCATTGACTCTTGGTCTAGAGACTTTGGGTGGGGTGCGTACTCCGCTGATTGAGCGCAATACCACTATTCCTACTAGTAAGTCACAAATATTTTCCACAGCAGCTGACAATCAGACTCAAGTAGAAATTAATGTCCTACAAGGTGAGAGAGAGATGGCTGCCGATAATAAAACTTTAGGCCGTTTCGTCTTAGATGGTATCCCACCAGCTATGCGGGGTACTCCTCAAATTGAGGTCACTTTTGACATTGATTCCAATGGTATCTTAAATGTTTCAGCTAAGGAAAAGACCACTGGTAAGGAGCAGAAGATTTCAATTCAAAACAGCACTAATCTTTCCGATGAGGAAGTTGAGCAGATGAAAGCAGATGCTGAAAAATACGCCGATGAAGATAAGAAGAAAAAGGAGCTGATCGAAGCCAGAAACAAAGCTAATGGGGTTGCTTTTGAGCTAGAGAAACAACTCAAAGAGTACGGTGATAAAGTGGAGGAAAAACTTAAGGCTGAGATCGAAGAGAATGTTAAAAAGCTCAAGGAACTTTCTGAAAAGGAAGATGCCACTAAAGAAGAGCTAGATAAAGCCACTGAAGAGACCTTTGCCAGTGCCCAAAAGATGGGTGAAGCCATGCAAAAGTCTCAAGCAGCTGAAGCCGCTAAAAAGCCCAAGGGTGAGGAAAAGAAGACAGATGAGAAAAAGGGCAAGGACAAAGAAGGTGCTGAAGAGGGCCAGGTGGTGGAGGAGTAAAGACTGGATAGAAATTGAAAAAAAGCGGGGGTCGAAAGGCCGCCGCTTTTTTAGTGGGCTATAATGGCAATTATGAAACTTAAGCTCGGTAAATATCAGCACTTCAAAGGTGATTTTTATGAGGTGATTGGCGTGGCTTTTCATAGCGAAACTTTGGAAGAGCTAGTGGTTTATAGAGGCATGCATAATTCAGAGAAGTTTGGTGACAGGCCCTTATTTGTGAGACCGCTAAAAATGTTTGTAGAAGAAGTTGAGGTTGATGGACAAAAAGTACCAAGATTTAAATTTGTTGTAATTTAATCATGACTCGTTTTAAACTCATCACAGCCGTCTATCTCATCCTTGTTGAAGATGGAAAGATTTTATTACAGCGTCGTCAAAATACTGGCTATGCAGATGGTAACTACAGCCTTCCTGCTGGGCACTTAGAAGACAATGAATCCATAACCCAGGCTTTAGTCAGGGAAATGAAAGAGGAGATAGATCTAGACTTAAAAGCTGAAGACACAGAGCTAGTTCACACCATGCATCGCAGGGAAAATGATATTAGGATAGATTTATTTTTTACTACTAAAAAATATCAAGGTGAGCCTAAAAATGCTGAGCCAGAGAAGTGCGACGACTTGAGCTGGTTTTCCTTAGATAACTTACCTGAAAACACCGTACCCTACGTTAAACAAGCCATTGAGAGTTATTTAGCTAAAGAAATATTTTCCGAGAGGGGTTGGTAGAATAATTTTAGTTTGATGGTATCGGAGAATTTTAAAATATTTTGATATACTCATTAGACCTGACCTTGTATAAAAAAAGCACAAAGCGTGTTTTATTTTGTAGTTGGTTGGTATCGCACTTTAAAAATTACATAATCTTTTAAGTGGGCGAGAAAAGGGATAGATTCTATTTCTTCTTTCGCTCACTTAGTTGTGGGTGAGAAAATTCAAACTTAGGTTCAACTCAGGAGATGAAGGATGAAGACAGCAATCGTACGACGAATGAAAAATAGACAGCTAAAGGCAATTCTTTGGTTGTCTGTATTGATAATAATAGCTTTGTTGGTGTTATTGTCATGGGGGAATCCATTTGGTTTAGCCCCCTTCCTTATTTTTCTACTAGCTTCATCGCTGGTAGTAGGATGGGGAGGAGCCTTATTGGCTGAGCTTATCAGCAAGTCCGATCAATTCGCGATAACTTTATCAAGAAATGATCATATGGTAGTTGCAATAAGCTTAGCTTTGTTTTTTGGGTTCTTTTTAGCACACCAGGCTCACTTAATGCCCAAATTACTCCCATCAGCTATAGTAGGAACAATAATTCCCGAATTAGTGTTCTACATAGTGGGGTTAGTATTAACCTCTTTGGGGTATCTAAGGGGGTACAAAGTATTGAGGTGACCCACATAAGCTTACGTAATGTAAAAGGTGTAAAGCGCCCCCACGGGGGCGCTTTTGCTGTTAAAATAACTCCAGCATGAAACTTTCTGTTATTGTCCCAGTTTACAATGAAGCTCCCACAGTCAAAAAAGTTTTAAATAAATTAGTTAAAATTAAAGAAGTTAAAGAAATAGTGATAGTTAACGATGGCTCAACCGATAGCACAGAAAAAGAAATCAAAAAAGTTACCAGCAAGAAAATTCATTACTTCAAAAAACCCAATGGCGGAAAAGGTAGTGCTGTGCGCCTTGGTCTTTCTAAAGTCACTGGTGATTACACCCTCATTCAAGACGCTGATCTAGAATACGACCCTCGCGACATTCCTGAATTATTGAAGCCCTTAGATAGAGAAGGCGTCGATGTAATTTATGGCTCCAGATTCTTAGGATCTCACTCTAATCTTTTGTTCTGGCATCGGGTAGGAAATATGTGTCTCAATTTTACGATCAACTTACTTTACAACACCACGCTCTCAGATATGGAGACTTGCTATAAACTTCTCCCCACAGATCTATTTAAAAAACTTCACATTAATGCCAATGCTTTTGACATGGAGCCAGAAATTACCTGTAAATTATTACGTCGTGGCTATAGAATTTTTGAAGTGCCCATCAGTTATGTGGGGCGAGATTTTTCTGAGGGCAAAAAAATTACCTGGCGTGACGGGCTAGATGCGTTCCGGGTTGTGCTGGGAATTAGATTTTTACCACCCTCATTATTTAGATAGCATGTTAAAAAAAATTAACTTTAAATCACCTTGGGTTGCTCCAGTGATTTTTTTATTGGTGGCCATACTTAGATTATGGCCATTTTTATTTGGTCAAACTTTAGCCATGTTTGATAATTACTCATTGATGGTGCCCATGAAATTATTTCAAGCTGGCTGGATTAGACAGGGTGTAATTCCATTTTGGAATCCATTCTTATTTTCTGGAATTACTTTAATTGGTGATATCAATCAGTCGCTGTTTTATCCCAGCACACTTTTATTTGTACTTCTTAAGCCAGTTTTGGCATTTAACCTAACCTTACTAATACACTTAGTTCTTACTGGTTTTGGGATGTTTAATTTAACTAAGAAATTAGTTAAAAAAGACCATCTAGCTTTATTGGCTGGCATACTTTGGCTACTATCCTCTCAAGTAACTAATAGTTTAAATAACCTCTCTTTACTCCAATCTTTAACTTGGACACCATGGGTGATGTGGTTAGGAATTTCGGTATTTAAAGACAATAAAGCCCGTTGGTGGCTACCAATAGTAATCACCCTGCAGTTGTTAGGAGGCTATCCGCAACATGTGTTATATGCAGTTTTAGGAGCAGTATTTTTATCTGCAGTTTCTAAGAAAGTCAGCAGTAAAAAATGGGTGATTAGTTGGTTGGAGGTTGGTTTCAGTTCTATTTTACTGTCTGCTTTTATTTTGTTGCCGTTTATCAAGACACTGATGAGTTCAACGCGAACAGTGCAGTCAGCGGTGCAATCAGTTTCTGGCTCACTTCACCCAATTGAATTAATTAAATTAGTGGTACCAACGTTTTTTGACAATTTACAACTTGGTCTAAGATGGGGCCCAAAGTGGAATGAAACCCCATACTTAGCATGGTACGTAGGTTGGTTGGGGTTGTTGGCACCAATAGGTGTACTTTTTTCTAAAAAAAGAACTAAGCAAGATTGGTGGCTAATGAGCGGGGTTTTGTTTACTCTGTGGTTTGCGCTGGGTGAGTATGCTCCAGGGTTCTACCTGCTTCAAAAGCTAATTCCTATCCTACAAATTTCACGTATTCCGACCACTATTCTCGGGGTGGGAACGATCTTGATGATCTTGTGGTTGGTTAGTAGCTTGCCGAGATTAAAAATATCTCAGTGGTTTATTAAATTTTTAGTTAGTGGCGGTATCATATTGGCTTTGGTTTCTTTGTGGCTGCTGAATAATGGTTTAACCAACAATGATTTTATTGCCAGTGCTTTTCATACTTTAGAGCGAGATTCTTTGATTGTGAAAAGCATTGCTCAGAGTTTACTCACCAGCTCAGTTTTATTTGTTCTAGCTTTTTGGATGTGGAAGAAAAAGAACTGGAAATTTTTAATTTTATTTCTTACTCTGGAAGTTTTTATTCATACACAGAACCTGTTACTTTTTGCTCCAGTTGACGTTTATCCATCGTCAATTGAAGTTTATTCTAAGGAAGTACTACCCAATTTTTATCTATCCCCACAAGAACGAGTTTTAACTAGAAATCTCAATCAGCCCTATACAGGCTTTGCAGCTTACTGGGAGGCAGTAGCGGTGCGTCCACCCTTCTCAGATTCATATATCACCAATTTAGATTTTACTCATTTAAACAGATTCAGGCAGGGTTTAACTCCGGACTGGAATCAACTAGGTGGTGTGCCGGTAGTTAATGGTTATAGTACGCTTTTACCTCAAGACTATGTCAAAATTTGGACAGATGAATCTAGCATCAATAATTTGCCGCCTCTAGAAATAGATCACCCCCAATTATCAAACTGGGCAGTCAAATATTACCTAGTTGATACTTGGTTTGAAATAAAAGAAGACCTATCTCAGTATCCGTTGGTAGCTGAACATGAGTCTTGGCAGCTATACGAATTACCAGCTCTAACTAGATTTAGATTTGCTGATGGTGTGCCTATAGACTTGAAAAATTTCACTGAAACTCCCAATGCTATTTCATTTACTGTAGAAAGTCAGACTCAACAGCAGTTAATAATGGCCGATCGCTATGACTCAAATTGGAAAGTGAAAATTAATAATTTTGAAACCGAAATTCAAAACTATCAGGGAATGAGAATGGTTGAGCTGCAGCCAGGTAAAAATAAAATTGAGTTCTACTATGTTTCACGCTGGTTTCACTTAGGGCTAATTATCTCCGGTTTAACTGCCGCATGGCTTCTAGTTATAAGAAAATTAAGGGTCTAAAATGAAGAAATTATTAAGTTTTTTAATTGTTGGAGTAGTCTTTCTCACTTTAGTTTTTCCAGTTCAAGCCAGTGAACCAGCCCAAGTATTAATCATTAACCAAGTTCGCGGCACTGAGTGTTGTGAGCCAGGCACGGCTGAAGCCCTACAAAGACAGCTGGATTTCTTGACTCAACTGCAACTACCAGCATTTTTTACTTTGCGCTGGGATGTTCTATCTGATCCTGAGTTCATAGAAATTATTCAACAGGCCGACTCAGAGCTGTTTTCTTGGGGAGTATTTTTAGAGATTACTCCAGCTTTAGCCGCCGCCGCAGAGGTTAATTACGCCGGCACCTCAGAGAACTGGTATCAAGCTCAATATGCCTATACCCTAGGTTATTCTCCAGTAGATAGAGAGAAATTAGTTGATACTATCATGGCTAAATACGAAGAAATTTTTAGTGAGCATCCAGCTTTAACCACTAGTTGGATTATTGATACACCCACTCTCAATTATCTTCATGATGAGTATGGGGTTAGCGTGCATCAAATTACTAGAGAACAGTGGGGTACAGATAGCTATACCATTTACGGTGGTCCACCTCATTATCCCTATCCAGCTAGTCGTAATTGGGCCTTAATACCAGATTACACAACCACAAATCCCACTCTGATAGTGCGCCAAACTTTGACTGATCCAGTTTGGAATTATGGTGATACTCAATCTCGTTTTACTAGTCAGCCCAACGATTTTTCTCAAGATGGAAAAGGCTTTGATTATTTTGAAAAATTACTCAATCAGGCTTTATTTGAACAGTCATCCAATCAAGTTGGTTTTGCCCTTTTGGGTCTAGAAAACTCGATGGCAGATAAGTATCAGCAATTATTTCAACGACAGCTAGAGTTAGTGGTTGATTACCAGCAACAAGGAAGAGTAATCGTGCCAGATTTAGCAACTCTACAACAGGCTTGGCAAGGTGCTGCCCTCACAACCTATCAAGGTCATGATTTAGTTAAAAACACTTCATCTCAATCTATTTGGATAACAGGAGAAAATTATCGAGTGCGAGTTATTAAAAAAGACAACCAGGTCTGCATTGATGATGTGAGGCTATTTAGCAATCAGCTTCAGGATTATTACACTGATCACCAAGCTCAAGATCTAAGCTATTGGGTAACGCCGTTTCTAGTTGATGGTTCTCGATTCTACACTCATGAAAAATCTTGGTTTAGTAAAGAATACGCTAGTAATGGCATGACACCTTTGCCAGATATAATCACTAAACCAGAGTGCTGGGATCTACCCTTAGCTATCTCAGCTCAAGATCAACTTAGATTGGAACAGGTAGATATCCAGACTGTAGCTGTTAACTATGAAAGTGAGGAAGGATCAACTCAGTTAATATTCAAACTTACTAGTTTCCAGTTACCACCAGAAATAGATGCTATGAAGCTAGCTTGGTCAGTTAATGGAGAGGTAGCCTATGAGTTAATCCAGAAATGTACTTCAAAATCATGCTGGTACACGCCTCAAGTAAATCCTACTGTTTTTGCCCAAGCTCAAGAAGCTCAGGCTAGTTCATTTTTACCAGAACAGCGAGCTGGAGATCTTTCAACTACTCAATCAAGACTTTATGCAGATAACCCTTATGCGGTTGCAGGGCGCAATCCTGTTAGGGTTGTGTTTATGCCTCGCGATGAGCAGGGCGTAGCAGTCAAACTAGAATCTCCACCAGAAATTATTTCTCAAGCTGATCTCATAACTGATCCAACCTCAGTTTTAGAGGACGATCCACAATTTTATGATTTTATGAGTGAACAGCCGGCACAAACGACGGTTAATTTCAAAGTAGGTGAAAAACTAAATTTGGAAACAGAAGTTTACTTTGCTCCGAATTGTAAGACCAATCCTAAGTACTGCTTACTTCATCCTCGCCAGGCGTGGTGGTACTTGAAAAGCTGGGTGGGTGACAAGCAACGCTTACTGCAAGAAAAACTCTATAAAATAAGAACATATTAGCACTCAATGTGTTTGTCTGCTTAACAAGCACCCAGTTTGCTGTTAAAATCACTCCGTATGCCGACCAAACGAGATTATTACGAGATTTTAGGGGTAGATAAAAAAGCCTCAACTAGTGAGATTAAATCTGCTTATCGCAAGATGGCTTTAAAGTATCACCCAGATAAAAACAAGGCATCTGACGCTGAGGAAAAATTTAAAGAGATTAACGAATCTTATCAAGTCTTATCTGATAGTGAAAAGAAAAAAGCCTATGATCAGTTTGGTCATGCTGCCTTTGATCCTGCCAGTGGGATGGGCGGCAACCCCTTTAGTGGTGCTTCTCAACAAGGTCCGTTTACCTGGTCTTACTCTAATTCCGGTGGAGCAGGTGGGCAAAACCCATTTGGGAATGTAGATTTTGGCGATCCCTTTGAGATTTTTGAAACATTTTTTGGCGGTGGATTCTCTCGCCAAGGAGGTGGTTTTAGGCCTCGGCAGCGCTATTCATTAGCGATAGATTTCATGGAGGCTGTTAATGGAGTTGAGCAAGAAGTTGAGATTAATGGTAAAAAACACAAGATAAAAGTTCCAGCAGGAGCTAATGATGGAACGCGAATCCGTTTTGATGATTTTGATATCAGTATTGAGGTTAAAACTCATAAAAAGTTCAAAAGAGATGGCTACGATGTCTTTATAGATCAAGAAATTGATTTTTCTATGGCGGCTTTGGGCGGTAAGGTTGAAGTGCCTACTCTCGAAGGAGAGCTAAAGCTTAAAGTTAGACCAGGAACTCAATCACATACTTTAGTTAGATTACGTGGAGAAGGAATCAAGCATTTGCGGGGTCGTGGTAAGGGCGACCTCTATGTACGGATAATTGTCAAAATTCCAGAAAAATTAAGCAAAGATGAAAAGGAACTTATTGAGCAGCTACAAAAAGTGAAATAAGTTTCTATTAGTGGTATAATTCCTATCGTTGTCTAGAGGTTTGAAGTTTGAGAGAGAGGGACGGACTCCTAGTCGGTCCTTTTTTGTTATAATCGGGCCCCAGGCAGAAAAAGAAAACAACAATAAAAGGAAATATTATGTCAAACTTGTCAGATGTGGTTAGAACAGAATTTGCCGCAGCCATCAATCAGATCGCCACGGAGCGTAAAATTGAGCCTGAAGCAGTTTTGGAAGCTATTCGTCAAGCTTTAATCTCGGCTTATCGTAAAGAGGCAGGAATTTTAGATGATGAGATGTACTACTTCGTGAAGTTAAACGAGGAAAACGGTGCAGCTAACATTTTTGAAGCTCCAGTTTTAGAAAGAGATGAAGAAACTAGTGAAATCACCTCCTGGGATGAGAGTAAAGCTGTGGATGTAACTCCAGCCGGCTTTGGTCGTATTGCTGCTCAAACTGCCAAGCAAGTTATTTTACAAAAAATTCGTGAATCTGAGAAAAGTCAGATTATCTCTGACTTTAGTGATCGAGTGGGTGAAATTGTTAATGGTCAGATTTTAAGAATGAGCCGTGGAACCGTGATTGTCGATCTAGGTCGAGGTCAGGGCTTTATGCCTCCAGAAGAGCAGATGCGGGGTGAGTTTTACAGGCTCAATTCTAGAATCACTGTTTTTCTGAAAGAAATTGCTGACACTGTTCGCGGTCAACGCATCATTGTTTCTCGAGCTGATGAGAATTTAGTTACCAAGTTATTTGAACGTGAGGTTCCAGAGGTAGCTTCTGGCGCCGTTGAGATTGTAGCCATTGCTCGTGAAGCCGGAGTCAGAACAAAGTTAGCAGTTAAAAGTACTCAAGAAGGTGTAGATCCAGTTGGCTCATGTGTAGGTCAGCGTGGAGTTCGTGTTCAAGAGGTAATAAAAGAGCTCAACAACGAGAAAATTGACATTATTCCTTATGCAGATGATTTCCAGCTGTTCTTACGTGGAGTTCTATCCCCAGCAGAGAGTTTACAGATAGAAGTAGATGAAGACTACAAGACAATAGTAGTCACAGCCCCTGATGAGCAGCTATCCTTAGCTATTGGACGAGGCGGACAGAATGTTCGTCTAGCGGCTAAGTTAGTCGGTTATCAAATCACTATTAAATCTGCATCAGGTAAAGTTCAATCCAAAGTAACTGGAGATGAAGAGTACGAGATAGACACCTATAAAGGATTAACCGATGAGGCCAGAGAAACTTTAGTCCAATATAAGCTAACTACAGTAGGAGACCTGGCTAGATTTAAAGATAAATGGCAAGAAATGGAAAATTTAGCCGAAGATCAAAAAGTGTTGCTTCAGAAAAAAGTTGACGCCTTTGAAGTAGAGATGGCAGCTCGAGAAACAGAACTTCCTAAATTTGAAGATCTCAAACCAGCAAAAATGGACGAAGATACCACTGAAGCTCCTGAGGTAGATAAAGAAACCACCCCAGCAGTAGAGGAAGAGACTGAGGAAAAACCCGAGGAAAAACCTGAGGAAAAACCTGAGGAAGAAGCTAAAGAAGAGTAAATTTATGACTAATACTAGACCACCAGTTGTGACCATTATGGGCCATGTTGACCATGGCAAGACAACTCTGTTGGATTACATTAGAAAAGCTAATGTTCAAGCCAAAGAAGCTGGTGGAATTACCCAGCACATTGGGGCTTATCAAGTTGAGCATCAAGGTCAAAAGATTACTTTTATCGATACACCCGGTCATGCAGCTTTTGCCAAGATGAGACAGCGTGGAGCTCAAATCACTGATATTGTAGTCTTAGTAGTAGCCGCCAATGATGGGGTCAAACCACAAACTATTGAATCAATTCGTCATATAAAGGAGAGTAATGTATCAATAGTAGTAGCAATCAATAAAATTGATATAAAAGATACCCACCCCGATATTATTAAAGGCGAGTTGGCTGAACAGGATGTGTTGGTGACTGATATTGGTGGCCAGGTTGAAGTAGTAGAGCTATCAGCTAAAACTGGTAAGGGAGTGGATAAGCTATTGGAAACTGTGGCAACAATGGCTGAGCTACTTGAATTAAAGGCAAATGCCAACGGACCACTAGAAGCAGTGGTAATTGAGTCTTCAGTTGATCAGCATAAGGGCTCTGTGGCCTCAGTAGTAGTTCAACAAGGCACACTTAAGAAGCGCCAAGATTTAGTTACAGAAGATGGAAGTATTACTGGTCGAGTGCGAGCATTAACTGATGAATATGGTCGGCAGCTAGATAACGTTCTCCCAGGCAGTCCAGCCGAGATTCAGGGTTTGAATGAGACTCCAGAGGTAGGATCGATTATTCATGATGCTCAAGCTGATTACAAACTAGTAGAGGTAGAAGCTGAAGAGGTTGTAGAGGCAGCTGATCCTTTTGCAGGTTGGGATTTTGAATCAGCTTTAGCCAGTGAAGAAAAAGAAAAACTAAAATTGATCATTAAGTCTGATGTACAAGGTACTCTGGAAGCAATTTTGCAAACCATAGACGAAGATAGTGCTGACATCATCAGTTCTGGGGTTGGAATTGTGACCGAGAGTGATGTGGAGTTGGCTGACACTACTAGTGCTAGAATCATTGCTTTTCATACGAAGGTTCCAGGAAAAGTAAAACGATTTGCTAAGTTACGAGGAATTAAAATCAATGAATATAAGATTATTTACAAGTTAATTGAAGATCTGCAAAAACAGATGCTCAAGTTAATTGAGCCTACTATTGGTGAAGTACAAACTGGTGAAGCTGAGATTTTACAGATTTTTGAGATGAAGGGGCGCAAGATTGCTGGTTGTAAAATTGTGACTGGTGAGATCAAGAAAAGTGATCTTTTGCATCTTAAAAGAGGTGACGATATCTTACTTAATCCAGTTATTTCCTCGATGCAGCACGGTAAAGAAGAAGTGGATAAAGTGACAGCAAAAAGTGAATGCGGAATTACCTTTAGAAACAAGAAAGTTGAGTTTCAAGTGGGCGACAAAATTATTGCTTACCACGAAGAAGACTAGTAAAGTTAAGAAAGAGGCGTGATCATGAAAATGGTGATCAATCACACGCCTATTCACACTACCAAGAGAGAATCATTAAAATTATCAATATCCGAAGGCCAATCTTGGCATAGGTGGTTATGGTTTCAATGCCAAAAACTCCTGTTAGACCCGCAATTAGGGTCATCAGGAATAGGATCAAAAAGTATATTATGACCCATAAATACATTAAAAATCCAAAAACTTTTTTTCTAGTCATTTATTTAGCCTCCTACAGCTAACAAAAAATTTAGTAGATCTATTTACCCACTCTCTCTTTTAAGGTGCCATATAACAAAAAACCGACCTGTTGGGTCGGTTAAAAAGCATCGCTTTGATACAAAAAACCGACCATCTGACTGGCCGGTTGTAAATGCTTTATCCTCAGGTGTCGGTAGAAGCAGCTTGCGCTGACCATTCTTCATTTCCGACTCAGACTAAAGCCAAGGCGATATTGTCGCTTCAATGTTATATATGGTATATTATATCCTATAACAATAAATTTGTCAAGAATTGGTAGTGTTTATAAGAATGGTGTTTTATTAAAATAAAGGAAACAGTGATCAATAAAGAAAAACGAGGTGCCCCAGAAACAGATTTTGATAAAGAAGCTTTTCAAGAAGCGCTTTTTACAGAAATTGGCACTGCCTTTGAGATGAGTGATTTGGGTACTCCTGGTGAAGAGTCAATGGCTTACTATGAAAAAGTAGTTGCCGTCTTACCAGAGGGAAAGCTTAGATCAGCAGTTGAAGGATTGCGTAAGCCAGCTGAGATATCAGCAAAAATAGCTGATGTACAGGCAAAGATTGAAGATTTTATTTGGCCCTGGGCTAAAAAAGCCCTAGCCGCGGAGATGCCCTTAGTGCTCTTACTTCCAGATAATATTAATAGCAAGCTCAAAGCAGGCGCTCAACGCCTGAGTGGAAATATTGGAGAAAGCATTATTGCCTGGGGAGTGAAAATGATTGAGCAGATGAAAAATTCTTCAGAAAACGCCCCTGCACCAATGATGGCTTAAGGAATATATGGAAGATAAACTACAAACACTGGTAGAAAAAATTAAAGCCTCTAAGAAGCTTAAGCCAGATGAAAAAGATTATTTATACAAGATCCTTCATGATTCTATAGCTGGGCTTGTTTGGCCTATTTTAGTCAGGTACATGAATCAAGCAGAGCTTAAAAATCTAGCAGATAACCTTCAAGAAGTTACCCCAGAAAAATATCAAGCTCTCTTACAGGAGGCCTTGAATGATGGCCAGGCCTTGCTAGAAATGAACCAGATGATGGAAAAGATAATTGATAAGACCGATTCCTTTTTAGAATCTAAGTTTGATTAGGCTAATTTGCCCTGTAAAACCGGATTAATTTTGTTATAATACCCTTCTTAACAACAAAAATGGTTACTTTGCTACGCGGTTGTCGCTCGATAACTGTGTAAACAAGGGATTGAAAGGAAATACCATGGCTTTAACAAAAAAGCAAAAACTTCAAATTATTAAAGACTTCCAGCTCTATGAGGGCGACACAGGTTCTCCTGAGGTACAGTCAGCTTTATTGACCGCCTCCATTCAGGAGCTCACCTCTCATTTAAAGCAACATAAAAAGGACGATCACTCTCGACGTGGATTACTCAAACAAGTTGCCAAGCGTCGTCGCTTGCTCAACTTTTTAAAAACTCGCTCTGAGGATCGTTATAAAGAACTGTTAAAGAAACTTGAGTTAAGCAAATAGGTGTTATAATGTATCTAGTTAAAATATAGAAAAGATTAAGAGAAGCACCTTTGGAGATTTTCGAGAGTCAAGTGGTGAGTGTCACAACTCAGGCAAATATCACTTGACTATTGAAATCCACTCCCTGCCTATTAAGTTAGTATAGCTTTTCATCTTTTCTCAAATAGTAAATGCAACCATATTTTGTGGTGCATTGTGAAAGGGAAAGAAGAATGAATTCTTATCCAAATTATGAAAACATCTACGAGCAAGAGATTGCTGTGGGTGACAAAAAAGTAAAAGTCCAAGTTGGGAAATTCTCCGAGCAAGTTGCTGCGGCAGTAGTTACCCAATGTGGCGAAACCATAGTTTTAACAACTATTGGTTTAGGTAATAAAGTCGATTGGGGATATTTCCCCCTTTCAGTAGACTTTGCTGAAAAGCTTTATGCTGCCGGTATTATTAAAGGCTCTCGCTGGGTTAAGCGTGATGGTCGCCCCACTGATGAAGCTATTTTAAAAGCTCGCGTTATTGATCGCACCATTCGCCCTCTTTTCCCAGAAGGCGTAACTAATGAAGTCCAGGTAATTAACACTGTCTTTTCTTATGATGGCGTCAATGATCCTGATATGTTGGCTCTGTTAGGAGTTGGTCTAGGATTAGAGATTTCTCAAATTCCTTTCTCTGGTCCAATCGCAGGTGTCAGAGTTGGTTATTCCAAAGAGACTCAAGCATATAGCTTTAACCCCACTCATGAAGAGCGTAAATCCAATGATCTAGACTTAATCGTCTCAGGTTCTGGAGACAGAATCGTGATGGTAGAAGCTGGAGCCAATGAAGTGACTGAAGAAGTGATGATTGAAGCACTAGCTAAGGCTCAAGAAGAACTAGGCAAAGTAACTGCAGAAATTAGTAAAATTACTAAATCTTTTGGAAAAGAAAAGATCGAATTAGTTGATAAGCCCGACGAAGCAATCACTGCTGCACGTGAAGAGCTAACCAAGAAAATTTCCAGCAGTCATCAAACCACTCTTGTTGAGATGGTTAAGAAGGAAGGTACTCTAGAAGAAACTGGTAAAGCCGAGTTTGTCAAAAAACTAGAGACTGAGTTTGGTAATGAAGACGACGCTGAAGCAGTTTTGAAAATAAATACTAAAGAGTTATCTAGTATCGTCGATAGTTTAATGAAAAAAGAAACTCGTCGCATGATTTTAGAAGATAAATCTAGACCAGATGGACGCAACCCAGAAGAGATTCGTCAGATTTGGTCAGAAGTAGATATTTTCCCTCGTACTCATGGCAGTGCCATGTTTAAACGCGGTGCCACTCAAGCTGTAACAGTGACTACCCTAGGTGCTCCTTCCTTAGGTCAGCACATTGAGGATATGCATGGTGAAGAAGTGAAGACTTATATGCACTTCTACAATATGCCTCCTTACTCTTGGGGTGGAACAGGTCGGTTTGGTTTCCCCAAACGACGCGAAATTGGTCATGGCGCACTCGCTGAGAGAGCCTTATTACCAGTGATCCCTAGCCAAGAAGAGTTTCCCTACACCATTAGTGTTGTATCTGAAATTTTGAGCTCTAATGGCTCTACTTCTCAAGCTAGTGTCTGTGGTTCAACTTTGTCACTTATGGCTGCTGGAGTACCTATCAAAAACCCTGTAGCTGGGATTGCCATGGGAATGATCAGCGATAACGAGAACTATGTAGTTTTATCTGATATTCAGGGACTAGAAGATCATGTCGGTGATATGGACTTTAAAGTTGCTGGTACTAGAGAAGGAATTACTGCTATCCAGATGGATATTAAGTTGACTGGTCTTTCTATGGAGGTTTTAAAAGAAGCCTTAGAAAGAGCTCGTTTAGGTCGTATTCATATTATGGATGAGATGCTTAAAGCTCTCCCAGAGGCTCGTACTCAATTATCTTCATATGCGCCTAAGATCGAGCAAGTAACCATTCCCACTGATAGGATTGGTGAGTTGATTGGTCCTGGAGGAAAAGTAATCAAAAACATCATTGCTATTTCTGAGGCGGAAGTAGACGTCGATGAAGATGAAGAGCGAGGAGTGGGGTTAGTTAATATTTCCTCACCCAGCCAAGAAGCTATTGATAAAGCTAAAGAAATGATTGCGAACGTCATGTATGAACCAGAAGTAGGCAATGAGTTTGACGGTAAAGTAGTTCGAATCGAGAACTACGGTGCTTTCGTCGAGTACCTACCTGGCAATGATGGCCTAGTCCATGTCTCAGAGATGTCTGCAGAATACGTCGGTGATCCTAATGAAGTGGTTAAGATGGGCGATGAAGTCCATGTCCGAATTGTTGAGATCAAGGATGGTGGTAAAGTTTCACTCTCTATGCTTTCTGAAGAAGAGCGTGAAAAAGCTAAATCAAATCGTAGCGCCAGACCTTCTTTTAGAGGTGATCGTGGGGGCAACCGCAATGGTGGCCGTCGTGATAATTCAGGTCGCGGTGGCGATCGTCGACCCCAATACGGTGGCAGAGATGACCGTCGCTAGACTATACTAGTAACTATGCATCTACCTGCCCTGCAATCAGATTCAGAGACTTTCTCAATCTTAGAGCTAGATTCAGGCTATCAATTAGCCACTGCTCTAGGCTTGGACATTAATGTCCAAGGCGGAGCCGATCAACTCAATGCTATTCTCAAAAGCTTGATTGCTCATTTATCTAGTCAACCATCAGCAGTAGTGGCTGATCCAATTTTTAGTTTTCCATTATTAATGGGCGATGTGGAGAAGGGCCTAATACTACGCTTGGATGAGACAAATAAAGACATTGCTCGTGAATCCTTACCCCAGTTAGATCCTCAATGGGGGGTAGATGAGATTGCTAATAATTATGCTGTCGCTAAACTTGAGCTAGAGTATCATCCCGCAGAAGAAGCAGCTCTTAATAAAAAGAAACTTACCGCAGAGCTCTTTGAGTACTGTCAGCACGTGGGAATAGATTTATTATTGAAGTTAAATATTTATGCCCAACCAGATGAGACTAAAGACCCTGTAGTGCTGCAAGAGACTCAATTTCAAGCACTACAAGAACTAAGAGATAGCTGTCATTTATTATCTATTCAATATCCTAGTAATGCCTTGGCTGCAGCTACCGTTACAGCTGAGTTAGACCATCCTTGGGTGGTAAGCTTGAAAAGCACAGATCACGAACAGAATAAACACCAGCTTCGAGCGGCTTTAGAAAATGGTGCTCAGGGCTATATGATTGGGAATGAACTATGGTCGGAAATTAGCAGTTTCCGTCAAGAAGATGAAAGCCTTGACCTATCAGCAATTCAGCGTTTTATTGAAACCATAGCTCGTGATCGTATGATAGAGTTAGTCAGAATCACCAACGAATTTAATTAATAATAAAGGAGAAATTATGTTTGTTTTACCAGATATAACTTATGAATATGATGCTCTTGAGCCTCACTTTGATGCGCAGACTATGGAGATTCATCACTCCAAACATCATCAGGGCTACGTTGATAAGCTTAATGCTGGTTTAGAAGATCACCCAGATTTATTAGAGAAAGAAGTTGGAGATCTACTTAAAAATTTAAATGATCTGCCCGTAGATGTTCAATCTGCAGTCAAAAATAATGGAGGTGGTCATGCAAACCACTCTTTATTTTGGACAGTTATTTCTCCAGATGGGGGTGGTGAGCCAGAGGGTGATTTATTAAATGCGATCAATAAAAGATTCAAGTCAGTGAAAGATTTCCAGGAAGAATTCAGTGCTGCTGCAGCTACTCATTTTGGCTCAGGTTGGGCTTGGTTGGTAGTAGATGATGATGGCGATTTACAGGTTCACTCCACAGCCAATCAAGACTCTCCATTATCGGAAGATGAAACACCTATTTTATGTTTGGATGTTTGGGAACATGCCTATTACCTCAAATACCAAAATCGTCGTGCTGACTATGTCAAATCTTTTTGGAGTATAGTGAATTGGAAGGAAGTAGCTCGCCGGTTGTTAGAAATTAGTCAATGAGACACATATTTTTGGACGTCGAAACCAAACGCACCTTTGATGAAGTGGGTGGTTTTTTCCCTGAAAAACTGGGAATTTCTTTTGTTGGGATTGTGATTCGTGATGGAATGAGCGGTAAAGGCAAAGCAAAAGGTTTTTTTGAAAATGATTTACCTGATCTATTTCCTATTTTAGAAACAGCTGATGTGGTGGTAGGTTTTAACATTGATGGTTTTGATATGCCAACCATGGTTGAGTATTACTCAGGCGATATTGCCCAAATTCCCACTCTGGATATTATGGATCGGATTAAAAAAAGCGTGGGGCACAGAATTGGCTTGGATGCAGTTGCTAAAGAAACCCTAGGTATAGGTAAGTCTGGCGATGGCTTAGATGCAATTAAGTACTACAAAAATGGGCAATTAGACAAACTGCGCGACTATTGTTTACAAGATGTGGCGGTAACAAGAGATATCTACGACTATGGCTTAACTAAGGGGCAGGTCAAGTTTAGAAATAGATGGAATCGTCTCATTGAATGTGATGTTGATTTCTCTTTTACTCCAGACAAAGGCAATGGTGTGCAGATGAGTTTAATTTAATACTACATTCAATAGTAGATCCTTGTTACAATAACTACCTCATGGTGAAAGATCTTCAAAACATTGATGCCAAAGTTTGTTTAACTGCTGCCGGCTGTTTAATTCATGATGGTAAAGTCATGTTGGTCAAACATAAAAAAGTTGGTGCCTGGTTGTGTCCGGGAGGTCATATAGATGAACATGAATTGCCTCATCAAGCCGCGGAGCGTGAATTTTGGGAGGAGACTGGGATAAAAGTCAAAGCTTTTGACTCCAACTTACCCAAAGCCACAGATGGGAGCGAGTATCTGCCTAATCCTATTCTGAGTAATTTACATTGGGTCAGCGAGGACAACTATTCAATTAGAACTAAAAAGGGAAAACCCACTACACAAAGTAAAATGTGGAAAAAAGGCTGTGAACAGCATCTGAGCTTTATCTATTTAGTAAAACCAGCTAGTGACAACTTAGATTTTAAAGAAAACGTTGAAGAAACAGACGGCATTGGTTGGTTTTCATTAACTGAGCTTGATGATTTAGGGCTTTATGGTAATGTAGCCATGGAAATAAAAACTGCCTTCAAACTATGTCAAGCTTAAACATTTCAAAATTACAGGTCAAGATTGATCAAAAGAAAATTCTTCAGGGAGTTGATTTTAAGATCAAACCCGGAGAAGTTCATGCGATTATGGGCCCCAATGGCTCTGGCAAATCAACCTTGGCCTATACTTTGGCTGGCCATCCTGCTTATGAAGTAACTGGAGGCAAGGTTAGTTTAGATCAAGAGGATCTATTAAATATGTCTCCTGATGAGCGCTCCCAAGCGGGACTATTTCTAGCCTTCCAATATCCAGTGGAAATCCCTGGGGTAAAAGTTCAAAACTTTTTACGCCAAGCTTATCGAGCTAGATTTGAAGGTCAAAAAGACAAACAATTTAATTCAGTTCTAGCTTTTAGAAAGCACTTAGAAAAATTAGCCCAAGAATTAAAAGTTAATCCAGAACTACTTAAACGAGGTTTAAATGAAGGTTTTTCAGGTGGTGAAAAGAAGAGATTGGAGATTCTGCAGATGGCTGTTTTAGAGCCAAAATTTGCAGTTTTAGATGAAACTGATTCAGGCTTAGATATTGATGCAATTAAGGCTGTGGCAGTTGGAATTAAGCAAAATATCAAGAAATATAAAACCGGTGTATTGTTAATTACCCATTACCAACGGATTCTAGATTATATTCAACCAGACTTTGTTCATGTCATGGTCAGGGGCAAAGTGGTGGAAAGCGGTGACAAAACCTTAGTCAAAAAACTAGAACAAGATGGCTATCAAAAATGGAGCTAGATCATGGCTCGGTTCGCAAAAAAACAAACTACAGATCTAGATAAAAAACTTAAGCAAGATAGCTATGAGCACGGAGATTCTTTTTCGACAGCTGATTACAAGCATATTTCCAAACCTGGTTTAAATAAAGAAATCATTGAAGAAATTTCCTCGTTTAAAAATGAGCCGAAGTGGATGCTACAACAGCGCCTCAAAGCTTATGAAATTTTCAAATCTAAACCCATGCCCAACTGGGGAGTTGATTTATCCGAGATTAATTTTGATAAAATCAGGTATTATTTTCGTCCTACAGAAGATCAGGTTTCTTCATGGCAAGATGTGCCATTAGAAGTCAAAGATACTTTTGATCGATTGGGTATTCCAGAAGCAGAGCAAAAGGTTTTAGCTGGTGTCAAAACTCAACTAGATAGCGAAGTAGTATATGGTTCATTAAAAAATGTCTGGGCCAAGTATGGGGTTGAATTTTTATCCATGGATGAAGGTTTAGCCAAACACGAAGACTTGGTCAAAGAATATTTTGGAAAAGTCATTCCAGCAGCAGATAATAAATTTTCTGCTTTAAATGCAGCTGTTTGGTCAGGGGGGTCATTTGTTTATGTGCCTCCTGGGGTAGATGTACAGTTGCCCTTGCAAGCATATTTCAGGATCAACGCAGAGAGCTCAGGGCAATTTGAGAGAACGCTAATTATTGTTGATGAAGGAGCTAAAGTTCATTACATCGAAGGTTGTACAGCTCCTAATTTTTCTTCTAATTCTTTACATAGTGGCGTCATAGAAATTTTTGTTAAAAAAGGCGCCCAATGTCAGTACACTACTGTCCAGAATTGGTATAAAAATATTTACAATCTAGTAACTCAGCGTGCCTTTGTAGAAGAAGAAGGCCAGATGATCTGGACTGATTTTAATATGGGTTCAAAGGCGACGATGAAGTATCCGGGGTTTATTTTAGCTGGTAAAGGAGCTAAGGGAGAAGTTCTCTCCATGGCTTTAGCTGGTGCAGACCAACATCAAGATACAGGAGCTAAGGCGATTCATTTAGCTCCTCACACTAGCTCGACTATTATTTCTAAATCTATTAGTAAGGGTGGTGGGAGAGCTAGTTATCGTGGCTTAGTTTCAATTGGGCCTAAGGCTCATCACAGCAAAAATACTGTTATCTGTGACGCTCTATTATTAGATCCTGAGTCTCGTTCAGACACTTACCCCGTGGATAAAGTTTTCAACTCTCAAGTAGAGGTTCAACACGAAGCCACTGTGTCTAAAATTGGTGATGATCAGCTGTTTTATCTAATGAGTAGAGGTATTTCTGAAGAAGACGCACGCAAGATGATTGTGAATGGGTTTGTAGAAGATTTAATTAAAAAATTACCCTTAGAGTATGCCGTGGAGATGAATCGATTGATCGATCATGAGATGGAGGGTAGCATTGGATGAGAAAGATCAAATTAAAAAAACCAGGCAAACATGTGATTGAGCTAAAAAAACCAGGCGAAGAGGTGGAGATTGTTGGGACTTTTGAAACTCAGGGGACTGATCGAGTCAGCGTTGAAGTGATTATCCATCATCAAGCCCCTCGCACTCATGCGACTACGACTCTAAAAGGCGTGGCTAAAGATCAAAGTCACTTAAAATTTGCAGGGCGAATCGTGATTGATCCGGATTGTGGTCAGAGCAACTCATTTTTAACAGAACGCATCTTACTTTTATCTGATCAAGCTCACGCTGAAGCCATCCCAGATCTAGAGATCTTGACTGATGATGTTAAGTGCTCACATGCAGCTAGTATCAGTAATATTTCTGATGAGCACTTGTTCTATCTGATGAGCAGAGGATTAAATAAAAAACAAGCTGAAAAATTAATTATTAGTGGGTTTTTAGAACCTTAAATAATATTCCAAGAGATATGCGTTAAGTATAGCGCAGTACTCCCTTTTTCCAGATCTATTTTTATAGTATATTTAAAGGAAAGGAACTATTTTCCTTAGTGTTTTTTTTGCAAAAAATGAATAATAAAATGCTACAAAGTACCAAAAGAAAATTAGTCCTTCCTTCAATTATTCTTTCTCTTCTTTGTGTTGGTTCTATCGCGACTTTCATTCTAGTCAAGTCAAATCAAGACATACGCCAACAGGCTAGTGGAGAATGTAGTGTGGGCGATCCCTATTGTTCTTGTGATATTAACGAAAGATGTGTGAAGGTCGACCCAGATAGTCCCAGAAAAACTGTTGAACAGGGTGGAGAGGAAAATGATAAAGGAATCTTAGCAACCTCTTTTACTGGAAATAGGCCCAGCTCTGAAGGTGGTTGTGGTGGGTCCAGTGGGGTGTGGCAGAATGATTTTTGTTATATGCCGGGAGATGAGCTTAGTGGTGGATACATCGTTGTTGAATCTGGCAGATACAACTATCCTCATTTCGAGAAAAAAGAAACTTATGAAAGTCTTGGCTATGGTGCTGAGACAGTAACTGGAAAAATGGGCTCAGAAAAAGATCTTGGTTCAGACTGCGGAGGTCAGGGCTTAGCAGTTGATGGTACCTGTTATACCTATGGCTCCACACTCAATGGTTACTTAGTTATGCCCAGCAGAGAAAGTGACTGTAGTAATGCTGATCGAGATTACTGTTACGCTCATCTTAAAAAGATCGAAACAGAATATGATGACTGGCAAAGCGCAGTTGATGCTTTTGAGTCCACAGGAGACTCCTCTCAACTAGAAAAACTTTATAAAGATAATTATGGAGTTTCTTTTGAGGTGGGAGGTCTTTTTGATCCTAATGCTGACAATGCAGATATGTTAAAAGCTCAAGCCTTAATAGCGGCATTAACCAACGCTGATGTTCTGCAAGTTAAGGCCTCCGAGCAGAATGCTGCTTTAGATGAAAAAATTAAAAATGGAGAAACGCTAACAGAGGCAGAGCAGGCCATGTATAACTTTAATCGTGATATTGTTGCTGATGAAAATTTTGATAAAAGATATTTTTATCTAGACGAACTTTCCGCCTCGACCGTCCAACAAACAACAATGAATCAGGCGGTTCAGGAAATGTATACAGACCTAGTTGTGATTGGTAGCGATGGTGAATTAGATAAAGCTGCTTCTGAAAAATTTAAAGAAATATTTGGCTATGATCCTGCAGAAAAATATGGAGAAACTAAGGGAGTTTTAGAGGCTTTAGGAATAGATTATTCTCGGTTTGATCAAGATAGGACGATCTATGCCAATGAGTTAAAGAAGCAGCAACAGGCTCAAGAACAGGCAGAGGAAGCACGACAACAGGCAGAAGCAGCCCAAGAACGATCATCTCAAGAAAGCGATCTACTCTCTTCTTATCAAGAAAATCATAATGATTTAAATGCTTTGGGGGGTTTGTACAAGCTTTATACGGGGGAGCAGTCTACTAGTGGAATGACAAGCAGTGAGTTGATTAGTGGAATTGCTGGTCATAACGCACAAATTGCCCTACAGGCATATTTAGATACAGGGGATATTCAATTTTTACAGGCCAGCTATGCAGTTGGAAAAAGCAGTGTTGAGCTTCGTAACTATATTCCTACTGATGAAAAAACCTTACTACAAGATATTTTTGGCAAGGAGGTTGGTTTAGATATTTATAACAACGCAGTTCTCCCAACCATGGTGGGTAACGCTGTCAGTAGCTTTGCTGAGAACCCAGATCAGCTAGAGTCAGTTTGTACTAAAGTTTTGGGTAGTGAATGCAACATTGATTCTGGAAATGCTAGTGAAAAACTAGGCGAAGTTTTTGATGTGGTGTATGAAGGGACAGATGAGAACGTTGCAGAGATGACAGTGGCATACTCTAACCAACTCTTAGCAGATGCTAAACAGGAAAAGAAAGAAAGTTGGTGGGAATTAGCTTTAAATAGTATTGCCATGGGTATGTCCAGTGAATCAATGGCTATGGCTTCACTAACTTCAGACACCATGAAAGAAGCATATGCAGAACAAATAGATTATCAATCTGAAGTAATGGCCAACTATAGCCTTGCTGTTGAAACCTCTCAGATTTTTGATGCTCAAGATACTTTTGAATATGCTAATCGAGCGGCTGTGAGGGAATATCTATCTGATTTTACCTGGGGAACAAGTCTAGGCAATGCAGTCATGTATGATAATGTTTTTGACCGAGAATATGATCTT
>Ga0233431_1000449_pt1 | contig 91331 bp, 96 predicted proteins | sample SI_118_April2016_FD_179867 | JGI IMG/M metagenome (GOLD analysis project Ga0233431, IMG submission 179867) | Seawater microbial communities from Saanich Inlet, British Columbia, Canada - SI_118_April2016_200_MG | ecosystem: Environmental > Aquatic > Marine > Inlet | place: Canada: British... | reverse complement strand
TCCACAAAAAGAAAGTGCGCGCCAGCGCGCCAAAAAATGAATTAAAAAAAGGGCAAAACGCATGGTCGGCGCTTCGCGCCGCCAAAGAAAAAGCCCGCCAAAGGCGGACAAGTTCTATTCTGGTGCCCAGGGCGGGACTTGAACCCGCACGCCCCGAAGAGCCATGGCCCTCAACCATGTGTGTATACCAATTCCACCACCTGGGCAAAAACAAATCTCACCTGACAAACATGTACAGGCGAGATTTTATTTGAGTATCTTTATTCAACAGTAATTGCCTGTACAGGACAAGCGTCCTTGGATTGGTTGATTAACTCTTCCTTTCCTGCATGATCACCAGCAATAACGATAGCTTTGCCGTCATCCCCCATTGCGAAGACGTCCGCAGCAATAGCAGGACATGAACCACAGCCAATGCACTTTTCTTTGTCTACTTTGGGAACCATAGTTTTTTTATTTATTTTTAATTAATGTTCTTCAATCTTGTTTTGCCAACAATTACCTTGAATTTATCTTTTTCAACACCAACCTCGATTGGAGTTTTGATAATTCTATAACCATCAAGTTTCACTGGCAAGTATTCAAAACTTTTAATTTTGAACTCATCACTCTGAATAATTGTATCAATTGTATGTCCAGCTGATTTCTTTCTGAGCCAACCCTTGCTAGCATTGTTCATCTTTATAACTAACTCTAACTTTCCGTCCTGAGCAGAGTACTTTTTCATTTTCTTGGAAAAGTTTTCTTTTGTCTCCGGATAGTAAAAATTTGAAACCTCTATTACAGCACAGTGTTTCTGTGGCACAACTTTGTAATTGTCCTTTTCTATGTTCAAGCGATCAAGGTTTTTATCAATAGAAAGATTTGAGAAAAAATACTGATTGGCAACTTTGCCAAGATCAAAGTTGACCACCTTGCGAGCAGCAATAATTTCACAAGCTTCATCCTCCATCGGCAAACCTAGACTTTCAGCAAGGCTGTTGCCTGGACCAACTGGAATTAGACCTAGCGTTAAGTCATTCTTGGCAATAACATCAACAACTTTGAGAAAAGTTTTGTCATTACCCAAAACAACAACCGTGTTTATGCCCCTCTTGGCTTCGTCATTGATCAACTCATCCAAACTTTTCAATAAGGTAAGTTTTTCATGCTTGCCTTGAATTTCCAAATCAAGAAGTCGTGTCTTGATGCGATCAATCACTTTTTCGTATTTCTTGTCGTTTAAAAATGTGTCGTAAACGTAATAGTACATACCAGTTTAATCAAACCTTTCAACTAGTTCTCGTCAGAATCTGCTTCCTCATCAGATTGTGTTTCATTATTATTCTCAGGTTGTGGTTGTGGAGTTTCTGTCATAGAACAACTTCCATTGAAAACAGCACCACTAGCAATCATCAAAGTCCCAGCCTTGATATCACCATTGATCTCAGCTGACTCACTCAGCTCAAGCTTGGTGTCAACAGTGACATTACCGTTAACTTTCCCTGCAATATAAGCTTCTCTAGCGTTAACTTCAGCTTTCACTTTTGCTTTTTCTCCAACTCTCAAAATTTGTTCAGTTTTCACACTACCTACAACTTCACCCTCGACTGTAATGCTTCCATTACTAACTAAATCACCTTCAATTTTTATTGATTGTCCAATCACTGTATCATCTGATACTGACTCCGGTGTATAGTCCTCCTCTTCATTAGTTTTAAACATAGTTTTTTCGTTATTTATTTCCCTCCAGTATATATAATTTATCTTAGTAGAAAGCGTCTGAACCGTCAATTAAGTTATTTACATTCTTTCCACATGCTCAATTCCCAGTAAATTCAGCCCCTTTTGCATTGTTTGCTGAACTTTCTTGATTAGGGAGACTCTAAACCCCTTAACACCGTCATCAGCTTTGACAACTGGGCATTGGTTATAGAAATCATTGAATGTTTGAGCTAGGTCAAACAGATATTTGGCAACCTCCGATGGATCAAGAGACTCAGCTGCGCGGTCAAAGGCCTCTCTGGACTGCGATAACAAAAGAAGCAAATTCTTTTCTTCATCCTCGTACGTTTGTGGAAGCTCAACTTTATCATTGCCATCAAGTTTGTTGAGAATACTTTGTATTCTAGCACAAATATAGAGAAGATATGGTCCACTATTACCTGATAAGCTAATTGACTCATCAATATCAAATGCCATATCAACCTTTACTCCCAACTTTAACATTGCATACTTGACCGCACCAACCGTGACCTTTTCCAAAACGTCAGTTTTTTCATCTTCACTAAGTTCGCTTTCCTTCATTATTGTTGAGATTTTTTCTTTTACCTGCTCTAATAACCATTCACCCAAAACAACCTTGCCTGTGCGAGAACTCATCTTGCCACTCTTCAATGATACCCAACCGTAGGCTAAATGTTCTTGTTTCCCTTTGGTTTTGGGCAGAACTTCTTCAAGCGCTCGAAAAACCACCTTGAAATACTCAGTTTGTTCCTTGCCCACAACGTGTATTATCCGCTCTGGTTTGTATTCCTTCATCTGCATCTCCGCCAAAGCAACATCCTTGGCTTCATAAGTTGGCAAGCCAGCACTGTTGATAAAAACTCTACTATGTAAACCGTATTTTTCACCTTCAAAAATGACAGCACCTTCGCTTTCCGTGAAAACACCTTTGCTTAAAAATTTTTCTACTAGTTTTTTGCCTCGAACAAATGTTTGAGACTCAAAGTAGAACCTATCAAAGGTAGTATTAACTCTTTTGTAAATTGCATTGAAATAATCCAAACTCCACTGTCTGGTGGTTTCATAAACATCCTTTATATCCTTGTCACCTGCGTAAATTTTGGCATTAATTTCCTGAATTAACTTTTTGGCCTCTTCATCTTTCTCATATGTTTGGCCACCAAGAGCATAAACTTCTCCTAAAAACTTCACCTTTTCTTCAATAGAACCGTCCTTTACCTGTTCATATGCATCCTTTTTTTGTTCTATCCCCCATAAACATTTTGCAATATGCATACCAACATCACCTTGATAGTTGGCCCTAACTACTTTGTATCCATAATTATCCAAAATTCGACAAATACTTTCACCGGTAATAATATTTCTCAAATGCCCTATGTGAAAAGCCTTGTGCGTATTGGGATGAGCAAACTCAATCATTATCTTGCCCCTCTTCTCAGTGGGTTTTTGCTTTTTTAACAAAACATTCTCTGCAATAAACTTGGGTTTTAGTTTGAAGTTCAAATATGGCCCTGTTGCTTCGACTCCCTCGATTAAATCACTTGATTCAAACTTGGCTTTCATTTCTTGGGCAACCTCTGCTGGATTCTTCTTGAGCTCTTTGCCCAAAGAAAAACAGGCCAAAGCCAAATCACCTAATTTTTTGTTTGGAGGGGCGGAAAACTCACCCACTTCAACCTTGTGATTTGTTTTTTTTGACACTATCTTGGCCAATTGTTCTTTTATCTCACTCATATTAATAAGTATCGTCACGTTTAGTTTCTTTTATCTCTTTGGCAATTGCTTTTACCTCTTCAATGGTTGTTAAATCTTTCAGACTCAATCCATGTCCTAGTTGAAAACAGGCAATACCATGTTCAGGCTTCAACCTTTCTTTCAAAGTCTTTTCGTCTCCACAATTATTCTCATTTTCTATCACTAGCGCCGGTTTAATGTCCTTCACGAAGTCAATAAACTTTTTGTTTTCAGGTTTAGAGTGAACCTTTGGATTATGTAGTCCCATATCCTTCAATATATCATCAAGTTTTTTCAATTCCATGAACTTGTGAATGCTTGTAACAAATTCAACCTCTACCCCGTCGGTCAACCAATCAAGTATTTTTTCTGCAGCTCCAGATACTGGCGTAAAACCTTCACAATCAACAACGTTATTTTCAACAAAGATTAGAACCTTCATATTTTTTTTATTTTATTTTTATAAAAAACCTTTTTCCCTTTTGAATTACGTCACCTGAACTAACCACTTGATTAAAATCATCCACTACATCGCCATTGATTCTAACGCCTTTTTGCTGAATGTTTCTTTTGACCTCTGAGTTTGAACTAACGGTTCCAGACTCAACCAAAGCTTCTGTTACGGTCTTGCCTGACAAATCAAACGCCTCAATCTCATCAGGGGTTTCCTTCTTTTGGAACATGCTCAAGAACCCCTCATGGGCCTTTTTTGCCGCCTCTTTACCATGGTAGATAGTAACAATTGATTCAGCTAACTCCAATTTTAGATCTCTTGGATTCTCACCTTTTTCTATCCTCTTTGCAGCCGCCTTGACGGTTTCATTTGGTTCAAAAGTACAAAGCTCAAATCCTGGAACTATCATTCCGTCAGACCATGACATGACTTTGCCAAACTTTTCCTCAGCTAAGTCCTCAAGTGTAATCATATTACCTTCAGTCTTGCCCATTTTCTTGCCAGCACTATCCACTAGTAACTTATTAGTCACAACAAACTTTTCTTTGTTCTTCATGGCCTTCATCAACGTTCTTCCAGCCAACATATTGAAGGTTTGATCATTGCCACCAAGCTCACCATCAACGTCCATTGCCACACAATCATAACCTTGCATCAAGGGATACAAAAACTCATGAAGCCCAATTGGTTTACCTTCTTTCATTCTATTATCAAACATGTCTCTTTCCAACATTTGCTGAACTGTAAAATTGGATGCGAGTTCAACAACATCCTTGAAATTCATTTTATCTAGCCACTCATTGTTATATTTTACTTCAACTGGATTATCACCCTCAAAGTTCAGGATTGCAGCGGCTTGCTTTTGATAATTTTTGCAATTTTCCAAAACTTGCTCGCGATTCAAAGGTTTGCGAGTTGCAGTCTTGTCTGTTGGATCACCAATCATGGCTGTAAAACCACCAATCAACATGATAACCTTGTGCCCCAAATCTTGAAACTGTCTCAACTTCATCAAACTGATCGCATGACCTAGATGCAAACTTGGCCCAGTTGGATCAATTCCCAAATACAAACTCAGCTGTTTACCTTCGTTTAGTCGTGATTCAAGAAATTTCTTGTTTGGATAAACATTCTCAACTCCACGAGCCAAGAGTTCTTTGATTTTTTGTGCGTCTGTGCTGATTTTCATATTTATTATGATTACTTTTTGATTTTATCTTTAGCAAATTGTTGTAAATCAACAACATTGTCAGTTTCATCAACGATTTCAATGTTGAATACCTCCTCAACTACGTCCTCCAAAGTAACAACTCCTTGGACAACACCATATTCATCCTTGACAATTGCGATATGAACCTTGGTTTTTATGAACTGGTTGAGCAAATCATCAAGAGTTTCATCATAAGTTGTATCGATTAATCGCTCTTCATTATATATTTTTGATAAGGCTGTTCCTAATTCAATATTAATCAGATCCTTTACGTTTAGTATGCCAACACAGTTATCAATGTTTTGCTTGTAAACTGGAACACGAGTAAACCCATTAGTCTTAATTTCATTTAGAAGTCTATCGTCTAGTATCTCATCAACATTCAATGCATAAATCACCGTCCGAGGGGTCATAATTGAACGTACTTTTTTGTCAGAAAAAGACAAAGCACCTTTGATAATTCTATTTTCATCTGCATCAATATCACTTTCAACTGCAATTTGGTGCTCCTCAACTATTTTAATTAATTCTTGCTTGGAATAAATAGTATCCATCTCATCACCCAAAACTTTGTCCAGAACCCACGCCATTGGGTAACAAATAGGATAAAAAATGAAAATGAATATTTTGACTAACCACGCCGTCTTTGCACCAACTTCTAACGCATACCGTGAGAACGTTGCTTGAGGAATAATTTCACCAAAAACAACGATCAGTGCTGTAGCCATAACTCCAGCCACTACTCCGCTGGCGATTTGGCCAAGAAATATAGCCAAGGCTGAATTGACAGCAACATTACCAATCAGCAAAGTGCAAAGTAACAAGTTGCCGTTTTTTCTAACTTCATAAACCTTCTTAGCTTTTTTGTCGCCGATAGCAGCCTTTCTCTCAAGTTCACTTTTGTCCCAACTAAGCAAAGCAAGTGTTAGCCCAGAGAACAGGGCTGAGAATGAAACAAGTACAATCGTTATTAAATAAACCATATTAGTTTAAATCTTTTAGGTTACTATTAATTTTTTCTAATTTATCTTTGGCTTCTGCTAGTTTACCTTGTTCAATTTTGATAACTTCTTCTGGAGCATTATCAACGAAGCCTTTATTTGATAACTTTTTATCTACACCTGTAATATATTTTTCAAGATTTTCTTTCTCCTTGAATAAACGGTCTTTTTCTTTGGACAAATCGACTAAATCTGAAAGCGGTAAACATAATTCTACTCCCTCAACAACACCAACCGCTGATTTTTCAGATTTTTCAACTTCGAACTCTATATCACTCAATCGAGCCATTGACTTGATAACTTCCTGTTCTTGTTCAATCAATTTATCTTTTTTGACAAACTGGGCTTTTATCAGTTTAGCTGGTTCAACCTTGTACTCCGCTCTAAGATTTCTAATTTTTCCGATAACACCCTTGATCAAACCAAACTGTTTTTCTGCCTTGGCGTCAAAAAGCTTTTTGTCTACCTCTGGCCAATCACTAATTATTAATTCTTTTTCTTGATTCAAATTTCCCCAAATTGCTTCTGTTACAAACGGAACAAAAGGATGCCACATCTTCAATAGATCCTTGAGAATAAAAAGTAGTAGTTCGTTCTTGTCACCCTCAGCCTTGGCGATCTCCAAATACCAATCGGCCAACTCGTTCCAAGTAAAGTCTTTGAGTTTGTCTCCAGCAACTGATAAATTATATGATTCTAGATTTTCAGTAACCTCTTTTTTTAGAGTATTAAATCTAGACAAAATCCATTTATCTGACAGTGTTTTGGGCTTTACCTCATCAGGAATATCAACACTTTTGACACTCATCAATATATACCTTGAAATATTCCACAATTTATTAACGAAATTCCTATAACCTTCAATTTTCTCATCATAGAGACGAACATCATTACCTGCGGTGTTCCCGATAAGCACACTCAGCCGTACTGCATCAAAGCCATACTTTGCTCCAGCCTCAACTGGATCAATAGCGGTCTCTGGTTTTGATTTGCTCATTTTGTCTCCATCCTTGTCTCTAATCAATCCGTGCAAATAAACTTTTTCAAATGGAACTTCCCCCATCACATACGTAGTCATAAGAATCATGCGGGCGACCCAAAAGAAAATTATGTCATACCCGGTTTCAAGAACTGACGTTGAATGATACTTTGCAATATCTGAACTTTTGAACTCTTTGCCATCCCAATCATCTGGTAACAACGTAGTAAATGTCCACAAACCTGAAGAAAACCAAGTATCCAAAGTATCTTCATCCTGCTCCCAACCATCACCAGTTGGTGCAACTTCACCAACATATACTTCTGGCTTCTCAGTCAAATCAATCCAAATCTGTTCACCAGTTTTTGGATAAGTTAGATTATAAATTTCTTCATCTGTGTAATCTTTGTTATAACCCTGCATGCTTCTCAAAACATCACCATGTGTTACAACAAAAACTTTTTTATCAGGATATTTTTGTTTTATTTCATCCAGGAATTCAAAAACTCTACCTTTCAAACTATCAAAGGACTCAATACCGTGTGGTGAATCATGATGCCATTTGTCAAAGTTGTTCAATCTAAACTCAGCAAACTCTTCATCAGGCTTACCTTCAAACTCACCTACCCCGACTTCCCTTAACCGTTCATCAAACTGAACTTCCATTCCCCACTCCTTGGCAAATATCTCAGCAGTCTCTCGTGTCCGCTGTAAATCAGAAGAAATAATCATATCGAAGCCAAGCTCTTTTAGCCTCTTTGCGTCACCAGCAATGTCAGCCTGTCCTGCATTAGTTAATGGATTATTTGTATTTTTAACATCTGAATTCAGTCGGTTATCTCTATTCCCATTGGACTGACCATGTCTAGAAGCAAGGATCTTCAACTCTGGTTGCTTCTTGTACCAAACAGGGATACGGTGACCAAACCAAATCTGACGAGAAATGCACCAATTGTGCAAATTCTCCATCCAATTGAAATATATCTTGTTAAATCTATCTGGGATGATCTCAATTTCCTTGTCTTTTACAACTTTCAAAGCAACTTCTTTCAATGAAGCACCTTTTTTGAAATACTTGTTATCTTTTTTTACAATTTTTTTGTCTACATCTATAAACCATTGATCTGACGGAAGTGGCTCGACGGTACTTTTGCATCTATAACAAACCGCCAACTTGTTTTCATAATCTTCTTCAACACGATCAATCAAATTAAGTTTCTCCATGTCTTGAACAATGGCTTCACGAGCTTCCAGCGTTGTCATACCTGCGTACTTACCACAGTTATGCATCATACAACCATCTTCATCAATAATCTTTTTAATTGGAACACCATGTCTTTGTGCTATTTCATAATCAACGATACTGTGCCCCGGAGTAACCTTTACTGCGCCACTACCAAATTCTGGATCAACGGCCTCATCAGCGACAACTGTAATTTCAAAATCACCCAAAACACCTGGAATCATATACTTTTTGCCAACCATCCCCTTGTAACGCTCATCACTTGGGTGAACAGCAACTGCAGTATCTCCTAGCTTGGTTTCTGGTCTAGTTGTGGCCAGAACAAATGGGCCATATTTGATCCAATAAAACTTGCTTTTCGTGTCCTTGTGTTCAATTTCATCATCGGCCAAAGTAGAATGACACCGAGGGCACCAATTTACAATTCGGTAACCCTGAAAAATCAAGCCATCATTGAACATCTCTGTAAAAACCTTTCGCACGGATTTGCTGCGAACATCATCAAGAGTATACGCTTCCCTGCTCCAATCCAAACTTGAACCCATTTTGCGTAACTGCTTATGAATAGTATCTTTTGATTGAGTTACATATTCTTCAACTTTGGATAAAAATTCTTCTCTGCCAAAGTCATGACGAGTTTTTTGTTCTTCTTTGTATAGCTTCTTTTCCACAACATTTTGCGTAGCAATCGCCGCATGGTCCGTTCCAGGCACCCACAATGTGTCCAAGCCCTTCATTCTATTGTATCTGACCATCAAATCTTCAATCGCCAACATAGAAGCATGGCCTAGGTGCAATGTTCCAGTAACATTGGGCGGTGGTAACACAATAGAATAAGATTCTTTGCTGTTTGAACCCACAACATCAGGATTAAAAAGTCCTTTTTCTTCCCAATTTTTATAAATTTCATCTTCGTGCTTTTGCGGACTATACGCTTTATCCATATCCATAGATATTCCCTTAGCTTTTAATCATTATATGGTAAAATTTTAGCACAATTTTACCCAAAAATCAATTTGAATTCACTAAATGCAAGAACACCTCTGATTTGTCAACAATTTGTGTTGACACTACGACAAAATTTGTATAAGCTAGATAACTGACAAGGCTTGTCTAGTCTCATTTATGGCCTTAAATCAACATCAACAACTATACGAAGCAATTCAGAAGAGCCAGAACCCTTTGATTATCTTCAAAGAGGATCATAATGGTGATGTTATTGCTAGTAGCCTAGCCCTGGCTGAGCTACTGAAGAAAATTGGTCGACAAGCAGAAATTGTTTGTCCTAATTTTGAAGTACCAAATACATATCAATTCCTGACTGGCACTGAAAAGATTAGGCCCATTGCTGAAGATATGAGAAAAATGATGATCAGCCTAAAACTTGACGAGGGACATAAACCTGAAGTTGCTCACCACATTGACAGTCAACATCTACATATTCATATCGATGGTGGCAATACGAAACTTACAAAAGACAACATCGTAATAAATGAGAACGTTTTTCGTCATGACCTAATATTGGTATTGAATACACCAGACCTAGAATCACTGGGTGATCTATACCACTTGAACACTGATTTCTTCTACAGTGTACCGCTAATCAATATTGATCATTCTCCAGAAAATGAGCATTATGGACATATTAATTATATTAATATAACTGCTACCTCAATTGCAGAGATCTTGTATGACTTCATTGAACAGATTGATGCAAACCTACTAACTGAAGAAATTGCCACATATCTACTAACTGGCATGGTAGAAAAAACAAAAAGTTTCAAGCTTCCGACCGTAACTCCAAAAAGTTTGAACATTGCGAGCCAATTGGTAGCAGCGGGAGCTGAAAGAGAGTCTATAATTCAAAATTTGTACCAAAGACAAACGGTAAATGCACTAAAGCTCTGGGGGAAAATTTTGCTAAGCTTGCAAACAGACAATCTACAAAAAATTGCTTGGGCTGAAATAACACAGGCTGACTTCGAAGGCTCAAAGGCTATTGAATCTGATCTTCCTGGAGTAATAGAAGAACTGATAGTCAGTATCCCCTCAGTTGAACTATCGGCGATATTCTATCAAACAAATGAGATAAAAAAGTGTCTTATCAAAAGTGAAAAAGACTTAAACTTAAGACAGGTTTTTCAAGACTACCATCCAACAGGAAACAAAACATTTATAACAATAGATGCCCCGGAAACAAAAACGATAATCGACTTATTACAATCAATTTCTCACTAAAAAAGACCTGCCAAGATATATGGCAGGTCTTTTATATTTGATCAATTTAGAATAGATGAAATAATTTACCGACAAACAAAATATAAATAAGCACAAACAAAAGTGCTTCTGTTCTGGTTATCTTCTTGTCGATTAGAACTAACCATAACAAGAAGAATGAACCAACCAAAAATGGTATCAAAATCATAAACAGCTCTGGTGTTATCGTTAACTGGGTAAACAGGCCAGCCACACCATAAATTACAAATATATCAAAGATGTTTGAACCAAGGATGTCCCCAATTACCATATCAAAATTACCACGACGAGCAGCTGAAACTGCAACTAATATCTCTGGCAATGAAGTACCAAGAGCAACGGCCGTTGCTGCCAAAACTGAAGTACCTAGCCCCAAGATTACTGCCAAATTCAGTACTGCCTCAACTACAAAATGTGAGGATATTGCTACAATAATTAAACTGACAAATAGATATAAAAATATCTTTCCCTTTTCACTAATATACTTGTCCAGAAATTTTGTTGGTTTAGCTTTTTTGTCAGCATCGTCAACATCTTTTTTAATTTCCTTGGCTAACTCCTTATTCAATTGATCCTTGGCAGTTTCTTTTACCTCTCTTTGAATATAATATGCATAAAAAACATAAATCACGTAACCAAGCAAAAATAAAATTGCTTCAGGTCTAGTAAAGACCCCATCCATTAATGTTATAACAACCAAGAAGATTGCTCCGGCAAAAAATGGCAAGTCATTGGAAACAATGTCCCAATTAAAGATAGTTTTTCTCTTTGTAAACAAAACCGCAATACTCAAACCAAGTAGAATATTAACAATAACTGTACCGAGAACATTACCACTCAGAAACTCAACATCCCCTTGTGATACACCCATAATTGAAGTTGCAAATTCAGGCAACGAGGTTCCAACCGCAACAATTAAAACTCCTATTATAAAATTGGGTAACTTCAATAATTTGCCAAGTTTTTCTGCATAGTCCGTAAAATGATCTGCGCTTTTTACTAATGTCGACAAACTGGCTAATAAAACAATTATCCACACGGAAAGAACCATATGTAGGTATTTATGATTTACTGTTTTATTATACCACAATCTGCGTATTGATATAATTTTACCCAAATAATCAGCTCGACAAATGATATTTTTTTTGTTATTATAGATCCAGTTCAGTCACTCTGTGCCTGTAGCTCAGTCGGTTAGAGCACCACGCTTATAACGTGGGGGTCATGGGTTCAAGTCCCATCAGGCGCACCATTAAGGGCATTTAGCTCAGTTGGTTAGAGCGCATCGTTGACGTCGATGAGGTCAGTGGTTCGACTCCACTAGTGCCCACCAAAAAGATACGATTTTATCGTACCTTTTTGTTTTGCCTAATTTTAGCTAAATGTTGACAAAATCCACAAACTGTGATATAATCAAATGTTGTAATTTTACAATCGATCGAAACTAGAAGGAGGTCATTTTGAGAAACATCAAACAGGTTCAGGTGTTTGGAAACTATGTACGTTTTCAAATGCGTGTTCCAGACTCGAGAAGAGCTGATCTGATCAACACAACACCGGGATTGGACTTCTGGGTGATGACTCACCGAGGCCCACACTTGGATGAACTGGTCGCGGCTGTGCTGATCGAAAGATTCGGCACATCGACTTTCGTCATGGAGCATGGCCACAACGGAGTCATCCATCTGGGTGTTCTGAATGGTAAGTTCGATGAGCACCCTGGCGGTGGCAAACAGCGCAAACAGGGTGACTGTACGGCCACTCTGGTTGCCAAAGCACTTGGAGTGCAACATGTTCCGTTGGTCAAGACCCTGCTCTCCTACGTGCTCAACAATGACACAAAGGGCAGAGACCAAAAGGACGGCCTGGCAACGGCAGTCAACCTGATCAACCGGATGAACAGTGATGAGCCACTCATAACTATCAACTGGGCCAGGTTGGCAATAACTGCCAAGCTGACGGACAAGAGCAACAGTAGAAACATCTCTTGTGCCTACATCTACGAACTACTTTCCAGCAAAGACCCGATGACGGGAATCAACTGGAAGTCGATCCTGGATCTGGCAGACTCAATCCAGAATCGAAGATTCGGACAAGGTCTGCATGAGTTCCGTGATCGAGGTGAGGTCAAGGAAATCGATGGACCGGATGGGCGGAAGCTTCGTTTGGCTATCATCGAGTCAGACAACACCGAGATGGGTCGAGTAGCCCGCTACAAGAAGGGTGGAGACGCTGACCTGGCGCTCCAGATAAACAGCAAGGGCCAAGTCACGATTCACACGAATCGTCGAGCCAACCTGAAGCTGTTCAACCTGGTACGCATCCTTCGTTACGAAGAGCAGAAGGCCAGAGGCGAGATCAAACTCACCAACTGGCGCAAACTGTCTGACGAGGGCATTGGTCCATGTGGTGTCTGGTATTACCAGCACTCTGGCCAATTCGTCCTCAATGGCAGTCTGACTGCTCCCATGGTTCCAGCCACCGCTCTGTCTCTGGAGAGAATCGTTGAGCTGGTGCAAATCGGGATCAACCCAGGTACGTTCGAGCCCAGCCGGCAAGAACTGTGCCGAGAAGGTGCTTGCACCTCCTCAAAAGACGATCCCTGTCCCTGGTTCGCCTGGGGACTCCAGTGGTGTCAGGCCGTCCGGTCACCACGAGGGTAACTAGAAAACAGAAAGAGGTAAGTCCTTGTACTTACCTCTTTTCTTTTTAAATAAAAAAGCGGACTAAGATGTTAGCCCGCTGCTATTTGTTATTCCATGTCAAACATTTCCGTTTCAGTACCTCCAGCACTATACACTTTGATGTATGTACCAGTGGCGAACACCTCGCTAGTCTGTGAACTAACAAAGGTGAATGAGTAGTCTGCGTTGTCGCAAGCCAACTCAAGATTCTGTTTGGTCAAAAGACCTTCGCAGTTGGAAACAACTCCACCATCAACGAGTTGTAATGTCCCGTCAATAACTGCTTGATCTTGATTGAGGTCTAGATTGAAGTGGCTCCAACCAGACTGACCAACGGTCTTTGTGTGGAGTGTCCACAACCGCTCAATATCACAACAAGGGGTGAAGATACATGAACCCTCAGTGGGTTCATAGTACTTGTTGGGCCAGTTCTCATCTATCTGTTCGTCACAGTCATCGTCAAGACCGTTGCAAACTTCTTCTGGAACTGCGCCACAACTACCACAAGCGTTCAGGACACTGTTGTCTACCTGACCGTCACAGTCATCATCCTTGTTGTTGCAAATCTCTGGAACTGGCGCGACTGCCCCCTGGCAATCACCCCACGTTCCATCTGGAGAGCAAGGTTTGGTGCCAAATTTGCATTTCCCAACATTGGTAATGCCACACTGCTCAGTCTCACCAGGAAGACATTCACAGCCTTCATCGGTCTGCCCATTACAGTTGTCATCTTCACCGTTACAAGTTTCTATTGGCAAAGGACCACAACCACCACAAGCGTTTGTCAGACCTTCGTCTATGTCGCCGTTGCAGTTATTGTCCAAACCATCACAAACTTCTTCAGTTGCTTCGATGAAGACAGCGTTACAGGTCTCTTCGTCTCCATCAGAAGAGCAGACAAGCACTCCTTCAGAAAGGCACTCACCAAGTCCGATGCTACAAGCGATACCCAAATTGACAAAATCCTCATCAACTTGCTCATCACAGTCATCGTCCTTGTTGTTGCAAGTCTCAACTGGAACATCGCCACAGTCGCCACAAGCGTTCAGAACGCCTTCATCTACCTGCTCGTTACAATTATTGTCGAGACCATCACAAACCTCTTCTGTGGGCTCTCCTGGCTCAACACCGCACAGCTCAGATTGTTCATCCTCACTGCAAACCATGAGGCCTTCAGCCTCACACTCTCCTACCCCAACAACACACGGTTGCCCAAGATTGGGAAAGTCTTCATCTGTCTGCCCATCACAGTCATCGTCTTGCTTGTTGCAGCTCTCGACAGGAACTTCTCCACAACTGCCACAAAGATTCAGAACTCCTTCATCAATGTCGCCGTTGCAATTGTCGTCCTGGTCATTGCAAACTTCTTCAGTTGACTCAACGGCGCCTTCGCATTGACCCCATGTACCATTTGCAAGGCAGAGTTGAACACCAAACTCGCAGTTACCAACATCACTGGTTCCACAAGATTGGACACTGTCGGGGATGCACTCACACCCCTCATCAACTGAGCCGTCACAGTCGTTATCCAGTTCGTCACACAGCTCCTCTTCCGAAGGGAATGGAACAGCATCACAAACCACTGAGACTTGATCATCAAAGCAAACGAATACTCCACTTGCCTGACACTCACCCAAACCGAGAACGCAGTGCTCTCCAAGTGTGGGGAAATCCTCGTCAACAGATTCATCACAATCATCATCAAGATCATTGCAAAGTTCTGTGCTTGGACCAACACTATCTATGCAATTGCTCCAGATACCGTTATCTTGGCAAGTGCGAATACCATACTCACACTCTCCAATCTCCGACTCACCACAGGACTCAAAGATCCCAGGTTCACACTCCTGCCAAACATCAACAGAAGCGTCTATGGCACCAACATCTGCAGTACTGTCTGGAATCAAACTGTCTTCTGTCAAATCGGTTTCTTCTGTATCTGAATCCTCGACATCAAGTGGCTGCTCAATATCAAAACAGCAATCAGCTGTATCGATAGGATCAACGTCATAAACAACAGCATCCTCAGAACGAGTAAGACTGTCGGTTTTTTGATCGACTTCAAGGTATTCACTAAAGTCTGGCAGGCTCAAGATATCAACACTCAAACCTTGATCGGACAGATTGTGTGTATCGTAAAGGCTAGACTGTGTCAATGTGATCTCACAATCATCCCCTGCGAAACAAAGCCCTTCTGAATCAAAATCAAATGTGCACCCCGGCTGGCAAATGATCATCATGACCAAAATCCAGAATATCAATTGGCAGGGAAACAATCTTCGAAAAAACCTCTCTTTCCTTGGCATAAAATACCCCCTTGGATTTCAATGGACTGCTAAACACTCACATTAAACCTTACAATATATCGTAAATTTAGTCAATATCTAAATTCCTTTAAAAGTATTTATTGAAACTTCTAGTTGACGAATTATCTGTCTTTTCAAAAAATCAAACAAAAGATTATTGTTGTATTTATTCAAAAATTTACTTTGTTTTATTCTACCGATTCGGAAATCCTCCAACAAACTGGCAATTGGTCCTGATAAATTATTATCTGGGTTTATTGTATACCCCAAAATTTTGAGGACTTGAATTAAGAAAATGTTTATTATAATTTTTTTAATATTCTTGTCATGAGATTCTAACAACCTTTCCTCTGTCCACTGAACCAATTCCCATACGGGTAGGTTTTTTTCTTCACTAGTAAAAGACTTCTCTACGACCTCCCTAGTAATGTGTATAAAATTATAAAGTTCAGTATCCTCAACTGGTAAATGCTTAATCAAATATGCGTGCGTCAACTTGTTGTTACTACGACCTCTAACAAAATTTATTTCTATCATACCAAGAGACGACAAATGTCCTACTAACTTGCTTTTAAGTTTTCTTGCTCCTATTGCCACTATATCCAAACGGCCAAACTCTTTTGTAAAAAAAGAAAAAAGCAGGTCATCCTCCCGCCAATTTTTTTTGCTAAGTATAATTGCATATGTCTGACACAAATTTTCCATATCACATCTTGTCAAAATGAGTTTGTAAAATGGCCGCTGCAGCCAAGGCGTCATCTTCTTGTTTTTTGCCCACTTCTAACTGTTGCTTCTGGGCCAATTTACTTGAAAATCTTTCATCTTCAAGAACAACATCCAAACCTAATTCAGAAATCTCTTTTACAAAAGACTTAAACTGCTTATTTAAAGATTCATCACCACCAAGACTAACCGGATCTCCAATAACAACTTTATCTATGCCCTCTGAAGTAATGATCTCCTTAATATCCTCAATTGTTTGGCGATATTCTTTGACAAATAAAATTGATAAAGGACTAGCAATCTTGATTTCTTGTCCTCCAATAGCTAAGCCAATTTTTCTTTTTCCCCAATCAATCCCTAAATACATCATATTATTGTGTGATTACTGTACAGCCCTTGTCTGTAACCGCAACTGTGTGCTCAAAATGGGCCGTCTGGCTGTCATCTAGGCTAGTAACGGTCCAATCATCATCTAAGGTCTTTATTCTATAATCCCCCAAGCTGACCATCGGCTCCAAAGCCAAGACCATGCCCTTTTTCAATATAAATTCAGTCCCTTTGATTTCATAATTTGGGATAGCAGGTTCTTCGTGAACTGCGTGTCCAACTCCATGCCCAACCATATCTCTAACTACACCAAAACCCTTATCTTCAATGTACCGCTGAACTTTTCCAGCAATTTCATACAAATTTTTACCAGGCTTGATATTGTTGATCCAAATATCTAATGATTTTTTTGTGACTTTTATTAACTCTTTGACCTGTTTATCAATCTTGCCAACCGGAACGGTAACAGCCATATCGGTGTATAAACCTGTATCTTTTGGATATTGCATGCCAATATCTAAACTGATAATGTCTCCTTCTTTTAATATATAACCGCCAGGAACGCCGTGAACAACTTGTTCATTAACAGATGTACAAAGTGTGGCTGGAAAAGGAACACCCTCTCCATAGCCCTTGAATGATGGTCTTCCTCCCTGAGAGACAATGAGTTCTTCCGCAAGCTTGTCCAGCTCATCCGTTGTAATCCCGGGTCTAACCTGCTTGCTCACTGTACGCAAAACAGTAGACAATATTTTTCCACCTTGTTTCAATAATTCAATCTCTTGTTCACTTTTTAGTAACGACATTTTGTTGTTTTAGTATTCTTACTATATTTTTTCTAACTTTATCAATAGAATCGGCTCCATCAATCTTGCGATAACGACAGTCCTTAGCTCTTTTGTAAAATCTAATAATTGGCTGTGTATCGTCATTATAAACTTTGATTCTTGTCTTAACGACTTGAGGACTCGAATCACTACGAATTTTTAATTTCTTCCTACACTTATCGCAAATACCTTTTTGTTGGGGTGGCTTGAATTTTAAATGATAATTTATGCCACAGTCACAAGCTCTACGTCCAGTGATTCTTTCCAAAATTTCTTTTGCAGAAAGATCTATTTCTAGAACAACTACCTTATAATCATTTTCACTAACTGCAAAAAAATCTTTTAGTAAATTTGCCTGTTTCAAGTTTCGAGGAAATCCATCTAGAAGAATATCACTCTTTGCTTGCTTGATTTTCTTGAAGACAACTTTTGAAACGACATCATCTGGGACAAGTAACCCCTTTTGTAAATAAGGCTTTGCCAACTTTCCAAGCTTAGTTTTCTTGGTAACGGCGTTGCGAAAAATTAGACCTGGTGAAATTGATTCCAGTTGAAAAATTTTGCATAAATCCTCAGCCTGTGTTCCCTTGCCAGAACCTGGAGGACCTATTAGAATTAGTACATTCTTGTTTTTTTTTGCCATACTTCAAATCGAATACGCTATAATTATAACAAAAGAGCTGGATTTACTCCAGCTCTTAATTTTATCTAAATTGAAAGAATAATTAAAAACCGTCGTAATCTCTCATGGTTAATTGAGATTCAACCTGCTTAACTGTTTCAATGGCCACACTTACGACAATCAATAAACTTGTACCACCGATAACCATTGACTGAAGTCCTGAAACTTGTTGCATCGCCAAAGGTAAAACTGCAATTAAACCTAGGAACAATGCACCAGTTAGAGTAATACGACTAATAGTGTTCTGTAGATACTCTGCTGTATGAGAACCTGGTCGAATGCCTGGTATGAAGCCTCCATTCTTTTGTAGGTTTTCTGCAATTTGGTAAGGATGGAAAATAACAGCTGTATAGAAATATGTAAATCCAAAAACTAACAAGAAATACATTAGTCCATAGATTAGCTGATTGTTGAAAACATCAATAATCCATTGAGCCGCTCCCTGCATCCAGGCAGCCTCTGCCCTCAAGAAAAATTGAGCCATCATTGGAGGAAACAGAACAATTGAAATTGCAAAGATGATTGGAATAACACCGGCTGTATTTACTCGAATAGGTAAATGAGTGTTCATTCCTCCATACATCTTCATTCCACGAACTCTCTTGGCGTAAGAGACCGGGATATTCCGCTGTCCCTCACTTATAATAACAACCCCAACAATCGTCACCAGAGCCACGACACTAAATACTAATATATTAATAACTTGTTCTTGGTTAAAGTTAATAGCAACCTGTTGCAAGATAGTCGGAACCCTAACCATAATACCAACAAAAATTAATAATGAAATACCATTACCGATTTTCTTTTCTGTGATTAACTCACCAATCCACATCAAGAATAAAGTACCAGCAGTTATAGTAATTAACATTGCTGATAGATTAAAGAAATTTAAATCTTCAATAATTGGTCTAGGTGATTGCTTCAAAAGAGTAATCATACCGTAAGCCTGCAAAAATGCTAATGGTACAGTTGCGATTCTAGTGTACATGTTGATTTTCTCACGACCACCAGGATCTTTACTAAAATCTTCCAATTTTGGAATAATCATTGTCAATAATTGGAAAATAATTGAAGCTGTAATATATGGAGCTACTCCCATCATAACGATTGAGAAGTTTTCCATTCCACCACCAGAAAACAAGTTCAATAAACCTAATATTTGATTGGAACCAAAAAACTCACGCAAATTCTCAACATTAACACCCGGAATAGGAATGTGTGCAGCGATTCTAAAAATCACCAGCATTCCTAAAACGAAAAGAATTTTTTTACGTAAGTCTTTAACTCTCCAAATTTGAGCTAGTTTTTCCCACATAAGCGGTTATTTTGTTTGTTTTTTATCCTTAGAATCTTTTTCTTTGGTTGCTGTAGTTTTTTCATCCGTTGTTGTTTCTTCATCATTCAAAATTTTGCAACCTGCCTTTTCTAACACAACCTTGGCTGCTTGAGAAACAGAACATCCAAAGATTTCTATCTTTTTTGTAAATTTATCATCCTTGTTTGTCAAAAGAATTTTGACAGGATTATTGATTCTACTGATAATCCCCTTTTCACTTAAAGTCGCAGGGTTTACAGTTTCACCATCTTTATATTGTTTTTCCAAAGTAGACAAATTAACAACCTGATTATTAGGTCTAATAGACTTGTTGCCCTTCATCTTTGGAATATTTAACAAATTTTGTTTAAAACCTTTCAGCTTCAATCCACCCTTACCACCAGAACGAGATCTTTGCCCTTTCATTCCACGAGAACTATAATTACCAGACCCAGAAGCGTTACCGCGTCCAACTCTTTTTTTGGCTTTTCTGATTGATTTTAGATTACTTAGTGTATATGCCATATTATTTTTTCTTTACCTCGGATTCTTTTTTAACAGGTGGTTGATCTTTCTTCTCTGTTTGTTCAGTCTGTTTCTTCTTTTTCTCTCTTTTTATAACCGGCTTGAATGAATCTAGAGCTGTAAGCAACGCCTTTACATTACTAACTTTATTGTTTGTTCCCATGATCTTACCTACAACATTTGGAACTCCTGCTAACTCAAGGACAACACGAACGGCTCCTCCCGCCTTGACACCAGTACCTCTTGGGGCTGGTTTAAGCATCAGTTTGGCTGCGCCTTGCTTTATTCTCATTTCATGAGGAATAGTTTCGTTAACAATTGGAACCTTGATCATAACCTTTTGAGCTCGATTAACTGCTTTTGTAACAGCTAAACTAACATCAGCACCCTTGGCTAAACCGATTGAAACTCTGCCCTTTTTGTCACCAATAGCAACACAGGCTCTGAAACGAAGCCTTTTTCCTCCAGCCATAACACGAGTAACACGAGCAAGATCAATAATCTTTTGTTCAAACTCTTGTTCTACTTTTGGACCTCGTCTTTTGTATTCTTTCTTAGCCATAGTATCATTATCTTAGAAAACTTTATATTAAAATTTTAGACCTCCCTTTCTTGCACCTTCTGCAGCTGCCTTCACTCTTCCGTGGTACTTGTAAGCACCTCTATCAAATACAACTTTTTCGATTTTATTTTCTGCTGCTTTTTTTGCAATACTCAAACCAACTTCAGAAGCAACTTCAATAGGCTTTTTGCCCTTTTCAGTTACATCCTTGTCACTAGAGGCACACAAAGTTACACCTTTATTATCATCAATAATTTGTGCATGAAAGTGTTTAGCACTTCTAAAAATACTTAGCCTTAGTAGACTTGCTTTACCTTCAATTTTACGTCTAGTTCTTTGTTTACGTAAATTTGTCTTTGCAACTTTGTTTTTTTGCTTATCATTCATATTATATTGAAATTAGGCAGCGGCCTTGGCTGCAGCCTTACCGGCTTTACGTCTAATTACTTCATCAACATATTTAATACCCTTACCTTTGTATGGTTCAGGTTTTCTGACTTTTCTAATATTAGCAGCTATTTCCCCAACAAGCTGCTTGTCGATACCCTGTACAGTTATAACATTACCTTCAACAGTACAAGCAATACCTTCTGGGATATCAAATTCAACTGGGTGAGAATAACCAACATTAAGTGTTAACTTCTTGCCAGCTGCATTTGCCTTGTATCCTACACCATTAATTTCTAATTTTTTTTCAAATCCTTCAGTTACACCCAATACCATATTCATAATCAAACTTCTAAATAATCCCCACATAGCCTTTTGTCTACTGTCATTTTCTTTCTTGACACTAACTACAACCTGCTTTTCCTTTTCATCAACACTAACATCAACCAATTTATTAATAGATTGAGTCAATTGTCCCTTTGAGCCTTTGACAGTCAAAACATCTTGATCAAGTTTAACTTCAACGCCTTCAGGAATAACAATAGGTTTTTTTCCAACTCTAGACATATATTATTTAGTAAACTTCACAAATTACTTCCCCACCTAAACCAACATGCTTTGCCTCATTGTTAGTCATTAGCCCCTTTGATGTAGAAATGATAGCAAATCCGTAACCATTCAATACTCTTGGCAAGTCTTCTTTGCTAACATAAACACGTCTTCCAGATTTACTAACTCTTCTTAGCTTAGTAATAGGTGACTTCTTGTCTTCGTAACGTAAGTTCAACTTTAGATATTTAAAATTATTTTCAACTGTTTCGACTCCTTGAATATATTTTTCTTTTTCTAAAATTTTGGCAATAGCAAACTTAATCTTGGAATAAGGTACCAAAACATCCGCCTTTTTTACCATTGCGGCGTTACGGATTCGTGTTAGCATATCTGCTATTGGGTCTGTCATTGTCATAAATTTGTTACAATATTTGAAAAATACTTTATTACCAACTACTTCTTGTAATCCCTGGAACCTCACCTCTTTCAGCTAATTCTCTAAAGCAGATTCTGCATAAACCGAATTTTCGCATAAATCCGTGAGTTCTACCACATCTCCAACAACGTCTTACAATTCTTGATGTAAACTTTGCTTTTTTCTGGGACTTTACGTATTGTGCCTTAGTTGACATAATCTTTTATTTATTTTCTTTCTTAAAAGGAAATCCTAAATGGGTCAATAGTGCTCTACCCTCTGCTTCACTCTGAGCTGATGTATTCACACAAATCTCTAGGCCATGTAATCTTTCTACTTCATCCTGGTCAATTTCTGGGAAAGCAACATATTCCTTGAATCCTACTGAATAATTTCCTTGTTTATCAAAACCCTTTGGCTCTAAACCTCTAAAATCACGAATACGCGGGAATGTTACCTTTACTAACTTGTCTAGGAAGTCCCACATTCTCGCACCTCTCAAAGTCACCTTTACACCCACAATCATACCTTCTCTAATCTTGAAATTTGAGATTGATTTTCTTGCAGCAGCTTCAACTGGCTTTTGACCAGTGATTCCAATTAATGTCTTTTTGACAGACTCAATGAACTCTTTGTCCTTTAAACCTGAACCGACACCAACATTAATAACTACTTTTTCCACCTTAGGAACAGCCATTTTATTGGTGAATCCAAAATCCTTCTGCATAGCAGAAATAATCTCTTTGTTATATTGTTCCTTTAGTGTCTTCATATTATCAAATTAATCAATTGCTTCGTTACATTTTTTACAAATTCTAATTTTTTTCTTGCCCTTCAAGTCTGAGTCTAGCAGTTTATAACCAACACGACCAGCTTTATTACATTTTGGGCAAACTAATTTTACATTTGAAATATCCATTGAGGCAGGAAACTCGATTCTTTGTCCCTTTTCACCCTCTCGCTTTGCCTTGATGTGTTTATAACGTAAATTCAAACCATCAACAACAACTCTGTTCTTTTCTGGTATAACTTGAAGAACCTTGCCTTGATTACCCTTCTTTGACTTGGTAGCTCGGTCTTTCCCATTTATAATTTGAACTTTATCACCTTTTTTTAATTTCATATGTTATAAAACTTCAGGAGCTAATGAAACAATTTTATTAAAACCACGCTTTCTCAATTCTCTAGCCACAGGACCAAAAATTCTAGTTCCCTTTGGCTCTTTATTTTCCTTGTCAATAATTACTGCAGCGTTATCACCAAATCTAATATATGAACCGTCTGGACGCCTTGTTTCTTTTACTGTTCTTACTACAACAGCGTGCAAAACCTCACCCTTTTTTACCATACTATGTGGTTTAGCCTCCTTTACAGAAACGGTGATGATATCACCAAGTCTAGCGTATCGCTTCTTGTAACCACCCAAAACCTTAATACAGTGCAGCTTTTTTGCGCCACTATTGTCAGCAGATTTTAGTTTTGATTCAACTTGTATCATATATTATTTATTTGGAAACTCTATTTTTTATCCTGAACTTTGACTAATCTCCATCTTTTGTCTTTGCTCAAAGGTCGGCATTCTTGAAATACTACCTTATCACCTTCTTTGGCCACATTTTTTTCATCATGCACCTTGTAATTGGTTGTAACTTTGTAAAGTTTCTTGTAAACTTTGTGCTCAACTGTTCGTTCAACCTTAACTACGATTGTTTTTTGCATCTTTGTGCTAACAACCTCACCTGTAAACTGACGAAAAATTTTAGCTTTTTTCTCTGACATATTTATTCTTGATTAGCTTCTTCCTTTATTACTTCACTTGCTCTCTCTTTTAACAATGTTATAACTCGAGCAATTGTTTTTTTTGCCTCTCTAAACTCTCTTACGTTTTTTTGTTGCTTGCTTGCAACTTTAAAACCTAATTGCTGTCTTTTTTGACAAAAATCTATATATAATCTTTCTAACTCTTCTGTTGATTTTTTTCTTAATTCCTTGGTATTCATATTACTGTTTACTTACAAACTTAGCAGTAACAGGTAATTTATGGGCGGCCAATCTCATAGCTTCTCTTGCTGTTTCCTCTGTGACACCAGCGATTTCGAAAACCACTGTACCAGGTCTAACCACTGCTACGTGGTACTCTGGAGCACCTTTACCACTACCCATAGTTGCTTGTGACCCCTTATTGGTTACTGGTTTGTCTGGAAATATTCTAATCCAAACTTTACCACCTCTCTTTACATATCTAGTAATTGCACGACGAGCAGCCTCAATCTGCCTTGAATTAATCCAAGATTCCGAAGTTGCTTTTAGGCCGAAATCACCAAAAGTTACATTGGTAGTTCTGGTTGCCCTCAACCCTTTGGTGCGGCTTTTTCCCTTGTGCCACTTTCTATGTTTTTCCTTACGTGGAGTCAACATACTATATTAAATAAATTACTTTTTATCTTTAACTTGAATTTTCTTTTTCTCAGTATCCTTCTGCGACTTCTTGGCATCCTTCTTGTCAAAAACTTCACCCTTATAAATCCAAATCTTGATACCAATAACACCATACATTGTATTTGCTTCTAGAAAAGCGTAATCAATATCAGCTCTCAATGTGTGCAATGGAACCTTGCCTGAAATAAGTTTTTCATTTCTAGCAATCTCTACTCCATTCAATCTACCTGCCAACGCGATCTTCACACCCTTAGCACCGGCTCTCTCAACTTTTCCTAAAGCTTGCTTCATTGCTCTTCGGAAAGGAATACGTTTTTCAATATCAAACTTGATGTTCAAACCAACGATCATTGCATCTAGACTTGGGTTTCCAACTTCTTTGATATTTATATTTAACTTTGCCTTGCTATTCTTCAAAATGTTTTCCTTGATTTCCTTTTTCAATTCTTCAATCCCGACACCTCCACGACCAATAATTACACCCGGACGAGCAGAATAAATTATAACATTCAGGTCTTTGCTTGTTCTTTCTATATTTACTTGAGAAACAAAGGCTGCTAATAATTTTTTCTTTACGAATTCCTTGATAAGGATATCTTCTTTTAGAAGTTCAGCGTATTTCTTACTTGAAAACCAACGTGAATCCCATGTTCGCGTCTGTTTAATTCTGAAAATCTTTGGATTGATTTTTTTACCCATAAACTTCTAGTTATTACATGCCTGACTTACGTCTGAACATCTTTTTAAATAAACCTTTATCGGTTTGTGTCTGTTTGTCTCTTTGCTGTGTACCACGACCACCACCACCTTTTCTCTTTGTATCATTCTTGTCTTCTTGGTGATCCTCAACAGCAGCAGTATCCTTATTTACTTTTTTGGTTGTATCAACATTTGTTCCTTCTGGAGCAGAAGCAGTCTTTTCGTCCATCTTTATAGTTTCAATGTCAGTTTTCTTTTTTGTAGCCTTTTTCTTTGATGGGACTCTTTCATCTACAATCATTGTAAACATTGAAGTTTTTTTTCGTAACTGTGAAGCCCGCCCAAAAGCCCTTGGCATCCATCTGTATAGTGTTGGACCTTCGTCGACCCTGATTTCTTTGATATATAAATTGCTTCTTTCTAATTCATAATCATGCTCAGCACTAGCAATAGCAGATTTCAATAATTTTTCAATAAACTTAACTGCCTTCTTGTTGATCATTGCTAGCTTACCAAAAGCTAAATCTACATCTAAACCACGAACCACATCGGCAACTAGCCTGGCTTTACGAGGAGAGATTCTAATGTATTTTGCTTTTACTTTTACTTGCATATTATATTAAATCCTTGTTACTTACTTTTTACCTTTAGCTTGATCCTTGGCCATCTTACCACCATGTGAGAAAAACTTTCTTGTTGGTGAGAATTCGCCCAATCTATGTCCAACCATGTTTTCCACAATAGTAACCTCAATATGGTCCTTCCCATTGTGAACACCAAAAGTGAAGCCGACCATTTCTGGAGTAATAACTGCGCTTCTTGACCAAGTCTTGATAATTGTTTTTTCACCAGGTTTAATGTCCTTGATCTTTTTTAACAATTTTTCATCAATGTGTGGTCCTTTTTTTAGACTTCTTGACATATTATAGCTATTTGATTATTTTCTCTTCTTTTTCTTTCTCTTCTTGATAATTAATTTATCAGACGGTTTGTTTTTCTTTCTTGTTATGAAACCTAGGGCTGGTTTGCCCCATGGAGTCTTTGGATGTTTCAAACCAATAGGATTACTACCTTCACCACCACCATGAGGGTGATCAACCGGGTTCATGGCCTTACCACGAACTGTTGGCCTAATACCCATATGTCTCTTTCGACCAGCTTTACCAATCTTTACGTGCATGTGCTCTTGATTGCTAATTTGGCCAATCATAGCCATACATTCTTTTGGTACTAACCGAATCTCTGATGACGGTAATTTTAATTGAGCATACTTTCCTTCAACAGCCATCAACTTTGCCCAAGCTCCAGCAGATCTAGCCATACCAGCACCACGACCTGGTACTAACTCAATATGACAAATGATACTACTAGGTGGAATAAACTCTAAACGAGTAGCATTTCCAGGCTTGATATCAACAGTTCCCTGTGAAGAGATTAATTTATCGCCTACTTTCAAACCAGCTGGAGAAATAATGTATCTCTTTTCACCATCTTGATAAGTCAAGAGTGCAATCTTGGCTGATCTGTTTGGATCATACTCAAGTGCAACAACCTTTGACGGTACATCAAACTTATCACGCTTGAAATCGATCATACGATAAAATTGCTTTGCACCACCACCACGATGTCGCACAGTAATCTTACCATGAGCATTTCTACCTCCAGATTTTTTCTTGATCTTGATTAGTTTTCGCTCAGGACGCTTCTTGGTTAAATCAGAAGTATCAATAACACTCATTTTGCGTCTTGCATTACTAATTGGTTTGTATACCTTAATAGCCATATATTAATTAAACACCTTCGTAAATTTCAATTTTATCACTAGGATTCAATGTAATGATTGCCTTTTTGAAATCCTTTGTTCTACCAAACTTTCGACCATGACGAACCTTTTTGCCTCTTTTTCGAATCAAGTTAACCTTTACCGGCTTAACACCATAAACATTCATAATCTTTTTGGCAACCTCTGCCTTGTTCGCACTTATTGGAACAATGAAAGAATACTTATTCAATTGCATTAAATCTGTAGCTTTTTCTGTAATCTGTGGTTCGATTAAATACTTATAAGCACTTGGGTCATCTTTCTTGTCAACACTAACGGCCACTGCTTCCTTTTTTTCCTTTGGAGTGCTTGTTACTGACTTTGCAGCTGATTTATTCGATACTGGTTTGACTACTTCACCTTTTGGCTTTGTAGCTGCCTTGTCACTCAAAACAGGCTTGGTGTTTTTATCACCATCTTTATTTTCATCTTTGCTTAAAATTTTCCCTAAAATTCCCATATTACTTTTTTAGAAAAACCTGTTCTAATTTATTTAATGCTTCTTTGCTAAATACAACTTTTTTTGCTCTCATAACATCATAAACGTTCAGTGAATCAGCTGCAATAACATCAACTTTTTCAATGTTTCTAGCTGACAATACCAAGTTGTCTTCTAATTTCTCACTAATCAATAAAACTCTACCTGGCACTAATTCCGCCCTCTTCAAGACTTCTGCCAATGATTTTGTTTTGATCTCCTTGATACCTAAATCTTCAAAAACTGCGATTTCTTCACTCTTGGCCTTTTCAGATAATCCCATAAACAAAGCCTTGGTTCTCATTTTCTTGTTTAGACTCTTAGAAAAATTGACTATTGAACGTGGACCAAATGTAACACCACCACCCTTCCAAATAGGAGATCGACTAGAACCATGTCTAGCTCGGCCTGTTCCTTTTTGCTTCCATGGCTTCTTACCACCACCACGAACTTCACTTCTGTCCTTGGTATGAGCAATGTTTGCTCTTCGGTTGTTCAAAATTGCAACAACAGCTTGCTGTAATAACTCAGCCTTAACTTGAATTTCAAAAATTTCTGGGTTTAGATTTACTTCACCCTTATCTTCTCCAGCTAGATTGTATAATTTTGCTTTTGCCATACTTGTTTATAAAACACAAGAACAAGAAAACTTTGGATTATTTCTTTTCCTCAACTTTCTTGTTCTCAGGTTTTGGCTGTTCCTTTTTTACTTCTTCTTTTTTAGCTTCTGCCTTTTTTTCTGCGACCTTTGGCTCAACAGTTTGGTTCTCCTTGGCTACTGCTGGTTTCTTTTCTTCTTCTACCTTTGGTTCAGCACTAACCTCATCACCTGACTGCTTTGATTCAACTGGTTCTGCTGTTTTCTCTGTTTCCACAGGTTTCTTTTCTTCTTCCTTTGGTAGTTCAAATTCACCTTTTCCCCAAACATAAACCAAGCCATTTCTTGAGCCAGGTAAAGCTCCCTTGATAAGTATTTCGTTTTTCTCAGCATCAACTCCAACAATTTCAAGGTTTTTGATAGTTGCATTCTGATCTCCCATGTGACCACCCATTCTTGTTCCTTTGAATACGTGAGCAGGTCCAGTAGCACCAATAGAACCAGGCATTCTCAATTGATCCTTGTGACCATGTGAAGCAGGAGAACCATGAAAACCATGTCTCTTAACTACACCTTGGAAACCCTTACCCTTGGAAGTACCACGGACATCAACAATATCACCAATAGTAAATGTTGAAGCATCAAGCTTTTGTCCAATATTTAGCTTTTCTAGCATTGCGTCATCAGTTCTCAACTTAAATTCTTTCAAACTTCTATAAGCTAAGTCTTTCTTGAATACTTTTTTGAAAAACCCTTCTTGAGCTTTATTAACTCTCTTGCTTTCAACTTCTCGTGTAGCTATCTGTACACCTACACCAGATTTATACTCTTTTTTTGCAGTAACAAAACAAGGCTCAGCAACTACTCGAGTAACTGGGGTGACCGAACCATCTTCGTTGAAGATTTGGGTCATTGAATGTTTTGTTCCTATAATAAATTTCATATAAATTGAAAGTGACAAAAAAAGACCGGACTTATGCCCGGCCTTTTTCATCGGGTTATCTTAAGTCTTCAATTTTGGGTTTTCTACTTTTCAATAATTACTTTCCTTGGCTATATTAAGGTCATTTTGGCACTTCACCCCAAAAAAAGTGGTTACCAAATAGTCCTCAATCAGCGTGGCCTAAAATTAGGCTAATTTCTGTAAAGATTTTAATACAATTTTACTATTCTGTCAATAGTTAATTGTGCACAACTAAATTTACCTAAATTTAGCTACATTTTTATCTCCACATCAACACCAGCTGGCAGGTTCAAACTCATCAATGAATCAATAGTCTTGGCACTTGGATTCAAAATATCGATTAATCTCTTGTGAGTTCTCATCTCATACTGATCTCTAGCATTCTTGTGAACGAAGGTTGACCTGTTCACAGTATACTTCTTTTTTTCAACTGGAAGCGGGATAGGTCCCTTAATAGTGGCGCCTGTCCGTTCCCCAGCCTCAATGATAGTTTGAGTTGATTGATCAATAATTTTGTGATCAAAAGCCTTGATTTTGATCCTGATTCTTTGAACGCTTTCAAGATCAGGTTGTTTTACCTTTTGTTCTTCCGACATCTTATCAAGATATTATTTAGTAATCTTTGTTACTGCACCAGCACCAATTGTTCTACCACCCTCACGGATAGCGAAACGTTGTTGATCTTCAAGCGCAACTGGAGTGATAAGCTGAACATTTAAGTTAACAGTATCACCAGGCATTACCATCTCTGTCCCTTCTGGTAATTCCACTGAACCGGTTACATCAGTAGTTCCAATATAGAACTGTGGTTTGTAACCCTTGAAAAATGGTTTGTGTCTACCACCTTCATCCTTGGTCAAAATATATACTTTACATTCAAACTCTGTATGCGGAGTAACAGATCCAACATGAGCTAGAACTTGTCCACGTTCTACGTCGTCTTTTTTCAAACCACGTAGCAAGATTCCTGCGTTATCACCAGCTCTACCTTCATCAAGAGTTTTGTTAAACATCTCAACACCAGTTACAACTGTCTTCGCAGTGTCCTTGATACCAACGATTTCGATCTCTTCATTTACCTTTACAATACCTCTTTCAATTCTACCTGTAACTACAGTACCACGTCCTTCAATAGAAAACACGTCTTCAACAGGCATTAGGAAAGGTTTGTCTACATCTCTCTCTGGTTCTGGAATAAATGAATCACAAGCTTCCATTAGTTCAGTAATTGGCTTTGAAGCTTCTGCATCTTCTGGATTTTCAAGAGCTTTTAGTGCTGAACCTCTAATAATTGGAGTTTCATCACCAGGAAATTCATATTTCTTTAGTAGATCTCTAACTTCTTCTTCTACTAAGTCAATTAATTCAGCGTCATCCACTAAATCCGTTTTGTTTAAGAAAACAACGATTGATGGAACACCAACTTGACGAGCAAGCAAAATGTGCTCACGAGTCTGAGGCATTGGACCATCAGTTGCTGCTACCACTAGGATAGCACCGTCCATCTGGGCTGCACCTGTAATCATGTTTTTTACGTAATCAGCATGACCTGGACAGTCGACGTGAGCATAGTGACGTTTTTCTGTCTCATACTCTACGTGAGCTGTTGCGATTGTGATACCACGCTCTCTTTCTTCTGGAGCTGCATCGATTTGATCAACAGATTTGTCCTGAGCTACACCGCCTTTACTTACCAAACACTTCAAGATAGCAGCAGTCAAGGTAGTCTTACCGTGATCAACGTGACCAATTGTACCAATGTTCACATGTGGTTTTGATCTGTCAAATGTTTCTGCCATTGTATTATTCTCCGTCCAGCGGCCCCCTTAAACCGGGGTTATAACCCAGCCGCCTAATTAATTATTTTTTTAATAAATTTACTATTCAAGTAAAAAATAGTATATCACAAATATTCTTTAAATCAAATATTTTTTCACTTGCTAAACTGGTTCGATGTAGTAGAAATCTTCATCAATATTTTCATCCTTTTCTGCTTGAAATTCTTCAGCCACTAAATTTTCATTTTCAGTTTGTTTTGTGGATTGCCAAGCAGCTATTTCCTGATCAAAGCTGGCTGATTTCTCAACTGCCGCACTCGGGACAGCGCTTTTTGCATCAATCAACTCTTCATACTGCTTGATTGGAACAATTGCAAAGGCCTCACCACTCTTTTCATCTACTACCAGACAACGATCACCAGTTTTCTTTATCAACTCGATGATTTTTCGCCAGGAGTTATTCATATAATTTAGCTTTGTTTAGATTCTATAACCTTTTCTAATACATTCTTTGGAACCTCTGAGTATTTCAAGAATTCCATTGCATAACTACCTCTTCCCTGTGTAACAGACCGAAGAACTGTAGCATAACCAAACATTTCAGCCAATGGAACCTCAGCATCAACAACCTTAGTATTACCTCTATCGCGCATCTCATTAATTTGGGCACGCCTAGAGTTCAAATCACCCACAACATCACCCAGATATTTCTCAGGGATAACAACCTCAACCTTACTGACAGGTTCAAGCAACACTGGATCCGCTTTCTTACATGCATCCTGAAAAGCCATAGACCCTGCGATCTTGAAGGCCCCTTCTGATGAATCAACCTCATGGAAAGAACCATCATAAACTGTAACTTGTATATCAATTAGATGATAACCGGCTAAAATACCTTTATCCATTGATTCCACAATTCCCTTTTGAATAGCTGGAACATATTCCTTTGGAATAACACCACCTTTGATTTCATCAAGGAACTCAAATCCTTCACCTCTTTCACGTGGAACAACTTTCAGTTTACAGTGACCATATTGACCACGACCACCTGACTGTCTGACGTATTTACCTTCAGCGTCAGCAGCTTTCTTGATAGTTTCACGGTAAGCAACTTGAGGTTTACCAATATTTGCTTCAACAGTAAACTCACGCTTCATTCTGTCAACTATAATATCTAAATGAAGTTCCCCCATACCTGAAATAATAGTTTGATTTGTTTCCTCATCTGTACGAACTTGAAAAGTTGGATCTTCTTCAGAAAGTTTTTGCAAGGCCATGCCCATCTTCTCTTGATCAGCCTTGGTCTTTGGCTCAACTGCTACAGAAATAACCGGTTCTGGGAAAACAATATTTTCTAAAACGATTGGTCTCTTGTCATCACATAAAGTGTGTCCAGTGAATGTGTCTTTCAATCCAATAACTGCCACAATCTCACCTGCAAAAGCTTCTGTAACTTCCTCCCGATGATTGGCATGCATTCGAACAAGACGACCAATTCTTTCTTTGTTTTTCGTTGCTGTGTTGACAATATAAGAACCTGATTTCAAAACACCTGAGTAGATTCTAACAAAACATAATTTCCCAACATAAGGGTCAGTTGCAACCTTAAAGGCTAAACCAGCGAATGGTTCATCATCATCAGGCGTAACTGTAATAACTTTTTCTTCATCTTTTGGATCAGTTCCTTCCATCGGAGGAATGTCCATAGGTGATGGTAAAAACTCAACCACAGCATCAAGTAATTTTTGCACGCCCTTGTTTTTCAAAGCAGTACCAACCAAAATTGGAACAATCTTGTTGTCGATTGTAGCTTTTCTCAAAGCCTTCTTTAGCTCTTCGATTGATAGCTCTTCACCTGCTAAATATTTATCCATCAAAGCTTCGTCATTTTCCACAATAGCTTCGACTAATTTACTTCTATATTCAGTTGCTTTGTCTTTTAAGTCTTCTGGAATTTCTATCTCTTCAATTTTTACACCTAAATCATCACCATATACATAGGCCTTCATCTTGAATAGATCAACAATCCCTTTGAAAGTTTCAGCTGCACCGATAGGCAGTTGAATAGGATAAGCTGCTTTAGTTAGACGATCATGAATTGAGTCCATGTCAGCATAAAAGTCAGCACCCATTCGATCCATCTTATTGATGAAACCCATTCTAGGCACACTGTATTTGTCAGCTTGATGCCAAACTGTTTCAGATTGTGGTTCAACTCCAGCAACACCGTCAAAAACGATTACACCACCATCCAAAACACGTAATGATCTTTCTACTTCAGCAGTAAAATCTACGTGACCTGGAGTGTCGATAATGTTAATTCTTGTGTCATTCCAGAAACAAGTTGTTGCAGCAGAAGTAATAGTAATACCACGCTCTCTCTCTTGTTCCATCCAGTCCATTTCAGCCTCTCCTTCATGAACTTCACCAATCTTATGTTTTTTTCCTGTGTAAAATAAAATACGCTCGGTAACTGTTGTCTTACCAGCATCAATATGGGCAATAATCCCAATGTTTCTTGTGTTGTCTAATGTATATTCTCTAGGCATATTAGATAATTAAAATAATTTATGTTTATTTTAGTAACGAGCGAAGTGAGCAAAAGCTCTGTTTGATTCGGCCATTCTGTGAACGTCTGTTTTCTTTTTGAATGCATCACCTTCACCGTTCAATGCTGCAACAAGTTCATCAGACAATCTTCTTGCCATAGGCTTACCTTTTTTGTTCTTTGCAGCTGTAATTAGCCAATGCAAAGACAAAAAAATGCGCCTTTCACCACGCACTGGATATGGAATTTGATAGTTACCACCACCAATTCTTCTACCTCTAACTTCCATTTGAGGAGTAATGTTTTTTACTGCTTGATCAAAAATAGCCAAGGCATTTGGATATTCATCCTTGCTAACCTTGCCTTTTTCAATCGCAACTTGCAAATGATCAAAAGCATCATAAATAATTCGTTGAGAAGTTGATTTCTTGCCATCTTGCATTAAGTAATTAATGAACTTGGCAACCATTACACTGTTATAACGAATATCAGCTTTGATTTTTCTCTTTGGAGCTTGTTTTCCACGCATAAAACTTGAGAATCCAGTTTAGATTCACGTAGAGAGATCAACTCACTCAATTTCTCTACATTACTCCTGAACCCTTATTAATATTTGATAATAATTACTTTTTTTCTAGTTTGGCACCGTACCTTGATCGTGACTTCTTTCTTCCCTCAACACCCTGAGTATCATAAACACCACGAACAACTTGGTATCGTACACCTGCTAAATCTTTGACTTTTCCACCTCTCAACATAACAATACTATGCTCTTGCAAATTGTGTCCTTCACCTGGGATATAAGCTGTAACTTCCTGCCCATTAGATAAACGAACACGTGCAATTTTTCGAAGCGCAGAGTTAGGTTTACGAGGAGTAGTTGTAGTAACCTTTAGACAAACACCTCTTTTGAATGGTGCTCCCTTGGCTAAACCACGTCTTTTTCTTTTTAAAGTATTAAAAACTGTCTGCAAAGCCGGTGTTGGAGATTTAGTCTTTGATACTTTTCTACCTTTTTTGATTAGTTGATTGATTGTTGGCATAATCTTTCGTAAATAAAAATTAGCTTAAATTAAGCTAGATTAATCGATAACAAGATATCACACAAATTAGCGATCGTCAAGCATTATAATAGCAACTTATAAACAATTGACAAGGCTAATTTGAAAAGCCCACCAAAAATGCCTAAATTTAGAAAATTATCTAAAATTATGACTGTTAATAAGATGAATGGCCCCTGGGTTTCCAGTGCGTGCCTGAACCCAGCATATTTCAAATCTGAAAAAATTACAAATAATACCTTGGATCCATCAAGCGGAGGAACCGGAACTAAATTGAAAACCATCAAGAAAACATTCAATAATGCTAAATTCAACAAGAACATCATTAATAAGTTGGTATTTGGGTCCAAAGTTGGAACCAAGACCCGAAAAGTCATCAGCGCGATAAAGGCAATTATCAAGTTTGACAATGGACCAGCAATGGCTACAATAGCTGGGCCGTATTTCGGATATTTCAAATTATATGGATTGAATGGTACTGGCTTGGCCCAACCAAATGCTGCCCCACTTGTCACAAGCATGATCAGAGGAATTATAATAGTTCCCCACATATCGATGTGCGCAATTGGATTCAAAGTCAAACGACCTGCATTTTTGGCTGTATTATCACCAAGTAGATAAGCTGCATATCCATGAGAAAACTCATGAACTACAATAGCAATTAGTATTGCTGGAATACCCACAATTAGTGCAATTCCTGTACCCATATCATTAAATAATTAATACTTGATAAATTATATCATATGTGATAGTATAAGACCACAACTATAAATTATCAATTTCAATTTCCATTGATCAAATCCTACTAAACCTTGTATCCTGGACGTTGAAGCAAATAACAGTATGTCAAAAATGTGTGATCATTGTGGCAAAAAGCCAAGAAGTTCTATCAGCCGAAGTCATTCAATGATTAAAACAAAACGTAGACAACTTCCAAATCTACAAACAAAAAGAGTTGATGGAAAAAAACTAACTCTTTGTACAAAATGTATCAAAACATTGGTAAAGGCTTAAAACTTTATTTAAATATAAAAAAGAAGGTTATCAGAACCTCTTTTTTATTTACTTTACAGTTTGCATCTTGATATGGGGACCATCTTGTAATATGTATCTTGGCTTGAATCCATAATCAGATTGCCACCCTCCCCAATTGTAAAATTTTAAATCTTTTTTTTCGCCTATCCATGGCACATGGAGATGTCCAAACATTAAAACTTCTTCGCTAATCAGACCTCTCACTTTCCGATGAAAGTTTTTTACTATTCTCACGATATCTATATTACCCATCAACCTAGCAAACCTGATTCTAGAATCAGGATCGAGCTTGATTAAAAATTTATTTACCCACTCCTCTAGTAAAACCATTTTCTTTACGAGGAACTCCCAGCGCTGGCAATCATTGTCAAATTCGTGTCCGTGAATTACTTTGATCCGACGTCCCGTAGCGTCATGATACTTGTAATTTTTACCAATGGAGAAACCTAGTTTTTTCAAAACAGCAATATTCGGATCGTGGTTTCCCTCAATAAAAACAACCTTGGCGCTCACACCTTGGAGGAACTTGAAGAATTGATCATACTTTGCAACAATGTTTTCAATACTTTTTCCTCGCCATGGATCAAAAGTATCTCCACCAAAAATAATACTGCCCGGTTTCTGGGCCTTGATAATATCAATAAGCTTGTCTTCTTGTCGAAAAGCAGCATCTCCTAAATGAAGATCTCCAGTAACAAACACTTTGTTATGTTTTGGTGTCATATTATTTGCATTGTATACCATTAACTAACCACAACGCAAACTTGTACTTTCTTCATCAATATAGTACATTGTAGGTATAAGAATGATTAGACGGTCTAACTATCTATGACAGATGATATAAACAATAAACTGGTGTCCCTTCTTTTCAGTGTAAAGAGGGCGATAATGTACAAGCTTAAATCACGAAAAGGTTTGGATTTACTTTCATTTTTGCATGCGGAGACACTGCGCTTCATAGAAGAAACTGACAATCCGACGAATAGCAAACTGGCAAAACATTTATGCATTAGTAAACCATCAGCCACCTCCCTACTCGACAACCTGGAACGACAAAAATTAATTAGAAGATTGGCAGCACCAGTAGATAAAAGAAAAAAAATAATCGATGTTACAATAAATGGGACTGGACTGATAAAATCAAATACAATACAAATAAACAGAGCCGCAAAAGAAATATTTAATAATCTGAATGTAACCGAAAAGAAAGCTTTAATTAACATTTACAAAAAAATACTAAAAAATATTTAAAATAGTTCACTGGTAATGTTATTTGCTGACAAAACAAGTAAATGCAAATCAGTTAGCGAATATAACTTATATGTTTTGGAAAAAGAAAAGTTTTTACATTGTACTAATTATCATTGCAGTTGTAGTGGTGGGGTTTTTCATGTCTCGTGGAGAAAAAGCTCCTGAGTATATCACTGCAGAAGCAAAAAGTGGAGAATTAATTCAAGAAGTAAGCATCACGGGAAGTGTCAAGGCCGCTGAAGAAGTTGACTTGGCCCTAGAGAGATCTGGCAAAGTAAGCTTGCTGAGTGTCAAAGTAGGAGACGTGGTAAAAAAAGGACAACTGCTACTTCAACTATCAAGCGGTGACTTGTCTGCTCAGTTACAACAAACTAGAGCAAATGTAGAAAGCGCTCAAGCGAACTTGCAAACATATGAAGCAGCTCTTGCAACACAACAGGCCAAGCTTGATGAATACAAAAAAGGAACCAGACCGGAAGAATTACAGATTGCACAAACATCAGTAACTAATGCAACAAACAATTTGGCAGATGCTGAAAACAATTACGACAATACTGAAGCAAAAGCTCAGATTGATCTAGATCAAGACTATACTGCAGCCCTAAATGATGCTGCTTATGCAGTAACGGTTGCTGAAAATGCAATTCTAACACTGACAGATTTCAAAACAGACTACTTCGATGATGGAAGTTCCGCTGACTACGCAATCAACTCAGCCAAAGCCTCTGCAGTTCAATCATTACTTGGAGCTGCGAATGCAGGAACCTGGAGCAAAAATGCTTTGAGCCAATTAAATGGAGGTGCAAAAGGTGACACGCTGGCTGCTCAACTAGACCCAACAGAAACAAAAATTGAAACAGCACTGAGAAATGTAAAAGATGCTTTGCAAAAAGTAAAAATTGCCTTGAGTGCCGTACCGGTCACTAATAGTATTTCTGCAACTGACATTACATTGTTGAATACGCAAAGAAATTACATTGACACAGAAATAACTTCTGTAAATTCTTATGAACAGTCAATATTGGTTCAAAAGGCAACAAACGAAAGTACACTTCTAACCGCTGAACTAGCAGTAAACACGGCAAGTAACGCATTAGACACTGCTAAGGATACCTTGAAACTAAAACAAGCTGGTTATACAACTGAACAGATCGCGGCTCAACAAGCACAAGTACAACAAGCTGAAGCAAACGTAGCTTCTCAGAGAGCAAGCATTAAATCTGCACAGGCTGGCGTGAACAACGTTGGTGCACTACTTGGCAAGAACACTCTTCGTTCACCTATAGAGGGAACTGTAACCAGTGTTGAAGCTAAAGTTGGAGAGATTGCTCCAATGAATGCACCAATGATTACAGTGATGTCTGAAGCTGAATATCAAATTGAAGCCAATGTACCAGAAGTGGATATTGCAAACATTAAAATTGATGACGTAGCACACGTTACACTGGATGCATATGGTAACGATGTTGAATTTGAAGCAAAAGTAATCAACATTGATCCAGCAGAAACATTAATTGATAACGTACCTACATATAAAATAACTTTTCAATTCACACAAGAGGATGAAATGATCCGATCTGGTATGACTGCCAACATTGATATCATGACCGACAAACGTGATAACGTTGTAAGCATTCCACAAAGAGCTGTTTTGAAAAAAGATGGTGATAAAGTGGTTAGAGTTTTGGATGAAGACGGAATTAACTTCAAAGAAGTAAAGGTAACAACCGGACTTCGTGGATCAGACGGAAACATTGAGATTTTGGAAGGTATTAATGACGGAGATACAGTTATCTTGAGTATAAAAAATGAAAAATAATTCTATGGCATCTCTAATATCAGCCAAAGATTTAAAAAAGGTCTATCGCAACGAAGAAGTAGAAACGGTTGCACTAAAAGAGGCAACTTTTGAAATTGATCCTGGAGAGTTTGTTGCAATTATGGGACCTTCTGGGTCTGGAAAATCTACATTGATGCATATTGTTGGATTTTTGGACAAACCAACTGAGGGTACCTACAAATTCAAAGGTACAGACATCAATGAATCCACCGAAGATCAGATGGCCGCTTTTCGAAACAAAGAAATTGGGTTTGTTTTTCAGTCTTTCAACCTACTACCAAGAACATCGGTACTTGATAATGTAAAACTTCCACTGATGTACAGCGAAGTGCCAACAGGGAAACAAAAAGATATGGCTCTAGCGGCAATCAAGGCTGTTGGCCTTGAACATCGAGCTGAATTTCTATCAAATCAATTGTCCGGTGGTGAGAAACAAAGAGTTGCTATTGCCAGAGCCTTGGTAAATGATCCTGACCTGATTCTAGCTGATGAGCCAACAGGGAACCTGGATTCAAAATCAGGTGGGCAAATTATGAAAATATTGCAGGACTTAAATTCAAAAGGAAAAACAATTATAATTGTTACTCATGAGCAAGATACAGCAGAACATGCAAGAAGAATTCTAAAAATAAAAGATGGTTCTGTATATCAAGACATAAAGATTAAACAAAAAGCAATCAAAGAAGGCGAGGAATTAAAAAAATAGAGACATGCAAGTCTTTCAAACAATAAAAATCTCACTTAGAAATTTGCGTACCCAAAAGATGCGCTCCTTTTTGACTATGCTAGGAATAATTATTGGTATTTCATCAATAATTATCATTACATCAGTCGTAGCAGGAGCTCAAAGTTTGATTACCAATCAGTTTAATAGCTTGGGACCAGATGTTATTGGGGTTTTGCCTGGAGGAAGTGACGAAGATGGTCCACCGGCAGCAGCAATGGGTATCATTATCACTTCATTAAAAGACAAGGATACTCAAGCAATTGGTGATTTACCTCACATCGTGGCCGCTTCTTCATATGTTAGTTCCACTGAAGTGATGAGCTGGGAAAATAACAAAACTGTAGGATCTCTGTACGGAGTATCCCCTACTTACCCAGAAATTTCAGAACAAAAATTGTCTGCTGGTACTTTTTTCACTGATGATGACATTAGTGGCAACACGAATGTAGCAATAATTGGGTCCCAAATAAAAGATGAACTGTTTGAAGGAATAGAAAATCCAATTGGACAAAAGATCAAAATAAAAAATGGAAAATATTTAATCATTGGAATAATGGAATCTCAGGGGACTGTCGCTTTTGTAAATGTAGACAACACAGTTTTCGTTCCAGTAACAACTGCTCAGAAAAAAATCCTTGGCATCAACCATATTGGTTTCATGAGAGCAAAAGTTGATAGTCAAGAAAATATTAGTAGAGCAGTTGAGGACATTGAGTTCCTACTTCGGGATCGACATGACATTGATTCTGGCACAAGCGATGACTTTACTGTTCGAGCGGTCCAAGACGCCTTGGCTGCACTTGAACAGATCACTATGGCCTTACAGTTTTTCTTGATTGCTATAGTTGCAATATCTTTGATTGTTGGTGGTATTGGGATAATGAACATCATGTTGGCTTCTGTAACTGAAAGAATAAAGGAAATTGGACTAAGAAAGTCTGTCGGTGCTCGTAGAAAACATATTGTTAATCAATTTTTAACAGAAACAATTGTTTTGACCTTTGTGGGTGCTATTATCGGAATCATCATTGGTATCATTATTTCTTATTTAATATCTATTGTCGTAAACAAGCTTGACTATGATTGGGACTTTGTAATTACCGGCACCTCAATCATACTGTCATGTGTTTTTTCTCTTGGTGTAGGATTGTTATTTGGTCTCTACCCAGCCAGAAAGGCTGCCAAACTGAATCCAATTGAATCTTTGCGTTACGAATAATTATGAAACTCTTACCAATAAAATTAGCTATTGATAGTTTGCGAACAAACCTAGGTCGTACCGTTTTGACGATCCTGGGTATTGTTATTGGTATTGCCGCTGTTATAACCGTTTTATCAACAGGACAAGCAATCAAGGGTTTGATTATTGGAGAGGTTGAAGCCTTTGGTTCTGATTTCATTGAAGTAGAAGTAAAAACTCCAAACACATCACAAGCCTCAACTGAAAATGCTTTCAGTATGGTTGGTGGAGCAATGATTACAACACTAACTGAAGATGATGCTGAAGCAATTGAACGGCACCCCAATATTAAAAACTTCTATGCAGGCGCAATGGGACAGAAATTGATTAATTATGAAAATGAGTTCAAACAAAGTTTGATTTTGGGAGTTAATGCTGCTTTTATTGATATTGATCCAGGCGAAGTAGAGTATGGACGATTTTTCCTAGAATCTGAAAACCAAGGACTAGCCAAGGTCGCTGTATTAGGCTCAAAAATGAGGGAGAGCCTGTTCGGAGACCAAGACCCTATTGGTGAGTCAATAAAGATAGGAAAAGAGAAATTTCAGGTTATTGGAGTATTGAAAGAAAAAGGTGCTTCACTGGGAATGGATATGGATAATATGATCTTCATGCCACTTCGAACTCTGCAAAAAAGACTACTAGGAATTGAACATGTAACTTTCATTGTGGCAAAAATGATTGATCCAGGAATTGGTGATCAAACAGCAGAAGATGTAACTTTTATAATGAGAGATGAACATAAAATTACGGACCCTGACAAAGATGATTTTGCAGTTATTACAATGGAACAAATGATTGAAATGATGGATGTTATTTTTTATGGAATACAAATGCTGCTAATTGCTCTTGGTTCTATTTCGCTAATTGTTGGTGGTGTAGGAATTATGAATATCATGTATGTATCTGTAACTGAAAGAACATCTGAAATTGGTCTACGAAAATCAATTGGTGCAAAATACCAGGATATCCTTTGGCAGTTTCTGGCAGAAGCAGTTATATTAACTTTGATTGGTGGAATTATTGGTATCATTGTGGGTATTCTATTGTCTGCCTTGATTGCCTTGATTGCTGGATCACAGGGACTTGACTGGGAATTTGCAATTTCTTGGGTAGGTATGTTGATCGCGGTAGTTATGTCCAGTGGTGTTGGTTTGATCTTTGGACTATACCCAGCAAGACAAGCTGCTATCAAGGATCCGATTGTCGCGATAAGGCACGAATAAACTTCTTAAATAAAAAGAAAAGAGGTAACCGATGAGGGTTACCTCTTTTTGTTTAATCTAGAGCCCGCGCTTGCGACGCTCCGCAGCTTCGAGCCCCATCGCAAGGATGGAGTTCGTGGCCTCCATGCGACCTCTGAAGCCTGGTCGGCCACAGGGAGTCTGGTCTGCTCGGAGTTCGAACATCGCATGATTGAGACGAGCACTCGCAGGAGTCCTCATAATCTCAGCATCCGCCTCATCGTTGGTGATGCCTTCGGCCACGATATCCTCGTCTTTGTCGGGACCGTAGCGCCCACGAACCTTGTCGAACTCGGCCTTGGAAGGCTACATCGAACGAGTGCGATTCCCAACATAGCTGGGAACCTTGTCTGTGTAGACGAATACCACATGATAACCGGTATCCTTGGCCATAACTATTCCTCCTGTGTTGTTGGCCCAAAAAACGAAACTACGTAAAAAGATATCATAATACGCAAAATTTGTCAACACAAAAAGACCCTATTGGATCTTTTTGTTTTACTAAATATTAATACAACTCAATGTGCTACAAGTTCGTTGTAAATGTCTTCAGGGTAGAAATTACCCTTCGAGGCTCCTCTCAATATTGATAAACCTGTACAACGAGCAACATATTCGGCACAATCAGTTCCGCTACTGATTTCAGAAATCAGTACGTTCATATCAATTGACACATTGTGTACCAAGACAGCCTTTTTGTATTGTTTATCTTCTAACTTCTCTAAACCCGACACACAATTTTTTGCATGATTAAAACATTCATATACTTTTCCTTCATCATTTACAATTATCCCTGTGTGCCAAAATTCACCTTTGAAATTTTCCAATGGTGGATAGCTTTTGGGTCGATCCTTCACAGACAAAAAGAATATTGTTGCTAGTGTTCTATTTTTACTATTCATTTCTCAATTATTAAATATGTCTCTGCATAACACAAACTATACTTGTGAATCTAAATATTCTTTGATCTTTTCTATCTTAGTCATCATGGTCTGATGCTCTTCCGTGATATTAAAAACCTCAAAAGCAAGAGGTGCTACTTGATCAACTGAATAGTCTGTTTCCTCAACTATTCTCCGAACTAGATTCTCAAGACTTTCCATTGCACCTGGAGCTTCTATACTTTTCTGGACAGCTGGATGATTCACAAAAGCGGCTTTGACCTCTTCTGCTGTCTGGCCGGCTGAAACGCCATGTAAAACCTCATCAATCACGGCCTTGCCAGATGCTTCTCTATTTGAAACTTCTTGCGCCAAGAGTGTTTCAATCTGCGCAATATCAGCTTCCCCCAACTTGCCCGTATCTATAAGGGCCAGGATATCTGTCATATCAAACCCTCTATTCCCATGTAGCTTGAAGTACAAAACTTTGGCTGGATGAGAAAGCATAATTTGTTGACCTTGAAACTCAACTGGTTGAGGCTCGTACCACTCAGACGGCAACGTAACCTGGCCATAACCAAGTGGGTTGCCTTGCTCATCTCTTTTGGTTAAATGAACATCCAGAAAATTGAATTCCTCGTCTTGTTTGATCTGACCATTTTCATCAACTGCGGCAATCATCAAGTGATCTTCTGGAGCGTTACGAAATTTTTCCGCTGGGACCCACTCCATTTTTCTCTTGTCTTGAACGTCTGGATCATGAGTAGAAAGAAACAACCCATAACCATAATGAAATATGTGCTCTTCCAGATTCTCTAGATCAACTGGATCGATAGTTAAATCAACGTCTTTGTGCAAACCGATATATTCGCCTTTCATCAAGGATATATTCAAAGCACCATCGAGCTGCCAACGCACATTTGAACCATGCATGATCTGACCTAGCTTTTTCAACTTGTAATCCATTGCTTCTTTTTCTTCTGGCGATGGTTCTCTACGCAAATCCCCCTTGTCCTGATCCAATACAGTTTCATCAAAAAACGCGGGTCTTTCTTGAAACTGGTTTTCTTGTCTAACTTGAGGTAAATTTTCAAAACTCATATACTTAATTATATTAAATTTAGGCTAAATATAGGCAAAAGACTTGACAAAATCTTTGAATTGACATATAATAGCTTCGTTACTCTGAAATGGAATTGACTTAACTGACAGACAAGGAGAAGCCCATGTCCCATTTCCTGATTTGCTTGCTGATGCTCGGAACCGCGTCCCCTACGATGAGCCTGGAAAACCAGGCGCAGTCCGACGGAGTCGCCAACCTCAACCCTTCGGGTGAGATCGTCCAGGGGTGTCGCAAGGACATGCAGCACCAGCAGGATCCGCAGGAGGATGACGATCCGTTCTGCGGATACGAGCAGCCTTGCGATGAGAATCGCAACGGTGACGAGATCATGCAGTCCATCAACAAGGCTGGCCAGCATGAGTGCGGAGAGGTGAAGCCTCGCCACACGCCTCCGAACCAGCGGAAGCTGAACCCTCGCAAGGGGGCCAAGACGTACCTTCCGCAGTACAGCTAACCAACAACCGGCTAGTCTAGCTCTCTAGACTAGCCCTTTTTTTTATTCAAAATTTTCAACTGCTTGTTTGATAGTATGTAATCTCTTCTGAACAACCTCTGTCATGCCTTCATTATTTCTCAGCAACTCATTGGTTACATGAGCCAGAAACTTGGATTTCATCTCTTCGAATTCTGGCATCTGTGTTTCATGAGCCGTCTCCAAACTACCATAAGCTATTATTAGATCAGGATATTCTGAACTCATAATTCTTTCAAATGTTGCTAATGCTACTTCTCTACGAGCGACTTCAAAACTTTGATCTGTTTCACTTTTGGCAACTTCTTCACCTAGCTCAACTACGCCCATAAACTCCTCACGTCTCTGTGCTGTATCCCATAAACTGCATACAAGATTTGGGCTGATAAAGGCCCTCAGTGAACTCAAGCCAACGACACTGTCTTCTTTGTCCTCTTTGCCAATAATTTTATCCAAATGAGCTTGGTATTCAGAACATCTATCCTCAAGTTTTGTGGATTTGCTTTCATCCATCTTGCGTAAAAGCATCAATCCTTCAAATAGATCATCACGGCCAACAAGTTCCTTAAACATTAACAATTCCTTTTTGTGCCTTTCAACTGATTCGACTGAACCGTCCTTCATTAATTTATCAATCATATCAATGAAATCCTGTCGCATGACTGGTACTTCAATATAGTTTCTTCTATGTGCTTCCTGAAGTAATGTGAAACAGGAATTAAACACCCTCCTTGAAATTCCCTCATTAAAGCCACCCACAATTGATCGCCTAGTAAGTTCTTGGTGTAACTCATATCGTTTTCGGACCTCTGGGTCAACACCAACCTTGACTGCCTCCACGGAGGCATCGGTAATCTTTCTTGTTGGTACGCCTTTTTCATCAGCGAAAACCGTGTCGGACTCTGCAATTTGTCGTTCTTGCTCTGGTGTATAAGCTTGTTCTTCTACAGCACTATCAGTTTTGTCCGTTGAAATACCATCAAAGCCTTTTGCATCTCCTCTCTTCTCTCCTTCAATCTTTTTTTTCTTTGCTTCTGGTCCCTCTACGTTGGTAACTTCTTCTCTCCCAAACATATTATTAGTGTATGTTAATTATTATCTACATATATAAGTATATTATAGCAAATTGGCGCAAAAAAAAAGAACCTGCTAGTCAGGAATATTCGGCGATTAGCCAAGTGGGTAACCGCACATACTCCCCACGGGAAGTATAAATATTGATTTCCCAACGAATATTCTTGGCCGAAATTGCGCTAACTAGTAGGTCCACTATCATTATATCACACAAAATTACTTACCCTTAAATAATTCTGCCCATAGCCCCAGATATATCTGCCTAATATTGTGGGCCATGGTTTTGTCATGAATCTCAACTAAATAGTGTGGTTTCTGATTGGTAACAATTGAAGTAACATAATCTCCCATAACCCATTCAGTCGCAGTAAAATCTTTTGCTTTGTCCCAAAACCTAATTTGCCTATGTTCATACTTTTTCTGTTTGATTTTTTCTGCTTTTGTAGTACTGAATAATTTTAGTTCAACCCCGTGAGTGGATTCTTCTTTTGACCAGTACCAATCAATCCAATCCTGATATTGCTCAACAAATGTACTGTCTTGAAAACCCCAATAGGCTACTTTGCGTTGTTTAATACTAGCATTCCAGACTGGGGCTTGTTTGTATAAATGTTCTTTTATGTCCTGTTCCTCAACAAAGACAATCTTTGGAACTGTGTATCTTGCCTCTTGTTCATAATGGCTCAACTCATTAACTGCCCTCATGACAAGCAGTTTTTTGTTTTCTAGCTGGTCCTGCTCTCTTTTTACAATCTGTTCAAATTGTTTAGGCGGAACCGCTACAAAGCTACGACTCGTACCACCCAAATCCTCGACCAGAAAACCTTTTTTGACTAATTCCTTGGCAGAACTGTAAACAGTGGTTCTATTAATTTGAGTTCTTTTGGCTATTTCTGAGGGAGAAAGCTTGCCGTGTTGTAAAACGGTTAAATATACAACAACCTCTTTGTCATTAAAACCAAGTTGTTTAAGAGTATCTTCCACCATATTAAGTATATATGTTTAATTATAGTAACACTATAGCATGTTGTTGAGAAGTTGTCAACAAGTAGTTTTAGTTTAATTTTACAATAATAACTCATTAAAACGTCGAAGAAGTATTGACATTCACCAGTTTTAATGATACAATACAATGTCAAGATGAAAAGAAGTTCGTTAACACAACAAAGGAGAATCCCATGAAAAAGGCACTGTCTACTGCTCTGATGATCGCCATGGTTCTGGCCTCTGGTTCTGCTCTGGCCAAGTCTGACCCCAAGGTCAGCGGCTTCGTGGAAGTCATGACGGTTACTCCGGCTATGAGTGACCATATGACCCTCGACGCTGGTATCTCCCTGGGTTTCGAGCATGGCCTCAGCTCTGAAACCTTTTTCCTGGTCTCGCCGGGGTACGCTGAAGCATACACTGGCATTGGTTGGGCCCCCCTTCCCTGGCTCATGGTCAGCGCGGGCCTAGGTGCTCACCAGTCTCCCGATGGATTCGACCTCCAGACTGGTTACCTGCTGTGGCTTGGCCACGAATGGTTCAGCTTCTGCGGGATCGTCGAAGTTGGGGAGAAAGCCTACCAAGGTGATCATGCCTGGATCTGGTACGACCTGACTGCTCGGGCCAAGGTAACCGACTGGCTGACCCTGGGTATCAAGGATCGTCGCCCTGACGGTATTGGTCCCCTGGTCGAGCTCACTTGGCCGGCTGCTCACCTGACTGGCTGGATTGCCTGGACTCCGCTCGAGAGCGAAAAGGCCGAAGTGGTGCTGGACCGCTTCATGATGGGAGCCAAACTCGGCTTCTAAACAATTCAACAAGAGTCTGCTTGTCAACACAAGCAGACTCTTTCTTTTTACAAAGAACAAAAAACACTCCCCCCAACGGAAGAGTGCTTTTGTATATAGTTCCTATTTTATTCTAGTATTCCATCTAAATTCACATCGTAAAGGATCTCTTCTTGGACAAGTCTGTAATTTATCATTTCATCTTCCCTGAACCAAAGTTTGATTTCTCTTTCAGCCTCTTCCACCTTGTCTGAACAATGCGTTAAATTTCTAACTGCACGACCATCTAAGCCTGCTAGGTCATATGAGTCCAAAGTGAAATCTCCACGAATAGTTCCAACATCAGAAGACAAAGGTTCTGTCCCACCAATAAGTTTCTTTACAATACTAACGGCTTTGTTTCCTTCCAAAACCATTGCCAACACTGGACCAGATGTCATAAAAGTTGCTAACTGACGAATAATGTCTTTGCCATATTCCTTGGCTTCTTTTTCGATTGGTCGTCCTGCAGATTCTAGATTTTTCACAACATTACTTCCCTTTTCCTCAAACCAAGAATCATCTTTGTCATAATGCTTCCAGCATAAATCTTCAGTTGGTACAAAAAATTTGAATGCTACAAATTTAAGACCTGTTCTTTCAAAACGGCTGATAATCTCTCCGATAAGTGAGCGCTGCACACCATCAGGTTTGATCACCATCAAAGTTCTTTCTTTTTTCATAAAAATTGTTTAATAATTTTGGCTTTATTATAGCAGAAATTCTTATTAAATCAAGCCTAGTAAAAGGCGAAAATATTGTGGGTTACTGCATCTTCCTTTTGAGCTGGCAGAAGAATTCCTGAGTTGGTATGGGACAAATGTTTAACGTTTTCTGATCCTGCCGCGCTAGCTAAATTCATAACCATATATATGCTTTCTGGTGAATCCACATCCAATGAAAGAGCGTCTGAGATATTGAAACTATTTACAACTTCTATACTATGCTCATCAACAACTTCTGCTTCGGTAGCAGTCCTGTAATGTGAAAAATCCACACTAGCAATAATCAATGAGTTTCTGGTTTGATTATCGTGAATCACTTTGACTAGTCTGTCCAGATTGTCCTTTGATGTACCTGTAGCAATAACGATTGGTGTGAAAACAGCTGTTGGAAAGCTCTTTTTTACAAATGAAACCAACCCTGAAATTGAAAACTCAGCGCCCATCGCAAACTCGTTTTGATTGACTAATCCAGACTGAAGTAAACTGGAAAACATTTTCCGGTCTGACATAATCTGTCCATATGGAGTCTGCCAAGCATAATCAGAAACAATAACATTGAAGCCAGAGTCGTTCATATGATCTGGACCAATCATAATTATCTGTTTGTAATTATTTTCCTCAAGTGATTTGAAGAGTGAGGCGATTTTTCCTTTGACAAATAAGTGATGTGGTACAATTACTGCTTTCACGCCTTGAGACTCATAAACAAAACCATCACCAACTGACTCATAAGCTTCTTCATAAAAGTCCATACTGAGAAACAAACTTCGATGAGTACCGGTTGGGACTTGGCCCTCATTTGAAACCAATAAAAAAAGTAATCCTCCTTGCAGAATAAGCAGAAGGATTACTATTGTAAGTGTTGATTTGTGAACTCTATTCATGAAGTGCGCCACCCCACTCGACAACCGTGAAGCCTTTACGTTCTGGAGCAACAAGGTTTAATGGTTCAACGTATTTGAACTCGTCCAAACCTTGATAATCCATGAATACTCTTATAACTGTATCAGGTTCCGGAGTAACTGTTAGTGGAGCAATCTTGTCGAACTCGCTTTTTGGTAAATAGGTAATAAAGTAATATGGTTTTTCGTTCATTCTAGGAACCCAGAATTCATTGAAGTCTTTGATTTCTTTTTCATTCAAACCTAGTCCAGACAAAGAGTATTCCAAGAAGTTCTCAACGTCGCTGGCTTCTACAACAAAACCTTTTTCTGGTTGAGCATAGTTATAACCATAACCCTCCCAAAAAAGATAAGGGTAAGTGATCATATCAGTAAAGTTGTAAAGTTCACTTTGTGTTGATGCTATAACTGACCAACCATCACCATAATTTGGATCACTGATTTTGATACCGCCAGCTGGTTCAACTTTTACATCTACTTGCATGTCATTTTCTGGGTAAAGATATATAACCGGTTTACCACACTCAACTGCTGGTTGATATTTGATTGCTAAAAACTGAATCCAACGACCAAATGGGTCTTTCCAATACAGCAACGGATGACCTTGAACAAAACTCTCGAAAGCCATTTTGTCCTTGGTCTTCTTGGCTACTTCATCATAACCTGGATAGTAAGAATCATAGGCTAGCTGTAACTGATGACCCTTCTTTTCCAATTGTGACTCCTTTATGTTCAAATCAAATGCATAAACATCTCCGTCGCTTGGAGTTGTACCAACCTTTACAAGTTGGCTTTCTTTTAAGTTATCAGGGTATGAATAGCAACCATGTGAACCACAGCCAGTAAGTCGTGATGTCTGATATTCATCTTCGTTTTGAGAACCATCAAGCCATTTGAAATCAAGCGCCTCACTAAGTGACCCAGAATAAGAAGAACTTCTATCGCTACCAAAGAAATCTGTATCTAAATAATACTCTTGAGCTGTATCACCGGCCCTTTTTATAACAAAACAACCATAAAGGGCGTCCCAATACACATAATTATCGCCATCATACTTGAACAGTTTTTCTAACTTTTGATAACTAGAAATCATCTTTGTATACTGCATGTTTCCTTTTTTCAAAACATATTTTGAACCAGGAATAGATATAGTTTCTGGTGCATCCCAGCCAAACAAAGTTAAGTTTTTGTTGTAGGTAAATATGTCATTCAAAAGTGGCCAACTGGTCATATCTGAATACTTCTGTAGCACAATTAATTGATTATTAGCTTTGACAACCCAAAGATAATCATCGGAAAAGGCCATTCCCTCAGGTGAAACTTGAACTAAATACATAGGGCTTCCAGCATACTCACCCGCCTCTACTGCCCCAACGTGACTAACAACGTGCATAAATTCAGAAGCTTCTTGTCTTTTGTCTTGGTCTCTATTGAAAGCATCATATGGGATAAGGGCAAGAGAATTGATAACTTTTGGAAATTCAAACCAGCTCACTTTGAGTTCACCAGTTTTCAAATCTGTCTTCACGTCTATTTCTAAGTCCTCTTCTTCATCAGCCATCAAATCTTCTGGCTCAACTTCTTCTTCAACCTTCACCTCGGTCTTTTCAGGTTCAACGTTTTTCACTATTGTTGGAACCTTTTTAACGTCATCCTTGTGCATCAAGTAGTAAATAGTAAAAACATTGGAAGCAACTAGAACTACCGCTAGCAAAATTAAAACGAAAAATAGAACTTTTTCTTTGGTTGTTTCAAACATACAAAAATTTATTTATATCTGTACAAAGTATAACACAATTAGCTTTTTGTAAATATAAAACAGGCAGTTTCCGAGGAAACTACCTGCCTTTGGTTTGAGGGGTTCTCGATACTACCAGTCTGTCCCGATCCACCATGCGTCATGGTTTAGCGAAAAGTAAGACGGACTAGACTTCGATAGTCATGTAGTCGGCACATGCGAAGATGTTGCTAGGGATAAGGAGTCGGGCCTTGTCCCCTTTGCCAGCATCCTTGCGGGCCGAAGCTGCTGCTTCACGAGCCAACTCAACGATCTGATCAACCTTGTCATCGCTCGACCGTGGGTCGTGATGAAAGGTACCGAGCCTCTTGGCTCCGACCAAATTGGCAAGTCGGACTGCGAAGTCCGGGGTTCCATGACCGAAACCCGCGGTACGCTCGTGGTAAGTTACTGGATCATACTGAGTGTCCTGAATCAGCAGATCCACACCACGAAGATGATGACGGAGGCTGAGTGGCACACCGTCCTGATTCTCGTGATCGGTCAGGAAAGCGAAGGTCTTGCCGGTCGGTCGCTCCTCGAAGCGATACGACACAGTGGCCTCTGGATGTTCCGCCGTATGCATGGTCACGACCAAACACTCATCGACTGGAAACGTTCGCTTGTTCTTGAAGGTGATCGGTGCTGCCTTCGACATCAAGCGTTCGTATGCATCGATTTGCATCAGCTTGTGACCACCCTCAGGGTGGATCAAGAGCACGTTACTCTGCGGATACTGCAGGTCGTGCGTGTGAAAGTGTGAGGCCACTTGGCAGAAGGGCACTGGAAACAGTGGCTTCTGCATGATCGCCTCTAGAACCTTCCTTGGGGTCCAGCCATCCTGTACAGGACCGTACACGTGGATCGGCTTTTCCTTGATGAAGGTTAGCGGTGCCAGGGGCAAGCCCTGGTTGTGGTCATGATGGTGATGAGTCATCAACATAATGACCTGCAAAACGCCATCCTGGAGTGCATCGTAGGCAAACGGTACGAAACCGCTACCTGCGTCGATGGCCAGCCATGTGCCTAGCGGTAGACATGGTGAGTCTACACGCAGACAAGTTGTGTTGCCTCCATACTTGACTTTGTCAGGGCTGGAGACGGGAATTGATCCTCTTGTTCCGTAGGTTGTTACTTGCATTGCTCCCTCCAAAATCCGACTTATAGGTGGGAGACGAGTACTGGTAAAAAGAACACCCTCAATTTAAATGTATCTTAATTTAGCCAATTCGTCAACTAATAGAAAAGGTCCTCTCCATTTGAGTATATTGAAATTTGACCTAGTAAATCCGTGCGAAGTACATCAACATTATATCTTTCAAATTTGTTCAAAGTCCTGAGATGTGGGTGACCAAATTGATTGCCCTCACCAGACTGAATTACTACAACTTGCGGATCTACAGCCTGCAAAAACTCCTCTGAGCTTGAAGTCGTACTGGCGTGATGACCAGCCTTTAAAACATCTGCATATATTTTTATTTTTGAATCTAAAAGGTTTTGCTCTACTTTTTCTTCTGCATCACCGGTAAACAAAAACTCAGTATCCCCATAAACTAACCGATTAACAATAGAGGTGTTATTCAAATCAGAGTACAGTGTTTCATTGATATTTGTTTGTGGATATAAGAATTGAAGAACGACATCATTACCAAAGTCTATCTCAAAAAAGTTTTGAACAATTTTTAAATTTAAATCTTGATCTTTGATTTCCTGCAACCAGGCTAGATAGTCTGGAGCGGTGTGAGTGGCTCCTGTATAGTAAATGGTTTTCACATCAAACCTTTTCAAAACTTCAACCAAACCAGTCACATGGTCTGAGTGAGGATGAGTCAAAATCATAACGTCAATATCTCTATCCCAAAAAGGCATGACCTTGCCAAGTTCTGCTAGCACGTCTTTGCTTGGGCCACCATCTATCAAAATATCCTGTTCATTTGGGGTTCGTATATATATAGAATCACCCTGTCCTACGTCCAAGAAATGTACTTTCAAAAGATCATCTTCAGATCCTTCAACAAGTACCTCCTTTTCAGCTTGGGTAATGTTCAACCCCTCAAGGTCTTCGTGAGAAATTAGCCCCAGTAAAACTAATACAAGTATTAATAATCCAAATAAAATTTTGTGTAGTTTTTGTTTCATGTTTTTATTATAGCAAATATCTTTTTAAATCTCTTTCATCAATACAGAATATAATCAGCCTTGACCTTTTGCTCACATAATGTTATTATTGTAGGTCTGTAAAAAAGAAACAGGAGGACTACTCATGCAGTTTCTGAAGCTTTTCAAGATCACCTTCTTCTGCGTATGGCGAATTGTTGTTCGAAAGATGGACAAAGTGCAGGTTCACTATGATGCACTTCTCCAAATGATCAATGATCGTGACTTTTCCGACTCAATCATCAAGAAAGAATTTCTCAGCTTTTGCCAGTTGGACAAAACGGCATGGAGAGTTTCCAGACTGGTGGCCAAAATCGGCGAAGCACGGCCAACTCTACTGACTGAACTCGACACACTCCTCTCCACCCAGTAAAAGCAACTAACCAAAAAGCTCTGATCATCGAAATGGTCAGAGCTTTGAAATTTTAAAAACCATTTATTCATCCAACATACTACCCGCAACGTAGCCAGTAGTCCAAGCAACTTGCAGATTGTAACCGCCCGTTGGACCATCAATATCCAAAACCTCTCCGGCGAACAATAAATTCTTGATAATCTTTGAACGCATTGTTTTCGGATCAACCTCTTTCAGATCCACACCACCACTGGTCACAATAGCTTTGTCAAAACCGGCCAATCTAGTGACGGTAAGTTCAAAGTTTTTGATAATTTTGATTAATCCTTTTCTTTCTTCCTTGGTGATTGAGTTAATTTTTTTATCAGGGTCTATTTCGGAAAGTTTAATTACAATTGGGATAAGTTTCTTTGGCAAAAGTTTATCTAAACTGTTTTTGAACATCTTGTTTTTCAATTCTTGAAAATCTCGCAGTATTCGGACATCCACCTCCCTCTCAGACAAAGCTGGCTTGAAATCTATTCCTAGTTTGACCTGCCCATTTGATAAAAGCTCACAAACCTCTTTGCTCATATCAATAATAATCGGGCCACTCATACCATCGCCAGTAAAGATAGCCTCTCCAAACCTTGAAGTTTGTTTTTTGTCATTTTGCCAGGCTGAAATTTCTACATGCTTCAGACTCAATCCTTCCAAATCACCAATAAATCGTTCTTTGCAAATAACTGGAACCAAAGCTGGCCGAGGTGGAACAATTGTGTGACCTAATTTCTTTAATAACTCATACATTGAACCATCTGAACCTGTAGTAGGATAAGATTTACCGCCAGCGCAAACAATATACTCATCAAACTGCTGCTCATGCCCATTATTCAAAATAACTTTTTCAATACTGTCCCCTTTTACAACAAACTTATTTACCTCTGCATTCTTTACAACCTTTACGCCTGTACCCGATTGTCTCAACTTTTTTTCTAACACTTGCAGTACGTCCATAGACTTGTCACTACATGGGAAAACCCTATTACCTCTTTCTACTTTTATTTTCACACCCTGCTTTTCAAATAGGTCAATAACATCAAAAACGGAGAACCGACTTAGACCAGAAAGTAGGAATTTACCATTGTCACCATATGCCTCTGCCAACTTTCTATTATCAATCTCATAATTCGTTATATTACATCTACCTTTGCCAGTAATTAGTAACTTAACGCCAAGACGATTGTTTTTTTCTAATAAAACAACATTAGCACCGCCCTTGGCTGCCTCTATTGCGGCCAGCATACCCGCTGGACCCCCACCGATGACACAAACTTTTTTCATATTTTTATTATTGTCTACATTATACCATTAATCATTGACCAACTCATACCTAAATGCTAAAGTAGGAGCGGCAAATCGTCCAGTGACTAGGAGTAAATATGTCTAACAAGTGGAATTCGGTACTGGTTAGCCTGAACACTACCTACCATTTCCAGAATGGCGTTGTTTCCTTCAGTGTAAAATCACGACTTGTACGCATATCTATGCAACGAGATATCGAACTCACAAACCTTAACCGCCTACCTATCCGTGTTCGCCTCGAATGGTACGGTATGATGGAGAACGAAAAGAAGATTCACTCAATCAATCCACGGGAACATGTTCACATTCAACTGACGAGTGTGGATCAAGTCACTGTCTTCTGGCAGTATGACCTGTAACTGAAAAGCTACCTCTCAAGGTAGCTTTATTTAATTGAAAATTATTTTTTCACAATAGGTGGCCTTCGTCTAATTGGTCTTTTGACGGTAGGTGCGTTGATCAAAAATTTGTCCTTGTGATCACTCATGTTCACAAAACGATCAACAACCCCAACTAAGTTTGAATTGGTTGACTCAGCAAAGGCAACAACCTCAACTCTACAACCTGTTGTGTTTTGGATATATTCAACAAGTGGGATATAGTCACCATCGCCTGAAGCTAATACCACAACGTCCAGGCTTTGAGACAGTTTGACAGCGTCAACTGCGATACCGACATCCCAGTCACCCTTCTTGGCTCCACCTGGAAATATCTGTAAGTCCTTGGTCCTAACTTCATAACCAACTTTCTCTAGTGCATCAAAAAACTTTTCCTCAAGTCCTTCTTCTGTGGCCACACCGTAAGCAATTGCTCGAATTAATTTTCGATCGCCTACAACATATTTAATGATTGCACCGAAATCTACTTTTTTCTTGTACAATACTTTTCCACTGTAATATAGGTTTTGGATATCTACCAAAACACCAACTCTTTGTTCTTTATAAATTGACATAATTTTTCTTTCTGTTTTCTTATAATTATTTAACCTGCTTGCGCTTCTACTTTATCTAAATCTAACTCTTTTTCAAAAATCTCCTTGTGTTTATCGATTGATCCTAAAACTTGCATGTAAACGGCCAGAGCTTTGTCATGACCAAACAACTTTTCTTCAATCATCCCCTTCATGATTGCTATTGTATCCTCATGACTCTTGGCCCCACGCTTGCGAAAAGCTTGGTACTTGTCTGCCAAAATCAACCTTACCCGAAAAGCTTGGTACTTGTCTGCCATTTCAAGTGAAGCAATTGTAGAAGTTACATTATCAATACCAATTTGAGCTGGATCGTGACCATCAATAATATGATGACTAGCCGCAACATCGGTAATCTCTTCTTTGACACTTGATTCTTTCAAAATATCATAAGTCCAATAAACATGGGCAGACCAAAATGTTCCCATCGGGGTCTTTTTACTCAACTTGGTATCAAATCTTTTTACTTTTTGCTTCTTGGAGGACTGTAACACCAACTCCAATGTTCTATCAGCCTGTTCTTGAGTTAACCTTCCCTCTTGAACCTTGATAGCCAAAGCTTTTTCAATTGAAACCTCCTGAGGTGAAAAAGTTTTGTCATCAAACTCATACTCGTTGTGGTCAAAGTTCAGGTTGTAAAGCTCGACGTAAGCACCCTGTTCTTCCGAGGTAGCTTCAGCTGGACCCGACTTGCCAACATCGTGAACAAGAGCAGCATAGCGTAACTCATTCAATTCAGTCTCTGTTAAACTTTCTTCTTCCACTAAATTGTCAATTATTTCAGAAATCTCAACAGCATCCTGAAAATGTGAGTTCTTCTTTGTTTTATTATCTTCGATGTCTGACAAAAGACTTAATCGCTTTAAAATATCCTCCGGCACATCTTCAAACCCCAAAGCTGAAAATAATTCTCTCACGTCTTCTGGTGACCGTCTATCTTCATGAAATTTTGCATGTAAATTTTCATGCAATGCGTGCATGAATAGCTCATTTTCTGCTCCCATATTATCTTAATTTTTTTACGAATTCATTTATTTGCTCAAATGCCTGCTTGGCGTGAACGTCTTTGGTTAAAAGTGATAAAGTTACATTTGGCTCAACACCAGAAATCATCTGCATCTGCTGAAAACACCGAGTATCGCCTGAACTGCCCATTGTACAAAAGAAAGAAACGTTCTTGGTAAGTAAAATATCTTTGTTTGATGTCATAAAAGATCTCACTGGGGCTGACATGTTCCAGGCCCAAATAGGAGTGCCAACTACAACTTGATCATAGCTGTTCAATTCCTTGCCAAGTGACTCTAGTTTTGGTTTTTTCAAAAAGACCACATCTCGACCTGATCGCAAGTAACCACCAACACCTGAACGATCAATATTATCCTTTAAATCTATAATATCAGCCTCATCAGTCTCACCCAGCCTGTCTGCAATAATTTCAGCAGCCTTCTGAGTAGTATGAGTTCTTGAATAATAAACAACCAATGTTTTCATAAATACTTTTTAGAAAGAATAGATTTGAGCTATATCAAAAATAAACAAAAACCATAATATGAATTAAATTTTATATATATTTTCATCAATCAATCCCCCATGACCTAGCCTTGTTATTACCTCTTTTGATTCTCTCATCATGAGAGTATTCATTTCAATAAAAAAATATTGTTTATCTTTGGTCTCAATTGACAAGAAATAGCCAACCACACCACTCGCCCATGAACGCTCCCAATTTATATAACAAATCGACCTTATTGAACTCCAGGAAATTAGGCATTCAGCTTTATTATATTTGGGAAATTGGTATTTTTCAATCATTGAAGTAAATGGCCCTACATAACTCCTGCCGATATTAACACAATTAGCGTCAATTTCAATTTTCCTACCCCTTAAAAAAATTAAAAAAATAACCCCCCAAATGAAAAGTAAAATCACAAAAAAGGCACTAACTTGAATCAAAGTATTCAAACTCAGAATTGATTTCCCTTCGCTGATAAATAATAAAATAAAGGCGAAAATGTAAAACGTGCCAAAAACTTTTAAAATTTTCTCAGAGGTTTTCTTTTGTGAATATATTTTCATAGCCTTTTTCACGCTTATTACTCCGTTAAACAACGATACACTTATCATAATACCAAATCAACGTAATTTAGCCAAATTTTTGCTTTTTATTATTTCAAATAGAATTAAATAGAATATCAACATCAACCACCAGGAAATATGTATATCTAGAGCAGCCCAGGAGAGTGAAGAGAATATATCGACTATTTTTATGACATAAGCCAAGAGTAGCCAGCTAAACCAGCCAATGATTTGCCCGAGAATCAGACTAAATGAGGACAAAATCAATTGGATAAACCCCACCAACATAGCAATAGGGATAATTGGTAGTACAAGTAGGTTAACAATTGGAGAAACAACTGACAAACGACCAAACTGAAATAGTATTAATGGCAAGGTCATTAGAATGGCTGAAAGTGTGCTGACAAGGTTCTCACGTAGTGAAAATGACTGTGGAATTTTCTGAAAATACTTTAATAATATTGGAGAAAGGTAAATTAGACCGATCGTTGATAAAAAGGATAACTGGAAACCGGCGTCCCAAACCAATATTCGAGGATTAAAAATAACCATGGCTGTTGCAGAAGCCATCAATAGGTTTCTGGGATGAGCTGCTCGTCCAAAATTTTTGGCTATCAAAACCATCAATCCCATGATGGCGGCTCTGATAACTGATGGACTTAGTCCTGTAATTACAACAAAAAATAACAAAAATACAAAGATCAACCAAAAGGCCTTTTTTCTATTTAAATAAACATGCTTTGATAAATTCAGTAATATAACAACGATAATAGTTATATTAAAACCAGAAATAGCAATAATGTGTGTGATTCCGGTCTTGTTGAAGTTTTCTAATAGCTCACTCGGCAATCCTTGGCGTGCCCCGATGAGAATACCTGACAGTAAGGCTGCCTGTGGTTCAGCTAAAGTTCTGTTAACCTTGGACTGCATCGCACTTTTGACTTTCAACATACTGCCAATGAAACTGAAACCAGGGTCATGCTTGGACACGGTTATTTGTGGTTGGTAGCAAACTGAATAAACTGACTGCTTGGCCAAATATTTATCATAACGAAAATCTTCAATTGGTTCTGGTGTTTGCAACTTGCACTTTACTATAAGAATATCTCCATAATAATACTCTGGATACAGGTTTGATTTGACCAATACCTGACCTTCGTAATTTAATGGTCGCAATGTTAGCTTCTGGTGATCAAGTCTAACATCTGGTTCACTGGAAACCTTGGCTGTAAACGTAAAGTTCTGCTCATTGTAATAAGATATGTGTTGCTCATTTACCTGAGGATTGAACATACCTGCCCAAATATTCGCAGCTACAAATATTAAAAAAAGTACAAAGTGGAATCTTTGTTTTGTACTAAATATATGGATAAAAATAATTAGTGCAAAAATTACTGCTCCAACTAATATCTTTAGGATGAAAATCTCGGATAGAATTACGCCCAGAAGGACCGACAAACAAGCATAGAAGAATTTTGTTGATTTGGTGTACATTTTGGCTAAATTGACTGATGATTATTTTTGTGTTAGAATTGAATCTGGTGTTGTTTTTGGAAAAATTACGAACAAGGAGGTAGCTATTGAATCTAAGTAATAAAGGGGTGCTGTGGTGCAGAAATCGGCCATTCGAAAATGGGCCCTACACCACTTACCTACGTCGCCTGGCAGAAAAGGGTGCAAACGTTGTCCGTGTCGGATCTGCTGAAGAAGCCATGACCAAACTGCAGGGAAAAGAATCTCCTGTTGATCTGGTGATCGTGGAAATCGAAGCGCTGTCTGCACAAACTCAGGAATTCCTTCCACCGAAGGGTCGGTGCGTAGACCGCCGAATCCATGTCGGAAAACAACTACTACTCAAGATTGAGGAAACTCATCCTGATGTACCGGTAATTGCTATGGCCGGAACTGTGACGGGCCAACAGCTGGCTCAACAGCTGCAAAACGGAGATCCCACGCCTAGGTCGCGTTGGTCCAAATTCATTCGTCAGCCCTGCTGGCCGAAGAAGGTCCAGAAAGTGATCGATCGCCTGTAGCTTCAGAAGCGATACTTGCATTCAAGTGTCGCTTTTTTATATTGACACCTCTCCCTTTTTGTTGTAACATCGATTAGTTAGAAGCATACTGCACTTCTGCTACATCGGAGGCTAACATGAGACTGCTGGGTCGAAAAGTTCTATATTTTTCTTGTGGAGATGAAGCTCAGGATACGGTGAAAGCACTGTGTGAAGGAATGGACTGTGAAACAGTTTCTGCTCTTTTGCCCAGTCATCTTTTCGAAGAATTGAGCAAAGCACCTGATGACATAGGACTTGTCGTCATGAACCCGGAAATGCCACTGCCCTGCCCACATCCTGAACAATACCCTCAGATGGAGGATTACTACGCTGAAGGGTACAGGATTTTGGCTCAGATCAGTGCTGACTATCCTGATCTTCCCGTGATCATACTTGGAACGGAGGTGCACCACTTTGCAAACATGCAAACGCTCGGGCTTGAAAGACAACGACTCTGGAAACTTTCCCTCGGAGCAAAATCTGCTCCTGAGAGAATCGTGGCTGCAGTGCAGTCACTCCCATAAAAAACACAAGACGCTCCTCAAACGGAACGTCTTTTTTGAACTCTAATTTTTTGGCTTTTGTTTAATAGAAACTGACTTCCGGTTCTGTATCGTGTTTTTGACATTGCTGTTTTGTGAGAATAGTTCTTCATATCAATCACCTAACAGTCCATTATCATAAAGTGTTTCATCTGACTGTTTTATAAGTCTCTTGATCAAGGATAGCCAATTTTGCTTTTGCACCTCGAGAAGATCGTCCGTATCCTTGATAACACTATAAACATTTGTCTTGGCACTTCCCTCTACAACTAAATCTGGGTTTGTAAAATAGACCCGACCAAGACATTTATTCAAGGCGACCGGCGAATAGCTACTGTCAAATAAACTTTGGCCAACAAAATGTTCAGGTTTTTGGTAATTTTCCTGATCAATCATATTCAAGATTGTTGGAGCAATATCAATATGCGACGCAACACTGTGCCATTCAGCTTTCATCTTCTCAGGTAATATCATAACAAATGGCATTCGGTTGTAAGCATTAAATTTTAACAACTTATCACTGCCATTGAAACTGTAGTAACGATGATCATTATATATAAATATTATTGTATCATCTAACATCTTTAGATTTTTCATTTCTTCCATCATGGTTCTCAACCCGTCATCAGTGACTTTTAAAAAACCGAAAAAAATCCTGATCTCTTCTTCTGTTATTTCTGAACTATTGATCATCCAAGGGTTGAGATGTTCAGCAAACGGATAAATATCCACGCCATTACCATCCTTGTGATAATCAATAAACTCTTGATTGTGTGGTGAATGAGCAGAAAAAGTAACAGCATAAGCAAAGAATGGCTTAGGTGCTTTGTGCAACTCCCTAATAGTCCTCTTCAGCATCTCAATGTCATCTCTTTTTTGTTTGAAAAATGGAACCTGATAAATATTGTCATAGCCCCACTTAGGATTCAGTATATCCCTACTCCAAAAGTCCGTTGTGTTGGCATGAAAAAAATGAGTTGAATAATTATAGTTTTCTTTTAGAATCTCTGGCAAACACTCATAATCATTATTTGTGTGAGAGTAACTGATTGGCTCAGTTGAATTTGGCCAAAAGCTACAAAGCGAACTAAATTCTGCATTAATTGTTTCACAACTGTTTGCATGAAAGTTTTCTATTGAAACGTTATCCTCCATTAGTTGCTTCAAATATGGCATTGGACTTGGATCGTTCTCAACTGCCCAGCTACCCGTTGATTCCAACTGGACAATCAAAATATTTGGTTGCTCTTTGAACGTTGGTAATTCCAATCCAGAAGCTTCAACTCCTGTATACTTTTTCAATTGTTCATAAGTATTCTGACTGCGAACCAATGGAGAAATTGATGAGTCCTCATACTCAACGTCTTTGGTCTGAGCATAAACTTGAGAATAAAAATGGCCCAAAAAACCCAAGTCAGATAACTGATTTTGGATATCCCACCAACTGTCCTTGGGATTATTATAAAGATATGACGATGTGCCAAAGGCAGCAAGATTTATTAGACAAAACAGAATAACTATTGCCAAAATTTGTTTAACTGATCTTTTCTGAGTACGAGATATCAATTGCAGAGCTGAAAAATTGAATAAAAGTTTTTCCTTGCTCTTGGTAGATAAAACAAAATAGATTATAAGGTTGGTAATTGATCCGAAAAACACAATTCCCGCCAAAACAAATAACTTTGTCGGAACGAGATAAACAAAATCTTTTAGAAATGAAATCATTGTACCATCAAGTTGTTGCATCTGATGAAAAGAGGGCTCAATAAAAACGTAAAACACCTTGAAGTATGCAAAATTCAACAGCGAGGACGCATAAAATCCTAGCAAAACCAAATAACAAAGAAACTGCCATGACTTCCATCTCAGAAAATTCACCAACAAGAAAAAACTAAGCGTTGTAATCGTAATATAGAATAAATGCAGCATTGAGAAAGGCAAATCAAGAAGAGAAAAGTAAACAAAAAAATACATTACATTAAAACTAAGTAATATACTAAAAAAAATGCCTGCTAAAGTTATTTTCTTGTCTAACATTTACTTTGAATACTGAGCGACTATAGAGTCAACCTTGTTAAATAATTTTTGATTATCTGACTGCTTGTATTTTTTCAGTTTTTTCTGGTACTTGGGAATGTTTTTGGAAAATTGATCAATTGTTTCAGAGTCCAGATTCTCAGCATGCAAACCATAACCCAATTTCTGGATATAGTGTGCATTGAGTATCTGCTCAAATTGACTAGTAACTGGCCAGGCCAAGTATGGCTTGCCCAAATGAAGCGCTTCTCCGCTAAGAGTGAATCCAGCATTACCGATAATTCCCTTGCACTTCAGTAAGTCCTGTCGAAAACCCTCAAAACTAAACTCTTTGTAAGTTATGTTTTTGCTTCTTTCGTTTTTGTTGAAACCATAACAAACAAACTTCTCCTCTGAAGCATGTAGAGCTTCAACTAACTGCTCTGAAGGTGTGGTTACATATGTAAGAATGTAATTACCAACAGACGGTTTGGCCTTGAGAATGTCGGCTCTAAGAACTGGAGGAAAAATAAAAGTTTTCTTGTTCTTTGGCTTGAGATTGGCAAAACTCAAAACAAGTTTTTCCTTGGCATTGAAGATAACCAGTTTTGTTATAGCCCTGGCCACCGCAGCTTCTGCTTCGTGCTTGAGAGGGTAGTCAATTTTCACATCGGTATATAGATGTTGATTGTCCAGTGAGATCAAGGGCAACCTTTTGAGATTTGCGGCAATACAAGTCAATGGCTCAAAGTCAGAAAATACCACCTCAGGCTTGAAAGTTGTAATGGTTTTTAGAATTTTGGAAAGAGACTTCTTGGCCGCTGGCAATTGCAGAGCGTTTTTGTAAATTGTTTGCAAAATTCGAACCTTGTTATCCCGATAATCAAACTTTAATCCAGTAATCCTGCCAACGGGGAAACTCTTACTCAAATTCTTGTAACCTGTGTGATATGAAAAAATTTTCACTTCATGTCCCTGGGACAATAAGTGAGTTATAACTTCTTTGGCTCGTGAAGAATGACCAGACCCTTCGCCTGCCACTCCATAAATAATTTTTGCCATACTATTTTCTGAAAGTTTTTTGTAAATATCGATAAACCCCTAAACGAACCGGGGCAAACCGTTTTTCAAATGTTCCAATAAACTCAGTAATCTCTGCATTGGGCGAAAACCCCATTTTGAACTTGGTAAACCCAAACCACTTTGACTCTGCACCTTTTGCTTCCTTTGGAGCAGCTCCCCAAAAGTCATAAAACCACAGACCTTCATCTTTTGCGTCCTTGATTGCCCTCCATTGTAATAGGTGTGGAGCCATTACCTGCCTATACTCATAATCCGTAGCGCCAAAAAGGTAAACTGCAGTATCATGTCCCCAAATAATTATATTCGCAGCAATATACTTTCCCTCATACTTGGCCAAGTACAATTTGGCTTGAGGATTCTTCAATAATTGATGAAAATAATCTGCCGTATAAAGTGTTAAACTCTGCCTGGCCATGGTTTTCTTCAATAGCTCGTAAAACTCTTTGACCTGACTATTGTCAACTTCGATAGTAACATCTTTTTTCTTGGCTAGGTTGATATTGTATCGAGTTTTCTGGTGCATGTCTTTTAGTAAAAGATGCTCGTCCTGTCGAATGTCCAAAATTAAAGTATGTCGTGGTTGAATATCCTGTTCACACTTGTCAAATTCTAAATCATCAAATATTCTTTCCCACGCAAGCTCAGAAGAATAAGGATCTACTTGGAACATCATAGCCCTCTCGGCGACTGAAAGTTGAGTTACCTTGGCCATAAATAATGAAAATATCTCTGCTCTGTCGGCCTTTTGAATAGCAATTACTGGGCCTCGAGGCGAATAAAGAATGCTTTGATTTAACTTTAGCTTTGATTTGAACAAAAACATTACAGCCAGCCAATTATTATTGTTATCTTCAACAACCAATCTCCAAATTTTTTCTTTTTGAGTAGAGATGAAAGTACCCCACTCCCAAGACTGCATAAATGACCCACCTTCATTTTCTGAAATAAACTGGTTCCACTGAGATTGGTCTTGTTCGTTTGCTAATCGTAATTTCATAGTTATTGTTTTAAAAGTTTCAGTGCTTGTTTGACCTTTTCACCTACGTCTTTGACGTCCTTGTCCACTTGTCGCAAAGCGTCTCTGGCTTGGCCAACAGGAAAACCTAATGAAACCAAAGCTTCAACCGCTTCAGAGTCAGCGCCCATTTCTTCACTTGTTTTCAAGTCTTGAATGTGAGCCGAAGCAACTACTTTGTTTTTGAGTTCTAGAACTATTCTTTCTGCGGTCTTGGAACCAATACCTGAAACCTTTTTCAAAATTGAGGCATCTTGATTCACAATAGCGGAGACTATATCCTCAACTCTTGCAACCGCAAATACATTCAAAGCAGTTTTGGGCCCAATACCTGAAACTGAGATTAATTGCTCAAACAGTTTCAACTCTGGGTAATTCGCAAATCCAAATAAATCCAAAGCATCCTCCTTTATATACTGAAATAGATAAAGTTCAACTTCAGCTTGTTTTTCAAATTGAGAAAAAAGTTCTGCGGCAACATAAACTTTGTAGCCTAGGCCGTTATTTTCTATAACAAAATAATTCTCGTCTTTAAGTTTTAGCTCTCCCTTGATATAACTCAACATAAATTACACTTTTCTTCTCATTAAAGTTCCACTAGGTAGCTCTTTATCATGAGGAATACGTACAATTGCGTCTTGACCGCCATGAGCTTCAGTTATTGACTCATTGGTATCATTATATAATTTTTCCACCTTCATGGCTACCGTCTCTGCATGTGGAACTACCAACTCAACATCATCATTCACAAAGAGTTGGTTGTGAACTTTGACGTGTAACTGATTATTCTTGTACTCAACAACTTGACCACAGAACTCCCAATCACATTTTTCATGACTTGCATCTGTTTTCTGTTCACACTGATCAGCCCCAAATATAAAGCCTTTTGTAAAACCTCGATTTTGAGACTTTTGAAGATCATGTAAATAAGACTGCAGCTGTTCTTGGCTATCTTTGTGTAAATTGTCCAAAGCCTGACGATAAATATTTATAGTATTGCCAACATAATAAAGACTCTTGGCTCTACCTTCAATTTTCAAGGACACAATACCGGCATCAACTAATTCCTTGAGATGTCCAACTAAACATAGATCCTGAGAGTTCATAATATAACTTCCATGCTCATCTTCCTCTATTTGAAGTAATTCATCCGGTCTTTTGATTTCTTGCAAGAAAGTTTTGTATTCCCAACGACATGGTTGAGTACAATCACCGAGGTTGGCGCTTCGATCTGTAAAAAATTTTGATAATAAACAACGCCCAGAATATGACATGCACATGGCACCATGCACAAAACATTCTAATTCAACCTCTGGCACCTTTTCATGTATTTCCTTTATTTCCTCAAGAGTAACTTCTCTACCAAGAATAACTCTCTTGACTCCCTGTTCATGCCAAAATTTGGCGGCTTGCCAGTTGGTACAATTTGCCTGGGTAGAAAGATGAATTTCGGCTTCTGGCCAAACTTGTTTGATCACTGACAAAATACCAGGATCAGAAACAATCAACGCATCTGGATTTAGGTCCTTTAATTTTAAAATATAATCTTCTAAATTTAGCAAATGTTTATTATGAGCAAAGATATTAACCGTAATATATACTTTTTTGCCAAGTTCGTGTGCAAACTCAATTCCTTCTCTAATTTTAGGTAAATCAAACTGATTGATTCTAACCCTTAGAGAAAAATCAGGAGCACCACAATATACAGCATCTGCACCAAAAGTCAGAGCTGTTTTCATTTTTTCCAAATTGCCAGCCGGGGCAAGTAGTTCTACATGCTTCATATGATCTAATTTTAGCAAAAACTACAGATTTGGCAAGTACTACTGGTTTTTGATTGACAAAACACCTAAAATAAGCTATAATTAATTGTTGAAAGAACTTTAACAAAACACAAATCCCTGGAGGCTCAAATGTCCAACCGCGAATTTGATAAGTTGGTGCCGGTGAATCACCAGTCACCAGACTTTGATTCGGCAATGACTACCTTTCTGCGTTTGCTAGCAGACGGGGTGGCACTGCAAGACCCAAGACTTGAGTATGTTTTTGTCCCCGCTGGACAGAGGTATACACCTGAACACATCGATCCCAAAACGATCGTGACTCATCTGGACACGGGTTATATCTATGACCCAAAAACTGATGATTACGATCATCACCAAGACCGTGAAAGGTGGCCCAGTGCTGCTCGAACGGTGATGGAGGCTCATCCTCATCTGCAAAGCGATCCGATCGTACAAGACATGGTTCACTTGACTGATCGAGTGGATAGTGGAAGTACGGTCAACCGCGAAGCAAGTGACGCGAGACAAATTCGTGAGGCTCTGAACAATCAGATCCTCAACTTCAACCGAGGTCGAGATGAAAAGGTCATTCTGATCACAGAACAAAATGGACCGTGGCAGATCGCAGACCTGGTTCAGAATCTGGAGATCGAGCTGACCGAGATCAATGATCATGACAAGCTGGTAGCCAGCCTGATCATGCTCGACAACTGGTACAAGAACGAGCAGGCTGAACGTGCGGGTCTCGAATCCGAACGCAATCTTGACCGTTCGATCTTTGATCGAGTGGCTGCGACATTCTTGCACTTGATCGCGCAGGATCGTTGGCTGTACGACCTCGAATACTCGGAGTTGGAACACATCTACCAGAGTTCATCCAGTGGATTCATGAGCTTGACCGAGGCAACTTACTCGAAACTGAGTGTCCTTCACGGAGACCCCGTAGTAGAGGAGATCGTTGCTCTGGTCAATCTACTGATCACCAAGAACACAACGCTACGAGAAAACGATGAAACTCGTGCCTTCAAGAAGGACCTGGCTGACAAGTTGGCAGGTTTCAATGACGGTCGTGACAATGTCGTTTACCCGATCACCCTACGCAAAGGGCCATGGGAAGTGGCTGAGCTATTCCCTGGTGATGAGTACCCACTTCAGGTTCGTATCCTGAGTGGATTGATCATGTTCCGGGCTTGGTGGAACAAGAAAACGGTACGTGGCCGGGTTCAAGAGCTGATCAACAGCTCTCATCTGGTTACCTACGGTGGCCTGAGATTCTGTCTTATCCCAGAAACAACCTTCACGAGCAAGGCTATTCGCTATCAGCTCCGCAGGTATTTCCGAGATGAGATCGATGTGGCAGTGGCCACCTACGTGGACAAGGGTAACGACAACAAAAGCGTGGGGATCACGCGAGTCATGGACAGAACTGTCTTTGGCATGGAAAGGCTCTACCGGCACCTGTGCCGACTGGATCCCGAAGCTTCGTTGTTTCTCTTCCGTCCGTCCAAGTTCGTGATCTACATCAAGAACAAACTGGACATCCTGACGCCTGAAAGGGTGCTACAAGAGGCCAGCCATCATCTCCGCCCGTATCGATCAAAGCGATTGATCCTCCGTGGAGATCCTGGTTACTCATTGGTTACCACTCCTACTACTGAACAAGTAGCGCTGGTACTAAACGCAAGCTAGACATAAAGGGATGCTTTTCCTCTGAAAAGCATCCCTTTCTTTTTCAACCAAAAGTGCTAAAATATATATATAATAAGAAAAACTACTATGATTTGGGATAAAATTAAAAAAGTCGCCAAAGAATCTGGCGAAAAATTGATAGGCCGTGGCGCTGAGGTAAAATTTCGAAAGGAAGTCCAAGAACACATGTCTAGATTTGGGACATCAAAAGAAGACGCTGAAAAAGAGATTTTGGATGACCAATTTGGATTTATAGACAGTGACATCACCGCTGACGGAACAATTGATGGAGACAAAAAAGAGTGGAGAGCACTTGAAGCTGGCGTAAATGAAACCTTGTCAAAAACAGCAAAAGAAAAATGCTTGGAGGACTCTGGAAACACCAGTATTTTTCGCAGTTTCAGAACACCAAGAAGAGGTGACAAAAGAAAGCTGACAAAATTTTTATCAAAAAAGCACAAGGATGCTTACCCGGACAGAGACCTATCCCTCAGAAAAAATGACGCCTTGATAACAGGAATGGCCAACCAGGCTGCTTACATGCAGCAATTAATGGATCGCCTACGTAGAGAACTAACTCCACACATGGGGACTGGCGCTAGCTTGGAATCTATACTAACCGCAAATCCCCAAATTGGCGCTGACCTGGGCCAACTGCAAAAGATGAAAGGTGTTATGGACAAGAGTGACTCTATTCTGCTAAGAAAAATGGGCTTCGATAGATCAATGGAAAACCTAAAAGATGATTTCCACAAGGCTGTAACGGAGGATTTATTAAAAGGCACAAAAAGATTTTTGGGATTAACTATTGGTGGAGTCGGGAAAATGTTCAGAGGAGACTTTAGTGGCTTTGCAAAATACATGACAGAAGGTACTGGTATATTGATGAAGGGTTTTGGTCGCGTAGGTTCTCTTGGAGCAAAGACTTTGAAAACATGCTCACTATATCTAAATTCAAAACGAAAATAATATGTCTACTCAAATAATAGAATTAATCAACGCAAGCATTCTACAACCTGAAGAAAAAGAAAAACTATCATCACTACTAGAAAAAACTGGTGATGATGACGCGTTTTATGAACTTTTTAATGAGTTACTAATAAAGGAAGCTGAAAAGAAGATCAACTCTATAAATAGTACTCTAACTGAATACAATCAACAGGTAGAAGTTTTGGAAAGTGCTTACAATGCGCAAGATGAGGAGTTAAATACCGTTTTAGAAAAGCAACTTGAATCGATTGACCCAAGTGACATAAAGGCACAGCACCAAGCGCTGGATGATTATAATACCCAATCTATAAAACTTCAGAGTAAACACAAGATGAATATGGAAAGTATAGTTGGAAAACTGATGATTCAATCAACTTAGATAGTTCAAAAAAGCCCCGTCTGGGGCTTTTTTTATTTGTTTCTATTTACTCTTATTAGTCCTGAGTGCGGTATTACTTTTATGCCTTTCTTCTCCAGTTCATCAAGAAAAAGATTTACTCCTATCGAGTCTGACGATATATGTCCGGCAATAATTGCATTGATGTGGTGTTTCTCAGCTTCCTTCTTGTGCTCTTCACTCATATGCATACCAATGATGGTACCAACTCCAGCTTGAGCAAGCTTTTCGTAAATAAGTGGTGACCCTTCTGTTCCTCCGGTAATTTCGGTCAAGGCAATCTTGCCGCAAAAGTTGTCTTCTGAGCCAGCAAACAATCGAGGACCAGTTCCCTGCTTCATTGCTGCTTTGTACTCTGGGATTTCTTTTAAAAGTTCAAGGATTTCTCCAACATATTCAAACTTCTTGCGAGTGATTTTGTTTTTCAAAAAAGTTGCGACTAAATTGTCACAAGGTGTGTGGCAACACATCAAACTTGTCTTCAATAGCTTGGCCGCATCAACGGTTTTGTAATGATTGGCCGGGCTAACTCCTCGAGAAACTTCGTCAATTCTAATTTTGAAACATCCCTGAGCAACATTGATTGGCACTCCGTACCCTGCCAAAACTTCAACTTGTAAATGCATAACATCCGCCAAGTTGGCTAACCCCTTGCCGATTGGATGATGACCAATAACCATATCAACATTACCTAGCTCTTTGGCTAGAAGTAACTCTGAGGTATCGACATCAATTCCGCACATTACGGTTTTGATCTCTTTTTTGGTGTCGACCAATAACTGCGTATCGCTATAAGGATTATTTAAACGTTCTGTGTCAAAATCTTTTCTTTTTTCAGTTGGTAATTTTTCGTATCTTTCCTTTAATTTTTTTTGGTGTCTTACAACTACCTTTTCTCCACGTAGATCATTTTTGATCCCCAACTTGATTGCTAAATTGAAAATATCTTGTGCTTGCATATTTTTTTATTTAATTAAATTAATATCTAACCAGGCTTGAATACTTGCACCCAATTCACGAAATGTGAATCTCCACTGACTTCGATAACCGCTGTTTTGGGCAGCAACACCAGAAGCCTCAATGCCAAGCTCATTACAAATATATAATGCTCGACGTAAATGGTACTTTTGAGTTATTAAAACCACTTTACGTAAATTGAATTCATTTTTCAAGTGAAAACAACTATCATAGGTACTGAGACCTGCGTGATCAAACAAAAGAACGTCTTCTGAAAGGCCCTGATCCATAGCTAAATTTTTCATGGCCTGAACTTCGTTGTGTCCAGCACTACTGTTGTCACCACTCAATATGAATCTACCAACTTTGTTTTCTTGAAAAAGCTTTACTGCGGTAATAACCCTGTCTTCCAGAACTAAACCGGGCACACCCTTGGCCTTTAGTCCTGCACCAAAAACCAAACCAACGTTTGGCGATTGCAAATCTTGTGGTTGAACTATCTTGTCTGAATATTTAAACTGAACTCGCATCATGACTAGCAGAAAGAACAAACCCACCACAAAAATGACTAAAAAAATATACTTAGTTGTTTTTTGAAACTCAAAACTTGAGTCCTTGCTACCTTTTTCAATGCCAATATCCATTTGCATGAAATTATTTAAGCGTTTGTTTTGTCAATTATACCTTGCGCAGCAATTAAACCTGTTACTGCAGCACCTGTAATGTTGCCAGAGAGACCGGCTCCATCACCAGCCACATAAAGTCCAGCAATTTTTGTTTGAAGATCTTTGCTGGTATCAAGCTTGGAAGAGCGAAGCTTTATTTCTGGAGCATAAAGTAATGTGTGCCCACTAGCCAACCCTGGTAGAACGCTATCTAACATATCCAATCCTTCAACAATGTTCATAACATTTCTATGAGGAAGTGCCATGGAAATATCTCCAGGCGTTACATCTTTTAGAGTTGGCAAAACAAAACTTTTGTTGATTCTTTCCCAGGTACTTCTTCGTCCCTTGCGTAAATCTGACAATCTCTGAATTATCGGTTTCCCACCTCCAATATTTGTTGCCATCTTGGCAATAGCCTTGGCATAAGCAATTGTATTTTCAACTGGCTCTGTCAAAGTAACCTCTGAAACAAAAGCAAAGTTTGAATTCACTGAGTTGTGACTAGAATTGGAGTGACCATTAACACAGACAAAATCATCATAATGTTCGGCTGCGACATGACCTTTTGGACAAGGACAAAAAGTTCGAACAACATCATCAAATGTTGGGGTTCTCATCATGAAAACTGTTTCATACATCAGGTCTGCATGTTTTTTCAAAACTGCTTCAGCAAATTCTACACGAACACCCACTTCAACTTTTTCATAAGCAAAAGGTAAATCATACTTTTCTGCAATCTTTTGTAACCAACGGGCATTCACTCTACCTGGGGCTAATATAACATTGTCTCCAAGTAAATCTCCTTTGTTGGTTTTCACACCATGAACTTTTTGATTTTCTATAATTAAATCTAAAACTTCTGTTTGATCTTTTAAAATAATTCCCTTGTCAACTAAATCTTGCTCAAATTTTCTGATCACTTCTGGCAATTTATCAGATCCGACATGACGAGCCTTGCGAATAAATAATTTGATGCTTTTCTTCTTGGCCTCATCAGCTAATTGTATAGCTTTGTCCATGTCTTTTGGATAATATTCTGCATCTACACCGTACTGAGTAAAAAGTTCATCAACATAATCAAGATAATGTTGGTACTCTTCCTCTGAATAAAGGTGTAACATTTTTTCATGACTAAGAACTGGAGTGTAATGTAATTTTCCATCAGAAAAAGTTCCTGCTCCACCAACTCCGCTCATTACTTCAGAACGTTGTCGGTTTTTGATCTTGTTTCCAAGTTCGACAAGAGCGATTTTCAAGTTTGGCCTTTTTTTGATTAGCTCATAAGACGCAAAAAGACCAGCTGGTCCTGCTCCTACAATAATTACATCGTATTTTTCCATAATAGTCATGTCTTAATTATTAATTTTCCTCCTATATCCTATCACAATATAATCATAACACAAAAAAAAGGGAGAAGACTGATGAAAGTCTTCTCCGGTTTGAATTGAATCACAACTTTGAGTTGTGGTTGTCCTGTTTTAGCAACAAGTGGCGCCCTGCAACTAAACGTCTAGTGAGCGTCTAGACCCCTCCTGGACAAACTACTTTAGGCTGCCAAACGCTGACTCACCTCTGCCATAAGCTCTTTGGGCGAACCCTCGAACTTCTCGACAAAGACGAGACGCATCAGCTCCAACCGTACCGGAATCGGCAAACGGTAGAAGCCTGACAGCCGACACAGCACGCAGCTACACTGCGCGTGAACCGGACTGGTCATGCGTATCTCCTTTTCCAGTGGAACAACCAGAATCATTAATTCATTTAATAACTCTGGTTGTCGCACAAGTAAGAGTAACTTGTGCGGAGTTGGCTAAAGCGGAACAGGCCGACCTAGTATTTGGCCTGCAGCTTCCGAGGAAGCTTGGAACGAAGACGCACATACGTCTTGATGTCCCCGCGGACCAGGGCCTTCTGTACCCGAGAGCACAGCTCGTCCAGCTTCCGTCGCTGGTCCACGCTGCGGCTGGCAGCGGTGGCTTGAGCTTCACTCACGAGGCCCGCCTGTGCGAGCAGTTCAGCGAATGCAGTCATGGTCTGTCTCCTTGTAAAAGTCATCTAAATAATTAATAAATTAATTACTTGGATGAGCGCACGAACAAATGTAGTTCGTGCTCTTGGAGTGCTCCTTTCACTCCTGGTTGTGCCGGTCGATTTCCAGCCGAAAGTCCCCCTGTCCCTGCTCGAATGCCGTGGTAATCTGAACCACGATATAGTCAGAGACCTCCACCATGCGGGGAGGAGAAGGGAACATATCGGTGAAGTCATCGTCCGGATCGACTACCCGTGTATCTGCCTCCTGGCAAGTGCCATCGCACTTACCAATCAGCCGATACGTATCGGTATAGTCGTCGTTGTGGTGACAATGACCAATGCCCTTGTGGACATGGACACCCTTGACGCACAGCTTTTCACAGCTGTAGCAACCACCCGACTCCCGATCAAACGCCTGGACCTCCATAGAACACCTCCATATTATAGTCACCAGAACTATCAACGAATTGATGTCTCTGGTAACTGAGCAAGTACGCGGTACTTGCTCAAGTAAGTGAAACGCAAGGGGTAAACTAGCCCCCGAGGGATTGACCTCTACGAGATCATTCCCCTCAAACCAATGCTACGCCTTGTGACGTAGGCTCCCGCAGACTCCGCCGCGAGCAAACTACACTGTCATGTCTTCCTGCGCCCAGCCGCGCGAGATCTGTTCCACACAACGAGTTAAGTGTTGTGCTTCCCAAGATCACCCGCGAGTGGGTGGAAAACTCTTTCAGCTACGGTTTGAGTATCTTGCGCTTAATTGACAAAGAAATGGAATGGAGAAGGTAGGACGATCCAACTCCGTTGCTGCTGTTCACCAGGATCAACTGGCTACGCCCACCGTTGCTCACGGTAGCAGCTTTGACCACACATCTGAATGTCTCCACTCAGTTCATGATTTAGGAGCTGTGCAACCCCTTTATCCTCAACAAGCTTATTGCATCTCCACCCGGCCAAGGCTTTGACACATGCTGGTGGGTCCCAGCTTCCGTTTTTCTCCCAAGGTTTCCACACCTTGAGTTTACGGTATGGTCCTACGCTTGTTGATTCTTCTCGCATTTCCCGTGAGCCAGATTTTTGATCTAGTCATGGAATCTCTGTGTCAGTAGCGAGATAGGAGCAGTACCCATCGACTTGCGGCCGATGAACCTGTCCACTGACTTTGCCCTCTTTAGCACCGAAGTGCCTCCGATTCTGATTAGCCAGTCTTGGCGGACCAACTAACCCCTAACTCCGAAGACCCGCCAAGGTCAACGGACACTATCACTTTGCGTTGACTCCCCTGTCACAGGGCACAAACTGATAGTGTGGAGATTTGGATCAGGTAGAACCTGACCCTGCCAACAACGAGATCAATCGTTGACATATCACCTCTTTCGAGGTTGTCAGGCTCTCCACAGCCAAAAGCTCATCTTACTTAGCAGTTGAATATAGGTGGCTTAGCAGGCCTACACTCATAAGGCATTCGGTAATGCCCCTATTTCAACCTCTCTCTCGAAAGGTCTGAGTAATGGCTGCTGCACCAGCCTAACTCCCGCCGTACTGCGCCTAGCGGCTTGCCCATCATGCGACAAGACTACTACCCATCTCCCAAAGCCCAGTTGGATTAGGAGATGAGGCTAGTCTCATCTTGGACTCTCAGATGTTAATGCCCAAGTAATAAATTGAATTTGTGGCTACACAATAGAGAGTCGAAGGCTATTCCGGAAATAGGCGCTACCTATAATAGATAGCTCTCCGTATTTCTAGATTGGGTAATAATTAAACCGTTTGAAAGGTCTTGCCGTTTTCACGACTCTACACTATAACAAAAGATTAATAATTTGTCAACCCCCATCTACTTATTTTTTACTTACCTAATTTAAATATCTAAACTTACACCAAACATTGATAAATGTTTTGTTAGTAAACGTCGACAAAAATGTGTCGCCAGGCTGACATTTTTAAAAATAAAAGGAACACTCACTTGCTGAGTGCCCCTTTGTGATCTATTGCCCGTTGCAAAATGTCGTTTGTACTCTGGTGAGAGCCAAACTGCGGGTAGCATATCCATAGCCAAACCCACCTATTGCATTGCCTTTCGTCTGAGTATCGTCCTCTATAACGAAGAAGCACAATCCTGATTTCTGATGCTTGATGAAACGTCCTCTCTGAAAAGCATCATCGAACCAAGTGTCGGGTGTCTCTTGAGGCCGCTCCACAGTTTGGCCTTGGCCAGAAACCATGGTTGCTAACTTACCTACTCCTTGTTCTTGACACGGCTGTTTTATCTTGTGATTCAAGAACAAGAGGACAAGCAAAAAAGCTGCGAATCCAAGACTCAGGCACCACGCTCGAAAGCTCGGCATTTAAACCTCCATATGCCGATTGGAACTGACGATTATAACCGGTAACTCAATTTTTGTCAATGCAAGCTACGAAAAAAGCGTCCCATCGTGGAACGCTTCAACTGTACGTGTTTTTCACCTCGTCAGGCTGGGAGCCCTACTCTGACTGAAGTCTTGATTGTACTTCAGGCCTCGCCTCGGAGTCACTAACTTTGCCAATGTCTGACAAACTGTGATCTAGACTGTTTCCCTTTGGACACAGAATAATTGCGATGAGTAGTGCTGTAAGAACCCCTGTGACTATGAACCATTTTATGGTCATACTTTTTCTCCTCAGAATGGATTAATAAAAGGACTCATAAAAATTATTATACCCCTAGTTTTATGGTTTGTCAAGACAAAATAAAGAAGTGTTCTGGTGTAGAACACTTCTCTTTTTGTTGCTAGTGCCCAATCACTAGATTGGGATTGTCGGGACACAGACGTGCCTCAACTTGAGAGATAGCCAGAGAACGAGTGGCGTAGCCGTACCCATAGCCGCCAGACCTGAAGTCCTTTCCAAACCTCTTGCTCTCCTGTGACTGCGTTTCGTTTTCTACGACGAAGAAGCAGACTCTGGCACCATTGTGCCAGATGAAATGACCACCCTGCACAGCCTGATAGAACCACGGCTTGGGTGGTGGTGGCGGAGGACTCTGAACGACTGGCGCTGCTGTCTCCACTTTTGCAGGTTTCTTGCCTTGGGAAAGATCCGTCTTCTTGCAGCCTACAGCCGCAAGCAAGATCAAGATGACGAAAATCCTTGAGAAACAGAATGGGCTGAAATGAACCATAACTACCTCCTAATGAAAACATAAACGAACAGACAAATATATCATATTTACTGATGATTGTCAAGACAAATAAAAGAGACGTTCCATCGTGGAACGCCCCAGCTGTACGTACTTGAACCTCGTCAGGTTTTAGACATCTGGACACTCACAGCCCATGTCACCGACCCTACCCTGTGCTTCACACAGAGAATTGTCGACTTTGAGAACCGTCATCGCTCTTGCCGAGCGAGAGTAACCATACCCCATGCTAAACTCTGTTTCACGGTAAGTTGCCTTGTCTTGGGACTCCATCACCATGAGACACCCTACCTGGGGATGCAAAATGAAGTGGGCAGCCTCGACAGACTCAACCACCCATCTGGGAATTTGGTTGATACTCCTGTCAGTGGCTGCAGCCGGATCTCCATGAGCCGCCATGATACCTTCCATGTGCTCCTGGAGTTCCTCCTCGGTTGGTTCGTAACCAGAGTGATTGAAAACCTCGGTTTGAGCCTTTTCTGAACAGCCCTGGTCAAGGATACCAAGAAAACACATGAACACAAATCCACAAAAGATGCGTACCCAGTCACGAGCTTGCATGTTTCTGATTTTTTGAGAGTGAATGCTACTCACAGTTCCTGCCTTGTTCATCTGAAATGGACCCTCGACGGAAAACCGTCACGCGTAAAGAACAATTTATTATAACACCTAAAGCTGCTTGCGTCAATCTAACCAAAAAGAAAAGAGGAGGACCGAAGATTCGATCCCCCTCTTTGAGAGTTGCATAGTTTTCCGCCTTGCCAAGCGTCCGATTCTAATTTCTAGGGACAAGCAGCCATGCATTGCTACTTGCAGTATCGAGAAACCCCGAGATAGTTTTGTGCTTTTCCGCTCAGGTGCACTAACTACCAAATAACCTGACAGTGCTTTTTGCCAGCGTCCCGTCAATCATTTGATCCGATGATCCGCGTCCGCGTAATCAAACGGTGATTGCCGAGGGAGCAAATCTTTGGCCTCGCTTCGTACTCACTTACCATGGGTAGGTTGGGCTTCAAATGCCAGAGCCAGTCCTCATGTTGGGCTTTCCCCACTCTCCAAAGAGTTTACTCACGCACAGTACGCTGAATGATCCTTGGCCCTTTCGGACCTCTTGTAGTCCACACCCCAAGCGATCTATTATTTCCTGGGATGCTTCAGTCTATAGACAGTTCATTTCCTTCTCCTTCTGAATGCGATGATATACATAAAAAGGGCGCGTGCACTCCCAAGGCGGGAGCTGTATCGGAGTAGCCACTCCTGCGGGGACCACGTAATCAGAGCCAGGCTCTGACACAGAACTACGACGTGGTTGCCGCAAATATTCGCCGGTCCAGCGGCTACCCATCCGGCGATCGTGGCTAAATGATATCACATACCTTGAATCTTGTCAATAGCCACCCCATATAATTGGCTAATTTTGAATAAAAAAAAGGAGCAAAAAGCTCTTGATCAAGCATGCAGGTTGAGATTTTAATTGTTTTACAAGTCGCTCATAGGTTTTATAAACCTGGTACAATATCACCTTGCTATTATTTTGTCAATAGAATAAACTCAATTATTCAATAATTTTAGACAAAAAAATGAAGCGCCCCATCGTGGAACGCTTGCATTGACGTATTGTTACCTCGTCAGGTTATAGTGCTTCGACTACTAGAGACTGTAGGCGGATCGTAGCTCAATAACCAAGGGACTGTCGCCAGCGGTTTGCGGTTTGCAATCAACCTTTGACGTCTTTGCCGGTGACATCCTGCTAATCTCACAGGCGTGGGATTGAGGGACTTGCCACTGGCAAACCAGCATAATGAAGACGGCCAGAACCAGCGCTAGCACACACAGAAAAAAATTTTTCGTTTTCAAGGTATATTTTCCCCTTGTTCCGTTGGAACTCAAGACTATATCATATTTTTAATCTTTTGTCAACACAAAAAGAGCCCTTTTGGGGCCCTTTTTGTTATATTTTGTCTAATTTAAGCTGATTTTTATCTTTTCCTCATTAATGTTAACCTCATTTTCCCCTTCTCCGACCTGAATATCAGATAATAGGGTAGAGTCCATCAACTGCTGCTTTAAGTCCTTGTTCGCGAATACCTTGGCTAATTTGTCACCCTCTGTGCTGTAAGTCAACGTAGCCGTGTCGGTAATAGTCAGACTTTGCTTTTTTCTAAGATTGTTCACCTGACGAGTGAGTTCCCGAAGATAGCCTTCCAATTCTAGCTCTTCAGTCATTTCTGTATTCAAGGCAACCTTGATACTAGCTGATTCTCTGACCACCCTACCTTTTTTGTCTTCAATCTTTTCAGTAAACTTAACTTCTTTGACGTTTAGTTCTTCAGCAATTATTTGTTCTAGATCAGAATCAAGTTTTTTAACTTGATAACGTAAATACTGGAGTGGTTGACGAACCTTGATACCGGCTTCGTCACGAGCAGCCAAGCCCAACTCGACGACTTGTCTAACCAGGTCCATATCTTTCAAAACTTGCTCATCAATATTCTTTTTATTTACACTTGGCCAATCTTGCAAATGAACTGAATCTTCCAAACCAAGCGCTTGCCAAAGATGTTCAGACATATAGGGCATGAATGGTGCCATTACCAAACTTAATCTTTTGATAACATAATTTAATGTGTTTATTGACTGCTCATCTCCAGCCTTGAACTTGTCACGACTTCTTCGGACGTACCAAGTTGAAAGTTCAGTAATAAATTCTCCAATTGGTTTGGCACTACGAGGTAGATCGTAAGCTTCCATGTTCTCAGTTACTTCTATTGTTAATAGTTCAACCTTGCTAATAATCCATTTATCAAGAGCTGCTAGTTTTTTGAACTCAACATCTTTCACTACTACATTCTCACTAAACATTTTATAAAAACTAAAGATGTTCAACATTATTAGAATAACTTTTTTGTAAACTTCATCTACTGACTTCTCTGAAAAACATAAATCCTCTGCCTTCATAACTGAAGACGTTGTCATGTAGTAACGAAGAGAATCAGCACCATACTTTTCCACGACCGTCATCGGGTCAGGATAGTTCTGTTTTCGTTTTGACATTTTCTGACCATCCTCAGCCAAAACAATTCCGTTTACAACAACATGTTTATAGGCTGGTTTATCAAATAGAGCCGTACTCAAAACATGGAGAACATAAAACCATGCTCTGGTCTGATCCACTCCTTCGGCAATATACTCTGCTGGAAAATTGGCCTCAAACTTTTCCTGATTATCAAATGGATAATGCATCTGTCCATACGGCATTGACCCTGACTCAAACCAGCAATCTAGCACTTCTGGAATTCTTTTCATTTCACTGCCGCATTTGCATTTTAGTGTAACTTTATCAACAACGTGTTTATGAAGATCACTCACATCTTGGCCACTTTCCTTTTGCAGCTCTTCCAAACTACCGAAAACCTTGACCTCATCACACTCACCACATCTCCAAACTGGCATTGTGTTTCCCCAATAGCGAGATCTAGAAATAGACCAATCACGCGCACCTTCTAACCACTGGCCAAATCGGCCTTCCTTCAAGTGACCAGGCACCCAGTCAATTTCTTTGGCAAGTTCAAGCAGTCTATCCTTAATAGCTGACACCTTTACAAACCATGAACTGGTTGCGTAATTGATTAATGGTGAATCACATCTCCAGCAATGAGGGTAGCTATGCTCATATTTTTCTTTTGAAAAGAGAAGCCCCTTGCCTGCTAGATTTTTTAATATTTCAACATCAGTTTTTTGGACATCATCTTCTGGCTTGACATGCATACCGGTAAAATCGCCATTTCCTTCTTTAATTAATCCATCCATGCCAATGTGTTGAATGAATGATAGTTTCTTTTCCTGACCAAGAACCATATCATCTTCACCAAAGGCCGGAGCAATGTGAACTACACCGGTTCCATCTTCAGTAGAAACAAAGTCAGCAGTAACAATCATGTACAAGTTTTCTTTGTTTGGTAAATCCTGCGCTAAATAAAAATCAAACAACGGTTTGTACTTCTTGCCTTCTAATTTATTACCAGTAAACTCTTCAATGATTTTATATTCTTTGCCTTCTAAAACTTTTTCTACTAACTCTTTATTAAGAATATATTTCTTGCCATCGATCTCAGCTTTTACGTAAGTCAACTTACCACCCAAGGCTAGGGCAACATTTCCAAGCAGTGTCCAAGGAGTTGTGGTCCAAGCAATCACATAAGTTTCAGGTTCATCTACCAATTCAAACATAGCAGTAATAGAAATATCCTTGATGTCCATGTAACCCTGCGTGACTTCCATATTACTCAAAGTTGTTTCGCAACGAGGACAGACATGCATTGATTTGTGTCCTTCATAAATCAAATCTTTTTCCCAAAGACTTTTGAAAACCCACCATGCTGATTCCATAAAGTCCTTGTCCATCGTCTTGTAGTCATTTTCCATATCAACCCAACGAGCCATTCGCTTGATCACCTTTTTCCATTCTTCAGCATACAGACCAACCTTGGAATGACAAGCCTTGTTAAATTTTTCAACACCAAGTTTTTCAATATCTTGTCTGTTTTTTAATTTTAATTCTTTTTCAACAATGTTTTCAATTGGTAGACCGTGACAATCCCAGCCCCATTTTCGTTCAACTCTCTTGCCTTTCATTGTCCAGAATCTTGGTACTACATCTTTCATAATACTTCCTACCAAGTGTCCATAGTGAGGCAGACCGGTAGCAAATGGAGGCCCATCATAAAATACGTAAGAGTCTTTTTCATCTCTTTGCTCAATTGATTTCTCAAATGTTTTATTGTCATCCCAAAACTTCATTAGTTCCACTTCTCTTTGGGGAAAGCTTTTCTTTTCCATACTTATAAATGTATTTAATTTAGATTAATAAAAAAAAGTTCAAAACGTTAAGACCCATCATGACGACAGGAGTTACCATCTTAAACTAATGCTTAATTATCAGCTATTACGGGCATACCCGACCAGGTCTACTTGCGTCAACACGCTTTCTTCTGGTAGCTCCCCTGGTGATAACCAAGGTCAAATGCTTTTGTAATTGTGATCAAATAGTATCAATTTTGGTATCAAAAGTCAACTTTTGTCTTTTTACAAAAATGACCCCGTAGAACGGGTTCATAAAAACAAAAAAAGGATAGATCAGATCTACCCTTTGTGTTTGTCTCTAGTAAATAGGGTTCTTGCCCAGAACTCCCTTGAACTCCTCCATCACACGGAAGAGTTGACCTCTGGACAACTTGACCAGATTCTTGTTTTTGAAACGTGCATCTGAAGTCACTTCCACAGAAGCTCTAAACATGGCAGGAACAGTAAATGCCTCTGCCTCTTGTTCAGTAAAGAACTCAACCTCTAGAACGGTCAATCCTGTTAGTGACCCAAAGTACTGATCAACCTCTAGAACATGACCATCAAGCCTAAAAACTGAGCGGATCTTGCTGATTTCTTTTCTACCAACAAACGTCCACAAAATATCAAAGGCTATCCCTGGAATTGAAACTTCTATTTCTCGTCGTCGAAGATTGCCCGAAGACTTGTATGTCATTATGTATAGGCCACCCTGGCGACGAAGACGAAGTTCTCTTTTCCCAGCGAAGAGGTAGCCCTGTGTGATTTGCTCAACACTTACAGCCTCTGAAACTGAGTACCCCTTGATCAGGAACTTTCGTTCTATTTCTATACCCATATTATCCCTCCTTGAAACCTTAATTCTGACTTAATTTAACCCTTTTCATCCAATGTGTCAAGTTTGGGGATTGACAAATTATAAAATATTTGCTAAATTAACAGGTCTATTGTTCGTTACCATGACTCACATACAGGAGGTCACATGTCCAACAATCCCAAGAAACAACTGACCCTACTCGAGCGAGCTCTCAAGGCTGGCGAGAAGGCGCTGGACAAGCTCCGGCAAGAAGAAGCCAAGTCGCGTGCACGGTGGACAAGGAAGTATCACCAGTTCATGCGCAACTCGAAAATCCTGGCTTCGGTCACGGATAACATGTGTAAGACCGCCCTGGCTGCCAAGAAGGTGATTGCCGATTGGCAAACTACCTCTGGTGACCTGACGGTCGAACGAGATCAGTGGCGTGGACAGATCAACGCGAAAGAAGAAGAGCTCCAGAAGATCCGTGAAGAGATGGCTGGGCTGCGTGCTCAGCTGTCAGCTCTGGATCGTGAGGATGACAGCATCGTCCATCAGGTCTTCGCTCTCAACGACAGCGTGGTAGCTGCTCTGGAACAGCGAGATTCCTTCGTGAGCCAGAACGTTTATGGGCGACTGCTCGACGATGATGGCAGCATGCGCACACAGCTGACCATCGACAGTTCGGATGGACTTCGTCGCGTGGTGGCCATGGTCAATACGATCACAAAGATCAAGCCTGATCTGGCTGACATGGCCCTGACCGAAATTGAGCGATTCTTCGCTCGTTTCACTGAAGCCACGGAGATGGATGAGGCCACGCGTATCCTCTTCGACCTGACCAGCAACTTGCTGATCGAGAAGACGTCTTTCCAGGTTGGCCCGGACATGTACCGGTTCCTGAGTCTCGAGCTGGACGAATGTTCTGTACCGGAACTCAAGAAAGCACAGATGCTCCTGCGTAAGAGTCTTCGCAGCGAGAAGACCAACACCTACATTCGGCTGTACGGTCGGGATTCCCGAACCGACAACTGGGTGCCGGTGCGCCTGAGCTAGAACACAAAGGTCTACTCTCCACATGAGTAGACCTTTTTTTTGCATATCAAAAAAGCACCAACTTACGTTGATACTCTTTTGGTGGACCCGGCAGGGGTCTCACGCGTCACTACCGTGTACTTCTGGAAGGGCTTCCGCCCCTCCAACTCCCCCAAAAATGTCAGGGGATACTCCCCTTACCATCCCCGGTTTGACCCGTTAGCTGGTATCAAAAAAGCACCAACTTACGTTGATACTTTTTTGGTGGACCCGGCAGGGGTCGAACCTGTGACCTCCTCCGTGCAAGGGAGGCGCTCTAGCCAACTGAGCTACGGGCCCAAAATTTACACTTCAAATGTAATTCTATACTATCAAAAAAACTGATTCAAGTCAAGACTTATTATACCCGTCTTTTGTGAATAATTCAACAGCATTTGCATAATTTATTCATACCATTAATATATATATTGCAGGTATCCTCCGGCCCGAAAAGGTGACAAATGCTCCCACTCCAATGTGTTACTCTCATGGCAACCTACGAGTCTAGACTCAAACAGCTTGAATTACAAGCAGTTGAGGCTGATCAAGGTGCTTCACCAGTAACAACGTCTGAAATCGGCAATCACTGCCTCAGCATGATTCCCAAAATGCGGAAGTTCATTGTTGAAGGAAGAATGGACAAATTCTACCTATGGCTAGGATTCCTACAGGGACTCCTATGGTCGCAGGGTTTCTACACGATAGAACAACTGCTTGCACACAACAAGGAATAGATACAAGGTGGCTCTCTCAGGGCCACCTTCATTTTTACCTTAAATTTTGATAAAATGGATGCATGAATAAAGATAAAAAAATCTGTCACGATTGTGAGCTACCAAAAAGTTCTCATTATCACAACTGGATTGAACAATTTTTGAACAATATTGTGGTTCCTAATAAATTCCATGGTGTTACTAGAAAACTAGAACGACACTTGGACAAAGTTTTGGAAAAACTTTTTTCTTTTTTTAAACTTGTAAAACTCACTGAAGACTTTGATGAAAACGAAATACAGCTAAGATCAAGATTCTTTATAAATGAAGCAAAGAAACACGGTGCCACTTTCAAGATTCTAAAAGGCCCAGCGGGAACAACCAATCATTTTGTGATGCAATACCAAAACAAAAAAGTTCGCTTTGATAATCTACCAATAGCACAGTTCGCAAACAGTAATTTGGCAATGAAATTGGATGATAAATATTTTTGCAAGAAAGAGTTACAGAAAAACAAGTTTCCTGTTGCTGAGGGCGAAGTGTTTTGGTTCAACAAAAAGAAGGAATCTTTAAAATATGGTGCACAGCTTGGATTCCCTGTTGTTGTAAAACCCAGAAGTGGTTCTGTTAGCCGACACGTTACAACTGGCATCAACAATGAAGATGAATTGAAAACTGCCGTCGAATATGCAATTGAATATTCTCCAAGCTTCATAATAGAAAAAGATCTTTCGGAATGTTCTGTTCATAGAATCACAATAATTGACCACGACTTTATTGCTTGTGCCAAACAAGTTCCAGCTCACGTCATTGGTGACGGCGTAAACTCTGTCAAACAATTAATCGAGAAAAAGAGTTTGGATGAAAACAGAAATAGAGATTTTTATTATCCATTAAAAGTAACAGACCAAACATTTGAATTACTTGAAAAGCAGAACAGGACAATTGACTCAGTTCCCCATCCGCGTGAACTTATTTATCTACAAACTGACCCATTCATGAAACTTGGCGGTGATATTGCAGAAGTAACAGAAGAATTGCATCCAAAAACCAGGAAAATGCTTCTCGACGTTGCAAAATTGTTTGATATCAAAGTAGTTGGGATAGATTTCATGATAAAAGATATCAGCAAAGACTGGGAACAAGAAAAATGTGGCATTCTTGAGCTCAATACCGTCCCTTGTATTGAAATACACCACTTGCCAACTTATGGTTCCCCCCAGAACGTTGCAGAGGCTCTATTCAAGATGACTAAAAAATATTATTTATAACCTATGATCGCGTTGTATTTGCTTGTTTTACTTGTCGTTGTTCTAATTGTTCTTGCATATGTAATTTTCATATTAGATATATTTCTGTGGAAACATGACATAGATACTTCTGATGATGTTTTAAAAATTGTAATTAGTGAAATAAAAGAAACAGATTACAAAAATAGAAACTTTATTGACCTTGGATGTTCAAAAGGTAGCTTTTGTCTTCGTTTGAAAAAACAGTTACCAGATTTGAATATAGTAGGTGTAGATGACAATAGATTAAGAATACTGGTAGCAAAATTAAAAAACAATTTTCATAAACACAAAGTAACGTTTGTTCGAAAAGACATCTTCAATCATGACTTGCGTAGTGCAAATTATATTTACACTTACCTCTGGCCTACCATTTTGCCATGGCTAGAAGAGAAATTCAATGACGAACTTGAACAAAATACAAAAGTCATGTGCAACGAAACGTTTCTACCAAATTGGGAAATAAAAAAACAGATCAAACTGTTTCCCAAAAAAAAGTTTTCAGAATATTTATTTGTTTACCTAAAAAAATAGTTTCAAATAAAAAAAAGTTATCCCCAAAATAACTTTTTTTGTTTGCAAAGTATTGTTTATAAGTGAAAAAAGATTTATAATTAAACTGTAGAAATGTTTTTTTACATAAAAAAATAAAAATGCAGATAAAAATAAAATCTTATTAGGTTTTTTATCAAGAATTTATTCTCGATAAAAAATTTATAGGAGGAAAATTATGCCAGTAAAAAGAAAAAAAGCTGCTCCAAAAAAGAGAGTAGCTAAGAAGGCAGCTCCAAAGAGAAAAGCTGCTCCAAAGAAGAAGGCAGCTCCAAAGAGAAAGAAAGCTGCTCCAAAGAAAAAGAAAGTAGCTCCAAAGAGAAAGAAGGCAGCTCCAAAGAAAAGAAAAGCTGCTCCAAAGAAAAAGAAAGCTGCTCCAAAGAAAAGAAAAGCTGCTCCAAAGAAAAAGAAAGCTGCTCCAAAGAAACGAAAGGCTGCTCCAAAAAAGAGAAAAGCCGCTCCAAAGAAAAAGAAAGCAGTTCGAAGAAAAAAATAGCCCAACAAAAAATAGCCCTTATGATCAAGGGGCTATTTTTTATTTAATTTCCTTACGTCTTTTGTTTACCTCTCTTTCAAAAATATCTTGAGCCGTCTTGGTATAGAACCTGTTTGTTTTCACTCTATACTCCAGTAAGTCAATTGGCTTTTGTTTATAAGACCTTGCGTCCATGTAAAACTGCTCCTTGAATACATCAGAAAGGTTGTCTGCATCAATCAATAACTGTTTATCAAGATCTCTTGGCCTCTTGAATTTATGAGAAATAACAATTTCACAAATCCTGCGTACATCCCTTGAATTAAACCCAACCTGAGGCAAGACTTGATTAATCACATCTGGAGCGTAGAACAAATGCAACTCCATTCCCTTTACCTTCAATTTTCTGTCTTTTGTTTTCTGATATTTGACTGGCACTTTTGAAAAGCCAGTATCGTGCAAAATCGCAGCAGGGATTAATAGTCTAGCGTCGCCTTTTTCTTTTTTAAGTAAAAGTTCCATGGACTTGATAACCCCCTTTGTATGAGTAACAAAATCTTTCACAACACCTTTTTGAAGGTATGGAATGGCTAATTCAAATATTTTTTCTTGAACTTTATTCATACATTATACAAGTTTATTTTGTTTTGGTATTAATAACTTAACCTCATCCTCTGTAAAAACTTTCACAGTTCCATATTCACCATCATAACCCGGACACACAACAATGTTACCAGACCTTACTCGCATTATCGCTTCGGCAATAAGTTCACTACTGATTCCCTCAAGTTGTTTTCTATTCAAATTCAAAAGAATTTCGAATTCATTTTGCTTGTTTAGCATTTCTTCGTAAACTGTTTGAACAGTTTTTGTTCCCTTGCCTCGCTGAAAACACTCGGCAATAATCTCCTGAAGTGGCACTAAACTCTCAAAAGGAATAACCATCTCTGGCTTTTCTCCCAATCTACGGTCAGCTAGATCATCGACTCTATGTTCAACCCCTAAAACTAACTTTTTTTTGCAATTGGGGCAAATATTTTTGTGTTTGGTCTTGCTTTCTTGTGGTGCACAAACGAAATTACAATTTCTATGGCCATCAAAGTGATACCTTCCCTCCTGCGGATAGAATTCCACTGTGTGCAAAAACTTTTTGGGATCTTTGTGTTGCAAAATGTTGTGTAACTCATCATAAGTTACCTCTGCCATGTCAAAAACGTTTGATTCTCGACCAATATTCAAGGGACTGTGGGCATCACTATTGGAAATCAAACTAACATTATCAAGTTGAGACAATCTCCAGTTCATCGGTGGGTCAGATGACAGTCCTGTTTCCACTGCATAAATGCGATCGGTCAATTCTTCATAACACTCTTCAATTGAATCATATCCGGACTTGGAACCCAGTAATCCAAACCACGGCGTCCATATATGAGCAGGGATAACAAGTGTTTTCTCATTGGCCTCCCAACAAATTGTTGCCAAATCCTTGGCTGACATGCCAATAATTGGTCGGCCATCTGATTTCAAATTACAATTTCTTTTATTTAGCGCTGCATTTATTTTTTCTACAGTTTCAAAATCGGGAACCAGAATTAAAATGTGCAAACGCCGTGTTTTGTCTTTATCCTTGTAGATACAAGCAACTTCTCCGCTAAGGACAAACCTTGTACCTTGTCTTTTTTTGTCATTTAGCATTAAAAACCCAGAACCATCTTCTATCAATTTTTCTTTTAGCTCTTTCAAATAGGCAGGATGTGTAAAATCACCTGTCGCTATGAGATCAAGACCTTTTCTCTTGCACCAAAAGTCCAAAACATCAACGTTCATCTTTGGTGATGTGGCTCTGGAGTACTTTGAATGAATATGTAGATCAGCTATCCGGCGCATCTTTTTTCTTCTTTAATTTTTTGACTTTACGACCACTGTGATCCGTTACTACCGCAGAACGAGTATATCTTGTCTTCATTTCTTTGTGTGTTTCTTGGTCCATATATAGTCCACCTCGACCATACCCCCACCAAATATCAACGACTTTACCAGTCTCACTTTGCCAATACCAATGGGTGTAACGACCTGCCAATCTTGTAATGACTCCTTTAATATTGTGAATTTCTGTTAAATACTCAACCAAAACTGCCGCATCCAGACAGCTTGGCGAATCGATATTTTCAAAATACCTATCTAGATCTCTAATACCACCTTTGACAAGCTTCATACCGGCTGCAAATAGCCCCTTCCAATCACTTTGACGCTTCATAATCAACAATGAAATAGCCAGCAACTTTTCACCCTCTTCATCCAACCCTTCTTTCTTCTGGAGTTCCATTACTTTCTCAATGCTTTTCTTGTACCTACCATCTTTCATCAATTTTTCAAGCTTTTCCAAATCGCCACTCTTGATAGCAGCATGTAACTCTGTTATTTCATCCTTCCACTTTTCAATTTGTGCCTTGTCACCAACTTTGATTTTGTATTTTCTTGGTCCGAAAGTAGCTTCAAACACTACTTGGTCTTCTTGTGGGTCGCCATCAGGCACCCAATTGTATTCAAATGACATATACTTAGTATAAACAAAATAAATCTTTAAAAACTTGAGCTAACTTGCTGACATCATGACGAGCCAAATCACCTACACCCAGAAGATCCTCCTGCAATAAGCGCCTACCTTCTAATTCATTAATAATTCTAACAACATCAGCACCTTCTTCCTTGTACTTTTCAAGCAAACTGTCACTTGGGACTGTTTTATTAGCAATGACAATATCAACTGAACGTTCTAAATACTTTTCTATTGTTTGAACAAAGTCGTCAACAACAAAACCGTCAGTTTCCCCAAACTTTGTCATAATATTTACAACAAAAACAATTGGTTTATTGATAAGCTGCAATGTTTCTTTTACTTTTGGAACCAAAAGGTTTGGAATTATGCTGGTATAAAGATCACCCGGACCAATAACAACAAAGTCGGCTTGCTCAATTGCTTGTATTACCTTTGGATAAACTTTAAGGTCACCTGAATGTGGAACAAGAAAAGCTTTTTTTATTTTTTTTCTATCTTGTCGCCCAACATCTATGGCTGATTCACTGTAAACAAAACTTCCATCCTCTAGCTCGGCCACTAGAGTAGCCTGATCGGTTGTAACGGGCAAAACTGTACCTCTTACTTTCAAAATTTCACCTAAAGCGTCAACTGCACCCGGAAAGTCATTACTCAAATACTGTGTGAGAAAAGTCAACAGAAAGTTACCAGCATTATGACCTTCCAATTTCTCTGAGCTTGTAAAACGAGCTTGTAAAATTTCTCTTGCTTCAGTATAAGGCGAAAGAGCAAGCAAACATTTAAGAATATCTCCAGGAGGCAAAATGCCATATTCATCTCTCAGACGTCCTGTGCTCCCGCCACTGTCTACCATTGAGACAATTGACGTAATGTTTACTGGCAGGTCCTTTAAAGCGCTGAGAAGTGTATACTGGCCAGTTCCTCCACCTATAGTTACCACTTGCATATTATTTTTTGCTTAATATATTTTCTACTACACTCAACTGCTCTGGTGTGTTGACGCCAAAGCATTCAACCGGGTCAATTTGCATTGAATTGATTTTTTTTCCTTGATGAAATGCTAATTCGATCAGATCGGTCAGATAATATTCCTTTTGATTGTTCTCAGTTCTCAACTGATCAATATTTTGCCACAACCATTGTGAATCAAAACAATAATAACCTGGATTTAACTCATTTATTTGTTTTTCCTCGTCTGTACAGTCCTTTAATTCACGAATTGCTGTAATATCCTTGTTTTCGTTTCTCAAAATCCTGCCGAAAGACATAAAAGTATTCCGCCAATCTTCGAAATCATCAATTGTGGTTGTCATCATTGTCACAATAGACTTTTCAGCAAAATGTTTTGCAAAAAGATTGTTAATAGTCTTCGATGAAATTAGCGGATGGTCACCGTACAAGACTAGTATTGCTCCATAAAAGTTTTGTAGCACATCTTTTGTCATAGCAAGAGCGTGTCCAGTGCCAAGTTGATCTTCTTGAAAAACAAATTTTACTTTGTCTCCCAAATGTCGGCGAACCTTGTCAGCCTGAAATCCTACAACAACCACAGGAGAATTAACCAAGTCAATCTTGGCGATTTCATCTAGAACATGGTTGATCATTGGTTTATCCAAAACGGGAACCAAGACCTTGGCAATGTTGCCCCCCATTCTTGTGCCCTGACCAGCAGCAAGAACAACTATTTGTCTTTTCATATCTTGTAAATATAAATTATATGCTTGTCGTTTTCGATAATTTGCTCTGGCTTTTTCCAATTCTTAATTTTGAAAGCAAAACAAACTATTTTTGTTCCGGGCTTCAATTCTTTATCAAATTTGTCCCTCAAACGAACCAAATAACTTCCCAACAAGTAGCAAAATACCACATTGTACTGGCTCAAGTCTACTTTATCAAAATTTTTAAAAAAAATACGGCTTTTTGATTTTGCAAATCTGTTTTTCACCCAAGCCAATGTAAAAGCCCAAAGATTTACCTCATAACCATGTAATGTTTTGACACCTTGACCTTCAAACATGCGCAAAACCTTGCCATCACCGCAGCCGAGATCAACAACTTTGTCTGATGGACTTAATTTTATCTTTTTTCCCAAATATTGTAATTGTTTTTTTGTTAGAGCAACAAAAGGGACACCTTTGGCTCGAATAAGTCCAATAATAGTTGCAAATCCCTGAAATGCTAAAAGCAACATTATCAAAATCAAAATAAACAACACAAAAAAATATGTAATAGTCATATCACCAATTAATTAGTGAGCCTTTCTCAAGCTTGTACTGTTCAGCCATACCTGCCGGTACTTCAACCACATAGAAAATGTTGGATTTGTTGGACTGGAGAGCCAAACACTCCTTGTCTACTTCGCACGGAGGAACATTAAGAAAAAACTCTTGGACAACCTTTTCTTTGTTTAGATAAATAATGTCTAAAGGGAAGCGCATATCCTTCATCCAAAAACTAACTTGTGTATCTTTTGAGAATTTAAAAAGCATGGCGTCATAACCCTGCATTTTATTTACACCAGATAACCCTCTTGCTAGTTCAGAAGAAGTTGCAGAAACCTTGGCCTTGACCAAGTCACCACTTGGCATTTCCAAAGCAACATAACTTGATAGAGTACAAGCACTTAGGGTTACAATTAAGCAAATTGATAGAATAAATCTCAACATAAGATTACTTCTAGTTTAGCACTTTGAGCTTTCTCATTCAACTCAATAAAATAAAAAACAACCCTCCAAAGGAGAGTCATTTAATTTGTTGTACTAAAAAAGAGGCATTGTCCTGGCGACGACCTACTTTCCCACAGTGTAGTATCATCGGCGCTGCAGGGCTTAACTTCTGTGTTCGGGATGGAAACAGGTGTGGCCCCTGCGCAAGGATCACCAGGACAATGCCTCTTTTTTTATATATCTTCTGATAGTAATTTACTAAATATTAACATTATAGCGGTTACACAATTGACTTATTAGTATGGCTCAGCTCAATACATTGCTGCACTTACACTTGCCACCTATCGACCTTGTAGTCTACAAGGAGTCTATAACGAAATCTAATCTTGAGGACGGCTTCACGCTTAGATGCTTTCAGCGTTTATCCAAACCGAATGTAGCTACCCAACAATGCCCCTGGTGGAACAATTGGTACACTAGAGATTCGTCCTTCCCGGTCCTCTCGTACTAGGGAAAAATCCTCTCAAATTTCTACGCCCACAGCGGATAGGAGACCGAACTGTCTCACGACGTTCTGAACCCAGCTCGCGTGCCTCTTTAATTGGCGAACAGCCAAACCCTTGGGACCTTCTCCAGCCCCAGGATGAGACGAGCCGACA
>Ga0233431_1000445_pt1 | contig 91988 bp, 75 predicted proteins | sample SI_118_April2016_FD_179867 | JGI IMG/M metagenome (GOLD analysis project Ga0233431, IMG submission 179867) | Seawater microbial communities from Saanich Inlet, British Columbia, Canada - SI_118_April2016_200_MG | ecosystem: Environmental > Aquatic > Marine > Inlet | place: Canada: British... | reverse complement strand
GATCTACCAGCTGAGCTATAAGGGCGTAAATTTAATTTTGTTATTTTTTTATATAGTGAAGCGACCGTTTGTTTAAGAGTCCGTCAGCCGACGGATCTACCAGCTGAGCTATAAGGGCTTATTATCGATTTAAATTAGCCTACAGGATCATCTTTCTTTCTTTCCAAAATCTGAATTTTTGGTCCTTTCCATTTTTTCATTTTAAGACCTTCTTCTGCTGCTGCAGTTTGAGCTTCTTGTTTGCTACCACCAGTTCCTTCAGCAACTTTTTCTTTATCAAGGTGAATTGCTACAGTAAATTCTTTTGCGTGGTCTGGGCCATCTTCTTTTGTAACTTTATACGTTGGTGTAATACCAACAATTTCTTGAGCAGCCTCTTGGAAACGTGATTTTGAATCCATCCAAAGTCCAAGTTCTAATACTTCTGGTAATTTGGTGACAACCCATCTCGTAATAAATTGGTGTGCCATGTCCCAGCCTTGGTCAACATATATTGCGCCAATCAAAGCTTCCAGAGCGTTTGCAAGTATGTAATCACGAGCTTTGGTGTTTTCATCTTTTGATTCGCCGTGACTCAAGAATAGATATGGTTCAAGTCCAATTTCTCGTGCAACACGCGCACACATGGTTCCGTTTACAAGAGCCGCACGCCAGTTGGTTAGTTCACCTTCGGGATTGAGATAATTTTCAATTAAGTATTCTGTCACCACAAGCTCAAGTACAGCATCTCCTAAAAATTCGAGACGTTCATTGTGTGCAAGAGGAAAATCTCTATTTTCATTTAAAAAAGACCTGTGTACGAGTGCTTGAACGAGTATGTCTTTGTTTTTGAAAGAAACACCCATGGACTTTTCTATATTTGCAAAACCTTTTTCTTCGTAAGAGGGGATTGGCATATTTTTTGAATTGGAATACAGAATGTGGAATATGGAATATAGGTTTTGTCCAATATTCTATATTCTATATTCAATACTCTTAATTATTTATCTTCTTCTTTGTACATTGCGCCAAGTATTCCATTTACAAACTTACCAGAACTTGGGCCTCCATATGTTTTTGCAAGTTCAATTGCTTCGTTTATCGCAACTTTTGGTGGAATCTCTTCATTGTTAAATTCAAGCTCAAAAACTCCGAGACGTAATATGTTTCTGTCAATAAGAGTCATTTGTTCGAGTGGCCAGTGAGGTGCAAAATCTGCAAGTTTAATATCAATTTCTTTTTGGTGTTTGATGACACCGTCAACAGTGGTCTCAACAAATTCTTTTGTATCTTCTAATCCTATACCAAACTCTTTCATATTTTGATCTATGATTGCAGGAATGGCAGCTGTAGGGTTTCCACGAAAGTCCCATTGGTAGAGAGACTGCATGACGATAGACCTAGCAAGATGACGTTTAGACATAAAATTATGTGCGAGATTACGAAAACTTGTAAGTTTGTTAAGCTGTCTTTGTTTTTCGTGAGCTACGTTTAAGACGTTTTTCTATATTTACAACTTGTTTACCTTTGTATGTACCGCATTTAGCACATGCTTGGTGAGATAATGCTGGTGCACCACATTTTTCACAAGTTTTAGTTGTGATTTTTTTGAGTGCATGGTGTGAACGTCTTTCATCGCGTGATTGACGAGTTCTTTGTTTTGCAGGAAGTCCCATATATTGCTTAAATTACAAATATTGAATTACATATTCCAAATCTCTATCGAGAGGAACGGGCATATTATAGCCTAGTTTAGCTAAAAAATCAAGTGTTCGGGTGTAGATATGTTTTTTGTCGAAAATTAATTGCAGATTTGGCTTATTTTAGCTATAATAAGTGTAGTAGCTTGTAACTAGTAACTAGCTACTAGTGTAGTGTCTAGTGACTAGTTACTAATTACTAATTACTAATTTATATGCAATTATTCAAACAAGATGATATAAGTATACCAGACATTGTGTCTGCGTTAAAGAGTGGTAAGACAATTATCTACCCAACAGAGACGTGTTATGGGCTCGGATGTGATGCTCTCAATGCTCGGGCAGTTGAAAAGATTTTTCAAATCAAGAAGCGTCAAAAAAATAAACCAGTCTTGGTGGTAGTGTCTGACGAATCTATGATTACAGATTATGTTGACTGGAATGAAGAATTAGTAAATATATCCGAACATTATTGGCCAGGCCCACTTACGGTTGTGGCTGATATAAAACCACATGTAGAATTACCAGATGGAATTTTGGGAGAGAATAGGACACTTGCTTTTCGTGTGACTGATCATCCTCTGGCGTCTGAAATTTCAGATTTCTTGGGTAGACCTTTAGTTTCTACTTCTGCAAATATTTCAGAATTAGAAAGTCCTTATGATATAGAGTCAGTTTTGAAAATGTTTGAGAATGCCGATGTGCAACCAGATATTATTATTGATGCAGGTATACTTCCACACAAAAGTCCATCAACTGTAATACGTGTACAAAATGGAAATATTGAAATTTTGCGACAGGGAGAATTAGTTGTCGAATTATGATAGGAACACGAAAAATAGAATTGAAGAAGAATTTTAGTAGGATGTTTTGGATCCAGGCTTTGATGAATGTAAAGGTAATTAGTGTGGTAAGTACACTTTTTTATCTGCACAGAGGTCTGACACTTTCAGAAATTTTTTATCTTACAGTGGTCTGGGCAATTGTTAGTTTACTTTTTGAAATACCATCTAGCTACTTGGCTGACAGGTGGGGGAGGAAGAAAACTATTTTATTAGGAATTTTATTGTCACTTGCTCATTGGGTATTATTTATTTTTGCAGATAATATTATTATTTTTGCAGTAGGAATTGCGCTTGCATCTTTGCAATTTGCAAGTTTTTCTGGGACTGATGATGCACTTATATATGACACAAACAAAGAGTTGGGTAAGAAAGATAAGAGTATTGGAAAGTTGGGTAAATATTATTCAGCGCGTAGTATATTTAAAATTATAGCACCACTTATAGGAGCTTTTATTGCAAATGGTCTTCTTGAATGGCAATTTTTGGTTGTTTTGGCAATTGATATGATCGCAGTATCTATTTCATTATTTTTTGCAGTGAAGCTTACTGAGCCAAATCATTATGTAGATGTTGAGGAGCAAGAAATAGGAATAATAAAAGACGCTTGGAAAATCATAAGTAGTGACAAAATTATAGCAAAGGCGATACTTAGTAGGACATTACTTTTTATCGCTATGTTTATTATATGGAGGTTTCATCAAAAGTATTTTATTGATATTGGTTTATCAGTATGGGCTCTTGGTATTGCATGGTCAATAATACATATATGTGCATTTTTTTATAGTCAAAATATAGAAAAATTTTTGCGTAGAGGGGATTTAAATTTGGAAATTAATTTTTTAAATAATTTAGTTATAGTGTTTGTATGGATGCTTTTATTCGGTGTATTGTTTTTGCCTAATCCATTATTACTTCTTTGTATTTTTGTTTTGCTAGATGTGACCGAGCTTTTTCGTTGGCCTTTGTACGCAGAGTTTTATAATAGGAGGAGTAAATCATTCAATCGTGCCACAACACTATCTTTGTCTAATTTCTTTAAGAGTATTTTAGATATTCCATTACTTATTATAGTTTCTATACTTATTTCAAAAAGTATTATATATCCATTTATGTTTGCGGCGGGACTTGCTACTATTATTTTGTTTTTTAAATTACCAAAAAAATTATCTACATAAATTTATATTATGAATAGAGATAAAATTAATTCTGTATTACACAATTACGACTCAAAATATTTTTTATGGGTCAATGATATACTTGCATTTTTTACATTGCTATCTGTGGCAGGTATTGTTTTAGAGACTGTAGGTTCTTTGCATAAATATCAGAATATTTTTTTAGTAATAGAATATATTTCGGTTTTTGTATTTAGTTGTGAGTACGCAATACGTATTTGGAGTAGTGATAAAAAGCTTTCATATATTTTTAGTTTTTATGGTATTGTGGATCTTTTATCAATTGTTCCTTCTTTTGTTGGGTGGACAAATCTAACATTTTTGAAGTCAGCACGAGTTTTACGTATTTTGAGATTTTTGCGTATGATACGTTTGGCAAAGGTAATTAGATTGCAAAAAAATGTTAAAAAACAAGATTTAGAGGAGTACGCACGACTTTATCGTCTTAATATTCAGATTTATTTCTTTACTCTTTTTTCAGCGATTGTTATTTTTGCTAGTTTGATATATATATTTGAACCTCATGTTGATAGTTTTGTTAATATACCTATAAGCATGTTGTGGTCAACAAAGGTTTTGCTTGGGGGGACTTTTCAGACAGTGCCACAGACTATTGTCGGAAACATTGTACTCATAGGAGCTCGTTTTGTGGGTTTAATTTTATTTGGATTGCTTATCAGTGTGGTTGGTACCACTATCAAAAGATTTTTGTATAGCGGTGGAGATCTTGATATTTTGGAGGAAGAGAAGAAAATAATTTTAGAAATAGAAAAAGTACATAAAAAGAAAAATTTATGAATACCAAACACCCAAATCTCTACTTTATTTTATTTATCGGAACATCTTTGTTTTTTCTTCTTGGTATTTCGTGGCAATGGTCACTTACCAATTTTGCACAAGAAGATTATGTTTTGGTAGAAACAATGGAACAAGTTTCACAAAAAGATTTAATTATAAAACAAAATAAGCCACAGAAACGAGAAGTAAAAGGAATTTATCTCACAGCTTATTCAGCGGGGAGTGCCAAAAAAATTGATAGTATTATAGATCTTATTGAGTCGACCGAACTAAATGCAATTATTATAGATATCAAGGATTATAGTGGGTTTGTTTTGTATGATAGCAATGTTGAATTAGTTGATGAGTTAGGTCTAGATACTGGTAGAATAAAAGATGTAGCAGAACTCATAGAAAAATTACATGAACACGATATTTATGTTATTGCACGACAAACTGTTTTTCAAGATCCTATTTTGGCTGGACGAAAGACTGAATTTGCAATAAAAAGTAAAGCAGGTGGTTTATGGCGCGATCGAAATGGTTTGGCATGGGTAGATCCTACCAATAAGGAAGTGTGGAATTACAATGTAGAGATAGCAAAAGAAGCAATTGGTTTTGGATTTGATGAAATAAATTTTGATTATGTCAGGTTTCCATCCGATGGAAACATGAGTTTGATAGCATATACCAATGGGAATAAACCAAAATACGAAGTTATGCATGATTTTTATCATCATTTGAATATTGAGCTTTCTGACGAGCCAGCATATATATCTCTTGATTTGTTTGGTTTTGTAATGGAGCGTCACGATGGCATGAATATTGGTCAAAGACTCGAGGATTCAATTGACGAAGTTGATTATATTAGTCCAATGATGTATCCATCTCATTATCCTTCTGGACATCTTGGTCTTGCAAATCCTGCAGCAAATCCTGCAATTGTGATAGACAATGGTATGCAAAAGGGTATGCCATATTTTACATCAAGTACAAAAGCGCAGGTACGTCCGTGGCTTCAAGCATTTAATATGGGTGCAGTGTATGACGGCAGTATGATCCGAGCACAGATTGATATGGTAGAAAAATATAGTGATGGAGGTTGGCTTTTGTGGAATGCGTCGAATCGGTATACGTCAGCTGGTCTTAAAATAGAGTAATTTGAAATTTATAATTCGAAATTTTAAAACAATGATAAATACTTCAATGTTTTAATATTTAAAATTTTGTCATTTCAAATTGTTTAAAAATTATAAATTGTAAATTGTAAATTTATAGCATGAATAACCTCAATAAACCTTCACACCTTGTAGAGCTTTGCAAAAAGTATGGTCTTGTTCCTTCAAAAAAGTATGGTCAGAATTATCTTATCTCAGATTCCCCAGTACAGAAAATGATAAACGCATCTCAGGTGAAAAAAGGGGATAGTGTGGTTGAGATTGGTCCTGGGTTTGGTGTACTTACGTCCGCATTGCTTGAGCGCGGTGCAAAAGTGGTTGCCTTTGAGATCGAGAGAAAATTAGAAAAATATTGGGAGGACAATAGTCATGATAATTTGGAGATTATATGGGGCGATGCATTAAAGAGGTTAAAAAGTTTAAAGTTAAAAGGTTATAAAGTTGCTGCTAACTTACCATATCAAATAACATCGCATATTTTGCGTACATTACTTGAGCTTGAAAATAAACCAGAAAGTATTACCGTAATGGTACAAAAAGAAGTGGCTGACAGAATTGTAGCAAAACCAGGGGATATGAGTGTACTCGCAGTATCAGTACAATATTATGGAGAGCCAAAAGTTGTGTGTAAGGTGCCAAGTGGAAATTTTTGGCCTGAGCCAAAAGTTAATTCTGCAATTTTACATGTAAAAGTTGAAGGAAATAAAAAACAAGGAAGTGATTTTGATAAAAAGTTTTTTGAAGTGGTGAGAGCCGGGTTTGCTAATAAACGCAAACAGCTGTGGCGTAATTTGTCTGTTGGATTGAAATTAGATAAAAATGAGGTTCAAAACGTGTTAAAACAGGCCGTTGGTAATGAAAAAGTACGTGCTCAGGAGCTTGGAGTAGAGGAGTGGATAACTCTCACTAAAAAACTCACTTAGACCTTTGTTAGTTTTGGCTTTTTTTGGTATAATAAGTATACAATCTTGATTCCATAAAACCATGGAACAACAACAAAAAAATAATAGTCTTTCACGAGGGCAGAAGACAGGTTTTGTCTTATTGCTTGTTTTTGCATTGTTGTCGGTTGGGCTTACATTTTTACAAATGCGCAATAACATATATAGCCCATTTGTGATACATGTAAGCAAAGAAGAAATAGAGGCACGCGAAGCATTTGAATTTGATGAGACAACTCGTCTGCAACAGATTGATACTGACCGCGATGGTTTGAATGATTATGAAGAATTATTCTTTTATGAGACTAGTCGATATCTACCAGATACAGACTCAGATGGATTGGATGATAAGGTTGAAATAGACGGGGGTACGAATCCACTTTGTCCTGAGGGTCAGGCATGTGGTGATACTGGGTTTGATAATCTCTCTACAAGTACTGAGCTAATTGTTTCTCCGTTACTTGAAAAGTCCGATACAGCAGCAAATATTTTATTAGAGAGTCAGTTTAATGGAGGAGGACTCAATGCTCCAGGCACGCCAGATATCAATACGATGATTAGTGATCCAGCAGTACTCAGACAAATGCTTATATCAACAGGGCAAGTTTCAGAAGAAGATCTTGCAGAGATTTCTGACGAACAACTTATGGCTATGGCCCAAAAATTAGCACAAGATCAGTTTGATGCGCCACCCTCTGAAGAGGTTGGGGCCGACAATACTAATTTAGAAAATTTATTACCAGAATAAAATTATGTTTGATTTAGGAAACAAGACAAAAAAAACATTCTTGATAACTAGTCTTACATTTTTTTTGATTGCAAACTTTTTTGCATATTCATTGTTTAAGCCAGCCCCAGTATATGCACAAGCAGATGCTGCGATTACCTCTGCATTTGGTGCTAAATTTACATGGGAAAAGATAGAAGACTCTCTTTTGTCTGCTGCCCTTGGTTCTCTTGTTAACGGCGCATCTTACTTCATGCGAAAATTTGCTTATGATAGTGCAAAATATATTGCAGCGGGTGGTAAGGGGCAAGGAGCTCTCGCATTTAAGGGTGGTTTTGGAAATTATATGGAAAACACTGCACTCGATAGTGTAGCAGGTGCCATTGATCAGTTTGGTGCGCCATTTGGGCTTAGTTTGTGTAAGCCACCAGACTTGAGGATTCAGGTTAATATACAAGTAAGTCTTTCTCAAATATATGACTCTGAATCAAGTGGGGGAAAGTCTGGCCCACAGCCACGTTGTAAATGGAGCGATCTTAAGCAAAATTGGAGTGCTGAAAATTTGGAGAGTATGTATGGTAGCAAAGATGCACTTTCAGAACGTTTTTCATCATCTTTGAGTGTTACTGAAGGTGATTTTGGAGTTGCACTTGGTCTTATGGGTAAGCTAGACCGTATACAGGCAAAGGCAGAGGCTAGCGCAAGAGATGAGCGCAACGAGGGCGATGGATTCAAATCTGTAACAAATTATATATCAGGAGATATCAAGACCCCTGCCAACGTTATCAAAGAAGAGACAAAAGCAGTTACTGGTGGTAAACAAATGGATATGAGTGCGACACAGATCGCGGGTATTTATGGAGCTGGTGCATGGCAAATATTGCCTATGGCAGCCTCTGTATTTGCTAATACACTTGTGTCCACACTTTTGAACGATATCATGACAAATGGATTATTTCCTGATGATTCTAGTGGTTCTTCCAGTGTTGTAGATTTTTATGCTGGATCTCTTAATTATAATAAACGAGCAGCAGAGAGTGCCTTTTCTTATTTGATAGCTGGTATACCTCAGCATGATATTACATCGTATGATGTAGTTACAAAATACAGTTCATGTCCAGATAATCCAGGATTGGACAATTGTATTATGGATTCCGGACTTGTCCAAGCAATACAACGGTCACGTGTTGGTGACCCACTTACAATTGATGAGGCTATTAAGATTGAAGGTGGTTTATTGCATGCTTCGTGGAAATTAATTCCACCAAGTAGAGATGCAGACAATACAAATATACAATGTTATAAAAATAACTATTGTTATTCAAATATTCAAAAATTAAGAAAAGCACGTATTTTGCCACTCGGTTTTGAAATTGCGGCATTGAGATCAGATCCAGAAAAACCATGGACATTAGGTCAGGTAGTCGAAGGTTTTGATGATAGGAATAGCCCTTTCTACCATCTTATAGACCCTAACTGGATTTTGAAGGCACCAGAAGCACAGTGTGAGTTAAAAGTCTTTGGATCTCAATTATTGTCAGAAAATACTTCGTTAAGAAGGGAAGAGTGTTCGGATTTTTCTACATGTTTAGCTACTGGCGGTGACGGTTGTCAGGAGTATGGGTACTGTACAAAAGAGAAAAATACATGGAATATGCCAGGAGAATCATGTCCAGATTATTATAATACATGTAAGACATACACAGGGCGGGACAATTCGATTGCTTCTTACTTGTCTCGAACAATCGACCAGAGTTCATGTAATATAGAGTCGGTTGGTTGTCGTGCGTATAGTACTGAGAAGTTAAATGATGAATGGGTGCGTAGTAGCGAGATAGATTTAAGTCTCAAGGCTAGTGGGCGTGAGCAGGTATTATATTTTAATGATCAGATAAATAGCAAAATATGTCCTCCAGAAGAGGAAGGTTGTGCTATGTTTTTACATGCGTCGACTACAAAACCAATTTTCCTTAAAGAATCTCCTGAGTATCTTGGATGTTATGATACAGATCCAATCACTCAAGATGTCATAGATTGGCCTCAGACACGAGCTGACTTGGTACTTCTCGAAAATACTCCAGAACAATGTGATAATTTTGCAGGAGTGTGTATACCAGAAGAAGTCGCGTGTGAAGAATATACACCAGTAAATGGAAATAAAGTTATTACTGGAATTGTTGGTGATAATTTTTGTCCAAACGAATGTATTGGTTATGAAACATTCAAGCAAGAAGCAACTCCTTTTGAGTCAGAGAAATTTCCACTTTACTTTGTGCCATCATATGGTGATGTTTGTGCTCCTCAATATGAAGGTTGTGATGAATTTACCAATATCAGTGCAGGAGAAATAGGAGAAGGTGGAGAACAATTAGAATATTATAGTGATATAAAATATTGTGAACGTCCAGAAGAAGATAATGCTAAGACTTACTACACGTGGCAAGGTTCTGAGAGCGAAGGGTATGTTTTGAAACGACATTCACTTTTACAAATCGATGTTCCTGAGGCTACATACATAGCAGGCACTCTTGGAACAGGTCCTGAAAATATTTTTCCTTTAGGTTCACCAGCATATTCAACTGATGATCCTACTAAACTTACTCAAAAATATAATGATTGTAATCAGGTTGCATACAATATTATGCTCGATAATCCATATATTGATGGAGCGGCATTAACTGGTTGTTATGCATTGTATGATAGTTCAGGAAGTGTTTATTATAGGATGCTCGAAGACACTGTGTCTGTTTCAGATAAATGTTTACCTTTGCGAAAAACAGATTCTGAAATGTATGTTGATAATTTTTTAAATGAAGCAAATTGTAGTGAAAAAGGTGGTATGTGGGACGACAATTATTGTCAGCGTTGTACTGGTGGAGGTTTTTATCAAGTTGATGATATAAGTGGTGCAGGATCTTGTATGTACTGGTCTATCAGGGAAGAAGCAAAAGCTTGTAATGCTGCGTCAAATGGGTGTCGTCGATATATTGGTAATACTGGTGGTAATGTATATACCGTACATGGAACAAGTTTTGAACCAAATGAAAATAGCACAAGTTCACTTATGCTTGCAAAGCAGGGTTGGAGTGGTGCTGGTTTATCAGTGGAGCCAGAAGCGACGCAGGTTGGATTCTATTCACTAAAAGTAAACCAAGATGCTTCGTATGAGCTTAATGCTGGTATGGTTCGTGAAGGGGCATGGTACGAACTCACATTCTGGGCTCGAGGTAATCCTCATCTAATTGATATATCTCTTGATCAGGAATCAATACCTCTTGCTGTATTTACCTTGGATCCCCTAACAAATCAAAAAATATACGCACCTATTTCTGAAGATTGGCAAGAATATACACTTGGCCCAGTACAGTTTGGTGGTTTTTCAGATGTCACAACTACATTGCATTTTGAATCTACATTTGGAAGCGGTGTGTACTTTATTGACAATGTTACACTCAAACGTATTGGTGGAGATGTGCAAGATTATGAATTTTTGATAAAAGATTCATGGAAGACAAGAGAAGGGTATGACACACTTGAATTATGCGATTCTACACCACTTGATGGATTTCCAGGAGAACACCTTGGTTGTCGTGAATATACAACACGTGCAAATACCAATGTTCAATTTAGTGGTTTTGAGAAATTATGTCGTACTGAGGCTGTCGGGTGTACACCATTATATGATACTCAAAATTACACAGATGAAGAGGGTGGAGAGAAAAATATATTTAATGCAAAATGTTATAGAGGAACCACTACTAATCCAGGTGGAGATGGTATTTGTCAGGTAACTATTGATGATAATGAATATAAATGTAGTGTTCCAGATGGAGATAATTATTGTTTTATAGAAGGCCCTATCTCTGTTCCTTCAGATACATATGAAGTGAGAGATTTTGCTACTAATTTTGTTATAACTAGTAAAAGCACGCTTGCTACAACTGTATTTAGTTCAATTGATAATGTTTTTGTCACTGAGTCTACTGTTGTGATAGAGGAAGATTCAGATATAATTTATCTTACACATACAATTGATTCTATTTGTAATGGATCAGATTATCTTGGATGTAAACGTGTCGCTCTAGAAGAACGAGTCTTACCAGATGAGAGTGAAGGAGCATATCTATTTAGCGAAAGATTTATTACTGACAATCCTCTTGATTATGAAAAGACTTTGTGTGTAGAAGAGCAGGTTGGTTGTAATCAGTATACGAGTGGTAATGATGTTAGCTTTTTCAAAGATCCAAAACTCAGTGGTGCAGGACTTTGTAATTATGAAGAAAAAATAAATATAAACGGTGTTTCATCCAAGGGCTGGTTTATGGATGGTGTTGGTGCGTGTGAAGACTCTACTAGTGGAGTTCCTGATGGCACACTTTGTCAAAATGCCGAAGGGTGCGCGTCAGGATACACATGTGAAGATATTGGAATTTTACCGTGTTATGAAAATTATATATTGGCAGATGATGAATATGGTTTGTGGTCAAATGCTGCTGATAATTATGAAGGATATGTGGGTACGTGTGGTACTCAGTATAATGGATGTACTGAACTTATTGATCCGGCAGACACATCAGGAAAAGCAGAAGGTGAGCCATATTATGTAATTTATGATGATCGTTTATTTGCACAGACAAATGAGTGTGACGGTATGGTAAGTCAAAAAGATGGGTGTGTGTTGTTTGACAAGACTGAAAATCCAAATAAATATTTCGATTCTGTTTTGACTTATGCAGATAGTGAAGACAAAAAATATGCTCTTGTACCTCCAAATACAACAGGAGAACTCAATACTAATGAACTTATAAAAGTTCGACGTGATAGAGAATGTAGTGAATGGCTTGCATGTAGATCATCCGCACGTGTTTTTGATACAAAAGGTAATCCTCAATATTTGTGTCAAGAATATCGTGCATGTGACGAGATGGATGAAGGTGGAAATTGTACTCACTGGGTACGTACTGAATATGACATGGACCGCATGACACTCAATAAATATACATCTCGAGACACAGGGTGGAGTAGTCCAGATTATTCAGGATATTCGCTTTATAACAAATTTAATCCAAGCAACTTTATATATATTGTTTTTGATAGTGAACAAGTGGATGATCCGAGCGTAAATACAAGAGATGCATACATTGCTTATGAAATGAGTCGAAAATTGTTTGTTAGTACGTCCACGCTTGTTGCTGGAGAAACATCCCTTGAATCTTTTGGGTGTTTTGAGGTGAGTGGCGGGGTGCCAGTAAAAGAAGAAGGAGCTAAGTGTGGATTTGATGACGGTGGTAGATGTTATAGACAAAGATGTCTCTATCCTATTGATGGTGCTTTTGATGATGCACCTTATACTGTGGGACAAAAACCAGATGAAAAAGAACGTATCTCAGAAAATATCAAGAAAATGCTTTCAAAGCTCGAGCATGGTACATGTAAATCATATCCAGAACAAGATAGTCCGTTTTCTGTGCGTACTGCCTTATCTGATATTGGGGCAGATGATGATAAAAGCAGAGACCCTAGCGACCCTGATGGCATTGTACGATACAAATATTCATCTATAATTGATCAATTTCAAAATGCAAATGTTTGTCAAAAGACCAATCTTGGTACTGATTGTTCATGTGAATATATAAAAGTAGAATATGGAGACGGTACGTCAAAAGATTATTGGCCAATTGCAGGACAAAATGCTTTTGCTAAGGGCATATGTATAAATGCAGGACAATACAATGATATACCATGTGAGACAAATGAAGAGTGTCGAGATGAAGCTGAAAATGATCTTGGTATAAGCTCAGGTACAGGCGAATGTAGTAGGGCTTCTCAACAAGGAACATTTTATGGACTAAAGGGTCTTTGTCTAGAGTATGATCAAAGTCGCATACTTACACCGTCAAAAGATGCAAACAAAAAATCTGAAAAATATCCATGTCTTACATGGTTGCCAATACAAGTGTCTGCTTCTGCAGTGGATCTCTACAATGCAGATCAGGAAGCAGGATATTATCCTACAGACGGATATGATTCAGAAGGTGATGGTAGGGTATATTGTACAGAAGCAACATCACTTGGTTTGGGGTATTATGATGGCGCCGCAGCAAGTTTTTCAGGGGGTCTTACTTCGGTGGATGCTGTGACAAGTACTGTTGTTCGAACTAGAATTTCTGCCGTCACGCATCAAGATTGCAATGGTCAAGGTTCAGGTAGTGGCCAAGGTTCAAACTGTCAGACAATTGTTGATTATCCAAGTGGTGATATTTTGTATAATTATATATTTACTAGTACAGCAAACTATGACCCACCAGGTAGTTCAGTAGATGTAGGAAGTATCAATTTTATAATTTGTCCTGATGATCCTGGTGCTTTAGTCAGCAGTGTTGGAGAATATGGTAATTTGGTTTGCACAGTAAACGATAAAGAGATATGGTACAAAACTATGCAATCGTGGGCATGGAGAAATATTAGTACATATTCTCGTGTGATGCGTATAGATGTAGAGTCTGGGCGTAGCGCACAATATTGTAGAGGGGCAGGGGAATGTTCTGGAAATGCTCTTGATTTTGATTTAGATAAAAACGGTAAAACTCATGCGGTTGCAGAGATGTATGGTTTTGCACCTCAGTTCGATGCTAAGTATACAGGAGACACTGGTACAATCATGCACCCTCCTCGTCTTTTTGGAATGTATGATTATGTTGGTGACATTTTTGAACCATCCCAATATAATTATACGATGCTTCCTGGAAATGACACTAATGATGTATATATAGCAGAAAGCAGCTACCTTTCTCCCGAATATGGTAATACACATGCGTCTTTTTATGTCGATTCTAGTTTGGAGCAAACTATAAATGAACAAGATATACGTGCAATGTATTTTGTGCCGATTGCTTTTCCTGATGGGGCAGAAGGTCCTAATCCATCAATTTTTACCAAAAATTTTAAAATTGATTTTGAAAATTTAAGAAATAGTGAGGCAAATGCAGCTTTTGTAAGTGTGCCTACGAGTGGTAAAGATAATTTTGTAAGATATATAGAAAGTATTGATGATGATGTTGCATATTATTATGTGTTAAATAATTCTCAAATACCAAGTTATAAAGAATATGACGTATCTATTAATCCACGCGGTCCTTTGTGGGATTCATATCAAGCAAATGAAAGTACCACCTTGGTGAATGACAATATAATAAATAAAAGATATGTTTCATTATTTTATGATTCAGATGAGGATGAAGACCCTGATCATGATTTTCCAAATTTTGACCAATTAAATCTTTGGTCTCAAGCAGGACAGGGTTCACCAGAGCCGCTTGTGGGAAATCAAGATCCTTTTTCTGGAGAATGTCAGACTGCAGATGATAATAATTGGATGGCAATAGGTATGGATTTTAATGCAAAAGGAGACTTTTTGGGATATATTACTCGTTGGTGTAATGGAGAAAAATTTGATGATAATATTGGTGAGGACAAGTGGTTTAAGAATGGTATTCGTTTTGCTGTAATTACTGAACTTAAAGATAAGTGTATTGAATATTCGTCAGTATATGATGACAGTATTGCCGATAAGGCTGCTGGTGATGTGAATAAGGCATGGACTAATCGTGTGTGGCAAGGTGCATCTCAGAGTTATGGTCCAGGAGGCATTAGTAAACTTAATATTGCTGTTGGCTTTACACCTTTTGGTTCTTTACCAAGTTTAGATATTCGTGATTTGTCAACTACAAGTACAGTTGGTTATTATACATTTGGTTCTATAACCGATGGCCTACCATACCAATGTGCAATAAATTCGTATCCTAGTAATGATACAAATCATATGTTTGATAATTCTGACAACACATTTAGGTGTGATGGAATTACAAAAGAATTGTTTGAGCCAGAAGTAGAAACTATAGATCATAGAGGATTACTAAATGAAATTTCTAAGGAAGCGCTTTATGATGGGGCAGGGCGTGGTATTCTTGATGATTTGTTTATAAAATTTTATAGAGTTGAGGATGTTTTAAATGACGTTTTTGATCTCGATGAGTTTGATTATTCAGGAACAACATCGAAAATGGGCAATACAAAACCACCAAAAATATTTTCACTCAATCCATTTACCTGTACTTCTGCAGACAAGGAATGTACTGCTGCGGTGGAAGATAATATAACAATTAATTATAGAAATTATATAGTGGGAGAAGAATCTGATTATGATGGAAATGGTGTGTCTGATGAGGAGGACGGTAATTTCAATGACAGTCCTGATCCTATTATTGCAGATGGAAATATGTATGCCACTGCTCAGTTCTTTGGATATGCAGATGACAATCGCATGCCTATTCGTCGTGTGATGGTAGATTGGGGTGATGGTACAGAAGTTGCAAATGATGGAGTGACTGGAATGTACAAAAATAGAAAACCATATTGTGATGATGCAAATGGTGTAAAGGATGATGATGTTGGTAGGTGTACAAGTAATAGTGATGGATGGTGGTGGGATAGCCCGCTTATCACATGTAAACAAGATGATGAGTGTAAAACATTGTTTGGTGATACATACAAATGTGAAACAATTTCAAAATCTTTGTTTGGTGACGCTCCTCGTGCATGTAAGGAAACATACTTTGAGTTTACTCATGAATATTTCTGTGATTTTTCTGATATGACTGCTAATAGTGATCAGAAGTTTGTGGTATCTCTTGGTGAGATCGAAAACAATCAAGATGGCGCAGGCAATCAGATATTTGAATCTCCAGACTATGCAACAGAAGTTTATGATAGATTAAAAGATCGTGATTTACAGCACATACAAGGAGATGGTGACAAAGCAGTATGTATTTATAAACCTCGTGTTCAGTTGCTTGATAATTGGGGATGGTGTAATGGTAGTGATTTGGTTAATAATGCATTTGTTCATAGAGAAGAGGGTTATTATAATGATACTTCTTCATCTATGGAGTGCAATTCAACTCTTCCTTCTTACAGAGATAAGCATTGGACATATTATAAAGGTGCTGTAGTTGTTATTCCATCTGATTAATAGATAGAAAAATAAAATAAATAAAAAACTACCTAAAAGGTAGTTTTTTAAATTCCTATAAATATAATTGATTTATATATATAGGGATCTTTCGCGGGCGCGCATTGCGATCGATTCCCCCTCTGGCGTGAGCCTGAGGAATGGTCCGTCACTAGCGTGGCGGTGTGGTGTACGGCTCGTCGCCGACTAGGTCGCCCCACATGGTGAGACTTCCATCGTCGTTGAGACGGAGGCAGACCGCTGGGGTCTCGAGGTTCGGGCCACAGGCCACGATCTCGTTGTCTCCGATACCGTACGGGTCTCCGAGGAGCTTCACGACTCCGAGCGAAGGATCTCCTTCAGAGACGCAGTTGCCGGACTTGAGCTCGAACGCTCCCACCTCGAAGTCGGACTCCGAATCGAATACCCAGTACCCTTCGATGGGGGTCCAGTGGTCGCAGTCCGTGAGGACAGGGGACTCGATCACGTCGGGCTCGGTGACCTCCGGGTCGGGTTCGACGGTGTCGTCGGTCGTGCAGCTGGGGTTGTCCAGCTTTCCGTCGCACGGATCGACCGTACCGTTGTCGGCCTCGGGCTCGACCGCGTCGCCCGTGGGCTCCGTGATGTCGGCCTCGGGCTCGACCACGTCGGTGTTGTACTGGGAATCGTTCCCAGCGCCGCCGTCGGCATCGCAGCCAACGAAGAGTACGAGGATTGCCGCCGCGAGGGCGGCGAGGATCAGTGAACGCTTCATGAGCGCCTCCTTGTGCCGCGCCGCGTTAAGCGGCGGAAATCGGGTTGTCGAAGTTGCGCGCGCCTATTAAATAGAGTAGGGAATAGTCTACTTAATTGGCGCGTGCAAAACTTCATTTTGCGCACCCGCGAATATTTTATCCGAGTCTCTTATTCTAGCTAACAATAACAGACTCAAGATGTTGGAAAGAACAATGTTCTTATTTTTGAGTAGATACAACTACTCAGTGTTATTAAATCATATTTTTGGGCTTTTGTCAAGGTCAAGACCTCTAGAGTGGATATAGTGTGGATAAATAAAAAAATTTCTAATTTCTAATTTCTAATTTCTAATTATTTTTTATTTAATTTAAGCTAATTTTATATTAATAAAAAACCGGCATGTGCCAGTTTTTTTGTTTTATGAGTTGTGTTGTTTTTTTCTATATTTTTTTACAAATGTCTCAAGTTCTTTTACACGCGCTTTGAGTGCGTAGAGTTCTGTTGCTACGACACCATCATCTTCTTGCGTTTTTTGTTCGAGGCGTCCCAGTTGAATTTTTATATTTTTTAGTTCTTGTTTTACATAGTTCATATCTTGTTCTATGTTTTGGACATTTGTTTGCAACTCTACTATATCTGCTTTTAATTCTAATCTTAAATTATTTAACTCCTCCTTTGTGACCATATTTTCTTTCAAAAAATCAACGAGATCGTGTATGTCTTGCCGTAATTCCTTGAAACCTTGCTTAAGTGTGCCGACATCTGTTTGGAGATGTTTTATGGCGACTACGGTTGTGTCCATATCATATGGATTAGCCCCACAAATTAGGATGGTATTATGAATTATTTTTTGGTCCGTGTCAATTTGAAAGTTGTGTGGTATATTGTATGTGTGTGGGATTATATATTTATATATGACAATCTCACATAATAGAAAATTAAACAGATTGAAAAAATTTGATTATGCCCGTCCAGGGTATTATTTTATTACCATTTGTACGCAGGGTAGGTATCCATATTTTGGACATATAAAAAATGATGTGATGTGTGTGAATAAATTTGGTTCGATTGTATATCGGCGATGGGAATGGTTGTGCGCACAATATCCATATATACGCCCCCATGCATTTGTTGTAATGCAAAATCATGTGCATGGTGTGTTGGAAATTTGTGATGCATCATCCGTTGGTGCGGATATGGTTGGTTTGGATAACGCGTCGGATGAATCAAAAACGTCTGTAGGGACAGGTCGGGATATTTTAAATAATGCGTCGGATGAATCAAAAACGTCTGTAGGGACAGGTCGGGATGGTTTAAACAAAACGTCAAATTATATAAAAACGTCCGTAGGGACAGGTCGCGACCTGTCCCTACACGCGCATTGCATTGACACATCCATACATGATATACCACGCATATCGCATCACGACGTATCCGCGCGTGGCATTGTCAAAATCAAACCATTATCCGAATTGATTGGCGCATTCAAAACAACGTCATCAAAAATGATCCACGAACATGGATGTCCCGCGTTCCGGTGGCAACGATCGTTTCATGATCATATTATTCGCGATGAACGTGCATATCAAAATATTTGTCGATATATTATAAATAATCCACAGGCATGGTGGCGTGATCGAAATAATTGGTTGCGTGAATAAACGATGTGTATTATAATTATCATATACCGCAACAGACATGAATAGGCGTTGTGGGTGTGGGTCATTTATATATAATTTTATAAATGATATTTGTGTCCTTCGGTACGGAAGGATTTTTTTATTTAAATTTTTTATGAAATAATTATGGTAATATATCCTCCCCCTAGTAGGGGGAGTCAGAGGGGGTTTAATGTAAAAACAATAAACAATCATAATTAATGTAAACTATTTTGCATATGAGACAAAAACATAATTTATTCATTTTTACAGGAATTTTTCTTCTCATCCTGATTGGGTACATGGGGTACAGCCTGTATACAAATCCAGCACTAGCACCTACAGAAGAAAATATTGCTGAGATGGATTTGCCAGAAGGGGTGAGTATTGTTGAGAGAGATGGGGAGAGGTTTGTGAGGGATGAAGGGAATGAGGTTGAGATTAAGATTGGGGATGAGTGGGGTGTTAAATATATTGATGACAAATTTATTTCGGTTGGTCCTATGGATTCTACTCTAGATGGAAAAGATGATGGTTTTGATGTTGGTGTTTATACAATTGAAAATAATGATTTGAATCAAACAGAGCAGATTAACAATTGGATAGAGAATTCAAATTGTCCTGAATGCTATGAACAACCTATGTTAGTCGAAGATAATTTATATAAGTTAGTAGATGTTGGTTCTATAGGAGAGATTATTAATTATTTTTATTTTTTAAAAGATAATCTTTATTTAATCACCGTCTCAGATAGTCAGTCAGACATTAATAATATAATAAAAAACATTATATTTGATTTATGAAATTCCACACTTTGATTGTGTGGGGTATAGTTTTGTCTACGTTATCATTTTCTGTTGTATGGGCTGTTACATTTTCTGGATTCGTTTATCCCGATAGTGGCGTTGATTCAAAGAAAATGAATATTACATTGAAACTTGGTGATGCTTGGGTTGATCCGTATATAGGTCATCTTGGTGAAGATTTTATAGGCGACCCAGGTGAATCTATTTATGCGATTGCTGATGGTGTTGTCAAAATAGTAAAAGATTGGCCCAATTGTCCAAAATCTTTAAATCATGGTTGGGGACCTGTTTTGATTATAGAACATGAACTTGAGGGGGAAAATGTATTTGAAACCAAAGATACATTTATAACTGATAATACACAGGTCAATCCTAAAAAAGTTTATTCGCAATATGGACATATTCAAAATATTCTTGTAAAAGAAGAAGAGTCTGTCAAAAAAGGTCAAAAGATTGGAGAGATTGGACATGTTTGTAATTATTCTTTAGATCATTTACATTTTGAATTAAAAGATGAACAAGGTTTTAATGACGATTTATTTAATGGAGCCGGTCGTGGTTATTCAGGCGTTGCACAGTATGCACCTCACCGGTATTCACCATCAAAATTTATTGAACTAAATAAAAATTTAATTGTAGGAGAAACTGAGTTAGAAAATATAGATATTTTTTCCGAACCAAAACAATCCTGGTGGCAAAAGACAAAAAACTTTTTCGGAAATCTATTTGACAGAGAAGATGTACGACAGGATGTGGAAGGGGAGAAGATAGAAGAAAAAAGTGAAGAGAAACATGAGGTTGTATATGATGCAGATATTATAAATGAACGTGAAGAATTTGATGTTTTACCAGATCAGGAAATCGAAATTAAAGTTCGTGTGAAAAATATAGGGACTATAGATTGGGCACGAAGTGATGTATCATTAAATATTACTACACCAACAGAGCAGAATAAACAATTTAAACATAGTTCATGGCTGACGAGTCTGCGTCCGGCGCTACTCGATCAATCATATGTGGGGAACGACCAAGAAGGTACGTTTTCTTTTTTTATTAAAACACCAGACGAAGTAGGCGAATATGTTTTTCAAGCGTTGATAGTAAAAACAGGTGAATGGGTTCAAATTGGCAATGAGATTTTCACCGCGCATATAAATGTTTTGCATGATACAGATGATGATGTGGCAGTAGAGGAGGCTCTAGTAGGGGAGGCTCTCGAGCCTCCCAAAAATGGAATAGAAAAAGATAGTGGAAAAAAAATATTAGATAACATAAAAGACGTAGTAAAAACAGTAAAAGAAAAAACAGAAGACGTGATTGAAAATGTAGTGGACGTGGTCAAAAATATACCCACATATTTTGGTGGCGGTGGGGGAGGTTCTAGCACGCCTGCTTCTGATGTGGAAGACGTAGAAGAAGAGGTTATTGTAGATGTGACATCTCCTACACAACCTACTGTTGTGATAAATCTATCAGAATCTGCAACGTCAACATTGTATATGTCATGGCAAAGTAGTGATGATCAGTCAGACATTATATATTATGATGTTGAATATAGAGTTGGTGAAAATGAGTGGTCACAAATTTTGACTCATGTTACGACGACAGAATATATGTATGAAATTATAAATCATGGAAATCATAATATTCGTGTACGTGCATTTGATGAGGTAGAAAATAGTTCAGATTGGAGTATAAGTGAAGTAGATATCGTGACTGATTGGTTAAAAGATATTGTGATAAATGAAGTGGCGTGGATGGGGATTGCTCGTGAAGAAGGTTGTGATTATGATGAATGGGTAGAATTATATAATCCAGGAGAAACAGATATATCATTAGATGGCTGGGCGTTTGAAGTCGCGTACGATGATTATGGATATACAGCAGTACTTCAAGGAAATATAGAGGCGGGTGGATATTATTTGATTGGAAAGTATGAGGATGTTATCTTGAATAAAAAATCTGATAGTGTGTTTGTTGAAGGTACTGATTTTTTAGATACGGGCGCACGCTTAGTATTATGGAATTCAGAATTAGAAAAAGTTGATGAGACTGACCAGTCGGCAGGGTGGTTTGCTGGTAGTATGGATGAAACATACAGAACCATGGAACGTATTGATCCCATTGTGTCTGGAAATAATGTTGAAAATTGGAAGACAAATGAATCAATTCGTTATGATGTAAGAAGTTATTGTGGGCAAGTGTATGGGAGTCCTGGGCAAGATAATGATCATAATTGGTATTTAAATGATATTGCAGATAATTATATCTTTAATGCAAGTTCCACACTTGTTCTATCCAGTGAGCATAGTCCATATATTTTTGGACATGATGTAACTGTGCCAGAAAATTATACGGTTAGTATTGATCCAGGAGTAACATTGCTTGGTGTGGATAAAAATTCTTCATTTATTGTGGAAGGTTTGATAGATGCAAAGGGAGATGAAAATAATCGAATTGTATTTACATCTATTCATGATATTAATAATGATGTGGAATCACAGCCAGGGGATTGGCAAAATATAATTATAAAGAATAGTGGAGTTTTTGAAGGATCGTTTGTTGATTTTTTCTATGGTGGAAATACATACAGATATGATTCATGTACGACGTGTGGTGCAAATCAGGTTATTAGAAATGAGGGCGGTAATATTAATTTGAAAAATATCTTGTTTGAAAATATATTTATTGATGAAGAAATTGGAAACGACGATGCATACGTGTGGAGTTCGGGCGGTGAACTTATTTTATACGATTCCATTTTTTCAGGAGGACAACGAGGGTTAGTTACACAATCAAATGTGGATATAAGTGCTGTTGGATTAACCTTCTTAGGTTTTTCATCGAGCACATATCCTGTTGAATTGGGAAATAGTATGCCTGTGGTCTGGAAAGACAATACATTCACAAGTAACACTTTGAACATGGCACGTATTTCGGTTACAGAACTTGAGGAAGACTATACGATTGAAAATGGTTCAAATTTTTTATTTACCAATTTGAATGTAAGCCTTTCAACAACTTTAACTATAAAACCTGGTGCACGATTATATTTGAGTTCATACGGTATGTTAAATGTATATGGAAGTTTAGATGTTGTGGGTATGATAGATAATCCAGTGTACATTACATCTCCGGGGCGTTTTGGCGGAATATATTTTAGTAGTGCTACAGGAAATTTATCGCATGTGAATATTTCTAACGGAGGGTCTTTTAGGAATAGAAGTACATTTCCTATGCATTCGATGTCGAGTGCCATGGTATGGAGTAAAAATTCTGAAGTTTTATTTGATTCTTGCTCTATTATGGAAAGTAGGAGACCAGGGGATACTGTTCGCATCGAAGGAGGTAATACAGTGTTTAGAGATTGTATTTTGGGGTGGAAGAATCCTTATGATAAAACATATCTTTCTTGGGAAGATAATGGTATCTGGACAAAATACAGTACACTTCATCTTGATAACGTGACATTTAAGCGTATGAATTATGCGGTTCAGATGTATAAAGACTATCAATTTACTTATGAGAATATGAGACACTCTAACTTTGAAAACATGTTTTATTCATTAAACGCTAAAAAATGGTTCCCAAGTGATTTATTTTCATCCCTATAAAAATCCACATATACTACACAAAAAGCGCCTTATAAAGCGCTTTTTTGTTATATTCAGATAGTCTTGATTTATTCCACAGTTTTGGTACAATATATATGTTATTTTAGCGAATTTTTTAAACATTATTTTTTAATATAGAGGCAAATAACTTCGAGATATTCTTCTTTAGGAAAGATTCCTCGTCGTTTCACTCCTCGGAATGACAGCACTATGTCTTATAGAACACACAATTGTACAGAATTAACAAAAAAACACGTAGGCAAAGAAGTTACACTTTCTGGATGGGTGCACAAGCGCCGGGATCTAGGAGGTCTTATTTTTGTAGACTTGCGTGATAGATACGGGATGACTCAGATCGTATTTAATCCAGATTTAGTTAAAAATTTTGGTATTGCAGAAAAATTGAAATACGAATTTGTAATAAAGGTAAAGGGAAAGGTTGAGAGTAGGAAGAAAGAGAATGTTAATAAGGATTTGGCGACTGGTGAGATTGAACTCATGGCTGAAGAGATAGAAGTTTTGAGTGAGGCAAAGGCGATGCCGTTTGAGATTTTTGAAACAAACAAAGGTGACGAAGATGAAGAGTTGCGTTTGAAATATCGTTATTTGGAATTACGTCGTGAAAAATTAAAAAATAATATCTTGTTTCGTGCGCGTGTTGAAAAACATATTCGTGACTACATGGATTCAAGAGATTATGTGCACATCGCAACACCTATATTGACCGTGAGCTCTCCAGAAGGTGCGCGAGATTTTCTCGTACCAAGTCGCGTGCATCCAGGAAAATTTTATGCGCTTCCACAAGCACCTCAACAATACAAACAACTTCTCATGGTTGCAGGGTTTGATAAATATTATCAGATTGCAGCGTGTATGCGTGATGAGGATGCTAGAGCAGACAGAAGTCCGGGAGAATTTTATCAGCTTGATGTGGAGACAAGTTTCAAAACTCCAGAAGAATTTTTTGCTGAAATGGAACCTTTGTTTATTGAGCTAACTGAAAAAGTCGCAGGCAAAAAAGCAATGCAACATACTTTTCCACAAATTCCATTCAAAACAGCAATGGAAGAATATGGAAGTGACAGACCTGACTTACGTTACGAATTAAAAATGAATGATGTAAGTGAATGGGCGAGTAACACAGAGTTCAATGTATTCAAAGAAGCTGAATATGTTCGTGTACTTGTTGTTCCAAATGGAGACAAATTTACACGCAAAGAAATTGATGATGAATTTACTGACAAAGCAAAACGTGCTGGTGCAAAAGGACTTGCTTGGATGAAATATGCGGATGGAAAATTTGAGGGTGGCGTGAGTAAATTTTTTGATGAAGGAAAATTAGAAGCACTTAAAAAATTAGCTGGTGTGAAAGATAACGCAATTTTATTTTTCTCAGCAGATAAGTGGGAAAAATCTTGTTTTGCATTAGGTCCTGTTCGTCAATTGGCTGCAGAAAAACTTGATTTGATTGATGAGAATCTGATTGCCTGGGCATGGATTATTGATTTTCCTATGTATGAGTGGGATGAGGAAAGAGAAAAAGTTGATTTTGGACACAATCCATTTTCTATGCCACAAGGTGGTATGGATGATCTTTTGAATAAAGATCCTCTAGATATTTTGGCACACCAATATGATATTATTGCCAATGGATTAGAACTGTCATCTGGTGCAGTACGAAACAAAGATCCAAAAATCATGTACAAAGCATTTGAAATCGCAGGATATAGTAAGGAACAGGTAGATGAAAAATTTGGACACATGATCGATGCGTTTGAGTATGGTGCGCCTCCTCATTGTGGTTTTGCACCCGGTATTGAACGGTTAGTTATGTTGCTTCTTGGTGAACCAAATATACGACGTGTAGTTCCATTCCCAAAAAATCAAAAAGCAGAGGAACCAATGATGGGAAGTCCTGCAGAAGCCTCGGATGATCAATTGAAAGAACTTAGTTTAAAAATTGTTCAAGACAAGAAATAGTTTAAATTCCAATTTATATGCGGTTGAGTTCTCTCCAACAATACATCTTGCTTAAGATGTCAGAAAAGGGAACGCGAATGGATAGAAAATTCTTTCGTAGTTTTTATGAAACGCAAGAGAAAAAACCAAATATAAAATATCAAGAACATATTATAACTCAGAGCCTTGAAAGGCTTATAGATAGGGGGCTTATTACAGGGTTTGGAAAGAGGACTACAGAAAAATGGTTTATTACGCATGTGGGATTGGCAGCAAAAGGTAGGGATGCTGTGCAGGAGATCCACAATCGTCGACAAAAAAAATTACCTTTAGCATAATATGGTTTTCAGTTCACTTCTATTTTTGTTTGTATTTTTGCCGGCTTTTTTGACCATCTATTATCTCACGCCGGTACGATGGAGAAATATTACTGCCCTTGCGGGAAGTTATTTTTTTTATGCGTGGGGTGCTCCTCAGTTTGTTTTTATTTTACTTGCGTCAAGTATTATCGATTACATTTTGAGTCGGTTTATATACAAGACAGAAAAAAAGAAAATTCCTCTTGCAATTTCACTTGTTTTAAATATTTGTTTACTCGGTGTTTTTAAATATGCTAATTTTTTTGTTGGTGAATTTAATAATATTTTAGAAGTGTTTGGTTTCCAGGGAGCACATTGGACATATATTGCACTACCAATTGGTATTTCATTTTTTACGTTTCAAAAAATTAGCTACATGGTAGACGTATATCGTGGTACAACTAAGCCTGCTCGAAATGTGTTTGATTTTCTTTTATATGTTGCGCTTTTTCCACAGCTTATTGCTGGACCAATCGTTCGCTATCATGATATCGCAGCACAGTTGAAGAAACGCAGACATTCACTTGAAAAAGTTTTTGAAGGTATCTATAGATTTTGTATCGGTCTTGGTAAAAAGGTATTGATAGCAAATGTAGTAGGTGAAGTTGCTGATAAGATTTTTGCGCTTGGTAATCCTGATATGACCGTATCGTTTGCATGGGTAGGAATTATTGCATATGCTTTGCAAATTTATTTTGATTTTGCGGGATATTCAGACATGGCGATTGGTCTTGGTAAAATGATGGGATTTGATTTTCTCGAGAATTTCAATTGTCCTTATGTTTCACAAAGTATCACAGAGTTCTGGAGACGGTGGCATATCTCACTTTCACGATTTATGCGTGAATACCTCTATATTCCTCTTGGAGGAAATCGTGTTTCACAAAATAGAACATATATAAATGCGTGGATCATATTTTTGATTTCTGGATTATGGCATGGGGCGGCATGGACGTTTGTTGTTTGGGGTGTTTACAATGGGTTGTTTATTAGTCTCGATAAAATGTTTTGGAGTAAACTCTCAAAAAAGATTCCAAAAATAATAAATATTTTGATTACATTTTTCTTTGTACTTATTGGATGGGTATTTTTTAGGTCAGAAACGTTTGTACAGGCTGGCCATTATTTGCAATCAATGTTTGGTTTTGTTTCAAGTACAACAAACATATTGTGGGTTGACGTGATTGTAAATAGGGGATGGATAGTTTTTGGACTTGGTTTGTTGTTTAGTTTTATTCCAGGGTTTAAATTGTATGATATTGTTATTGAAAAATTAAGAGCAAGACGTCAAGGTTATGCTCGTATATTTGTAAAAGCATGTATTACGGGAATTATTCTTGCTTTGTCAGTATTATCTCTTGCTAATGCAAGTTTTAATCCATTCATTTATTTTAGATTTTAGTCGTGTATGAAAAAGATATTATTTTTCATCACAATTATACTATTTCTTACTGTATTGTGGATTCCACTCGCACAGATGAAGTTTGAATTTTTACCTAAAAAAGATTTATTTGGTGTGGTCACAACATCCAAGCTTTCAGAATTGAATAATGAGTCATGGTTTGAAGGAATTTTTCAAGAAAATATTACAAATTGGTTTCAAGATAATTTTGGTTTACGTACATACTTAATAAAAACTGAAAATCAATTTAATTGGCAAGTATTTAATGAGCTTTCATCTAAAACTAATACACGCATTATTCGCGGACTTGAAAACTATTTGTATGAATATGCATATATTGATGAATATAGTAGAAGACCTCAGAAAGATTCAAAAAAATTGGAGTTGGAAGTTCAGATGCTTAAAACTTTGCAAAATAAATTGGAAAAACATGATATAGAATTTTTGTTTGTGATAAGTCCGAGTAAGGCAAGCGTTTATCCAGAATTTATTCCGAATAACTATATTTTTCAAGATAGACAAGTATTGTCACGAAGTTATGATATGGTGACAAAATATTTAGATGAATACGGTGTAAATTATATAGATGGCCATAAGATCCTGAAAGATATAAAAGAAGAGGGGGATTATGAGGTATTTACCAAGGGTGGGGTTCATTGGAATTATTATGGCGCATGTAAGGTCGTTGAACGCATTGTAGGGCGTTTAGAAGGGCTTTTGAATAAAGATATGAATCATGTGATGTGTGACCCCGTTATCGTTGATATGGACGCGCATGGTACGGATAGAGATTTGGTAGAGCTTATTAATATTTGGACCGATGAAGAGGTTTCGGGTCCTACACCTCACCCAAAACTTGATATAGAAAAGTCGAATAATAATTTTATACCAGATATACTATTTGTGGGAGATAGTTTTACACATACCTTACTTCAAGTGATGGACGGTAGAATTTATAATTATCGAGAGCTTTTGTATTATTTTAAACGACGAATTATATTTGATGAGGGGGCATATAGTGAAATAGAAGGAGATGTTTTGGATTGGAAGAAAAACATAGAAGGAAAAGATGTGGTTGTAATTGAAAATAATGAATCACATATACATGATGTTGGATTTGGGTTTATCGAATATGCACTTAAAATTTTAGAATCAGAAATGTATGATTAAGAACAAAAAACAAGAATTAATTATATTTTTTTTATTACTAGGGGTGACATTTCTTGTGTGGTTGTCTACGTTATCTCTTGGGTTTTTTAGTGACGATTATCATTTTTTATATATTACATCTTTACAAGAAAATGTATTTAAATATTTTCTTACCAATAATGTCGGTGAATTGACTGGAGGATCATATGGTCCGATATTAAATATTATATTTACCATACAGTACAAGATATTTGGAATTCATGCTTTTTGGTATCACGTAGTTTCTTTGCTTGTATATACGGGAATTGCATATGCGCTATATAATATTGTAAAAAAAATCACAGATAACAAGACAATTGCATTTGTAAGCAGTTTCCTATTTATTTTATTACCTAATCATGTTGAGGCGATTGCGTGGGTAGCTGTCCAGCCACACATATTTGCCACATTTTTCTTTATAGTCGGTTTGTATATATATTATCAGTTTGTGTGCACGAAGAAGATGTGGAGATATATTTTGAGTTTAGTATTATTTTCGTTGTCTATTTTTACCAAAGAGACGGCAATCATGTTTCCGTGTATTTTAATTTTGGTTGAATTATTTTTTGGTGATCAGGATGGATTTTTAAATACATCGTGGCGTATTGTGAAGCGAATGATTCCGGTCAGTCTTCTATTTGGATTATTTTTGTTTTTACGATATTCAATTGTGGGGTATGTGGCTGGTTATTATGCTCAGGAAAGTTTGGGATTTGCTCTCGTACCCAAAATAAAAATGTTTATAGAATTGACGGTGAGTATGTTTGTTTCATCACCTTATCGTCAGATTGTATCTCATTGGTTTTTTGATCACAAATTTATATTATTATGTGTCATAGCATTTATTTTAATTCTAATGCAGTCAGTCCATAGGAAATATAGAAAGCCATTATGGTTTTTGTTATTGAGTTATGTGATACTTAGCGTTCCTTTTCTCAGTCTCATATTTAATCCAATGCATGATGGGGGAGAGAGATATACCTTTTTAATTTCTTTATTTGGTATCGCATATTTTATTACGCTTATCTTTGCATTAACAAAAGATAAAAAATTAGGAAATATTATATTTATAGGGTGTATTACTATTTTTGTATTAACTTCCTTGTCTCAATTAAATCCAAAATTGAATACTTGGAAAGTGAGTGTTCATGTGAGGGACACCATATTTGATGATATTCGTGAATATAATTATGAAAATACAGAAATTGCTGACCATTTCGTTTTCGTTGGTTTACCAGACAATATTGATGGTGCCGAATCTATGCGTAACGCAATAAAGGAGGCTATTTATTTTGAAACTGATTTCGGGTTTGTCTCTGGAGAACGTATACCATTATATAGCGAATTTAATCTAACACAATTAAATCGATTAGACGTTACCCTTGAAAAAAGCGATGATCACACGTATGTATTTACTTCTGTGAACGAAGAAGAGATATTTACAGGGTTTAAAGAGTATAAGTTTAATTTTGGTACCGCAGTGTTAGGTAATTTCGTATCGCAAGGACATTCTGGGAATAGTATTATTCTTTCTTTTGATAAAGAAAGACTTGAGAATTATGAAGCGACTGGATATGCCTTAGTAATTGTATATTTTGATGGAAAAAATATACAATTTGTCCCTGTAAATGAATAGATATTTGTGATATAATAGAGTCCAATTTATATTGTAAAAAATATACTTATACATAAGGTAGTATAAATATGAATAATATTCGTGTTCAATTCAAAGAATTTGATGGGCCACTTGATTTGCTCTTGTCTCTCGTAGATGAGAAGAAAATGGAGATTACAGAGGTGTCAATTTCTTCGGTTACAGAACCTTTTTTGGAATATTTGGACACGCTTGAAGAAAAGGATGCTCAAGAACTCGCTGATTTTCTTGTTGTTGCAGCAAAATTACTTTTGATGAAATCTCGAACACTTCTTCCTCAATTTGCACCAGAAGAAGACGATGGCGTGAGCCTCGAAGATCAGCTGCGTTTGTACCGTCGTTTTGTTGAAGTAAGTAAAAAGATTAATACATTGTGGCTCGACGATAGCAAAAAAGGATATGGACGCGTGGAACCTCCTATACGTTCAGAAGAGGTAATCAAACCAAACAATCTTTCACAAGACACAATGCATCTATCTATGATACAATTGGTGAAACGCCTTACTCCTTTGAAGCCTTTGCCGGAGACCCAGATTGATAGGACTGTTTCAATGAAAGAAAAAATAGAAACATTACATAAACTTCTAAAAAAGGGGAAAGAAGTGAGTTTTCAAAAATTATTGTCAGATGCAAAAACCAAGACAGAAGTTATCGTTAGTTTTTTGGCAATTCTCGAATTGGTGAAACAGAAACAAGTATATCTTAAACAAGATGATTCATTTGGAGACATTGTTTTGTTTAGAGCATGATATATGATGAATGATATATGATAATATTAAATATATTTTTATCATCTATCATCTATCATTTATTTTTTCAATATGGATATTACATCAATACTTGAATCAGTCCTTTTTGTGGCATCAAAACCACTCGCAATAAAAAAAATTACCAAAGCTTTGGGTACTGATGCATCAAAAATTGAAGAATCCTTACTCTCTCTTGAGCAAAAATATACAGATATGTCTGGTATTCATATTGCTAGAGTAGGAGATACTGTACAAATGATTACCAATACAGAAAATGTAGAAGCAGTTGAGAAGTTTGTAAAAAATGAGATTCAAGGTGAGCTCACTAAGGCACAATTAGAAACTTTTACAGTCGTAGCTTATAAGGGTTCTATCACTCGACCAGAGATAGAAGAAATACGTGGTGTAAACTGCGCAGTTATCTTACGCAACCTTATGATACGTGGACTTGTTGTAGAGTATGATAATAAGGAGAGTGTGCTACCACTTTATGAACTTTCTGTAGATGCATTGCGTCATTTGGGTGTAAGTAGTGTTTCAGATCTTCCAGATTATGAAAGTTTTCAAAATCATGAACATTTAAATCAAGAAGCACAAGAATAAAATGATCAATCTAATTGAAGGAAAAACTTCTCAGAATTTCTCAAATAAATGGCGCAATATCTTTGCTATTTTTTTATTATTTACTGCGGGAGGTAGTTGGTTTTTGTATGAAGTTCAGGAAAGTGGATTTGAATTTTCTGGTTATATACTCGGAGAAAAATTAAACAATGTGGTTATTCAGGAATCCTCAGAAAGTCTAGTTGGCGGAGATATTGCATTTGAACACGAACCTATAGTTGTTCCGGTTCTTGACGTGTCATCCACATCTTTTGACCTTGGAAGTTTGGGAGCAGATTGTGTTCTTGTAAAAGATAGTGAGACAGGCGCTACATTACTAAATAAGAATGAGTATAATACGCATCCAATAGCGAGTATTACAAAACTTATGACAGCATTGACGCTTCTTGAATATAAGATAGATTGGAATACGACTACCACAGTAATTGGTCCTGATAGCTATGGTACACACATGTATGCAGGGGATGTTTATACATTTGAAGAACTGTGGAATTCTATGCTTATTGCATCTTCAAATAAAGCAGCATTGTCTCTTGTAGAGTCAATAAATGGTACAGAAGAAGAGTTTGTAGTGCGTATGAATGAGCGTGCGGGTGAACTTGGTTTATCAGACACATATTTTACTGATGTGACTGGGATAGAAGAAACAAATGTATCCACTGCTTCAGACGTATTGATCTTACTCACTGAAGCACTTCGTTACCCAAAAATTCAAGAAACAGTTATCAAGAAAGAATACAATTTGTACTCACAAGAGCGTGAAAAGGGCCACCATATGTGGAATACAGATTGGCTTATTTTAGACGATCCAAATCCATGGATTTATAACTCTTTTGATAAAGTGGTTGGTGGAAAGACTGGACACATTACTGTTGCTGGTTTCAATTTTACAGTGAAAGTAGAAAAAGACGGTCACATAATTGATATCGTTGTTTTGGGGGCAAATAACAATGAAGCGCGATTTACTGAAGCCAGGGATATAGGTGAGTGGGTTTTTAATAATTATACGTGGATAACTAAATAATATGTTTAATCCTGTTACATGGTTTGTTGGTATTCCACATGAGTGGGCGATTTTTTTCTTATCAATGATTCCTATTACTGAGCTTCGGGCTTCAATTCCTATTGGAATAGAGGTATATAATATGGCGATTTGGAAAGTATGGATAATAGCCGTTATTGGTGATTTTATTCCTGCGCTTATTCTTCTTTATTTTTTACCCAAACTTCATGATTGGCTTATCAAACGAAGATTTTTTGGAGGTATACTTGCACGTAAATTGAAACATGCAGAAAAAGCTTTTTCAGGAAAATATTTTAAGTACGGAGTAATAGGACTTATTATTTTTGTAGGTATTCCTTTGCCGCTTACTGGTGCTTGGACAGGGAGTCTTGCTTCTTTTGTGTTCAATATTCCATTTAAGAAATCCTGGTGGCTTATTTTAATGGGCGTATGTCTTGCTGCTACATTGGTTACGCTGATTACTTTATTTGCTGGAAGTACATTGAGAGCAATATTTTAAAAACACGAATATACAAATGACACGAATATGCGAATTCACGAATTCGAATATTTGTAGATTCGCATCATTTGTAGATTCGTGTTTTTATTTTATAGTTAGAAGTACAATTTCAGGTGGGTTAAACAGTCGAGCTCGTGTACCTGTTTCTCCGACTCCGCTTGTTACTAATAATTTTATATCATCTATATCATGAAGTCCCTGATGTAATTTTGCTGACACATCTTCGACACGTGCAACAGGTCCTATGAGAGGTAGTCTGATTTGTCCGCCATGTGTATGTCCAGAAAGCATTATGTCGATATTTTCAAGTTTTGAAATTGTGGGAACAGCCGCAGGATTGTGTATAAACATGAGTGTTGGAATATCTTCTGTGCGTTCGTCTAATTTTGAAAAATCATGCTTGCCTCCCCACCATGCATCGGCACCAAATAGATAAAATGATTCATCTAGTATCGTAATCTTTTCAAGATCGTTTACGAGGTAGGGGATTCCAAGTTTTTCCATTGTCTCTTTGGTTTCTTTTGTTACATTTGCTATACGATACTTGGGATCTTTAACTGCTTTTCCTCCACCTATACCATATTCATGATTTCCATGAATAGCGTATACAGGAATTTTTTTCTCAACCAATTCTTGTAGTGGTTTTAAGTATGTTACTTCCATTTCATCATATTCACTATTGTCTACGTGATCTCCCGCAAGCAAAACAATATCAGGCTGTAGTTCAATTATTTTTTTTACAACTTTTTGCATCCACTTTGTTTTTTTATAAGGACCAATTTGAAAATCAGAAATTAGGGCTACTTTAATAGGTTTTTTAATTTCATCCAGATCAATTTCATGTGTCTTTGTGACGATAATACGTGGTTCAATAAAACTGCCCCAGACAAGTGTAAACGTTCCTATAAGCAATAATATAACCAATAAGACAGTCCATTTAGGATGTCTGTGTTCCCAGCTCTCAGGACGTCTAAATTTACTATATACTAAAATAACTGCAGGGAGGGCAGTTATTATAATTCCTATTGTAATGAGAAGATCGAAATAGAGTTTCATATATGTGCGAACGTACGAACAGTACGAAATGTTAGGTTGTGCCCGAGGAGAGAATCGAACTCTCACTCCGTAAGGAACGCGATTTTGAGTCGCGCGCGTCTACCAATTCCGCCACTCGGGCTTTCATAGTGTGTTGTAATATTTGTCTACCAACCTGCCTGCCGGCAGGCAGGTTCCACCACTTCGGCGTATGTGAAATAGCGATCGATAGTATATATTTTATTGTAGATTTTGTCAATTTTTGGTATAATAATGGCCTATGCCAAAAGTAATTTCAGTAGTAAATCAAAAAGGTGGAGTAGGTAAGACTACTACTGCTGTAAATTTAGCAGCTTATCTAGCAGAGATGGGCAAATTTGTTTTACTAGTAGATATGGATCCACAGGGTAATGCAACAAGTGGTTTAGGAATTAATAGAAATGAAATTCCTCATGGTGTATATGAGGCTTTGTCACGACAAAAGCGAATGCATGACATTGTATTTAATACGAATCATGAGGGTTTACGTATTGCACCCGCAACAGCCAATCTTGCTGGTGCATCAGTTGAACTTGTAGGTGTAGAACGTAGAGAATTTCAGTTACGTGATTTGCTTTCAGAAGTTGCTCACGGATATGATTATGTAGTCATTGATTGTCCGCCATCTCTTGGATTACTTACAATCAATAGTCTTGTGGCAGCAGATGAACTCCTAATTCCTGTACAGGCAGAATATTATGCACTCGAAGGTTTGGGTCAGTTATTACAAACTATTGAATTGGTCAAAAATCATATACATCCAGAATTAAGTGTACTCGGAGCTGTACTTACTATGTTTGATAAACGCACGAGACTTTCAACAGAAGTTATGAATGAGTTGTACAAATATTTTCCAAATAATATTTTTCGTTCAGTTATACCTCGTACTGTGAGATTAGCAGAAGCTCCAAGCTTTGGTAAATCAATCTTACATTATGAACCAAAGGGCAAAGGTGCAAAAGCATACGAACGACTAACCAGAGAGCTTTTGGAAAGGCATGCTCAGTAAAAATTTCAAATTAAAAATTTCAAATTAAAAATTTATTATATATGGCACTTGGTAAAGGACTCAATTCACTTATACCACAACAAAAAAAAGCACGAAAAGTTATTCGTCGTGAAACTGGGATTGTGGACAACAGTGATGATAGGGTATGGAAAATTCCACTTTCTGAAATTGTGCCAAATGCACATCAGCCACGTCAAGAGTTTGATCATGGAAAACTTGAGGATTTGGTTTCTTCTATTAAAAAACATGGAATTTTACAACCTCTTGTTGTAACTGAAAAAGAAGATGGTGGTTATGAACTCATCGCAGGTGAGAGACGTTTGCGTGCTTCAGAAATCGCAGGATTAGCTACTGTCCCTGCTCTAGTTCGTAGTGCAACAGAGCAAGAAAAACTCGAGTTGGCTTTGATAGAAAATATACAGCGACAAGATTTAAATCCAATTGAAGAAGCCTTTGCTTATGCACGTCTGATCGAAGAATTCAATCTTACTCAAGAAGAGGTTTCATCTCAAGTAGGGAAAAGTAGGTCTGCAGTAGCAAATACAGTGCGTTTATTGGATTTACCAAATGAAATACAAAAAGCTTTGATTGAGGGAATAATCAGTGCAGGAAAGGCTCGTGCATTACTCAGTCTTAAAAATGAAAAAGAACAACTCGAAGTATTTAAAAGTATGGCAGGGCAGGGGATGAGTGTTCGAGATGTCGAGCGTGTGGTAGAAAGTAAGGGTCCTACTTCACGCAAAGGTTCTGTTCGGCGTGATCCAAATATTCGTGCACAGGAGGAATTACTTGAAGAAAGACTTGGGACAAGAGTGCGTATTGCCGGGCGCGGTGAACATGGCACCATAAGTATTGAATATAACTCAAAAGGGGAATTAAAGAGACTGATTGGCGAGTTGAGCTAAAAGTATCCTAAATAAAAAAACCGCTCTGATGTATATCGGAGCGGTTTTATTTTTGTTTAATTTTTCTTTCCTGGTAATACTGATTTTAGGAGTCCTGAAAGACCACCTTTATGTTTTTTGAATGCATTTCGTATGTGTGTTTTTGCAGTATGTGTTTTTGCAATGGTAAGCCAGTCTGCACCTGGTGATTTTCTATTTTTGTCTGTAGTTATTTCGACCACGTCACCATTGTTAAGTTCAGTATCAAGACTCACCATCTTTTCATTTACTACGGCCCCAATACATTTATTTCCAACTTCTGAATGTATGTGATAAGCAAAATCAATTGGAGTGGCGCCTTCAGGAAGATCTATAACATCTCCTTTTGGTGTGAAGACAAAAATGCGTGTTTGCAAGAAATCAACTTTCATTTCTTCCAAGTCAGATAGTTTGTTTAGGATTTCTTTTTGAATTTCTGCAAGTTCTTTTGCCCATTTTATTTCACGAGTTGGTATTTTGCTTCCATGTTCATCATAGTGCCAGTGTGATGCAATACCGTATTCCGCATTCTCATGCATTTTTTGTGTACGAATTTGAAATTCTATGGGGTCACCACTTTCTCCGAAAACTGTTGTATGTAGTGATTGATATCCATTTGGTTTTGGTTGTGATATATAATCTTTGATTCTTCCTTTGAATGGTTTCCAGATATTATGGAGAATACCAAGTGTTGCATAACATTCAGCAAGATTGTCTACAATAATACGAATTGCTACGAGATCGTATATTTTTTTGATATCATTATCTTTTCGTATAAGTTTTTTATACAAACTATATAAGCGTTTATTTCGTCCATATATTGACTTTATTTTAATGCCAGCTTTTCCGAGCTCATCATTTGTATGTTTTATTACACTATCATAATAACGTTCTCGTCCTTCTAACTTTTCATCCATTAATGTTTTTACACGTTCAAATTCTTTTGGGTATACAAATTTAAAAGAGAGGTCTTCAAGTCTACCTTTGAATTCATCCATACCAAGTCTGTTCGCGATAGGAGCATAGATTTCAAGACTTTCAAGTGCAATACGATAACGTTTTTGAGGAGGAAGTGCTTCGAGTGTAGTTAAATTGTGAGTCCTATCTGCAAATTTGATAATCATAACACGTACGTCTTCTGCCATTGCTACAAACATTTTTCTTAGATTTTCAATATATCGCTCTACGCCTCTGTATTTGAGTTTTCCCAATTTTGTAATTCCTCTCACAAGCGACGCTACCTCACTACCAAAGTTGTCTTCTAAATCCTCGAGCGTCTTGTCTGTGTCCTCTGGCACATCATGTAGAAGTGCGGCTATTACGATAATAGGATCAATGTGCATGTCCGCAAGGATGTGAGCAGTGGCAAGTGGATGTATTATGTAAGGTTCTCCAGATTTTCGTGTTTGTCCTGCATGTGCATCATATGCAAAATCGTATGCAAGTTGAATCATATCAAAATCAGCCTTTTTGTCATAGACTTTTATTTTTTCCAAAAGATATTCAATTGTTTGTTTTCTTTTTGATACCATAATGTAATATCTCTCCTATTTTTATATCATTTTTACATGATTTTTGCAAGGTAAAGCATTTTTTTATTTTAGATATTGACAAAATGTGTTTTATATGTTATAGTGTTAATGGTAATAGTAAGGTAAAGATCAAAACGCCTAAAGGAAACCCCAGTCGTAAGACCGGGGTTTTCTCTTTTTTTATCTAGTTTTAGCGTTTTTTTTACCAGCTCCTTGAAATTTATACAATATTTGCTATACTATCACCCGTAGCGAGTAAGGAACCTTATTATTACCTTTGGCATTGAGGTCATCCTTCTTGCTACATATGAGCACCTATCTTTTTCGATGGGTGTTTTTATTTATTTTTTTGCTTTTTTCTTTCGCGCCCCTCCACGTTTTCTTGTTGGATTTTCTTTTAATAATGTTTCGCATTCTTCCAGTGTTAGATCTTTTGGTTCTTTGTCTTTTGGAATTTTTGCATTTGTTTTAGTTGTTGGGTCAGTGATATATGGACCGTAGCGTCCGTTTAATACTTGCACCTCACTACCTTTAAATGTTTTTATAATTTTTTCTGCATCAGCTTTGTTTTTTTCGGCAACTATTTCTAAGGATCGTTCAAGAGTGATGGTATAGGGATCATCTTCTTTGATAGAATAAAACTTTTCTAATACTTTTACATATGGTCCAAAACGTCCAATTGCAACAGTCATTTCATTTCCATCTTTATCTTGTCCAACTACGCGTGGAAGTTTAAGAAGTTCTAATGCTTCTTCAAGTGTGATAGTTTCCACACTCTGTCCTTTTTTTAGTGAGGCAAATTGTGGTTTTTCTTCGTCATCTTTGGAACCCTTTTGGACAAAGGCACCAAATCTACCAACGCGCGCATAGATTGGTTTACTGCTTTTTGGATCAGTGCCTAATTCATGCATACCAACTGTTTCTTCTTTGCTCAAGTTTTCAGTTTTTTTAACTAAATTTTCGTGGAATGGATGATAGAATGTAGAAATTATTGGTTTCCAATCTTTTGTACCCTCAGCAATTTCATCAAGATTTTCTTCCATGGTTGCAGTAAATTTGAAATCAACAATATCTGAAAAGTGTTCGACAAATAAATCATTTACTACATATGCTATATCTTCCGGAAAAAGACGTTTGTTGTCATCACGTGATACATAACCTCGAGATTCAATAGTAGATATTGTTGGAGCGTATGTAGATGGGCGACCAATGCCATGTTCTTCCAAAATTTTTACTAATGTTGCATCTGAATATCGTGCTGGAGGTTCTGTAAAATGTTGTTCAGGTTTAAGCTCCTTGCACGTTATGGCATCTTTTTCTTTTAGCTCAGGTAGCATTTCTTCTTTTACAGCTTCAGGGTACAATTTTAGCCATCCGTCAAAGACCATAGTTTGTCCTGTAGCACGGAACATATATTTTTTGGCTTCAATGTCTATTGTAGTCCTATTAAGTCGCGCATCAGACATTTGGGTGGCTAGTGCTCGTTTCCAGATAAGCGTATATAGTTTTAATTGTTGAGGATCAAGGTGGCTTTCCATAGACTCAGGAGTACGTGCTGGGTCGGTTGGTCGCACTGCTTCATGAGCTTCTTGAGCTCCTTTTGTTTTTGTTTTATAAGACCGTGTTTTTTCTAGAGAGTATTTTTCACCAAATTCTTTATTTACAAATTCTTTTGTTTCTCCTAAAAATTTTTCAGATAGATTTATCGAATCAGTACGCATGTATGTTATAAGACCAGTTTCACCTTCATCTCCTAATTTTACACCCTCATACAGCTGTTGAGCGAGACGCATTGTTTGTTTTGCAGAATAACCCAGTTTATGACTTGATTGCTGTTGTAATGTTGAAGTAGTGAATGGAGCTGGTGGAGTACGTTTGGCTTCCTTCTTTGTGACGTCACTTACTGCATAAGATACATCTTTTAGATCTTCTAAGATCACATCCATTTGCTTTTTGTCTTTTACATCTAGCTTGTTTAATTTTTTATTGTCAATTTTGTGAAGCTTACCCAAAAATTCATGATTTTTGTCAAAAAGTGCTTCGAGTGTCCAATATTCTTCCGAATTAAATTCTTTGCGTTCTCGTTCGCGGTCAACAACAAGACGCACAGTCACAGATTGTACGCGACCGGCTGATAATCCTCGTGCTACTTTTTTCCACAAGAATGGTGAAAGTTCATATCCAACAAGTCTATCGAGTACGCGGCGTGCTTGCTGAGCATCAACAAGTTTTTGGTCGATTTTTCTTGGATTTTTGAGAGCTTCTTCTATGGCATGCTTGGTAATTTCATGAAATGCAATACGTTTTGCTTTTTCTGGCTTTACTCCAAGTATATATGCGAGATGCCATGAAATGGCTTCTCCTTCGCGATCTTCATCAGTAGCAAATATAATCTCATCTGATTTTTTGGCTAGATCTTTCAACTTTTTTACTTGTTTAGCCCTGTCCTTGGAAGTAACATAATCAGGTTCAAAAGTACCACCTTCTATATCTATCCCCATTTTACTTTTTGGAAGGTCTCTCAGGTGTCCAAAAGAAGACTCCACGACATAGTCTTTTCCTAAGAATTTTGAGATTGTCTTTGCTTTTGTAGGGGACTCTACGATAACAAGTGTACTCATATAAGTAGTTTATATTTAGATGTGGTACAGCATAAATGAAATTGACGTAAGTGTCAAATATTGGTATTATTTATAATGTATTTAATATTTTATATGTCAGATTTTGTAGGTAGTCATGATCAAGCGCCATTTAACCATTCAGTTGATGAAATTATTTTTGGTATAGGGTTTAAAGGCAAGCATATTGAAGATTTTGGTGAGCCTAGTGTGGTCATAGCTTTTTTACGTGCACAAAATTATCAAGATAAAGCAAATGAAGGTCAGCGATCCGCTTTAGATCAAGAAATAAAAGAGTTTGAAGATTCTATAGACACTCTTAAACAATATGCAGAAAGTGCCAGAGATGAATATTTTCAACTTGTGGTAAATGCTGTTCAAAAGGCATTTAAAAGTGTTGAGGAGATTTCTCAGGGTCTTGTAGAAAACTATAAAGATGTGTTTGATTATTTGTCTGATAATGGTATAAATTTTCATGTATATGGTTTACAAGATAATCCAGAAGTTATTTATAGTATAGACAAAACTCCACTTCGTAAACAATTTGATGTTTATATGGATTGGGTGGATGGATTATCTAAAGTCGAAGTACAAGTTAGTAGGGTTAAAACAAAGGATGGTTATGGAATTGTCGTAAACAAGGTTGATTTTTATAAAGAGCCACCTAAGGTACAATTTCGTGACAAGGCCGGTGTGTTAGCTGGAGGAACGGAACAGACAAAAGGTGATAAGCCTGAGACAGAAGCAGAGGCTTTGGAATTGTTAAGTACAGAAGGTTCAATTGAAGATAGGTATAGGAGTATGCTCGCAGTATATGATGCATTTGTTGATATTGGAAGAGGCGATGCAGAAATAAGAGATTCATTTGTTTCTTTTTACGCAACTTTTAAAGGTTGGATTGATACTGGAACAAATGAACAGATTTCATTATACAAAAGAATATTAGATGAAGGTGTACGAGGTGAACATGGTGGATATTATAAACAGTATGTGGCTGTGGTCCCTGGATCAATTCGTAAAGAGTGGATATCCCTACTTAAAGATATAGTTCAATCTGAGATTGATAAGGGGAAGATTGTGGATCAGGTTGTTGAGACCCCACCTTCTGATCCTGCGGTAGGTGAGCAGGCAGAGCAAAGACAAGAATATCAGGCTGAGTCAAAACTTCGTGGCAAGGAATCAGCTTTTCGTAAAAGATTTTTTGATTGGTGTAGAGTGGAAAGTAGGAATTTTAGCCGGGTTGAAGATGTTCAAAGGAATTGGATAAAATTTTGTACAGAAAAAGGGGGGATGGAAATGTTTTATGTAATGGATCATAGTTTTTTTGATGAATCTAGAAAAATAGCATATCGTTCTATAGAAAGGGATGTAATACTTAAAGATGGTACTAAAAAAAATATATTTGTTCAAACAATTATTGGAACTAGAGATGATGGTGAGACAGGTGATCGTAGACAAGTAGTCTATTATTCAGATTTTGCTGAGATGTAGTTCGCCACTTACAAATATAGAACCAGTAGAGAGGATAATGTCCTCTTTTTTACTTTGTTTTTTTGACCACTCGAGAGCATCTTTTGGGTCTAGAAATATTTCAATTTTAGTTTTTGGAAGAAGTTTTTTTAATTGTTTTGATATCATTTGTGGATCAGCAACTTTTCTAAATGGATTGGTAGTATTTTTTGTAACAGCAATAGTTTTTGGTTTAAGAGTGCTGAGACTCTTTAACATTTTTGAGATATTTTTGTCTGCAGAGAAACCAAGGATTAAGTGTAAGTTATTTTTATCAGGTCTAAAGATTTGAGTCACAGTTTCGACTGTACTTTTTATTTTGTCATGATTGTGTGCACCATCGAGTATAATTGTAGGGTTTTTTGACACAACTTCCATGCGCAGTGGTTGGTGTGCGTTTCTTAAACCAATCTTAATTTTATTTTCAGGGATGTTTAAATATTTTGCAATATTAAAACAAAGTTCTGCATTTTTTATCTGATGTTTTCCAAGAGCTTTTAAATTAAATTCTTGTCTTGGTAGAGATTTATGAGTATGTAATTTTACTTTTTTCTTTTTACATTCACTCTCAATAACTTCAAGTATTTTTTTATTTTTTTCTGATGTAAATACTTCACATCCTGTTTTTATAATACCTGCTTTTTCATGCGCGATTTCTTCCTTATTATTTCCAATAATTCCTACATGATCCAGTCCGATATTCGTTATTACCGCAATGTCTTTGTATGGAATAATGTTACTTGCATCATAGCGCCCACCACATGCTACTTCGAGTACACACCACTCAACCTTTTTTCTTACAAAATATACAAAACCAATTGCTTCAGTTAATTCAAAAAAAGAGAGCATGTCGTAGGGAGTGGTACGGATATATTCATCAAGTTTTGGTTTTATAAATTCAATAAGTTCGACAAACTCACGTTTTGTCATATATGCATTTCCAACTTTCCAGCGTTCGAGTATTGTAGTTGGGTGAGGGGAGTATGTTGATGCAACTTTTTTTCCAGAAACATTTAGAATAGAATGCAAGAACGATACAGTAGATCCTTTGCCACTAGTGCCTGTTACGTGGATATAATGAGGTATTTTTTTTTCAGGGTTTTCTAGAATATCTAGGAAAAATTGCAGGCGTTTCAAATACCAACCACACTTTCGTGGGTCATCCATATACTCTTTGCGTGGCATGCTAGATAGGGAGAGGAGCCAATTGTAGGCGTTTTCAAAAGTCATAAATAAAATCCCAGTTAAGGCTGGGATTTATTATATAGGTTAATTTCTACTTTTGCAATGGAGCGGTGTCAGGTACATCATCTGCTTTTCCAGGTTTGCGTAGCCATTTAACAAGCAAATAGACAAATGGTGTGTCGAGAGCTGCGAATGTGATCTTGAAGAGCCAGTACGTTAGACAGAGGTGCAGTATGAAGCTTACTGTAAATTTATCATTGATTCCGTAAAATGCAATGAACATGAACAGTAGAGTATCAATTGCTTGACTTACAAATGTAGAAAGATTATTTCGTAACCAGAGTGCTTTGCCATTCATTTTCTTTTTCCAAAATTCAAAAGCCCAGATATCATGAGTTTGACTTACTATAAATGCAATAATACTAGCAATAATCATACGAAGGCTTCCACTAAATACAGCTACGTATTCGTTATTTAGATGATAGCGCCCTGCTGGTGGAAGTTTTATTGACACAAATGTAAGGATAAGAACAAGTGTTTGAGCGATTAATGCTGCCCACACCAATTGTTTTGCTTTTTGTTTTCCATATACTTCTGCAATAGCATCTGTCATTAGAAAAGTAAGTGGATATGCAAAAATGCCAACAGACACAGCAACACCAAAAAGAGTAGTCACCTTACTGCCAAGCATGTTTGCGCCTAAGAGGCCAGCAATAAATATTGAAGAAAGAAGAGTAAGTTTGAAATGTTGAGACATAAATAAGTAATTTAAAATTTTTAATTTGAAATTTAAGAACAATTTTTAATTTTATAATTACAACATATATTTATCGTGATAATATATAGTTCATATTTCCTAAGTTTTTTACCTTACCCTTCATTTCCATAAGTGTTAGTATTGCATTCACTTCCTGGCTTTTCATATGTGTTTTTTTCGTAAGTTCATCGACGTGTATGACCTCGCGGGATAGATGCTTTAGGAGCTCGGCTTCTGTAGGGGAGTCTGGCAAAATTTCTTTATTTGTAACATATTCAGCGACATTCTGCAAGTTTAGTACATCTAGTATGTCCTTCGATTTGGTAACACATGTCACTCCAGTTTGTATAAGTTTATTTGGTCCTGCGGCAGTTAGTGAAGTTATATTTTGTGGTACAGCAAACACTTCTCGGTTATTATCCATCGCACATTCAGCTGTGATGAGAGCGCCGGATTTTTCTGGGGCTTCGATCACCAGAGTTCCAAGTGACATGCCAGCGACGATTCTATTTCGCTTAGGAAATGTATATTTGGTAGGAAGTGCGCCTGGAGGATATTCAGAAATTATTGCACCACCAGAATCTATTATATTGTTGGCAAGTTCTCTATGACTTGATGGGTGTACATGATTTTTGTCTACACCAGAGCCAAGGACTGCGATTGTTTTACCTCCTGCACGCAATGTGGTACTGTGTGCGATGCTGTCTATACCAAATGCCAATCCACTTACAATTGTGATACCATGATTTGCAAGTTCTAGAACGAGCTCTTCAGTAACTTGCTTACCATATTTTGTAAATTTTCGTGTTCCTACTACTGCCAAATTAAATCCACTATTATCTAATTCACCGCGTACAAATAGACAGAGCGGGGATCATAAATTTGTTTTAATAACTCTGGATAATTTTCGTTATCTCGTGTTACACATGTTATATTTTCTTGTTCAAGTACACGCTGTATTTTTTCTTCATCAAGATTTTTTCTCCATGTTAGAAATTCAGATATAAGATTCTCATCCCAGCTTAGTTTTTTTAATTCGTTAAAACCCATTTTCCACACTGTGTCTAGGTTTGAAAAAGCTGCCAGTAGTTGCTGGTAGCGTTTAAAAGTTATTTTTGGGAAGTATGAGATTAGGATTTCTTTTTTCATGAAAACATGACTATATCCCCACAGTCATCCCTATATAGATATATAATATCACATATATAAATAATATCAAAAAACTCGTCTGTTAGACGAGTTTTTTAATTTCAGTGATTGATTCTTGTATTGTCTCTTCCAACTTTTTCTTCTCAAACATGCCAAATTTATGTAATACAAATTTTGCAGTGTCTTTCATTTTTCGTTTATTTTCACTTGCCACACCTACACGTAGACGCATAAAATCTTTTGTTCCGATATGTTCTATAATTGATTTGATACCATTGTGACCTGCGTGATTTTTGTCTGTTTGCATTTTTATTTCACCAAGTAATATATCTTTGTCATCATGTACCACAATTAAGTCATTGTGTGTCATTTTGTAAAAATGCATAATTAGCTGTACTGTTTGACCAGAATGATTCATGTAAGTCATTGGTTTAGCAAGAATGATTTTTTCTCCACTAATAGTGCATCCACTTATTTTTGCATTAAATTTTTTACTTAGCTCCCATTCATTAATATTATATCGTTTTAATTCTTTGTGTAGTTCATCTAGTAACATAAAACCTACATTGTGGCGTGTGCGTTCATATCGCTTTCCTGGATTGCCGAGACCTACTATAAGTTTCATAAAAGAATTTTGAACTGTATAAATATTATTTTCTCATTTTTGTTAATTTGATAACAATTGGAGTACCAGTAAAGTTAAAGTCTTCGCGAAGTCTATTTTCAACATAGCTAACATATGATCTATGTATTGATGTTCGGTATTTTATTCTCATTTCAAATATAGGTGGATCACATCTTAGCTGCTTAAACCCAAGAACTTTTGGTTGGCGTGTTCCTTTTCCACGAGCAGGTTTATGCTGTTTTAGGATTCGATGCATAAATTTGTCCAGAACATCTTGTTCTATCATTGTTTTTCTACTATGTGCGATTTGTGTAATGAGTGGCAAAATTTGATTTACACGGTATCCTGTTTTTCCACTTACAAATAGAATCGGAGCAAATTTGAGATGAGGTAGATGAGCATAAACCATCTTTTTTACATCATTGCGATATGAGTCACTTACGTCTTCTGACAAATCCCACTTGTTGATGAGAATAATAACACTTTTGCTTCTGCGTTCAATAAGTCCACCGAGCTGCATGTCTTGTGAAGCGATCGTTTCAGCACCATCAAGTGTAAGGAGTACAATATCTGATTCTTCTACTGTTTTTATGCTACGTCCGATACCTTCTTGTTCTAGTTTACCCTTCACTTTTGCTTTTCGTCTGATACCGGCGGTATCTACAAAGGTGAGTCTATGTTTTTTCTTTCCTTGAGTATATATAAGTGTTGTATCAAACGGTTCACGTGTTGTGTGTGCGATGTCACTCACAATTACTTTTTCTTCACCAATAATTTTATTGAAAAGTGATGACTTTCCTACATTTGGTTTTCCTATGAGTGCAATACGTACATCATCTCTTTTTGCCTCTTTCATCTTTTTTGGACGTATGGGCATCTTTCTAAGTTCACTATACAAAATATCCAAGAAATCACCAACACCTCGTCCGTTAGAAGCTGAGAGTGGTATAGGATCACCAAGGCCTAGGCCTTGCCATTCTTTTTCTCCTAGATTGAGCTCGATTTTTTTACTATCAACCTTATTTCCCACAAGAAGAACTTTTGTTTTTTTGTATTTTTTCTTGAGATCACGTGCTAATTCTTTTTCTTGTGGTAGGATTCCTGTTTTTACATCAGATACCATAATGATAATATCGGCCTTATCGAGTGCACGTTCATCTTGGTCTATAATTTCATCAGCAAAAGATTCGTTTTCATCATTATCAAAACCACCTGTGTCAATGACATAGATTTCTTTACCTCGCCAGATTATAACCCCTTCGTTGTTTGTTCTCGTTGTGCCTGCAATGTCTGAAACAAGTGCTTTGTGTTCATCTATAAGTGTATTAAAGAGAGTTGACTTGCCGACATTTGCTCGACCCACGAGTACAACAGTAGGTAGATTTTGTGTTATATTTTCAATCATATTTATTCTATGAAATCGTCTCCTAAAATTATTAATATATCTGTGCTAGTTGCTGGAGAGAGTGTTCCATCAGGCAGTGTTTCTTTGGTTGGCATGTGTAGTTCATCTTGGAGCGCTTCCACGACCTCTAGAGATTCTTTGTCTGAAATTTTGTAAATGCCACTACTAATAACCGGTTTAAATTCTGGATCAGTATTACCAATATCTTCTATATAAAATTCTTCATCTGCAAGTCGTTGTTTTACACGAGCGGCTAGACCTGCACGCCATGTACCATTTTGTATTTCAATTGTTGCCCAATTGAGAGTCGGCTTTTCTTGTTCCGGCGTATCATCAATAGATTCTACAATAGCCTCTGGGTCAAATACATTTTTTATAGCACTGTTGATTTCATTATAATTTCCAGTTCGTGGAAAGAGAAGAAATGCTCCATTTGCGCCCGTGCTATTTACCAAATATCCATTTACACCATTGTCGAGCACAAGTGTTGTGATTTTTTCTGTATCTAAGTTTCGTACAACGCGCACAAGTTCAAGGATCTCATCGAATTCCATGTTTGTTGTCATGTGTCGTTCAAGAGCGTCTATTACCTTCTTGATTCGTACGGGATTTGTAAGTGTTCCAAATGATAAAACTTTTTCCTTGAGTGCTAAGATTACTTTTTGTTGACGTGCTGCACGTGCAAAATCTGATCCTTCTCCACTACCACCATGTCTTGATCGGACAAATTTGAGAGCTGTGCTTCCGTTCATGGTTTGAGGGCCTGTCTCAAAAGAAATTGTTTGGTATCTATCGTTTGGTGCTGGGTACATATAGTCAGTAAATGTGCGATCTACATTGACACGTACTCCGCCGACTTCATCTATGATATCTTCAAACGCTTGGAAATCTACCCTAATATAGTAGGGTATGTCAATATCAAATGTTTCTGAGATTACTTCTGTAGCAAATGCAGCCCCCCAGTTTTCTTTTTCCATCTCTCCAAAATGATTTGCATGGTTTATCTTTCTAGTACCATAATCTTTTATTTTTACGCCAAGATCTCTTGGAATAGATACTAATGCAACATCATTATCAGAAGGTCGCACACTTGCGATCATGATTGTGTCTGTCAGGTATGGTCCATCGTGACCTAGCCCTCCCATACCAAGTATAAGTATGTTAATTCGGTCATTTCTTTGACCTTCAAGTTTAGTTTCTTTGTGAAAGACAAGGTATGTGAGTTTTTTGAAGAATCCTTCAGGCTCCTTTGGTTCCAGAGTCACTGGGTCGTAGTCTAGAGGATTGAGAAAACGGTCTTTATTTGCAGATACATAACTATAGGTGAGAAAACCAAAAATTCCTATAATAACCAACAAAAAAACCCATTTTGTACGGCCTCGTTTAGGGGGTTTTTCATCTAATTGTTTGTGCAAAAAATTTATGTGTCTAGTATTCATATACGAAGATAAGTATACTAGAAAAAAGTCTTTTTTGCAATTGCATATTATCTTGTTGTTTGTGGGTTAAAACTATGGTATAGTATGTACAAGAACTAACGCAATATTAATAATTTTATATGCCAAAATTAATTGATGATTCAGTGCTTATTGGCGATATTCTTCATGAATGGAGTGTCTCTGAGTATGACCAACACAATCGTAATCGTGCATGGTATATACTCATGACATTTTTAGGAGTTGGATTTGTTGCCTATGCACTCATGACAGATAATTTTCTTTTTGCTCTTGTTATAATTTTGTTTGCTATTATTATGTTTTTGCAAACACACCAAGATCCGATCGTTATTCCATTTAAGATCACAGAGCTTGGTATCATGATAAATAACCGTTTTTATAGCTATTCAGAATTAGATGGATTTTATGTCATTTATAATCCTCCAGAAGTAAAAACTCTTTTTATTGAAACTCTTAGTAGTACAAAACCTCGCCTAAGGATTCCTTTTATGGATGAAGATCCAAATGAAGTTCGCTCAACACTCAAAGAATTTTTGGATGAAGATTTGGAAAAAGAAGAAGAGCCTTTTAGTGACATGCTTGCACGAAAGTGGCAGCTTCACTAAGTTTTAAAGTTTACATACCCACAGGGCATCAGTGTACCCTGAAAGTTAAAAAGTTATAAAGGATCCGTTGTTGACGGTTTCTTTTTTTTGTAGTATAGTATTTTCGCTTTTGTAGGTTTTTTTGGCCTATTAAAAATAAGCAGAGTAGGCTCTCGTCGTTCAACGGATAGGACACCAGTTTGCGGAACTGGGAATGTAGGTTCGATTCCTGCCGAGAGCACAAAAATTCCCCAATAAGGGGTTTTTTGTTACAATAGAGTAACTATGAAATTATATACAAAGGTTGCACAATTGAATCGTGTGGGTGGTGTTTTTGAAAAACGACTAAGACATCTTAAGATAGAGATGGTTGAGGATCTTTTGTATTATTTCCCTTTTCGCTATGAAGACTATAGTCAGGTTGTCGATATAGCAAATTTGGTAGAAGGACAAGAAGTGACAGTGCGGGGCAAGATAGAACTTATTGCGAGCAAGCGTAGTCCACGTAAACGCACAGTAATTACTGAGGCAGTTGTGACAGACGAAACAGAACAGCTGAGGATTGTGTGGTTTGGTCAGCCTTTTATTACAAAAACTTTGAAAGTGGGAGACGAAGTATTTTTTTCAGGCAAAGTTAAGACTGACATGTTCGGGGTACAAATGGTGAGTCCATCATATGAAAAAGTGAATAAAAATAGTGGGACGGTTCATACTGCTCGAATAGTTCCAATGTATCCTCTTACGTCAGGTATAACACAAAAACAGCTACGATTCCTTATGGCACAAGCTGTAAAAGCTACAGAGGAGTTGGTGGATTGGCTGCCAGAGGATATTCGAGACAGGGTGGATGTGATGGGACTAAGCGAGGCGATAAAGGCTATTCACTTTCCTGAGTCAGAGGAAGAGTTTAAACATGCTGAGCGCCGGCTCAAATTTGATGAACTTTTTGTATTGCAATTACGTGCTGAAATGATTCGTCAGTCAATCAAAAGTTCACGTGCTCCCAAACTTGAATTTAAAGAAAAAGAAGTCAAAGAATTCGTTGAGACACTTCCGTTCACTCTTACAAAAGATCAAAAAGTGTCTGCATGGGAAATTTTTCAAGATATTGAAAAGGAAGAGCCAATGAACAGACTTCTTGAGGGGGATGTTGGTTCGGGTAAGACAGTGGTTGCAGCAATGGGATTGTATAATACTTTTTTAAATGGTGCGCAAGGAATTATTATGGCACCGACGGAGATACTTGCAAAACAGCATTTTGAAACATTGAAAGAAATATTTGGAGAAAAAGTTAGGATTGGAATTTTGACACGGACTGAATATAAAATTTTGAATTTTGAATTTGAAAATAATTCTAAAACTTCTCAAAAGAAAGAAATTATAAAACAAATTGGTGAAGGAGAGGTAGATATTATTGTTGGAACTCACGCACTTCTTACTGATGATCTGGAGTTTAAAAATCTTGGACTTGTGATTGTGGATGAACAACATCGATTTGGTGTAGATCAGCGCAAGACGATTCGTGAAAAGTCTGGAGATCCGGATACTGTGCCACATTTTCTTAGCATGACAGCTACGCCAATTCCACGGTCATTTGCTCTGACACTCTATGGAGATCTGGATTTGTCTATTATAAGACAAACGCCATCTGGAAGAAAATCAATAAAGACGCGTCTTGTTGATTCCCATAATCGTAGCAAGGCGTATAGGTTTATCAAGGATCAGGTTAAGCAGGGGAGGCAGGTTTTTGTAATATGCCCGTTGATCGAGGAAAAATCCGAAGGGACGGGTCTAGACCTGCCCACGTCATCAGGCACAGAGAAAAAGACTGTTATGGCTGAATATGAAAAACTTTCAAAGCATATTTTTCCTGATTTAAAGATTGGATATTTACATGGAAAAATGAAAGGTGCTGATAAAGATTCTGCAATGGAACAATTTAAAAATGGATCAACAAATATTTTGGTTTCCACATCGGTTGTGGAAGTTGGGGTGGATATTCCAAATGCTAGCGTAATGATGATAGAGGGTGCTGAGCGGTTTGGTCTCGCGCAGCTACATCAATTTCGTGGACGTGTAGGTAGGAGTTCACATCAATCATATTGTTTTCTTTTTACTGATAGTAACACTCAGAAAGCTCAAGAACGTTTGAAATTGTTTGAAAGTACTACTGATGGATTTAAACTTGCAGAGCATGATCTAGAACTTCGTGGGCCAGGAGAAGTATATGGCATGGCTCAGAGTGGTATGATGCATTTACGTTTAGCTACACTTAGTGACAAAGAATTAATAAAACTCGCACGCGAGGTTTCGCGTGGGATTGATTTTGAAAAATATCCAGGATTGTATGACAAAGTGGGTGAGTGGGAAGACAGAGTTCATTTGGAATAAGAAATCGGACAAATTTTTTTTAAAAGAGCTAATTTTAGCTCTTTTTTTGAACTTAATCTTGACAGAGTGTAGAAAATAGTATATTCTCGTTGCAACGACAGGGGTCTAGCTGAACTTCGCCGGTCGGCGACAATTAAGCGGATTCCGCAACCAGGAATATATCGGAGAGTCACAATGGCAGGAAAGAGTTCGAGCGCAAACGCGGTCATCGAGGCATACGACGGACACGGTAACAAGGTCGATGTCCTCGTCAAGAGGCGCGATGGGTCGTTCATCTGGGGACGTGTGGGCGAAGGCTCTGACGGCTGGTACGCCACGATCTCCGGGGACTACCAGGCGACCCAGCGTGGCAGCATCCACCCGGACTGCGTCTCCCACTAGTCGCGCCGAGAAGGGTAGATCCTTCCGTTTCTCATCTTCACTCCCCATACGATGCGGGATGCGAGCGGAGGTCAACTCACACGTCGCACACCGACAGACCGCCACAACTCGCTTTGTTTTCAATAAATTTGAAAGTAAAGCGAGGAGGATAGGGCGGTCTTTTGGTTTATAACAATCGGTATATAAAAAAGAACAGGTTGCGACCCGTTCTTTTTATTTGTCTGGGATTTATGTATGTGTTATTAATTCTGCAATATTTTTTACATTAATGATTTTTAAGTCTGTTAACTTATCAACTTGTTTACTTGAGTTGGTTATTACACGTTTCATTCCAAGCCCTTTACTTTCTTTTATTCTTTTTTCTGTTTGATTTACAGAACGTACTTCACCACCGAGTCCTACTTCACCAAAAACAACTAAATCTGATCCAAGAGCTTTGTCTTTAAAACTACTTGCTATGGCAAGACACACAGCTAAGTCTACTGCTGGTTCAGATGCTTTTATACCTCCTACAACATTGAGATGAATATCGTATTGTCCCAGATCTAATCCCGCACGTTTTTGTAGTACAGCTACCAAGACGTGCAGTCTGTTTAGATCAAATCCACTTGCTTTTCTTACGGGGTAACCAAAAGAAGTTTTGTTTACCAGAGCCTGGATTTCTACGAGTAGTGGGCGCGTACCTTCCATTAGGCATGTTACTACAGAACCAGGTATATTTTCTTCGCGCTCTTCTAGAAAACTTGCGCTTGGATTTTTTACTGGCTGTAGGCCCGATGCATTCATTTCAAAAATACCAACTTCGTCAGTTGCTCCAAAACGATTTTTTACTGTTCTTAAGATTCTATGTTGGTGGTATCTGTCACCTTCGAGGTAGAGGACTGTGTCTACTAGATGTTCGAGTGTGCGAGGTCCGGCGACCGTTCCATCTTTTGTTACATGTCCTACTATAATAATGGCAGTTCCAGTAGATTTGGCGCATTCAAGTAATTTTGTTGTACATGCTTTAATTTGATTTATATTTCCAGATTCACCCTGTACTTCATCTGAATAAATAGTTTGAATGGAATCAACAACACACATTTTTGGTTTTTCTTTTCTAATAGTAGCACATAAGGATTCTACCTGTGTTTCGTTTGCTAGTCGAAGAGATGCAAAATTTTGCGTCTTTGTAGAAATTCTGTCTGCGCGTAATTTTATTTGTTCTACTGATTCTTCTCCTGAAATATACAAAGTAGGGGAGACAGATGCCGCAAGTTGGAGAGCCAAGGTAGATTTACCAATTCCTGGTTCACCCCCAAGTAATATTAGACTTCCCGGAACAATTCCACCACCAAGTACTCGGTCAAGTTCAGAAATATTAGACGTTGTTCGTCTTACATTTTTTCCTTCAATGCTCCCAAGTGTTTGAGTTTTTGTTGGAGTGTGCACAGAGTCGTTGTCTTTTGATTTTTTAGTTTCCACTTTTCCTTCATCAATAGTTCCCCATTTTCCACATTCCAAACAACGACCTGCCCATTTTGTAAATTGAGCGTCACAATGTGAACATGTGAAGATTGTAGAATTATTTTTTGACATAATACATTTTGTTTGTGCCTTGTTAGAGGGTTTTTATTATTAAGGTGAAAATGGCATTTCAAATTCACCTCCTTCACTTGCCTCTATTTTATCGTCAGTCTTTTGAAGGGGACATGACATTTCTTCAAAATCTACAAAGTTGCTCATAGCCTCACAATCTTTTTTCTTTTTTGGAGCCTTAACAACTATTCCTTCTTCTGAAATAACACAGCATCCTTCAGGATTTGAATCATCTTCCACTTCTCCAGCGTATGCATTTCCTTTGCCCCATGACTTTATACATGCTCCTACACCACTTTTTCCACAATCTTTTCTGTGCTTACATGGGTCAAATCCAAGAGATTTCCAATCAAAGTTTCTGGGGTCTCCATGAGTTGTCCCTGAAACTTGACAGTGACCTATGATACGGGCGTCACTTCTACTTATGGCTGTTCTTGCTGATACAAAGTCTATAAGTTTACCAATTGATTCATATTGTGCAGGTGTGTAGACACAATTTGCCACACAAGAAGGATCTTTTGAGCATTTATACGCAGTGCTACATCCGGAAGCAATCTCAATATCAACACCAATAGATTCTGCATTTATGGCACCAGCGTGCCTTGCGCGTTTTTCAAGTCCTGCGGTTTGCAAAACTGTACCATCCCGTTTAATTATATAATGTGTGGAAAGATGTCTTTTTATAAGTATTCCCGCAGTAGTATTATTTCTTCCACCTTCGTGTAGTACCAAAAATCTAACTTTATTTAGATCTCTTGTTCCGCAGGCATATTCATCCATAGGTCCTGTATTGTCTACACCAAATCCTGCGAATTTAGAAGGATCATTTGGTCCTTTGCACGGAGGTGGTTTTATATCATCAAATGTATTGGAGTCAGCAGAAGGGTCATGGATCACTCCTTCTTCTTTTACATATAAAACTTTTAGACTTCTAAAGTTTACTAATTCTGGATTTATAGTATATAGGAGGGCATATGATATTGATGCAATAAGGAGGCCTATAAACGCCATTGCTAGTTTTTTTTGTGCTTCTTGCTTACCTTCTGAACCGCCGCCACGAATGGTCCAAATAATTCCTACATTTATTATGGCTATAACAGCAAGAATACTAACAGCAATTACTGAGTATCTATATACGACACTTAGATATTCACCAAGAAATGGGATGTTGAGCCATGTATTTCCTGAAGGATCTTTTGTAACCATGCTTTTTATATCTATTTCAGAAAAATTAAGTCCTGGAATGGTAATTTTTGGTTGAGGTGTTTTAAGAAGGTCTCCAATTTCATTATGAAATTGTTGTACAGAACCTTCTGAATCTGTTATGGCATCTTTCACTCCTGGTGCGCCAATTTTTTTAATAGCGTCTTTTACTGCCTGATCTGAATTGCCAGCCAAAGGATCTTCTGCTTTATTGGTAGATAATTTTACACAATAATCAAGATCATAAAATACATCATCATCTTCGTCTGTGCATTTCCAATCACTTGGATCTCCACTGTATTTGTCTGAGCAATGGACTGCTGTTTTACATACACAAAAGTCGTCATTAGAAACGTTTTCTAATGCACTATCTTTACAATATGTTGTTGTGCAGTCTGAATTATCAGAACATGCCCCACCAATATCAGTAAGTGCAAGTGTGACTTGAGGTGAGAGTACAACAATCGAGAAAAAGACAAGGAGTAAGGATTTTATTTTTTTTTGATACATGCGCATACACATATTATAAATTTAGCAGTGTTTTCCAACCATCTTGTGTACTTGGTTGGTTTATTTGCCTATTGTTAATGAAGAACGTAGGCACTGCTTGAATATTTAAAATTTGAGCAATTTGCTTTGTGTTTTCAATATATAATTCAGTTTCACTTGCCTCAAGACATTCAGTAAGTTTTTTATTGTCTAGCTCTATTTCTTCTGCAATGTGTTCCAGTGATGCTTCAGACAAATTAGCGAAGTTTGTAAATGCATAATTTTTAAAACCCTCGAACTTTCCTTGTTTATTGGCACAATATGCGTATGTGTGAACAAGTTTTGATGGATATGGAAATTGTGAAACAGGAAGACCTTTCCAAATAATTTTTACTTTTCCTTCGTAATCATTTAAAATATTATCAAGTATGGCAGTTTGTTGTTGGCATGCTGGACAAGAAAAATCCTCAAACGCAATAATAGTCACAGGTGATTTTCTATCTCCAAGAACCGGATCTTGGGAGAGAATAGGTATAATAAATTCTCCTGTATTTTTTTTTGCCAATTCTTCTGTATCAATATCTGGAAATAGAGGTTCGTATTGGACAATACGAACAAAGAGGACCAGTATGACAAAAAGTAGAGCGGGAATAAATACAAGTATAATTTTTTTGGATGAAAGCATAATTTTATTTTATAGGTATTTGAAATACACCACTTTTGTTTTTATCAGTAAAGTATAGCATTTTTCCGTCTTGGCTTGTAAAAATAGATTCAACTGTATGATAAGTATTAAGTGCAATTTTTGTTTTTATTCCTGTAACTGTATCTATTTTAAATATATCATCACGTGTATTATCTGCAAGTTGTGGTGCAAATCCTGCTCCAGTTTCTAATGTGTCTGGTACACCACAATATACAAATCTTTCATTTGTCATGGTGCATTTATCTGCCCATGTGTTTACACTTAGTGGCTTTCTGTTTTGTCCAACTGTGTCTGGTGTTGAATCAACAATCCATAATTCTGGTTTATAATCATTACGACCATTATATACGCTATGAAGTAATTTTGATCCTTCAGGTGACCACTGTGACTGTAGTCCACGTCCTTCTACTGTTAGGGACTTATAGTTTTCATGATTTAATCCTATCAAAAGAATTTCTTGACGATCAGATCCAATTGATTCACCTGTTGCAGAAAGCGCTACTACTTGTCTGGCAGGGGACCAGTCCACAATTACTTTTGATGCATTTTCTCCCATCGGTTCTATAAGTTTTATGTTATTTCCTTTTGGATCACTTGTAATAAGCCAACGGTTTTTTGGGTCGAGCCCCATACTTTTTGCTGCGACTTGTTGTCCTTCATTTGAAAAAGTAAATTCTTCCCAATGTGTAGGCAAGGTAACTTGTTCACCTGTGTCAAAATTAAAATATGTATTAGCCCCATCTGGATATTCAATTATAGATTCATTATTTGCTGGTGACCATGTTACATCATCTACACCAAAAAATACTTTGTCATTCATAAGTTCCACATTGCCGGCAGCATTCACATGATAAAATTTTCCATCCTGACTATTATAAAATCGTGCACCACCATTGTCATCTCCTGAAAGATTTGCTACATCCACATCTGTAATTCGTTTCACTAATTCTTTTCCTGTGGGTATGAGTGTTTCTCCTGGTGTAACTCCTGTTTCGTCAGTAGTAGGAACTCCAGGAACTCCAGGTCTTTCACCACTTGGGGGAAGTTCTCCTGGGGGAGTTACGACTTGTCCTGGTATTTTACCTTCTCCTACAGAAGGAAATTCACCTGGTTCACCAACCCCAGGTAGGGGTATTAAAATAGGTTTTGGTTTATAAAAAAATACTCGATATATGGCAAATCCAAGTAAGATACATACGAGAATAAATAACACCATGTATATGATACGTTTTTTGTCCATAGAATAAAATTAATTTTTTATTATTTAGAATTATTTTGATTGTTATTTCTACCTCTTGGGGCTAATAGACTTTGATTTATTAATTTTCGTATTTGCATTGATTTTTCTTTGATCATCTTTTGAGCTGTTTTTTTTCCTTTTTCAACTTTTTTTATTTTTTTATCTATTTTTTTTATGTTTGAATTTATTACCTTACGTGCTCGCATCAGTGTTTTTCGAATTACTGATATAAAACCTATCACATACGTTTGTATAAATGGTCCTATTGGAATAATAAAATAAAATATTATTGTTACAAACAATATAAATACTATGATATATAGTATAAGTTGTAAAATTATCAGTGCTAAAATAGCCAATTCAATTGCTCGTTTAGCTATAACGAGCGGTAGCTTCTCCATCTTTAGCATTGCTATTTCTCTATTTGCTCGCTTTACTATTTTTTCTAGATCTTTTATATCTTTTTCAAGCGACTTTATTTTTCTTCTATGTCTAATACTATTCACTGTTTGTGTTAAACCACCTCGTTCTTTTATCTTTTTTTGTTCTTCTTCTTGCTGTTTTTGTTTTTGTTCTTGTTGTTTTTGTTCTTCCTCCTCTTCCTCCTTTTTTTCTTTCTCTTCCTCTTCTTCTTCCTCCTGTTCTTTCTCTTTTTGTTCTTCCTCCTCTTGCTCCTCATCTTCGTCTTGTGGTCCCATATTCATACCACCAAAATCTTTGTCTTCAGCACCAAATGATGAATCCTCATCATTCTCATCCTCACTATCGCCTCCACCGCCACTGCCACTGCCATCGTCACTATCACCGTCACTGCCACCGCCATCGTCACTATCACCGTCACCATCACCATAGCCATCATCTTCATCTTCGTCATCTTGTGGTCCCATATTCATACCACCGAAATCTTGATCTTCTACACCATGGGATGAGTCATCTTCGTCTTTTTCATAACCTCTTTCTCCAGTATCTTCTTTAGGAGATTCTTCTTCTGGTTTTTCTTCTTCTGGTTTGTCTGTATCACCAAGTGAATCAGCTGCCTGTTGCCAACCTTTGTCACCCCACATACTTGCAGGACCACGGGGTTTATCATGTTTATTTTGCTGTGAATCTCCTTCATTTTTTGACTGTGATTCTTTACCATCACCTTGTTCAGTGGGTTGTTCTCCTGGCGCAGAGCCTTGCTCTCCAGATGTAGCACCTTGCTCTCCTGGCGCAGCGCGCTGATCTTCTGGAGATCCTCCTGTTTTAGGTTCTTCATCATCACCTTGAGTAGAGGATTCATCGCTTCCTGCTTCATCTTCATCTTCTGCTGCTGCTTCTTCTTCATCATCATCTTCGTTTTCTGCTCCAGTGTTTGTATCATCAGAGTCTTGTCCTTCTGTCTCAGGTGCTGAGTCTTCAGTGGATTTTTTTTCATTTGGGTCTTCCTCTCCTTTTTTGGCTTCATCTTTATTACCAGAATCTGGTGAGCTTGGTTTGTTAGCTGTTTTTTCGTCACCTGGTTTTTGTTCTACTTCTTTTTCTTCCGGTCCTTTTTTGGATTCTTTGTCTTTATCATCCTCATCTCCAAGTGAGTCTGCAGCTTGTTGCCAACCTTTGTCACCCCACATACTTGCAGGACCACGGGGCTTATCAGTATCCTCAGCTTCATCTGGTTTTTCTGTGTCTTGATTTTGTGTAGGTGCTTGTTCTACAGATACTTCTTCTGGTTTAGATTCTTCATCATCTTGAGTAGGGGATTCATCACTTTCTGCTTCTTCTTCATCTTCTGATCCAGTACCCAGTCCACCAAAATCTCGGTCTTCTATTCCGAATGGTGAATCATCTTCGTCTTCATCAGATAAATTTTGTTCTGTATCCTCTTGTCCGATAGATTCTCCACTATCTTGAGAAGATATGTTTGGATCATCTGTTTTTGCACCTTTTTTCTTTCTATGATCATCTAAGTTTATTACATTTGATCCACCTTCTGCTTCACCCTCTATGTCTAGTTCATGATTTTGCGACATTGCATCAGCCGCTTCATCACCCGTTTGTTCAATCTCTACAGGAGTTGCAGTAGGCCCTTTTTTTTCAATTGACTTTTTTAGTTTATTACCAACTATGTCAGGTATTTCATCCAAACCAATTACATCTGATATTTTTAAAGCATCTTGTCCTGTCATAATATTATTTTTCGATACTACGAATGAGATCCTGACAATTTTCTATGTATGTTTCTGTATGTGATCTACTAACTAGTTCGAGGTTGTCTGTATTTAAGAGTTCTGCATCTCGTTTTATACATAGGGCTGTTTTGTCCGCATGCAAACTAATAATATAGTCTAGAGTAGTACGAATTTCTTGTATATTTTTGGATCTTATTAGTTTTTTGAAATCTCTTTCTGATTTTTTTATTTGTTGTTCAATTTTATTTAATTCAAGTTTAGAAAAAGGTAAACGTTTCTTTGTTTGTGCATGTCGGGCTTTGTTCATCTGCGTTGCCCATTGTTTTTGTTTTGTTAAGTCACTCATATAAATTTGTAAGTATTTTTTTCATGACTTAGTTTGTAGTTTTCTTTTTTTGTTTTATCTTGCAAAATATCAACAGCAAGCTCATGCAACAATTCTTGTACTTTTTTTTCTACATTTCTTGCACCTAGATCAATACTTGATGTTTCTTTTATAATTGAGTTTAACGCAGATGAATCAGCCGTAATGCTAAATTGTTGCGTTTTTTTGAAATGCTTACTTACTTGTTCGATATGTTGTTTTATTATTTTTTCAATATCTTTCTTTTCTAGTACATTAAATATGCATAAAGTTCCAATCCTACTCAAAAGTGCATTACCTAGCACTTCTTTTAGTTTATCGGTTATATTTTTTGTAAATTCTGTATGAGAAGTTTTTTTCTTGGATAGTTCATTACCAAATCCAATACCATGAGATTTAAACAATTCATTACCTATATTGGTTGTGAGAATTATAGTGGTATGTTTTAGACTTATTTTTCGTCCATTACTGTCAGAGATTTCCCCTTCATCGAGCATTTGTAAGAGGAGCTTGGAAACATCAGGATGTGCTTTGTCGATCTCGTCAAATAGAAGTACACAATACGGTCGTTTTTTTAGTTTTTCTATGAAAGGGTTCCTGTCCTTGTATCCAATATATCCAGCAGGGGAGCCAAGGATTTTTGATACACTGTGGCTCTCGCTAAATTCTCCCATATCTAATTTTATGAGTGCTAGACTGTCATGATAAAGTTCTTGCGCAAGACGTTTGGCAAGCTCAGTTTTTCCTACACCGCTTGGTCCTACAAAAAGAAATGAACCAAACGGTTTATTGTTATTTTGTATACCAAGTTGTGCACGTTTGAGTGATGCAATGACGTTACGTATGGAAGGATTTTGTCCCACAATATATTTACCCAATCTCTTTTCTAGTGTTTTTAAATTTTCCCATTCGTTTTGTGAGAGGATTGTTTCATCTATGTGCATTTTTTTGCTCAAAACACTACGTACATGTTTTTCTGTCACACGAAGTTTCGACTCAGACACGGTTTGGGTTGTTTTTTTCAGATTAGTTATTTTTGCACTTAGTTTTTGTATTTTGTTCTTGAGATCAAGAGCATCTTTTAGGCGTTCTTGTAAAATTGCTTTTTCTTTGTCTTCTTCATATTCTTCTAGTTTTTTTTCAAGTGCAAAAAGTTTAGCATCATTTGCATCAGTCTGTTTTCCTGTCTTTACAGAACTAGCAGCCTCATCAATCAAATCTATTGTTTTGTCTGGCTGAAAATTATCATGAATATATTTATTGCTTAATCTAAGCGCTTCTTCCAATGCTCCTTTTGTAATTGAAACATTATGAAATGATTCATAATATTTTTTTATACCTTGTAAAATTTTTAACGTTTCTTTATTACTTGGTTCTTCCACATCAATCATTTGGAATCGTCGTTCGAGCGCTGGATCACTTGTTATATATTTTTTGTATTCATCATATGTTGTCGCACCAATACAGCGCAATTGACCACGTGCTAGTGCAGGTTTCAAAATATTTGCTGCATCCATAGTTCCTTGGTTTGATCCAGCACCAATGATATTGTGTAATTCATCAATAAACAAAATATAATTTGGATTATTTGCACACTCATCCACGATTTGTTTGAGACGCGCTTCAAATTCTCCACGATAAATAGTACCTGCGACTAGAAGTGTAAGATCAAGTGATAATATTTTTTTACGTTTCAAAACATCTGGCACATCGCCTGCTGCGATTTTTTTTGCCAGACCTTCTACAATTGCTGTTTTGCCCACGCCTGGTTCTCCAACAAGAATAGGATTATTTTTTGTTCTGCGTGCCAAGATATTTATAATACGCTCAATCTCATCGTTGCGACCTACAACAGGATCAATTTGATTTTGACTTTGTTTTGAGGTTAGGTTTGTTGTAAATTGCGTGATAGCACTTATTTTTTTGTTTCCTTTTGTTTGTGATGGCATCATCATCTCTGGTGGGGGAGGTGGCATGGATCCAGACAATGGCGCGTCTCCCATATTATCAAATATTTCTGTCACATCTCCCATTTGCGAGAATCTAGTAGTATTTTGAAATGAAATGTCGAGTTGTTCTTTGATATGTTCGTATTCAATACTAAGAGATACAAATACATTAGTTATTTCTTTGTTTTGCGCATGTATGAGACCAAAGAGTAGGTGTTCAGTACCTACATAAGTATGTTCTTGGTCATGAGCAAGTACTAATCCTTTTTCAAGTACTTTTCGTGACACCTGGCTCAGTTCTGGTAAATTTGTAGGCTCGAGTTTTTTTACAGGGATAGAGTCTAATGAAGCAATATTTTTTATAAGTTCTGGTGTAATATCAAATTTATTTAAAATTTCTCCTGCAACACAACCCTGTTCTTCTGACAGGGCAAGAAACAAGTGTATAGGCTCTACATTTTTTAAATCATAATGTGAAGCTAGAGAAATAGCTCGTGCAATTACATTTTTGAGGTGAGTGGAGAAGTTGTCAATGAGTTTTTGTGCATCCATAATTTCTTGATATATCAAAACAAATAGTTGCTTTAGAACTGGGCTTATTATATAATAAATATCCTTATTTATCAATTAATTTTAGCTATTTATGAGCTTTCCAGAACACGTATTTAAAGCATATGATATTCGGGGTGTATATCCAGGAGAGATTGATGAAAATGTAATGGAAAAAATAGGCAAAGCCTTTGCTGATTTTGTGAAATCTGACAAGGTTTTGCTTGGGTATGATATGAGGGTGTCGGCTCCTCAGCTTTCTAAGGCATTCGCTAGAGGGGTTAATAGCCAGGGTGTAGGTGTGATTGATTTGGGTCAGATTAGTACAGATGTTATATATTTTGCGTCAGGAAAGTATAATTTGCCAGGCGCGATGATTACTGCGTCACATAATCCAGCACAATATACAGGTGTAAAGTTTTGTAAGGCTCAAGCAGAGCCTATTGGTAAGGAAACAGGAATTGAGGAGATGAGAGAAATGGTTCGAGAAGATGCTTTTTTAAAATCAGAAAATATAGGAGGTGTCGAAGAAAATAAGAATATCTTGGAAGAATTTGCACAACATTGCTATGGATTTATTAATTTGGAAAAAATAAAATCATTTAATTTGGTGATCGATGCAGGTAATGGAATGGCAGGAAAAACAGTTCCAATAGTTTTTGAAAAGATGCCATGTAGTGTTACCTCATTATATTTTGAATTAGATGGGAATTTTCCAAATCATGAGGCAAATCCAATCAAAAAGGAAAATAATGAGGATCTAATTGCTTGTGTAAAAGAAAAACATGCTGACCTAGGTCTCGCGTTTGATGGAGATGGAGACAGAGTTTTTTTTATAGATGAGAATGGTGAGATGGTTGATAGTTCTCTCATTACAGCAATGGTTTCTAAAAAAGTATTAGAAAAAAATCCAGGAGCAACAATAATATACAACGTTGTGGTAAGTAAAAGCGTGCCCGAGCTGGTAGAGAAAATGGGTGGAAAATTATTTATGAGTAAGGTTGGTCATTCCTATATAAAACAAGATATGAAAGATCATAATGCTTCATTTGCTGGTGAACATTCTGGACATTATTATTTTAAAGATAATTATCGAGCTGACAGTGGTATGATAGCTGCATTGTACGTTCTGGAGCTTCTAAGTGAATCTGGAAAGAAGATGTCCGAGTTGGTAAAAGAGTTTGAAGTGTATTCAAAAATAGAGGAGACAAATTTTGAAGTCCAGAATAAGCAAATAATTTTGGATAAATTTTCTGAAATCTATAAAAATAATATCACGCAAGATTTTGATGGTATTACTTTTGAATTCGAAGATTATTGGTTCAACGTGCGTCCAAGTAATACAGAGCCTGTCTTACGTTTGAATTTGGAGGCAAAGACAGGGGATATTATGAAAGAAAAAGTTGAAGAAATTAAAAAAATAATTGAGAGCTAGAAAAATTAAATTAAAATAAAAAAGTAGAGACGCAAAATTTTGCGTCTCTACTTTTTTTAATCTTTTTGCATCATCCAAACTATTTTTGTTACAATCTTCCGCGGAGTAAATCTGAGAATGAATACTTCAAATTTATTTTTTAATCCTGGTATAATAATTCGTTTTCCTTTCATAAATGCACGATATCCAATGTCTGCTACGTCTTTTGCTGTCATAAGCTGTAAATGTTTTGAAAATTTCATATCTGCCACGTTTTCAAACCCTGTTTTTGTTGGTCCAGGGCACAGTGTCGTTACTGTCACACCGGTATCCTGCAGTTCTTCTGAGATGGCTTCTGAAAAACTTAGTACAAAAGCTTTTGATGCATAATATATGGCCATACCAGGACCTGGCTGAAATGAGGCAGTTGATGCAACATTCATTATTTTTCCATTTTTTCTATCTGTCATTCGTGGTAAAAATAGTTTGGTAAGTTCGACAAGCGAAGACATATTTACCTTCATCATATCGAGTTCTTTTGTTAGATTTGTTTCTTTGAAATGTCCATATACACCAAAACCAGCATTGTTTACCAATATGTCTATATTTATATTTTTTTCTTGAAGTTTTGTGTATAATTTTTGAGGTGCGTCGTCGTCAGTTAAGTCATGCGTGAAAACATATGTTTGAATACCATATATATTCTTTAATTCGTTTGCAATGGTATTGAGCTTTTTTTCATCTCTTGCAACAAGTACTATATTATTGTTGTCTTGCGCAAAGAGTTTGCATAGCTCATATCCAATTCCGCTTGATGCTCCGGTGACAAGTACTGTTTTTTGCATATTTATTTTTGATTAGCCTTTATATTCATGTCGAGTTTCCAAATATATTTTTGTGTTCTATATACTACTACAACTAGTCCGAGTAATGCGCCTATTAATACAAATGGAATAGACCATGTCATGTATGTTTTTCCAAAAATAATGAGGAAAGTGTTTATGAGTATAAAGACAATCCTTATTTCTGTCGGACCTATGCCAAGGTATGTGATTTTAAATTCATTTGTTGCTGCAAATGATAAATATGCGTTTACCATGAACGCACCAAGAAGCGCGAAGGTAAAGAAGTGAAGATATTTGAAATTATCTGGTAAAAGTAGGGAATATCCAATTAGAATAGAACATAGGAAAATATAATCTAGAAAATGATCCATATAATAACCCCATTTTATAAGACCAGTGTTTCTATATCTTCCCACAGCTCCATCAAATGCATCGGTTAGCCATTGCAAGAAAATACACATAGACATTCCCCAGAGCCAGTGTATATTCCACTGTGCGAGAAACCCGAATGCGATTATAAGTATTGACCATGGGATGGTCATATATGTAAGATGATACGTTTCCAAAAATTTAGGAACTCTCGGTGTGTATTTGTCGATAAATTTTTTTTCAGGACTGTGTAGGATTGATTCTCCTACTTTTTTATCTCCAGCGAATGCTTTTTTATTTTCATTCATAATTCCATATCTTTAAGAGACTCTGACAAAAATATAGTGTCAAAATTTCCATTAAAAAATTCTTTTGGGTGAAGAGCACGGTTTACTTCTAATAATTTTATTTTTTTATTTATAATATTCTGTGCTTTTTTGTGGTTAGCAAGACCAGTTTGGAATTCTGCATATTGATAAGCATCATTTACGAGTTGTGAACAGAAAAAATCTTCTTGCTCTGATGCAAAAAAGAAATCAAAAGGTTTACCAACTTGTTTTCTTGCATAAGATACTGCTTTTTTGACAAATGTTTTTTTACCTTTCTTTATTTTAGGTCTGAGAATTGCGAGTGTGTCATATTCTGAAAAGAAGTTTCTAAATTTTTCTCTGACCACGCCATCTGATATTGCATGAATGACACGTCCGCCTCCAGTATATAGAGATGCATGAGTAACACTACCTCGTATAAATAATCCGCTTGCTCGTCTATGGTTTCCTAATAGTAGAACATCTCCTTTTTGTATTATTTTTAGAGAGTTTTTGTAGTCTTGTGGTGTTAGATTATTTTTTCTCCATGTAATTTTTGTTACACCAATCAAAAAAATAATATTTGCAAATATTTTTTTAAAAATTGAAGCATTTTCTTCAAAATTTTTTATGAGATGATGTTTGTATGCTTTCATCTTTCTTGTTTAAGCCATTCCTCTCAATTTATTTATACGATCTTCAGCAGGCGGATGTGTTGAGAAGAATTTTGAGATCTTTTTTTCTTTTAGGGGGTTTGAAATAAACAAATGTGCAGTTGCTCTACTTGCAGATGGAAGTGCAGAGGATTTAGAAATTTTTTCGAGCGCTCGAGCAAGTCCTTCTGGGTATCTTGTAAGTAGGGATCCTGATGCATCTGCTAAATATTCGCGTTTTCGTGAAATAGCAAGTTGGATAAGTTTAGCAATTATTGGGGATAGTATAAGTAAGGCAAGACCGACGAGTGCAATCCATCCGCCTGCTTTATTATCTCTTTTTCCTCCTCCATAAAATCGTGCACGGAAAAACCAGTTACTAATAAGTGATATTGTTCCAACAAGGACAACTACAATCGTCATAAGCCTAATGTCAAAATTTTTGATATGAGACATTTCATGTGCAATTACACCTTCCAATTCTTCATTTTCAAGTGCTTTTACAATTCCCTTTGTTACTGCAATAGATGCATGTTCTGGATCTCGACCAGTTGCAAATGCATTCATAGCAGGGGAGTCGATGATATAAACTTTTGGCGTAGGAATTCCTGCGGTTATAGCCATATTTTCGACCATTCTATATACATATGGGTCTGCTTCTTTTGTGGTTTCTTTGGCACCAGTTGAGCGCAATGCAATTTTGTCACCCTTATAATAACTCACAAGTGTCATGATAATCGAAATAACCATTGCACCAACAACTATTGCGTATCCACCACCATAATATACATCTAGTGCCCATCCAATCGCAATAATAAGCATAACAAAAATCAAAATCAGAATAGTTGTTTTTCGTTTGTTTGAATCTATTTGAGAATACATAATTTGTCGTTGTCATTCCGACCGGAATGAATGAGCCTGTAAAGGTGAATGAATGAAGTGGAGGAATCTCTTTTTAGTACATCGCACGTTGTATTAAAAAGAGATCCCTCCGCTTCGCTTACTCCTCTGATGAGGAGTGCGCTGCGGTCGGGATGGCACTTACAGTGCCACTTCTACATTCTCACGTTCAGTTGCATCTTCAATTTCAAAGAATACAAATTTTTCAAATCGTTTGAACATTCCAGCAATAATATTGTTTGGGAATGATTCAATTTTGATATTAAAGTCTCGAACATTGCCATTATAAAATCTACGTGAAGCCATGATTTTGTTTTCTGTGTCAGAAAGTTCATCCATGAGCTGCATTACATTTTGGTTTGCTTTCAAATCTGGGTATGCTTCCATAGCAACTTTCAAATCACGCATCATTGAATTGATTTGTGTCTCTGATTTAGCTAAACCTTCTGTGTCATTGGCTTCTTGTGCTTTCATAGCATCAGCACGAGCTTTTGTAATGTTTTCGAGCAATTCACGCTCGTGTTTCATATACCCTTTTACACTGTTGACCAAATTTGGTATTAGGTCATGACGGCGTTTGAGTTGTACGTCGATGTCACTCCAAGACTCTTTGGTGCGATTTTGGAGTTTGATAAGCACATTGTACACGCCAATAATCCATAAAAGGAGTACGACGAGAACAATAGCAATCGCAAATAATACTGGCATAGTATAAGCGGTTACGTGGATAAGTTTCCACTATTGATTAAGATACTACATTATGAGATAATGATACTGTCATTTTACGCTAATTTATAGCTTTTAGTCAATATATTATGGTTACTGTACTACTTTTTATACTCATATTGGGAGTTTTAGTTATAGTTCATGAGTTCGGACATTTTATTACTGCACGTATGAGTGGTATGAAGGTGTATGAATTTGGTTTCGGGTATCCACCACGTGTTCTTAGTTTTTATAGAGATCCAAAAACAAAAAAAATAAAATTTATTTGGGGAAAAGGATCCTCCTCCGCTAAAGCTTCGGCGGATAAAAAAAGTGGAGCAACGCTTACAAATACGATTGGTGGTGGCGAGAGAGAAGAGGATGAATTTCCTGGAATGCTTTATTCTATAAATTTATTACCAATCGGTGGTTTTGTTCGTATCAAAGGAGAGAATGGCGAAGAAGCACAAGATCCTGATAGTTTTGGTGCTCACAAAGCTTGGAAGCGTGTAGTTGTGCTGGTTGCAGGAGTAACTTTGAATGTTATTTTTGCAGCTATTGTGCTTGGTGTAGGATTTATGATTGGATTGCCTACAGACATGTCTAGAGGAGTTGATAAACATGCTGAGATTGTAGAAAACCCTAGTGTTATTGTTCAACAGGTTCAAGTTGATACACCAGCAGACGAGGCAGGTATTAAATTTGGAGATAAGATTTTACGTATTGGCGAAGGTAATACAGAATGGACCAAAGAAGAAGAATGGAGTGGAGAGTCTGTTGACTCACTTTCTTTGGTAGCGTTTGTAAATGAGCGCGAAGGAGAAGAGGTTTCTATGATTATTGCTCGCGGTGATGAAGAATTTGTGACAAAGGTAATACCAGAAGTATTTGAAGGAGAACAGGTTGCAAAGATAGGTATTGCACTTGCTGATGCTGGAATTATTCGTTATCCATGGCATATTGCTATTTACAAAGGATTTGTTGCTGCTATCTTTGGACTCATAAATATTTTTGTCGCTTTTTATTTCTTGGTTAAGAATTTGGTTTTGGGCCAAGGATTATTGTTTGATGTTGCAGGGCCGGTTGGTATTGCAAATATTGTAGGACAAAGTGCAAAACTTGGAATCAACTATCTTTTGAATGTTACAGCAATGCTTTCGCTTAGTTTGGCAGCCATCAATATTTTGCCAATTCCGGCACTAGATGGTGGTCGTATATTATTTATTATTATAGAAAAAATAATTCGTCGACCAGTTCCAATGAAGTACGAACAACTAGCACATACAATTGGATTTATGTTACTTATGTTACTTGTGGTTGTAGTAACATGGCGTGATGTGGTAGGGTTATTTTAAGGATTTATGAATAGAAAAGAACCTTTGTCAGATGGACAAAAACAACAATTTAGCGAGGCACTAGAAAGAGAATTTAGAAAGGTGCTGATGCAGGAAGGGAAAGTTCAAGATGTATCAAAAGCTGAGGAAGTTTTAAATCGTATGCTAGATGTTCTAAAGATAGAAGGGTTGAATATTCAAGACTTTGAGACAAGAATGGCTCAAGAATTAGAGAGACTATTTTATGTAGATTCTGAAGCTATATTTGGCGAAGGTGCTCAAAGGGCTATAGGAATTTTTCAAAGATTTTTTAGAAATGAGGGTCGTGATATTTTGTTTCCTCCAGAAGGAGATGTCAGAGACGACTCCTCAGAACTTCCAAGCAATGTGGAAGTGGGGCCTTGGGGTAGAAAATAATATATTTTTATGAAACAAGAACTCGAAAAATTACAAAAGGATTTTAAAAAATCTGTTTATGATGTAAAGGATGTTTTGAAACTTGACGAAGTGTATCAACGTTTTTTTTCACGCAAGTCTGGTGAGATGACAAATATCATGAAAAATTTGAAAGAACTCACTGGTGATGCGCGAAAAGAAATTGGTAAACTTGCCAATGAAGTGAAGGGTGAACTAGAATATATTTATGGTAAGAAGAAAGAAAGTTTAGAAAATCAAAAATGGGAGAAAATAGCTCAAACTGAAAAGATTGATATTTCTCAACCAAAATTACCAAAGAAACGAAAAGGGCATTTGCATCCAATGACTATTGTTCACAATGAGCTAGAAGATTTGTTTACTTCTATGGGCTTTATGGTACTTGACGGACCAGAGCTCGAAAGTGATTATTATAATTTTGAAGCACTAAATATTCAAAAAACTCATCCTGCTCGGGATTCACAAGATACTTTTTTTATAAAAGACCATCCAGAGTGGGTGATGCGTACACATACGTCTCCTTTGCAAGTGCGCGCAATGCAAAAATACGGTGCTCCACTTAGATCAGTTGTGACTGGTCGATGTTTTCGAAATGAAGCGACTGACGCGAGTCATGAGCATACATTTTATCAAATGGAAGGAATTGTAGTGGATCGTGAAATATCAGTAGCAAATCTTATTGGTACAATGAAGGAGTTGTTACAAGGTGTACTTAAACGTGAGGTAGAAATTAGACTTCGTCCTGGATATTTTCCATTTGTCGAACCAGGATTTGAACTTGATATGAAATGTCTTGTATGTGAAGGACAAGGTTGTGGAGCTTGTAAACATAGTGGTTGGGTTGAAACATTACCATGTGGTTTATCACATCCGTCTGTTATAGAGGCTGGTGGACTAGATCCAAAAGAATGGAAAGGTTTTGCATTTGGTCTTGGATCCATGAGACTTGCAATGCAAAAATATGGTATAGAAGATATCAGGCATTTGCATGCAGGGAATATTAAATTTCTTGAACAATTTTAAATTTTTGAAATATGTTAGTTAGTTATAATTGGTTAAAGTATTACGTAGATCTTCCAGATTCTCTCACGTCAGAAGAGTTGGGTTTGAAATTGACTATGACAACTGTGGAGGTGGAGGGTGTGGAAAAGCAAGGAGATATGCTAGACGGTGTTGTTGTGGGAGAAATTTTGGAAATTAAAAAGCATCCTGATGCAGACAAGCTCAGTGTTGCTCAAGTTGATGTTGGGGAAGAAAATCTTCGACAAATTGTTTTTGGACAAATGGTAGATATGGAAGTTGGATTAAAAGTCCCTGTTGCTCTTGCGCCAACAGTACTGCCTGGAGGAAATAAAATTAAAAAATCAAAATTACGTGGGGTAGAATCTAGAGGGATGCTTTGTCTTGATCAAGAAATGGGTCTTGCAAAAGAAGGTGTGAGCATTCGGTTTTTTGATAAAACCATGAAAAATGGTACTGGAATTGTAGAAGCGCTTGGGCTTGGTGATACTATTTTTGATATTGATAATAAATCAATGACCCATCGTCCAGATCTTTGGGGTCATTATGGTATGGCGCGAGAAGTTGCTGCTGCATATAATAAAAAGTTGAAGAAATATGATCCGCCTGAGATAGGTAAGGCAAAAAAGACCGAAGGGACAACTCTAGAGTTGTCCGTACTGGTAAAGGATAAAGAATTATGCCCAAGGTATATGGCAGTTGCAATAGATGGTATCAAAGTTGGTCCATCTCCAGAATGGATGCAAAAATTATTATTAGCTGTGGGTTTGAGACCAATAAATAATATTGTAGATATTACAAATTTTATTTTGCTAGATCTAGGTCAGCCAATGCATGCATTTGATAAGAAACATTTGTCTGGTGATATTATCACTGTGCGACGTGCAGAGAATGATGAAAAATTTATTACGCTTGATGAGCAGGAACATGAATTGACAAGTGATATGTTGGTAATTGCTGACAGTGAAAAACCTGTGGCGCTTGCTGGTGTGATGGGTGGAATGAATAGTGAGATTTCAGATGATACCACGACCATCATATTTGAAAGTGCAAACTTTGATGCGACAAATGTCCGACGTACTGCTACAAAATTGGGTTTGAGAACTGATTCATCAGCTAGGTTTGAAAAGAGTCTTGATCCAAACAATGCAGAACTTGCACTTCGTCGTGCAGCTGAACTCACACTTGAAATTTGTCCAGATGCAAAAGTTGTAAGCAATGTAGCTGATGAAAAGAATTTTAGTCTCAATCAAGGGCCTATTGAATTATCATTGGATTTTCTTAACAAAAAAATTGGGAAAGTAATTGAAAAGAAACAAGTTATAAAAATTTTAGAAGATCTCGGTTTTGGGGTTAAAGATAAGAAAGATATTTTGTTTGTAACTGTGCCTACATGGCGAGCAACAAAAGATATTTCTATTCCAGAAGATTTGGTAGAGGAAGTTTCTCGTGTATATGGATATGGAAATATTGAAACAGTATTACCATCATTTTCAGTAACGCCACCAGAGAGAAATGAGCTTCGTCTTTTGGAAAGAAAAGTAAAAGAACTTATGTCAAAGGAGTATGGTTACACAGAGAGTATTAACTATTCATTTGTTTCTCCCGATCTTTTGAATAAAGTTGGTTTAGAAATTAACAAGCATATTGAACTCGACAATCCAATTGCCAAAGATCGTCCATATTTACGTAGAACTTTATTACCAAATTTATTTGAAAATATAGAAAAAAATACTCATGATCGAGACGATTTGTATTTATTTGAAGTAGGTAAAGTATTCAAGGGAGAAGAATCCGGAGAACGTGTGAGTAATAATAGTGATGATCTTTTGCCTAACCAAGATGTAGAGTTTGCTTGTGTTTATTCTTCAAAACAAGATAAGACCCCGTTTTATGAAATATCACAATCAGTTGGTGATATGATTCGTAATCTTGGTGTTGACGTAGGGCTTGAAGTGGTAGGTGAGACAAATGAATCTTATATTCATCCAGGGCGTGTTGCTTATTTGAGTGTAAGTGGCGTTAAGGTCGGTATAGTTGCAGAGCTTCATCCTTCTGTTCAGAAAAAATTTGGTATTGATGTGAGGGTTGGTTTTGCAGAAATTAACCTAACAAGACTTTTAGAATATACCAAAGAACGTGCCAACTATATTGGCGTCCCAGAATACCCACCGGTTTTACGTGATATAGCTTTTGTGGTTGATAGTAATGTTATGAATCAAGACATGGTAAAAATAATTAAGTCTGTTGATAATCTTATTAATCATGTTGAATTGTTTGATGTGTTTGAAGGAGAGAAATTAGGGAAGGATAAGAAGAGTGTGGCATATCATATTACATATTTGTCAAAAGAAAAAACACTCGAAGCTGTAGATGTAGATAAAATTCATGATGAAGTTGTAAAGGCTTTGGAGAAGGAATTTAAAGCTGAGGTACGAAAATAGTTTTTGTCTTATAGGAAAGTGTGTTATAATACAGATATAGTTCATAAAGTTAAAAAGTTTGTAAAGCCTATAAAGAATTTTGCTTGTATATACTTTTTAACTTTCTAACTTTACAAACTTTAAACTTAATCCGCCTGTCATATGTTTGAATCAAGTAAAGATTTACTTTACGTAGTCTTGTCCCTTTCAATACTCTGGTTTACAGTATTTTTGTGCTGGCTTTTGTATCAAGCAGCCAGAGCTCTTCGTAATGTAAATAAGATTGTTGAGACACTTACACAAAAGCTTGAGCTCATCACAGAAGCAGTAGAATTTATTCGCAAAAAAGTGGACAATATGTCGAGTCACATGGGTGCAGTAAGTGGTGTGGCATCAAGTCTTGTCAACAAATTTGTTCTGGGAAAGATATCAGACAAACTTGATGAGAAGATGAGTGAACGAAAGACTAAGAAAAAGACAAAGAAAAAGACTACAAAGAAGAAAAAATAAGAATAGATTGTTTTATATAAATAAAATCACTAGCTTGGGCTAGTGGTTTTTTTGAACAGTATGTTACAATATATATGTTAATTTAGTAAAAACTAATATATGATGAATAGTTTGAGATTTTATAGTTATTTCCATAAGGAAATAAAGATTATAAAAAAGAAAAATTTATCAGGAGAGATAAAAGATGTAGTTAGTGGCATAGATAATAATGGTGTGGTTGAAGGTCAAATTTTTCGACCTACCTCAGAGGGTAGTAAAATAATGACTGTTGTAATGGGTTTGTTTACTTTATTCTTTGTTTTCGTTGTATTTGGTGGGCTTGGTTTTACTTACATGATTGTTAATAGTCCTTGGTGGTTTATTCCTATGATCCTTTTTGTATTTTTTATTTTATTTTATTATAGTTTTTTTACATATTGGATAGCCCCGTGGTGGCTCAATAAAAATATAGATAAATATTTTATTTATGTTGGCAAAGAGGGGATCATAAGACAGGATAATAAAAAAATTACATTTATACCGTGGAAAATAATAACAGGGGCAATGGCCGTGGGTAGTATAAGAGGAGCAGGAGCCTATTTGGAATTAGAAATTAATAATAAGACAGTGTGGAATCCTCAGTTAATACGAGGTACAGATATGACGAATGTTTTTGTGGATTGGGTCGAGTATAGTAGAGAGGATATGAGAAGTTTGGAAGATGTAATACGAGGTTTTCTAAAATAATAATATAATAAAAAACTACCCCGACTTGATCGAGGTAGTTTTTTATTACATGAGTTGATAAATATAATAGTCTACAGGAGCATATTCGTCAGTTAGTATTGGAATGTCATCAGGTATTTCTTTTTTCCAGACATGATCTAATCGTGAATTTATTTCAGAATCTTCTGATTCAAAAGATGGTGGCACATCTCCTTTCAGTGCAATAAGCATAATGTTTTGTATATGAAATGCATCTCCTGGATTTGCGACAGGCACGATATATACATGAGGAAAAATACTTTTGTATGTTGCATACTCAGCACGGAGAAATTTTCCCTTATCACCCTCAATAGCAGAGATTATATTTACTAGTGCGACGCCATTATCATTTAGCACGTCATATGTTTTTTGTACAGCTTCCTTAGTGGTTAGTTGGTAGGGTAGTGAATAAAATGAAGAAAAAGCATCTCCAAACACTACATCATATTTTTTGTTTGTCGTGTTTAGAAAAGTTCTTCCATCCTCATGAAAAATTTGTAACCGAGAGTCTTCTTCTAGACGAAAATATTCTTTTGCAAGTTTTGTAACCTTTGGGTCTATTTCTACTACGTCTATGGATGCATCTGGATATTCTCTCAGATAATATTTTGGATAAGAAAATGCAGCACCTCCTAAGAGTAAGCTTGTTTTAAAATCAGGATTGAAATGTTTTGCCAAATCATAATATTTTGTATATTCAAACACCAAATCATCATTTTCTAAGAACATAGCAGAACTTGCATTTCCGTCAATGCTCATACGCTTAATTCTTTGTTTTGTTGTACTGTCTGTGGCATTATGAATAATAATACGGCTGTATTGTGTGTCCACATCGATAAAATCATTTGCTATCTTTGCTGCGTCAACTATATTAGTGATCAAAAGTGAAGAAATTATAATAGCCAAAAAGTATAATTTAGCAGGAACTCCTTTTTTGGTAAACAAAAGAATCGAAACCAATGCTAGAATAATAGATAATAAGAGAAGTATTTTTGTTGTACCAAAGATTGGGATAAGCCAAAATCCTGCACCAAACGTACCCACTATGCTACCAATAGTAGATATAGCATAAAGGTTTCCAACAGTAGATCCAGATGTCTCTAGAGAATTTATTTTTAATTTTACTGCATATGGAGATACCATTCCCAAAAATATACTTGGTAATGAAAAAAGAGTTATGGTACTTAGGATAGATCGTAATTTAAAATTTTCAATGATCTGTTGTAAAAAAATAAGAGTAGGTTCTTTGACCAGTGTAACTACACTAATGAGGATTGCCGAAATAAAAATAATCCATGACAATGTCTTGTAATTTGCTTTTTTGTCTGACAATTTTCCACCAAGCCAATATCCCAAGCTAAGACTTCCTAGGATAATACCTATGAGACTGGTCCATACAAAGACAGAATTACCAATATATGGTGAGAGCACTCTAGACCCTACAATTTCAAAAACCATGACTACTGCACCACTTACAAAGACGACTAACTCTAGTATGTATTTTTTCATAAATTTGAATAATTTGATTTTGTAATGGATATATTATAAACTAGTGGAAGCTTTTAGCCAAATACTATGGATTTTGTACATTTGCATGTACATTCGCATTATTCACTTTTGAATGGTTTACCAAAGGTAAAACCACTTGTTAAGGCTGCAAAAAAACGTGGGTTTAAGGCTCTGGCACTTACTGATTATGGCTCAATGTACGGAGCCATAGAATTTTATCAAGCATGCCTTGCTGAGGATATTAAGCCAATAATAGGTTTTGAAGCGTACGTGGCTCCACATAGTAGACATGATAAGGATCCAGAAAAAGACAAAGGTGTGTATCACCTTATGCTTTTGGCTGAAAATTTTGAAGGATATCAAAATTTAATGCGTCTTTCTTCTCTTGGTCATGTAGAAGGATTTTTTAATGATAAGCCTCGTATTGATAAAGATCTATTAAAAGAATATGGAAAAGGAATTATTGCTTTGTCTGGTCCAATAGAAGGTGAGGTTCCGCAACTTTTGAAAAATAATAAAGACGATGACGCAAAAAAGGTTGTTCATGAGTTTGAAGAAATATTTGGTAAGGGAAATTTTTATCTTGAACTTCAAGACCATCCCGCTATTGAGGGGCAGATGCAAGTGAATACAAAACTTATTCAATTATCAAAGGACATTGATATACCACTTGTCGTTACACGAGATGTACATTATCTAGATTTTAATGAAGCCGAAGCGCAAGATATTTTGCGTTGCATTTCAAATGGATGGAAAGTAGGGCAGACAGATAGAGAAGATTTTAGACATGTTGATCGTTCATTTAATACAGCTAAGGATATAATTTCTCGTTTTAAGCATGTGCCTGAAGCGATTGAAAACACAGTTAAAATTGCAGATAGAATTAATATTGAAATACCTTTAGATAATTGGCATTTTGCACCAGTTGATTTACCAGAAGGAAAAAATGCAGATGAACACTTGCGTGATGAAGCATATAAATATGTTGTGAATTTTTATGAAGAAGTTACACAAGAAATAAAAGATCGTATTGAGTATGAGCTCGATATTATCAAAACAAAAGGTTATTCACCATATTTTATTTCTGTTGCAGACTATGTGGGTTATGCAAAGCGCAATGGTATTGTAGAATCTACTCGTGGATCTGCTGCTGGCTCTCTTGTATCGTATGTGCTTGGTATTACAACGGTTGATCCTATGCGATTCAAATTACCGTTTGAACGTTTCTTGAATCCATATCGTCCAAGTCCTCCAGATATTGATACTGATTTTGCTGATGATCGTCGAGATGAGATGATTGAATACATGACAAAAAAATATGGTAAAGATAGGGTAGCTCAAATTATTACATTTGGAACTATGGCAGCGCGTGCAAGTGTGCGTGATGTTGGTCGTGCACTTGGACTTTCATATAGTTTTTGTGACCAAGTAGCTAAGCTAATTCCACAAGGCGCACAGGGTTTTCCTATGACGATTGAACGAGCACTAAAAGAAGAGCCAGACCTCAAAAAATTGTATGAAACAAATGAAGATCTAAAACGTCTTTTAGATTTGGCACAACAAGTAGAGGGGTGTGCACGACATACATCAATTCATGCTGCTGGTCTTGTGGTATCACCAACACCTTTGACAGATTTTTCTCCAGTACAATGTGAAACTGGTGGAGAAAAGATATTAACTCAATATGAAATGCATGCTGTTGAAAGTGCTGGTGTTCTCAAAAATGATTTTTTAGGAATTAGAAATCTAGCTATTTTAGGAAATTCAGTTGTAATTGTAAAGAAAACTACTGGGGACGAAATAGATATTTATAATCTCCCTCTCAATGATACAAAAACATTTGAGATGCTTGCACGTGGTGAGACTATGGGTGTATTCCAACTCGCTGGTGCTGGTATGACACGATGGGTAAAAGAACTTAAACCAAATAGAATAGAGGACATTATGGCTATGGTGGCATTGTATCGTCCGGGACCGATGGAATCAATTCCTGAATATATTCATCGTAAATATAATTCAGAGGCCGTAAGTTATTTGGATCCACGTTTGGAAAAAATTCTTGATGCATCGTATGGTCTTCTGGTTTATCAAGATGATGTGATGCTTACCGCTATTGAGCTTGCTGGGTATGATTGGATGGAAGCTGATAAATTTCGAAAAGCGATGGGAAAGAAAATTCCTGAAGAAATGGCAAAACAGAAGATCAAATTTTATGACGGGTGTAAGAATCATGGCAAAGTACCAAAAAATATCATAGATGAGCTTTGGACTGCTATTGAGCCATTTGCTGCATACGGGTTTAATAAAGCTCATGCGGCCAGTTATGGTATTGTTGCGTACCAAACGGCTTATATGAAGGCTCATTACCCTGTACAGTACATGACATCGGTCTTACAAGCTGAATCAGGGGACGCAGACAAGATCTCTGCTATTGTGGGTGAATGTAGAAGAATAAATATTGAGGTATTACCACCTGACGTAAATGAAAGTTTTAGGTCTTTTGCAATGGTATCAAAGCCAGGTGAAAAGGGTCGTATTCGTTTTGGTCTTACTGCAATTAAAAATGTAGGAGATCATATTTGTGAAGTTATTTATCGTGAGCGAAAAGATAATGGACAATTTAAAAATTTAGAAGATTTTCTTGAGAGAGTAGAAGATAAAGATTTAAACAAAAGATCTGTAGAGAGTTTGGCTCAGTCTGGTGCGCTTGATTCTTTTGGGTATGATAGAGGGGTTCTAATGGCAAGTAGTGAAAATATTTTGGGATATGTTCGCCAGCTTAAGGAGAAACGTACAACAAATCAAGATTCTCTTTTTGCAGGAACAGATATTGCACTTGATTCAAAAGTTCGTATTGAAGATGTTCCACCAGTAGAACTTGAACAAAAGCTTGCTTGGGAAAAAATGCTTTTAGGAATTTATGTTTCATCCCACCCTTTTATTTATTATGAGAAATTTTTTGGAGATAAGATTGTTCCTATTGTAGAGGTAGAAGAAAAGGATCGTGATGCATGGGTTGTAGTTGGTGGTGTGATTGATTCAGTTAATAAAAAAATAACAAAAAAAGGTTCTGTCATGATGTTTGCAACAATTCAAGATATGACAGGAAGTATTGAAATGCTTGTGTTTCCAAAAGCATATGAAATTAGCAAAGAGGTATGGGAAGTAGGAAATGTTGTGTGTGTGGTAGGAAAGACTCCTCGTGAAGAGGGGGATAATAAAATTTTTGTAGAAAAATCTTATGTTCTTACAAAAGAAAATGCGGAAGAGATAAGTGGTTATTTGTCATTTAGTACCAATAGCACACAGAAAAAAAAGGAAGAAAATAATAAATATATTACAATTAGTCTTACGCAGGATCAGTTGAAAGAACACACTGATGAATTGAAAAATTTGTTTAAACAGTATCCCGGATCATATGATGTATATGTTCGTATTGCTCTTGATACTATTCATGCTCAGGCACGAGTGGATTGGGGAGATGAATTGATGGGTAAATTAGATGATATTTTGGGAGAAGTTAATGTAGATGTTAGAGAGTAAAGTATTGCATTGATGTATTGCTACATTGATAAAACCATTATACGTTATAATAAAACGAACACCCCAGGGCCGAAGCCTCTGGGGTTTTTGTTCGTCATGATTCGTGCATTGCCACGATCTGTGCGGTCAGCGCACGGATTGCAGCGTCGTTGAATCCGCCGTCTTTGATCGTGGTGTGCGCACAACCCTTCACTGGTTCGACGTAGAGGTCGTGCCCGGGTTGGACTGTGGCGTCCCACTGTTCTTTTACAGAACGGGGCGTGCGTCCACGGTCTGCGGTGTCGCGCTTGAGTCGTCGTAGGAATCTACTTCTTTCATCCACGTCAACGAAGACGCGGTAGTCGAAGATCTCGCGGAAGTCAGGATCGTGGAAGATCATGATACCGTCCAGAATGACGATGGGCGTTGGAGCAAGGACGACACCTCTATCGCATCGCGTATGGGTGTTGAAGTCATACCGCGGTGTCATTATGGACTTACCTTGACGCAGTTCTTCCATGTGAACTTGCATCAGCTCCCAATCGATCGCGTTCGGCTCATCAAAGTTCCATGTAGCTCGTTGCTGATGGGTCAGGCGCCTGAGGCACTTGTAGTACCAGTCAGCGGACATGATCGACACTATGGGTGATGTGCCGTTGGAGCTGTTGATGAGATCAGCGACTTTTTCGGCAACGGTGGATTTTCCGGAGGCTGTGCCACCGGCGATGGCGATGATAAGCATGCTAGGCATGACGAATTCCCTCCCAATTTCGTAAAAAAGCAGGCTCTGAGCCTGCCTTATTTATTTTGTTACGAACCGACAGTATTGTACCGTCGTTATTACACTATGTCAAATCCTTTCACATCCCCATTTTTATCTATTTTTTTGTCTTCATATGGAGCAATACGTCGTCGATAAAATTCAAGCTTGGCTGATTCAAGAACTCCCATAAGTTCATTAAAGTCTGAATATTTTCCATCACCTTCAGTCTGAAGTAGTATATTTGTAATAATGTAGTTGAGCTCACCAGCTCTATGGTCTTTATCAATTAAGTCAGTGAGCTCTTTTATTTTTGGATCAAGGCGTTCTCGGTTTTTTTGTATGATATATGGCATAGAAAAATAATTTTAAATTATGCTGGGTCATTTAATGATCTTACGCTTTCATCCTTATGAATTCTTGAAATCACTTCGGCAAAACGATCACTTACTGACACTATTTCTAAATCTCGTAAATTATGTTGATCAATCGGTATGGTATCAGTTGTTATAAATTTTTTAATAGGAGAATTATTTAATTTCTCATCGGCATCTGTTCCTAAATTTGCATGCACAAAACATGCGTCTACTTCTATTGCTCCAGCCTCTTCTAATAAATATTTAGCATCTTCTATGAGAGTTCCTCCACTTAGGGTTTCATCATCAATAATAAGACATTTTTTATCTTTTACTTCACCAATCACACCTTTGATTTTTACTTTTTCATCATTTCCAATTCTACGTTTGTCCATCATCGCTACTGGCAAATGTAGACTGTCAGCATATGACTCTATCATTTTTGATGCACCACTATCTCCAGCCACAAGTACATAGTCGCTCAGGTCCCAGTTTTTTTTCAAATGTTTTACAATGTCTGGAGAAGCTACAAGATGATCACATGGTATATTGAAAAAACCCTGAAGTTGTGGAGAATGCATTTCCATAGCAAGGACACGATTTGCTCCAGCAGTTTGTAATATATCGGCCATAAGTTTTGCAGTGATGCAAATTCGTGGCTGATCTTTTTTGTCTGATCTGGCATATGGAAAGTAGGGAAGTACTACGGTAATCCTTTTTGCCGAAGAGTCTCGAAGTGTTCGAATATAGATAAGTAGTTCCATTATGTTAGTATGTACAGGATCTACATGAGTTTGTATTACAAACACATCATCGCCGCGTACTGCCTCATCAACAGTTACAAAATTATCTCCATTACTAAATCTTATGGACGTTGTCTTAGTTTCTTTTATATTGAGGTGGTCACAGATTTTTTTTACAAATCCTTTGTGACTACTACCTCCTATGATTTTGATAGGCATAGCTATATATGGGTTAATCTTGTTTTAATAGATCTCATAAAGAGTATTTGTATTAGTATACAACAAGCCATGATACCAAGTACAGCCTGCAAGTGAATGCTAGATAAACTTGGTACAAAGAAAAGGAGGCTATAGCTTACGATCCTACTCATAATAACATATAACCATTCTCTGATCACAATATATTCTACTCTATGATTTCTGTAATCTGGTAATGTATGTAGTAAATTATCTCTGTATGTTTTTGCAGGAATTTCAGTCATAGGTAAGAAAAATTGTCGTGCAAAACCATATATAATATATGTAGCAAAAAGTGGCATTCCTACGACTGACATGCTTGCGAGAAAGAATATTGAGCCACCAAAAGTGAATAGAGTTTTATAATGTTTATAATCTATTTTCTTACCAATAAGCCATACACTTACAATTGCGAGAATAGAAAAAACAGAAAACCATGTACCAAGTTCTAATTCGCTATTTAGTACATCAAAAATAAATATAGGAAGAAGACGTTCGAATGCTCCTTTGAATGCAAGATTACCAAAAAATCTGGAAGCCAAAAGTTTTACCATGTCTTTTTGTGCCCATATAGCTTTTATGGTTTTTTTGTAATGAAGAGGGGTGTTGTTGTATTTTTCGATTTTTACATTACCAATTATGGCAGATAATATATAAGAAATTGTTCCGATAATAAATATGTTTCCATATCCAAAATTAAATAAATTGAAACCAATAGCAGCACCTCCCGCAATTGGTGCAATAATATTTACAAAGTTTCTTGTTGCTTCTATCATTCCATTGTAATTTCCTCTGTTTTGTTTATTCGTAGTAGTAAATTGAATGAAGAGATAACTAAGCCAATACATTCCATTGAAAAAACCAAGCGCAAGGCCGGTTATAATGAGATGACTTGATATGTGATCTTTAAATACAAAAAGTATAGTGTATAGAATAGATGATCCAACTAAACTCAAAAGACGTGGAATATGTGGACGCCCTCTATTCACGACACCGGCAAGGGAGGTAAATGATATACCATGACCAATAATCAGAGCAATTGAATATATTGCAATGGCTTGTAGAGAGTTTGTCTGTGTCCAAACAAAAACCGCAAAAAAAATATTAAATACGGTCCTACCAAATATGGTTAAGTTGTGTGAAATAATAAGGCGTTTTATTTCTTTTGTATTTATGTGATTCATGTATTGTTTACTTTGAACTATAAAATATCTATGTCTTAATCATTAAAGCGCACCCCTCCCTAACCCTCCCCTAATAGGGGAGGGAATGGGTGGGGTTCAGTGTAAAATAAATAACCAAACAGATAATTTTATAATTCAAATTACTTATAAATTTTCCAATTTGGATCGGCTTGAAGTTTGTTCCATGGAGTGAAGTTTTTATTTTTTGCATGATTGTATGCTGTTACCGCTATCATTGCAGCATTATCCATAGAATATTTTAATTCTGGAATTTTGAATTCAGAACTAGGAATTTCTTTTTGAATTACTTTCTTTAGGGTTTCACGAAGTTTTTTATTTGCAGAGACACCACCAGCAAGGACTATTGTCTTTGGGTTGTATTTTTTTGCAGCTTTTATCGTCTTGTGTACAAGTAAGTCTACAATTGCTTGTTCAAAGCTTGCGCAAAAATCATTTTTGTCTGTATCAGGATTATCTCGTAAGTGGTAGAGTGCGGCAGTTTTTAAACCAGAAAAACTCATATCGAAATCTTTTGAATGTATCATTGGACGAGGAAATGTTATTGCTTTTGGATCTCCTTTTTCAGCAAATTTAGAGATTTTTGGTCCGCCTGGATAATCAAATCCAAGGAGTTTTGCAACTTTGTCAAAACATTCTCCTGCAGCATCATCTCGTGTTCCACCAACTCGTTCGTAGTGTCCTAGTTTTTTACTTAGTATAAGTTCTGTATGTCCACCTGACGCTACGAGACTAAGTATGGGGAGTTCAAAATTGGAAATCGGTTTTTCACTTTTATCTTTTTGTATTTTAACGCTATGTATGTGTCCCTTAATATGGTTTACACCAACAATAGGTACATCCCAAAGATATGAAAGTGTTTTTGCTGTTTCTACACCTACAATTAGTCCTGTGATGAGACCCGGCCCAGAGGTCACCGCAATGACATCAGGCTTTTCAAAATTTTTCATTATTTCTTCTACAACAGGGGTAATTTGTTCAGCGTGTTTTCTTCCTGCAATTTCTGGCACTACACCACCATATTTTTTGTGTATTTCAATTTGACTTGCAGTCTTTTCTGCAAGTATTTCGATTTTTTCATCTGTTCTTTCTACCAATGCGACAGAAGTATCGTCACACGAAGATTCAATTCCGAGGATTTTCACACAATTATATTTTAATAGCGTTTTTTAATAATGTCTTTATATCTTTTTCACTAATTCCAAACTGATCTTGTATTTCTTCAGTAGACTGCACTAGGAAATAAATATCTTGTATACCAAATTCAGAATCCCTTAATTTCATTTTTTTATTAACCCAGTCTTGTATTGTCTCATCTTCACTTATAGTACACTCTACTAGCATTTTGTATTCTCGCGGGTTTAATGATTGTATGAATTTTGATAAAGATTCCCTTACACCTTCTAGCCTTTCTCTTTCTCTGTTGTGATTCATATTATAGTATTATATGAATTATAATTTTATTTTAGCAAGAAAGTAGTCATTTGAACACCTTGATATTATGTAACTACAAAGTGTGTTCCCACACTTTCTTTTCTATCTAGGGCTGACTCAGTAATTAATTTCGCTACTGTACACAAATTATTAAGTTCAAGGATTTCTTTGTTTGTACCTTTGTTTAGTATTTGTTTAATGTATGATCCATATTTGTCTAATATTTGTAACGTTTCTTTCATCTTTTTTTCTTCACGTATGATACCAACGTTATTCCACATTAACTTTTGAATAGATAATTTCATTTTTTTAATCTTTGGATTATTATTTTTTATAACTTTCCAACTTTCCAACTTTCCAACTTTCCAACTTTTTTCTTTTTTAATATATTTTTTTGTTGCATAAATCGCTTTTGAAGAAAATACCATACATTCAAGCAAAGAGTTTGATGCAAGACGATTGGCGCCGTGTACTCCTGTGTGAGCTACTTCACCAAATGCAAATAGTCCTGGAATGTTTGTTTGTCCTTGCAAGTCGGTATGAATACCGCCGCATATGAAATGTGCAGCAGGGGACACAGGGATCAAATCTTTATCCATTTTTATATCATGCCACCACAAACTTTCGTAAAGGTAAGGGAATCGTTTTTTTATATAAGCACTTCCTTTGTGTCTAATATCTAGATAGACTGTTCCATTTTTCATTTCTTCCAAAATTGCTCTAGCAACAATATCTCTAGGAGCCAAGTCTTTTAGTTCATGGTAGTTTTCCATGAATTTTTCTCCTTTATTATTTACGAGAATTCCACCTTCACCACGGATAGCTTCTGAAATAAGGAGAGATGGTGCATCTTTTTTATTAAATGCTGTTGGATGAAATTGAATAAATTCCATATCGCGAATTTTAGCGCCGGCTCTGTGTGCCATGGCAACACCGTCACCAGTGGCAATTTTTGGATTTGAGTTTCTTTCATACACTTGACCTGCACCACCGGTTGCGAGAATAGTTGCCTTTGCAGAAAAGTTTAAAATTTTGTTATTTTCAGTATTCAATACACGCGCACCAGTACATTGTCTTTCATTTACTTTCAACTTTTCAACTTTATGAACTTTTAACTCATACGCAATATGTGATTCAAATATTTCAATATTTTTGTTATGACGAACCTGGTGAATGAGTGCGCGTTCTATTTCCTTTCCTGTGGTATCGTGTGCATGTGCAATACGACGTTTGGAGTGACCACCTTCTTTGGTAAGGCAAAGTTCGTCTTGATTTTTACTAAATCCAACCCCCACATCAATTAATCGATTGATTTGATTTGGTGCTTCTTTGATCATTATCTCGACTGCTTCTTTGTTATTTATATTACAGCCAGCTACCATAGTATCCTCGATGTGGTTTTCAAAACTATCGTATTTATCAAGTACTGCAGCGATGCCACCTTGTGCATAATTGCTGTTACTCTCCATGAGTTCTTTTTTTGTAACAATAGCAACAGTTCCGTTTTCACTTGCTTGCAAAGCAAAATTCAGGCCTGCAATGCCTGAGCCAATTACGAGGAAGTCGAATTTGTGTGGGGTGGTATTTGTCATTCCGACCGAAGCGACTGTAAGGAGTGAAGTGGAGGAATCTCTTTCTTAAAAAGAAATCTACTTTAAGAAAGGGATCCCTCGACTTCGTTTCACTTCGCTCGGGATGACAATACTAAATGATGTCCAAACTAATATCCAATGATTTTACCGAGTGGGTGAGGCTTCCAAGAGAAATTACATTTACGCCACTCTTTGCATATGAAGTAATATTTTTTTCTGTAATATTACCAGATGCTTCGAATATTATATTTGTTTTTCCAATCTGTTTTATTATTTTTTTAATACTTTCTGGTTTGAAATTGTCGAACATGATTGCGTCTGGTTTTTGTTTTACATATTTCAAAACTTGAGATTTTGTTTTACATTCAATTTCCCAGAAAGACTTAGGACTTATGACGTAGGACTTAGGATCGGATAATTTAATATGATTGTCCTTAATTAATATCCAATCGTAGAGTCCGAGTCTGTGAGTTCCTCCGCCGCCTAATGTTACAGCTTTTTTATCAACCAATCCCCATTGAGTTTTTCGGGTAGGAACAACGAGAACATTTTTACCAACTTTTTTTACAAGTTTATTAGTTTGCGTTGCAATACCAGACGTGCGTTGCATTAAGTTTATAATCGTTCGTTCAACTTTTAGAATATCTTTTATACCGCCGCTTAGTTTTAAAATATTATCTCCTTTTTTGATTTTAGCACCGTCTTTTTTGAACTCTGAACTCTGAATTTTGAACTTTTTTAAAAACCATCTAGTTTCTTCTAGGCCAGCCAATATTCCAGATTCTTTAGTTTTAATAATAGCCGTAACTTTTGGGTTACCTTGAATAACAGTGTCGCTTGTGACATCACCCTTATCATCTAAATCTTCAAGTAAAAAATCTTCAGTCAATCTTTTGACTTGTTTCAAATACTTACGGTTTTTCAATGTAAGTTTTTCTTTTTGATTGTAGTATTTTTTGATTGTCTGTTGTTTGTTCATATTATTTACTAAGTTCCATCATTTTATCTAAACTTATTTTTGCTTTTTGTAATACCTCTTTATCAAGATTAATGACCTGATCTTTTCGTGGATTTTTAAGTGCAACCAATATATCTTCAAGTTTTATTTTTTTCATATATGGACACAACTGACAACTTCCTACAATATTTTTGTTTGGAAATTCTGTTTGTACACGATCTGTTATACCACATTCGGTGATGAGCATGTAGTGTTCAGCTGGATTATCTTTCACATAGTTTAACATGTCTGAAGTGCTTCCAACTAGATCCACGGCATCAGTAACAGAAGATGTACATTCATAGTGCGCAAGGATTTTTGTTTCAGGAAACTGTGCGCGTATTTTGTCTACTGCTCGTTTATCAAACCTCTCATGCACAATACAAACTCCATCCCACAAGATCAATTTTTTCTTTGTTCGTTTTTGTAAATTATGCCCCATGAGCATGTCAGGGATAAAAATGATTTCTTCGTTTGGAATGCTTTCAATAATTTTAAGAGCATTTGAACTTGTGCAACATACATCACTCTCGGCTTTTACTTCGGCACTTGTGTTTACATATGTTACCACGGGGATTCCTGGATATTTTTCTTTCAAATTTTTCACATCCTCAGCAGTTATAGAATCAGCCAGAGAACATCCTGCAACTGCAGGAATAAGGACTTCTTTTTCTGGACTCAAAATTTTTGCAGTCTCACCCATGAAGTGTACTGAACAGAAAATTATTTTTTTTGCACTGTGCTCGGCTGCAATTTTACTAAGCCCATATGAATCTCCGAGGAAGTCTGCAACACCATACATGATATCTGTTGTTTGGTAAGAGTGGGCTAGTATGATGGCATCTTGTTCACGCTTTAATTTATTTATTTCAAGTGTGGTTGGTGCAATACTTAGACAATAGCTGAATGTTCGTTTCGTTTTTTCTAACATTTTAAAAAGACGCTCAGCTTCTTTACGTATTTCTGTTCCAGAAATTTTAATATTAATCTCAATATCTTTTACACTGTATCCTTTTTTTTTAAACAAATCTTTTACTACAGAATTACCTGTGTAGACTGTATCAAATTCACCAGTAATATCTTTTACGTGATCAACCCATTTTTCTTCATCATTGATATCTGGAATAGCAATTATTCTATAGTTGATATTTGAACTGTCTAGTTTGTTTTCAATCATTTTCTTACGCTCTTCAAAACTACATGGATTATTACTAGTTTCATTATATTGAGAACTACCAATCCCAATAATAATCTCATTCTCTGAGATTTGTTTTAGGGCATCAAGATGCCCTTTGTGAAGTGGCTGGAAACGTCCAATGAATAAGGCTTTCATAAAAATAATTGAAAGGAAATACCTACAGGGCATAAGTATTCTCTAAAAGTAGAAAGGTTAAAGTTTACAAATTAGAGGCGTTTTAGTTTTGTGTGAGGGATATTTTAACAAAAAATGACCAGAATGTCATTTTACTATTAAAATACAATAATTGCCAGCCTCCTGTTAAATTAGTCTATATTATTTAATATTTGTAACTTAGTCACTATAAAGTTGTTGTAGATCTTTCATTCTTTTCGGGTCTTCTATTTGTTTTAAGAGCTTTTTAACATTTGACGCAACATCTCCACCTATTGCACCCCTTATAAAGGGTAGCTCTTTTTGTATTGTTCCTTCTAATGTATCTAAAGCGTGTTTAACTTTACTAGTTTCTCCTGTTTGTATTGCTTCCCGAACGGATACAAGAAGATCTTTTGCTTTGGTTTCGCCGCAAGGTATTCTTAATGCTAGAGATTTAGCCATATTTTCTAGTATGTCAACGTTCACCCCCACTTCTCTTCCTATAGGAGTACCTTGGCTTTCTATGTGTGATTTTCTATTCATATTTTAGATAAATTATTTGTAGCTTATTTATATATTTGAGTATATAATACAAGAACAGAAGTGTCTAGTTGTTGACATAGTTAGAGAAAACATGTATAATTTTCTCGTCCTTAAGGCCCCATCGTCTAGTGGTTAGGACATCTGGTTTTCATCCAGAAAACAGGGGTTCGATTCCCCTTGGGGCTACCAAAAGGGATTTTGCATGTGCAAAGTCCTTTTTTTGTACGAAGATTAGCGAAAAATTAGGGGTTCCAAATCGAGGATAATGATAAGAGGGTTTTTTTGAAAAAATCGAACCCTGCAATTTAATTTTTTGGGTATAATCTGCTTTTTTCCAGTATTCAGGCATATGCAAGAAGAAATCAAAGCACGTATCTATTGCTTTTTTGAGGTCAAAATCTTCTCTTGGTGTCTGGTTTAGTAACTCCTCTTTGTCTTGAATAGACGACTTAATACGATCTAGTTCTTCTTTGAAGTCATCATCGTCAATTATTCCTTTCCCGAGAAGATCAAACATTTTTCGTTTCTTCTCTTTTAGTATCTCAATTTCTTTACCTATCTTTTCATTGGTGAAATTAAGCTCTTTGTATTTCTTTTCCCATACTTCCAGAGCCATATGTTGGATAACTTTGAGATACCGTTTGTCTGGCGTAATTTCTTTGAGAAAATCAAAGAACTCATTCTCAAGTTTGTCTTTCGGCAGTGATTTAGGAGCAGTACATTGTTTGTTGTAGCAACGATAGTATGGAAATTTTTTGCCAGTATGGCTGGTAGAAAAAGAAGCGGTCAAGGGGCGACTGCACTCTCCACACAATACGAAGTTTCTCAATGGAAAGGCTTCGTTTTTCTTTTGCAATGACATGTTTGTGCTTTTGTTATACTTTCGTATGAATTTCTGACATTGGTAAAAGACGTCATTGCTAACAAGTGGTTCGTGTGAAGCTGGATACTCAATTCCACCTGTTGTCATGATACTAATATAAAACTTATCGCGTAATATTTTATGGATGAGTTGTGCGGATATTTTTTTCCCTGTGGATGATCGTAGTCCTTTGTCATTTATTTTGTTTCGTATTTCTTCTTCCGTGTGTACACCTTTTGAAAATTCATTAAATATAAAGCGGATGATAGGAGCCTTTTTGAGATCAACAATAATACTTTTGTTACCATCTGCGTCTGTATGATTAAGATACCCAATTCGAGCCTTAAACGGCCAGCGACCACTCTCAATACATTTTTTCATTCCAGCGGTTACTCGTTCACTTCTCATGTCATTATCTAGCTGTGCGAATGTTGCCATGATGTTGCCAACACACTTGCCAAAAGGTGTATTGTCTATTGCTTCTGTAGTAGAGATAAGATTGATGCCTTTACCTTTGAGCTGTGTAAAAATACTTGTGTAATCATTTACATCTCTTGAGAGACGATCAATTTTGTTTACAATTAGGCAATCGATCTTATTGCTCTTGGTAAAACAATATTGAAGCATTTCTTGCAATCCTTTGCGGTTTGTTGTTTTGGCTGACAGTCCGTCATCATGGTACTGTGCCACTATATCTATATCTTTGCTTTGTGCGTACCTTAAACACGCCTCTCGTTGGTTTTCAAGACTAAAGCCTCGCTCAGCCTGTTCTACTGTCGAGACACGATAATATATAACGCCACGTTGTTGTTTCATAAGACAAATAAAAAAGGAAGCAAAGAACTGCTTGGACCCAACTAGCATAATGCAAGTTGAAGCAGGATTGCTCCCTTTTCTAGCCACAATAAAAATATTATGGCAATAAAAAAGCATTATACGTTCAGTTGGATCCAATAGAATAATATCAAAATCATATCAAATAATCAAGTGGGTGTATTTGGCTTTTTTTGCTGTTCAATCCACGCATTGAATGCAAGCTCTAAGAGCTGATAAATAGTCTCTCTTGCTTTAAGTGCCTCAAGGTCGGATAGGTCTAACCCCTCCGACTCTGTGAGTTCTTTAAATTTCGCAAGAGAAATCATATTTTAATTAGTTAATATCCTTGACAACCCTTTATTTTTCTGCTAGGGTGTAATATCGCGCCATTTGAGTTGCGCGAGAGAGGAGAGGGATAGTCATGGGCGAGACCGACGTTACCAGACAGATGTCGCGGGTGGTTCGGCTGGTGCACCACGGCGGGAGAGCCGGGAATACGCTCCAGATGTTCTTCCTGCCCGAAGGCAGTGATCCACATGGCCAGCTACGGCACATCCCCTGGGATTCTACGGGTGATGACAAGCGGGTCGTGGGGGACGTCCAGACCGTGAGTACGGTCGTCGTCCCGATCATGAGTCTCGTCACGGGCCACAAGTTCAGCCGGGTCTCCCACGAAGTCCGCGGACTGACGGTCTGGAAACGGGATGACTACATCGCTGATACCAGCCCTTCCACGAACAGCGGGGAGTAGCACCCTCGTCCCACCACAAAGCCTCGCCTTCCAGCGACGGCTCTTACCGGTTCGGTTCTACGTTCGACCAACCAGGGCACCACCAACCATTCCCTCCGGCGCCCGACCATTGATTATCTCTACTTTCCAGTGGATGTAGTCAGTGAAAATCGCTGGAGTGGAAGATAATAGAAATCCTTACATATTTGTGGGGATTTTTTATTTTACCCACCACCCATCACCACTCGCATATCAAACACACCTCTCTTGAACACCATATTTTCAAGCCTATAAGCCTTGTACTCAACTTCACCGACCCATTCACTCTCAAAAGTTTTTTCAAAGACTGGAGTAAGAAGTGATAAAAATTTCTCTGCAAACTTTTGAGCCATCCAACCTATTATCTCTATTGGTTGTTTTAGTGTTTGTGAACGAAAGAATTTCTTTTTTCCAAAAGTCCTTTCGTCAAACATGTCTTTGCTTAAATATTTGCAAACGTACGCTCCGATGTTAGTTACGCTCTGAATCTTTTTAATATCAATATTTCCATGACCCCAAATCTCATATATCTTACTAAAATGAACAAAAGGCATTTTGCAAATCAAGTGGTAGTGAACAGCACCACGCTTTTGAAATTCAGGAATAGCCAAATACTCAAAACTAGGATACTTATACGTCATCCTTTTAATAAACTGATTAAAAATATAATTAGCTTCTTTTAGATCAGTGATGTTTTTGGCAAAAGTCAAAGTCATAAATTTAGTTATTTGCGGATTGGAATTGATCAGTCGTCTAATTTCCGTTCTTGTTCTATTGACTGAATATTGTTGTTTCTGTTTTTGTAATTTTAATTGCTCTTTAATGCTTAATTGTTCTGGCTCTTTTTGAGGCTTATCTTTTTCGCGTTCTTGCGTTTTCTTTTTAAATTCCCGCCAGACTGGTTTATTATATGTATACGACTCAGCATGTTTGCCCGACACCACAATTTTAGAATTGTAGGAGTAGGCCATAACAATTTTTCGTTAGATGTGTGGATATAATCAAGATTAGAATGTAATTACTTAATTTTGTTTCAAATTACCTGTGCCAAGCAATCTTTTTTCGCCGTCGGGCAAGCCGACGAAAAAAGATTTTACTTGGCTATCCAACTAATTGAATAAACAAAAGTTTACAGATTATTTTGCTGTTTATGATACGGAGGAATGTTTTCGTCCTGCGGAATTAGTCCGGTATTATCGTTTGAGTGCTCTTTTACATATTCTCTGTAATATGGAAATTCTGGGTATTCAATAAAGTTGACTGCTTCGTGCGTGTTATAACAATTCGCTTTTAGTTTCCTAAACAAAAAGAATCTTCTTTTTACTGCCCGTCTACGTATGTTATCGTCTTTTAAATCTTGCAATTCAAAATATGAGACCATAAATACTTTACGAAATATATTTCTTACTTCTGCAAAGTGTTGCCCGAGGTCTCGTATTCTTTTGTCTATATTGCTAGTGTGCTGTACGCCTGCCCAAATATCTAAGGGAATCGTATTTCCATCTTTATCTTTTTTGACATCGTGTCTATGGGCAGAAAACTTTTGTTTGGCTGACGGTGGCATGTTTTGCCACTCTCGTGAGTCAAAGTATCCTTGTGCTTCATCAATAAAGACCTGTCCGCCTTTTATGGATAACAGCTCGGGAATTTCTGACCAAAAATAAACTTTGCCTAGTTTGTCTTTGTTCAGCTTCTTTTTTTCTACATAGGCAGAAAAATCTAGCTTCCAGTTGGCATAAACATTGTAGCCTTTGAGAAACATGTCCAAGGCTCTGTAAGTCATAAACAAAGTTTTTCCCGCTCCGGGTTTTCCTGTAATGATGGTAATCATAGTATTAAGGTTTAAAGAAAGTAACCATTTTAAGAACTAGTGTGATGAGAAATAATGTCATTTCAATAAACAAGACAAGCAAGAGAATTTTAAACAGAGAAAATATAGGGAATATCAAATCTATCTTTGCAAAGGTTGGTGTCATGGTCGCAAAAGCATTATTTACTGCTGTTAATACAGCGTTGTCCGCATTAGCATTTGGTAACAGTGAAAATACTTTTACTAAAATTGTTTCAATAAAATTAAACATATTATTTATTCGTTATCACTGCTAAATAAGTGAGTTACTCTGATTATCACGTACACGGCAAAGAGAAGCCACAATATTGCTACAATGTAGAGTCTTATTCCGCTCGCAAACTGTCTAACTCTGATAT
>Ga0233431_1000442_pt1 | contig 92220 bp, 88 predicted proteins | sample SI_118_April2016_FD_179867 | JGI IMG/M metagenome (GOLD analysis project Ga0233431, IMG submission 179867) | Seawater microbial communities from Saanich Inlet, British Columbia, Canada - SI_118_April2016_200_MG | ecosystem: Environmental > Aquatic > Marine > Inlet | place: Canada: British... | reverse complement strand
GGTGGCTGGTTTGATGATCTTCGCGGATTCGCTTGGTCATGGGCATCCTCCTCAGGATTAAAAAGGTTGCCCGATTATGACACGCCTCGCAGGCGGGGAAAAGAAGCGGTTATTTTGGCGCTTACGTTTGGCGATCTCCATCAGCGCCAAAAACGACTCTTTACCACTAATTTGATTCAGCAAACTAAAAAGGCTACTTCGCGCATCCTGCGCCTCATCGCGCAATCCTGTCGATTAGGCGTCTGTTTCGACACGATTGATGTCTTCTTCGACCCTGATGTGCTCGTGCATCAGTAGGTATAGCGATTTCAGGCGCCCTGGTGTTTTAGATGTTTCACGAACGGTAATTCCACCACGTATACGACTGCCTAAAAGATGAGTTACGAAAATCATCGCAAACAGTGTACGCTTCTTCGCGTTAGCTATCTTTCCAATCCGGGCATCAAGAGATGGAATCGCAGTGTCTGGAGCAACACCAGTCCATACGGCAAGCCAGCGAGCCGTATGCTCTGGCTTTCTTAGAGTACGACATTTTCGGGAAGCGAGTTTTTCGCGGATTAGCGTTACTTCGAAATGAAACCCATGATCCAACGAACAAAAGTATGACTGTCGACACCCTTTTCCAAGGAAGCAAATCCTTTCTCAATTCGCTCTGGGGAAATGATCGATCTTCTCTCATTCATCAAGGCTCTGGAGTAATCCTTATTCCATTCCGGATGACCCTGAATACTAAAAAAATGCTCATTCCATTGCACAACAAAATAAGGACAGAAGTTACTCGCCGCTATAACCACGGCACCTTCAGGGAGCATGGTTACCTGGTCCTGGTGACTTACTAGAATATTGAGCGTATCGCATTCGTCTTTCATCCATTCAGGAGTGGAAAGTACACGATTCACTGCCACCCCAATCCCCCATCCTTTACCAGGATTTTCAACTTTGCCATTACAAGCCATACCGATAATCTGATGGCCAAAACAGATACCTATCAGTTTAATTTTCTGTCTGTCTAGTTCTCTCACAAAATCAATGAGAACATGGATCCACGGTTTTTTCTCATACACACTAACCCGGCTCCCGGTGGTTATAAAAAAAGAGTACCCGAAAATATCATCCGGGTACTCATTTTTACGACAGTCGAAAACGTCAAGCTGAAACTGTTTCGCAAAGCCGGCAAACATCTGCTGAATCATCTCTTGATAAAGGCCAAACCTCGGCTGCAGTTTTACCGGAACTTCGTCGCACTGGAGTATTCCAACTTTTATGGGGGTGCATAACGGTTTCATCAAGATCCCTGTCGTGAAAAACTACAGGACTCCATCTACAGCATCAACAAAAATCTGTCGATACTGCTCCTGGCTGAAAGTTATCGGATTTCCACCTGCAGAAGGATCCTCAGTAGCCATCTTCGCCACAGTATTTGCCTGTGCTTTATCAATATCAAGTGTGGCAAGGCTTGCGGGAATCAAGAGTTGCCGTCGAAGCTGTAAAATCCAGGTCATAAACCCATCAAAACCGGTCTCTTGCAGCTCAAGATAGGCCGATAGACGAGTGATCCTTGCTTCGACCTCAGGTCTATTTGCTTTTAGAACATAGGGCATAAGAATGGCATTTAGCATCCCATGGTGGGCATCAAACAAAGCCCCCAGCGGATGGGCCAAGGCATGCATGCCACCAAGGCCTTTCTGGAAGGCGGTGGCCCCCATACTTGAACAGACAAGCATCTGGGTCCGAGCTTCTATATCAGAGCCATCCGTCACTGCTCTAGGCAAATACTCTTTTACTAGCCGAATGCCCTCAACACAAATCCCTGCCGCCATCGGATGATAGAAGGGAGAACAAAGCGCTTCCAGATTATGGGATAATGCATCCATTCCGGTTGCAGCAGTCACTACTTTAGGTAAACCAACAGTCAACTCAGGATCAAGAATCACCTGGCTCGGCAACATGTTGGGATGAAAAATTATTTTCTTAATATGATTTTTTGCATCGGTGATAACCGATGCCCTGCCAACTTCAGAGCCGGTTCCAGCAGTCGTTGGTACAGCCACAACCGGCGCCATCCCCTCCACTTTTACCCGTGTCCAATTGTCACCAACATCCTCAAAATCCCAGATGGGCAGATCCTGACCAACCATCAAAGCTACTGCTTTTGCAGCATCAAGTGCCGAACCACCACCAAAAGCAATCACCCCATCATGCTTATGGGATATATAAAAATCTACTCCAGCCTCAACATTTTCTCCGGTGGGATTTGCCTTAATTGCAGAAAAGAGTCCAGCCGCAAGACCCGCCTCTTTCAACGAAATCAGTACCCCCGACAGCATCGGCAATTCGGCAATTCCCGGGTCGGTGATCAGCAGCGGTGACTTCATACCCGTCGATATACACAACTCGGCAAGCTCATCCACTCGCCCTGCTCCAACCTTCACATTGGTCGGATAATTCCAGTTTGCAGAAAAAGTCACTGAAAAACCTCTTATAACTTGGTTTTAATATGAAAGGACTTTGGTCTGGTAAGAGCCTCAAAGCCGACCACGGAAAGAGTGCAGCCATGCCCAGAATTTTTAATTCCTGTCCAGGCCAGCTCTGGATCAAGATAATCACATCGATTCAGAAAGAATGTACCCGTCTCCACCTGATGGCCCAACTCTATTCCACGTTCTATATCTGTTGTGAAAATGGCTGCAGTCAAACCAAACTCACTATCGTTCATTAACTCGATTGCTTCTTCGTCAGAACTCACTTTTTGAATCCCAACAACTGGCCCGAAACTCTCTTCTTTCATGACACGCATGGAATGATCAACATCAGTAAGGATCTGCGGTGCAAGATAGGGTGTGCCGACCTGATCCTGGGGGAAATTATCAACCGCAATATGGGCTATCGCCCCTTGAGCTACAGCCTCCTCAATCTGCTTTCTCACAAATTCTGCAGCACTCTCTCGCACCAACGGTCCCAGAGTCGTCTCAGGATCATCTGAGCGACCTAATTTGAGCCCATTGACCCAATCCACTGCCTGCGCAACAAACTCGTCATAGACAGCCTCATGAACATACACCCGCTCGATACCGCAGCAGGATTGGCCTGAGTTAAAAAAAGCTCCATCCATGGCGGTATCTACAGCATGGGCCAGGTCGGCATCGTGACGTACATAGGCTGGATCTTTCCCACCCAACTCGAGCCCTACGCTGATAAAACGACCAACTGCAGCCTTTTTTACCATGGCTCCCCCGGGGACGGAGCCGGTAAAGGCAACATAGTTTACCCGATCATCCTTGATAATCATCTCTGTATCGCCATGATTGAGATGGAGGACCTGAAAAACACCTTCAGGCAGACCAGCCGCCGCAAATGCCTCATAAAGCCTTTCTGCACAGAGCGGTGTTTGGGCCGAATGTTTCAAAACGACAGAATTCCCGGCTAGAATTGCTGGCATAATTGCGTTAATAGCGGTCAGATAGGGATAGTTCCATGGAGAAATCACAAAAACCAGACCTACCGGCTCACGTTCTATCCAGCGCTCAAAGCCCTCTTTTTCATCGAGTTTTATTCGGGCAAGCCCTTCATCGGCTAAACGAATCATGGTTCGGGCACGTTCTTCCAGACCTCCGACTTCACCAACAGCAAATCGAATCGGCCGCCCCATCTGCCAACAGATCTCTCGACCTATCTCTTCTTTATTTGCGACAAAATTGTCCACAGCCTTTGTGCACAACTCTTTTCTGGAAGCAAGGTTTTCCTTATGCCACGTTTTTTGCGCAGCAATACCTCTGTTCAGAGTTTGTTGTATCGTTTCACTGTCTGCATACTGTCTTTCGACAAAAACGGAGCCATCAATCGGGCTAATCGCTGAAAAGGTATCGGTCATAATTGTATTCACTCAATGTAGTTTTTTGGTTCCGGTCCGAAAAAAATGCATTTCGACATATTAGATCTACAACGCAGGAGATCGGACCTTTTACGACGTCATAGTTGGTTTTCATGCCGAAATCAATTAGATTATTTCAAAATACCTCTCTAACTCCCAATCTGTAATATGTTTACGAAACTCCCTCTCCTCCCATTCACGAGAGGCTGCAAAATGGTCCACAAAGCCATCCCCAAACAACTCCCTTGCGGCCTCCGAACACTTCAAATTCTGGGATGCCTCCCATAGGGTTTTAGGCAGGGATAGCTGCTCAGAATGCTGTTGGTCATAGGCGTTACCTGTTACCTGCACACCCGGTTCCCACTTTTTTTCTATACCATACAGACCGGCGCCAAGGGCTGCTGCAAGTGACAGATACGGATTAGCATCTGCTGATCCCAGACGATGCTCCACTCTTTGGGATTTAGCACTACCTGGTATCACCCGTAAGGCAGTGGTACGATTTTCTACCCCCCAGGTTGCATCGGTGGGGGCCCAAAATCCTGGTATCATGCGAGAATAACTGTTGATTGTCGGTGCAATCATGCACAACAGCTGCGGCATCAGACACTGCTGTCCCGCAACGAAATGACGCTGCACATCACTCATGTTATACGGTTTTTGTGCGTCATAAAACGCTGAACCGCTCCCATCTTCATGTTGAAGCGACAAATGGATATGACCGCTCTGTCCCGGATAATCATTCGACCATTTTGCCATAAACGTTGCCATCAGCTCATGACGCTGCGCCAGCACCTTCATAAAGGTTTTAAACAACGCACCCTTGTCTGCTGCACTCAATGCATCATCAACTGAAATAGCGGCCTCAAGCACTCCGGGACCTGTCTCTGTATGAATTCCTTCCAGGGGAAAATCCATAGTGTTGCACATCTCCAGAATTTCATGATAAAGCTCTGCATGACTCGAATTGCGAATCATCGAATATCCAAACCATCCTGGAGTGAGCGGTTTTAAATTAGTAAAGTTTTTTTCCCGTGCGCTGTCCGGGGTTTCGTCAAAGAGAAAAAATTCATACTCAAGGGCGGCAAAAGCATGAAACCCCATCTCTTTTCCGCGCTTGATAACTTTTCGCAATGCAGCCCGGGGGCAGACTGCTTCAGCTTCACCAGCAAACTCCCCTATAAAAAGGAGCATACCATCTTCAAAACTTACCTCGCGGCAACTCTGTGGCAGAATACGAACAGGGGCATCAGGATATCCTGTGTGCCATCCAGTATATTGAACGTTATCATAGAGCTGATCCTTTACGTCCCACCCCAGTACCACATCGCAAATGGCAAAACCGTTGTCAAGTGAGGAGAAAAACTTATCCCGACTCATATATTTGCCGCGCATCACCCCATCATTATCAAACAATCCAACTTTTATGTGGGTGAGACCACGTTCATCTACAATTGTCTTGGCATCTTCAACTGTTGTAACATCTCTTGGTTCCATAGATTTGTCCGATTAAATCAGCTTTCAATACCTTATAGAATAATAATTTTCCTTTTTAACAGTTCATTCTTTATACATCAATACTCTATTGAAGTTTTTTAACAATTAATCGTATCCGATCACGGGGTTCTGTTAGCCCTGTGATATCCACGCCAAGTCCGGTGTTTGTTTTTTGAAATATGCATTCATGACATCAACCAAAACCGGGTAGGTCTTTTTTGATTGAATGCCCGATGAATGAAAATCCTTTTAACTGATTTATCCACCTCCATGATTAAAAATGAACAAGACGGCCCTGAACTCAGAAATTGGAAATGTTATTGATCAAAAAGAATGTTGGTAAAAAAAATTTTGACAAAATAATCACAATTGCATATTCTTCAAATCAAATCTTAACTGTTCCACGATATCTTCGCAGGATGAATTACAAAAGTACAAGTCTCAAAACTTAATTTTAGACAATAGAATATAAAGCATGTCAACTTTTTAAGTTTAAGGGAAAGGATGACCATGGAAAACGGGCACGTAGAGGCTAATGGCCAGAGACTTTATTACGAAGTACATGGCGAAGGAGAGCCAGTGGTATTGATTGGCGGTTGGGGGGACGATGTTAACGCGTGGGCGTTTCAAATTCCAGCATTGGCCAAACACTTCAAAGTAATCACATTCGATAACCGAGATATAGGTAGGAGTTCCGAAGCAACCGGTTCTTACAGCATGAAGGATATGGCTGAAGACACCGCCGGTCTTCTGGAGGGTTTAGATATTAGGGCAGCCCATATTATAGGCTGGTCTATGGGTGGTGCAATTTCACAAGAGCTGGTGCTTCGCCATCCAGAGAAAGTGCGCAAGCTGATCCTAGCGGCTACCATGGCACAGTTTTCTCGATTCCATTGTTGGCTAATCGAGCCAATGAAATTCGTCAAAAAGAACGATTCCGAGAACAGAACCTTCTTTGAGCTCATGCTCGCATTATGTATGACTCACGAATTCCTCAAGAAGCAGGAAGCCGTAGAAGAGTTTCTCAGAGAGATGGAGGCCAACCCTTTTCCTCAATCTCCTGAAGAGTTCGAGCGTCAGGGCCATGCCATCAACTCATTCGACGCACTGGATCGGCTTCATGAAGTAAAAACCCCTACGTTGGTCCTTGGGGCAGAACAGGACATTTTAACGCCTCCATGGGCCATGCGAGAGCTGGCAGAAGCTATTTCCGGTGCAAAAATAGAGATGCTTGAAGGTGGGGGGCATGGCTTTTTCTGGGAGATTCCCGACGCGGCAAATGACGCGCTACTAAAATTCCTAAAGGCATAATCTTCTTGGAACAAGTTGAAATTTTTCATTCTTAAGACGGTTCGAGAGATACATAAGCAGAGCATTTACCATTGCTTCATGTAGTTTAGGGCAGACTCTGAGTATCTCCCTTAAGCGGGTAGAGGGTCAGGGAAGTTCCTTGACACACACGGCCAATTACCCTATTTTTTTTAAATCCTTAATTCTCAACTGGAGGAGTTATTATGGCAGTCCATTGTTTTCAGAGCGGGAGCGTGAAACTAGATAAATTCACCGATGATGCCGAAATCTATATCAAAGATGTTGTTGATGCTTCGATCAGTGATACCATTGACGCGGGTTGGCTAAAATGGGGGAAAGGGGAGTCGCTTGAGTGGACGTTGGAATATGACGAGATCATGTACGTGGTCGAGGGCGTTTTTTCGATCAGCACGTCAGAAGGTGCTCAGACCGCTGAGGCCGGAAGTTTTTTCTTCATCTCAAAAGGTCAGGCCCTTACCTACAGTTCAGATGAGGGCGCTCTCTTGTTTTATGTCACCTATCCGCACTGGGTGGAGGCATCCCAAAAAGCGGGGCGGCTTTAGGGGAGGCTTGTCCTGAATGTAGGAGGTGGATGGTTCGGGATTTCTTTAACCCATCCTCCCGAAATAATCTTGGCAGAAAGCGTGACTTCTCAAACGTCTACTGATCGGTGTCGCGTACGCACAGAAAATTCGCGCTGACCTCTATGACCGTACGTAACCGGGGACAGCACTAACGCCCTGCCCACCGCGATTCGGCTGAACGCTGTTGGCGTCTGCTACAACTGGAAGATAGTGAAGCGTACATTATAGTGGGCAGACTTTCTTGATGTTCAGCGTGTGTTGGTCGGCGTGGAATATTAACCTCCTTGGGGTGTGATTGGAAAGGAATCCAGGGGGCAGGCCGTGAAATTTTGACGTACTTCTGTGCACACGTAATCTAAATGCTAACACTGGTGCTGAAAATACATGAACTATTGTATTGATCTCCCCGGCCCAAAGAAAAACGGAAAAGGCAGAGTAAAGGTGCGGCGGGTAGCGGTCTGAAAGTGTGACACCTGCTTTATCAATAGACGACCTACCCGTTAATTGCCGAGGACCTCCTTTCTCGGCCTTAAGGTTGTTCCTGGGTTGGATTGTGGTTTCGCAGCATTATTCGCTTGGATCGTTTTTTAGCCTGGCACAGCCGGGAACCTTCCCCATTCACTTTCAGGATATGAGAGTACTGGGTGGAGCTGTACGGGTCTTTTGAGAATGGGGTGCCCGTACCAATTTGAAAAAAGTGGAAGAGATCAGTGTCATTTTTGGAATGATGATCAATCGGTGCCGTTTGTTTACTTTCTTAGCAATGGCAAACATTTGGACGTCACCTCCCTTCTCCAATCCAGCAGGAAACACGCACCCGTCTTAGGATTTTTGACTTTTCTTCGGATCTTGTCTATGACCTCGAACTTGCTGACCCCTTGAACGCAAAGAACTCGCCATTTTCCAGAATTGATTTGGTGAAGATCATGACAAGTTTATGGAATTTCAATGGAGGGCCTACAGGAGGAATTGATAGAGATCTACCCTCAATGCATCGTAAGTTTGCCGAAACCCAATATTCCAGAAGATCAAAAAACCCGTTATGTTCAATGCGGGTAGATCAAGTGGATTTGTGATAACTTGACATTACAAAAGCATTTTTAGCCGAAAAATATTTGCCATATACATTTGTTATTACAGTTATTTATATCATTTGGAAGACTGAAATAGATAGCAGGTATTGCAGGCGGGAAAACCGAATTTATGAAACTCAAGGATAGGATATTGTTCGGTCTGGTTTACAAGAAAATCGGACTGATTCTATGGATTAGTTTTCATCCAGAACTTCTCTGAGTGCGGCAGCGAGGTTCTGAACGTCGATAGGTTTTTCAATGTATTTTCGGGCGCCTAAAGCTTCCGCCTCTTCTGCGGATATCCTTTCGCTGTAACCGGTGCAAATGATCACCGGCATTTGCGGTCGGATTGTCAGGATTTCCTTGGTCAACCTGTCGCCGGTCATTCGAGGCATGGTCATGTCGGTGATAATGACATCGAATTGATCCGGATCGGCACTAAACCATTCCAAGGCTTGCAAAGGTCTTGTGGTGCTTTTGACCTGATAGCCCAACCGTTCCAACCGCTGGCGGTTCAAGTTCACCATAGACTCTTCGTCATCCACAAAGAGGATACTTTCAGAACCCCCTTTGATTTCTCCATGGGGCTCTTTTTCTTCCTCAATCATCTTTTCTAATGCGGGAAAATAGACCTCAAAGTGCGTTCCCTTCCCGAGCTCGCTCTCGACCCGGATACCTCCTAAATGCCCCTTCATGATGCCGTGAATCACTGAAAGGCCCATTCCCGTTCCCTTTCCAACGTCCTTGGTGGTGTAATAGGGTTCAAAGATTCGTGCCATAGTTTCGGGCGCCATGCCTTTACCCGTGTCCCTCATTTTCAACCTTGCGTAGGCACCGAGGGATAAAACCCCATTAAAGCACGGTTTTTCTTCCAGAAGAACAATGTTTTCAAGGGTGACTTCCAACAAGCCTCCTTCTTTAGCCATGGCATGGGCCGCATTGGTTGTCAGGTTCATCATGATTTGATTGATTTGGACGGCATCACCCATAATATTGCATGGCTCATCCGGAATTTGCACACTGAACTCCACGCTGGAGGGAATGGCGGTCCTGAGCATTTTCATGGATTCATTTATGATTGGAACCAGATTCAGAGGCGCTCTTTTCTGGTCGCTTTTTCGGCTGAAAGAAAGCAATTGTCGGACCATGTCCTTTGCCCTGATGGAGGCCCGGCGGATTTCTTCCAAATTCTCAGCAGCAGGGTTCAAATCGGGGATGTCATCGGAAGCCAATTCCGCATTCCCGAGGATAATGGCCAGGATATTGTTAAAATCATGCGCAATCCCGCCAGCCAGGGTCCCAACGGCCTCCATTTTCTGGGATTGTTGGAGTTGACGTTCTAACTCGAGCATGGCTTTTTCAGACTCTTTTTGCGTTGTGATGTCTTGAAAGAAACCATAGACTCTGTGGTGTTCAATATCTGCTTTTCCTATGACATGAATGGACCGGGTATTCCCTTTAGCGGTAATGATTTCAAGTTCCACATCATACGGCTCGCCATGGTCGATAGCACGCTGCATAGCCTGTTTGATAATTGGAATGGAAGCTGTAGTGTAAAAATTTATTACTTTTTCCACTGTAGGTTCGTAGGTTAGATCCACTTCGAGGATAGCATAGGTCTGTTCCGTCCAAGTCAATTCTTGAGTATCAGTGCTAATCTCCCAGCCACCAACCTTTCCCACACTTTGGCTTTCAGCGAGCAATCGCTGACTTTTTTTAAGGGCGCCCTCCGCCAGTTTGCGATCGGTGATATCGGTGCTGGTTCCCATATAACCCGTTATCCGGTCCTTGGAATCCGTCAGTTCAACCGCTTGCGCAATGACCCACGTTGATCGGCCTTCGCGATCAACATACCGAGATTCTATATTATATGGAATCCGCTCCCGACAGCAGCGGGTCCACTCAGCAAAACTGCGTTCCCGGTCCTCTTCGTGAATACCAAGTACCCAGCCGTCTCCCTGCGCCTCTTCGGTAGATATGCCGGTAAACTTGGCAATGCGCGGATTCCAGTAGGTACACTGTCCCTCAGCATCCGTGAGAAAAACACCTGTGGGCGACAACTCGATCAGGGTGCGGAAGCGTTCTTCGCTTTGTCGCAGCTCTTCTGTACGGCTCCGGACTTTTTCCTCTAAGGTTTCATTGGCCTTTTCCAGCTGACGTTTCAAGGTGTTAATGGTGAGATGCGTTTTCACACGGGCGATCACTTCTTCCGCCTCGAAAGGTTTGGTCAGATAATCTACGCCACCTATGGAAAATGCTTTCATTTTATCGCTGAGTTTGTCTCGAACAGTGATGAAAATGACCGGAATATCCTGGTGACTTGGATTAGATTTTAATCGTTGACAGACTTCATAACCGTCGATATCCGGCATTTTCACATCCAGCAGAATCAAGTCCGGGGGTTCTGCCTGAACGGAGAGGAGAGCATCGGTCCCATTCGTGGCGAAATGAACCTGATAATCGTGTGCCATAAGAACATCTTTCAATAGTTTAAGATTATGCAAATTGTCATCGACCACCAAAATACGGGCTTTTGAATCACTCATTCTATTTTCTCTCCTCCGTACTTTCTCGAAAGTTGCCGAGCAGGCTCCTGATCTTTTTAAACTGAAAGTTTTCAATCAAAACCTTCAACATCCCTGCAAGTTTTGAATACGCCGGTTCCAGTTGGTCGCTCATTTCCAGAAGGGCATTGAAATTGCCGGCAACCGTCGCTTTATAAAACGCTGTGAGCCATTGGTCCGGCAGCCCGGAAAAATCGTCAAGTCTCAACTCGGAAACCATGGGAGCTTCCTGAACATCCTCTTCTTCATAAACATACCTGACACCGAGATGTCGAGATATGACTTCAAAAATTTCTGCTTCCTGGAAAGGTTTCCTTATAAAATCATCACACCCCATTGACAAAATTCGCGGCCGATCTTCTTCAAAGGGACTGGCGGTTAGGGCCGTGATCGGAACATGGCTCAACGTCCCCGTTTGCTTAAATTTGTCCTGTTCAAATTCACGGATCTGTTTAACTGCCTCATATCCGTCCATGACAGGCATCCGAATATCCATAAAAATAAAATCAAATTTTTCTTCCTTGAATCTTTCGACTCCTTCCTTACCATTTGCGGCCTCCAACACCTCAAAACCCACAGCTTGAAGCAATCGACTAAGCAGTAATTGATTTTCCGGATTATCTTCCAGATTCAAAATCCGCCAATGATGCTGCTCCGGTTCCAAGCAGACAACTCGGCGTGGCATCGGCTTTATGACGATCTCATTGAGATTCGCGGGTTCAACGATAACGTGGAATTGAAAAATGGATCCTTGGTCTGGATTACTGGAAACCTGGATATCACCTTCCATCATTTGAATATATTTCCGACTGATGGAGAGACCCAATCCTGTTCCCTCCTGAGTCCTTCTGCCGTTGGCGGTTTGGACAAAAGGATCAAAGAGAGTCTCAAATTCATCCTCGGCGATCCCTATGCCGCTGTCTTCAATTTCAAAATCAATTCTACTCTCCAAACCGGCTTTCGCCCTTAAAGTAACTCCGCCTTCTTTGGTAAACTTAATGGCGTTCCCCAGGAGATTGAGCAATATCTGCCGCAGTTTACCTTCATCGGTTTTGATATATTGTGGCAGCTCGGCATGATACTCCAGAAAAAAATGCAAGTCCTTAGCATCAGCACGGATACGGATTATCTCCCCCACACTTTCCAGCATAGAATAAAGGTCAAAGCCGTTTTTATTCAAAGTCGTACGTCCCGCTTCGATCTTAGACATCTCCAGAACATCATTGATCAGGGACAGCAGGTGTTCTCCGCTGCGGCAGATAATATCCAAGTTTTCTTTCTGATGATCTAAAAGGTCAACGTCATATGACATGATACTGGAGAAACCGAGAATGGCGCTCATGGGTGTGCGGAGTTCATGGCTCATATTCGAGAGAAATTCGCTCTTAGCCTGGTTGGCCGTCTTGGCCTCTTCGGTTGTTTTCTGCAGTTCCCTCGTTCTTTCATCCACCATTTGTTCCAGATGGACGTTGGTGGTGGTCAAATTGTTGTATAATAATGAGTTTTGAATAGAAATCGCCATTTGCGAGGACAACAGCGTCAACACCTCTAATCTTTGCGGAGTAAAGGCTCCTTCAGTCAAGATATTTTCTAAATATAAGATACCCGTGAGTTTGCCTTGGTTGATCAACGGCATACCAAGTACAGACTTAGAATGATGTTTAATAATGCAAGCGTCTTGGTTAAAATCACCTTTTTGAGTGGCGTCAGTAAGGACCACGTTTTCTTGCGTGCGGGCAATATACTGAATGAGAGTGGCTGGAACCAGCTCACATTCCTTAATAGACAGGGATTGCAGGATGGTAACGTCATCAACATCAAAAAAACCTTCCGCTTCAATCACCCATTGTCCGTCTTTTTCAAGGAGGAGCAAACCACGAGTCGCTCCAGCGTTTTCAATGACGGTATGCATCATTTTTTTCAGCAACCGGCTCAATACAATCTCCCCGGATAAGATGTTGGAGGCTTTCATCACACTTTCCAAATCCAACAGCGTCGAGGTTGGTTGCCGGGCAGTGATTGCTTCCATGGAAGGCGCAATTTGTTGAGACAGCAGTTCTGAATATTGAGCCTCTAAATCGTTGACTTTGGCTGTGGCACCCCACAACTGATAAGCATATCGCGCTTCATTTAGATGGATTTTGGCATAAGATTCATTACCTCGGCTTAACCAAAATCCGGCTGTCAGTTCATGAGCGAGCGCTTCATTGTTTGGATAATGATGTTCTTTTGCCGACTGAATGGCTTGCTCGTACAACGACAGAACCGTTCCCACGTCTTTGCCCAACATACGAGATTTTTCAGCTTCCACCAGCAAGTATTTGTGCTGAAAATTGTCGGGACAATGTTCAGCCCAGATTTTCATTTGCGAATGATACTTATCAAACAAGCTCCAATAATAAGCCTTCTTCTCCGGATCACTTATCTGATTATCCACTGCTATCAGCATCAAACAACTATAAAAATAGGTTTCCGGAACTTTGATTTGCAGGGGGACACCGTTGGCGACGGTTTCGGCCTGGTCAATCACTTTCACCCCTTGGTCATAACACCTGAACCAGTAGAGACTGCGAATTTTTACACTATAAAACCAAGCCATCACGATAGGCAGATTGTGGTAGGTTTTATAGAAGGTATCTTCTTGAAAATATTCACAGTCAAAACTGCTTTTATCCTTAGTTTTGCCCAATAAATTTAACAAAGCACCAAAAGCACCCGGGGTAAAAAAACTATTTAAGGGCTCGCCGGCCTTGTCTTGAAGGAAGTCCAGGTAGGATTGAGCCTCCTTATAAGTATTCTCGCAGGAGTGCCCTGCAAGAAGAAGATTGGAGATAATATTAGCCGCACCATAACCGGCATACGTCCAGTCGCCGGCTTCCACGCTAAACAAATAGCCTTTTTTAATGGACTCCGTGGAGAGATTGACATGTTTTCGCCAATGATTGATCGTGACGCCGAAAATGAAATAGACTTTACCCCGAATATCAAGATTCTCGTACCGGTCAGCAACCTTTAGGGCAACTTTACCAAACTGATAACCGGTTTCATACGCTTGCAGCCGGTGGATACAAACGAATCCGTACTGTAAATAGGCAAATGAAGCTAACTCACTATTGCCGTGTTGCAAGCACAGATTACACATCTTCACGGAAGTCCAATGTACGATGCTGTCACGTGAGAGCAAATACGCCGTTATCCACATGCTCATCAACATTTGCAGCATCGCTTTATGCGTCTCTGATTCCATTTCCGGCGCGTTGACCAAATCAGCAATATTTCGTCCTCTAAGATATTTTGAAACTTGCTGCAATTCTTCTTGAATCTGCTTTTCTAACGTACCCTCATCATTCGGGATGTTAAGGCCCAATAACTTTACTCCGTCTTTTTGTATTTTGAGAGCCTTTTCGTAATTGCCTTGTAGGAGGTAGTCTTCCATTTGGATGACATAAACACTGACTGTGTCCATAGTGGACTGCGCAAATTCCAACATGATCGGATATAATTTTTTCGAACGTTCAAAATCGTTGGTGATGTAGTAACTCTTAGCCAAGGCTTTATGGATATCAAACGTAATATCATAGTACTTTTGAAAGGCATTGGTTGGCAGTAACTCTAGTGCGGCCGTAAAATACTCTACCGCAGCCTGATGTGCTGACGAAATACTGGCTTTTTTACCGGCATGCAGGTTCAATTCAGCAACTGTAACCCGCTCTTCCGGGGTATCAATTAACGCCATCCCCATATTCAGGTGGTTTACAATATCAAAAAGTTTTTCTTCTAATTCGGTCGGTTGGGCGTAATTTTTCAACATCAAACGACCGGTTTGCAAGTGGATGGCCGACTTGCCTTCATCTGGAATCAGTGTATAAGCAGCTTGCTGCACCCGATCATGTAAAAATTTAAAGGAAACCGCTTCAGGCTTAACCTCTGAAATACCGACCTGCTCGTAATTTTCATTCAGCGGTTGAACCAAACCTTCCCGCGTAGCTTGCCATAACAGGGTCTGCACTACTGATATTTCGGCAATATCGTATCCTGAAATAATAACTAAGGTTCGCAAATCGAACTGGTTGCCGATACAAGCAGCCAGTTGAAGTATTCGCGATATTTTCTCCGGCAATTTGTCAATTTTACCGACCATCAAACTGATGACATTATCGGTAATATTCTGAGTGGATATCTGCCCAATGTCCCAAGTCCAACGATGTTGCACAAAATCAAAATGAAAGAGTTTGTCATCATATAAGGTTTGTAAGAATTGTCGGGTGAAAAAGGCATTACCCTGCGTTTTCTGATAGACTAACTCGGTTAACGGTTGGCAATGCGCCGCTTCACACAAGAGGCTATCCTGCAACATAAGATTGACATCGGTTGGCTGCAAATTAGCGAGTTCAAGGAAATTAATGGCGGCCACGGTTCGTTGGAGTTCATTAATTGTGACAATAAGGGGATGACTTTCGCCAACTTCATTATCCCGGTAAGCGCCAATGATTAAAAAATATTGAATGCTCGCATCCATCATTAAGGTTTCGAGCAAATTTAAAGAAGCTAAATCGACCCACTGCAAATCATCTATGAACAAAACGAGCGGATGATCTTTTTGGCAAATTGCTCGGATAAAGTTTTGAAAAACAAAATTAAAGCGGTTTTGTTTCTCGACAGGCCCGACTTGGATAACTGCCGGTTGTTTGCCAATCACCAATTCCAATTGCGGAATAATTTCAATCAGGACTTGCCCATTATGGCCGATCGACTTGAGAATTACTTCGCGCCATTGGTTTAATTGCTCAGTGTTTTCGGTGAGTAAATAACGGCAGAATTGGTTAAAAGCCTGGGTGAGGGCATAATATGGAATATTCTTTTTAAATTGATCAAATTTGCCGGCGATAAAAAACCCACGCTTTTCAGTCATGGGTTTATGAACTTCATGCACCAAAGCGGTTTTGCCAACTCCCGAATAACCTGCGACAAGCATCATTTCAGCTTTTCCTAAACTGACTCGTTCAAAGGCTTGAAAAAGAATAGCGACTTCATTATCACGCCCATAGAGTTTTTGCGGGATTTGAAACCGGCCTGAAAAATCATTTTGTCCTAATACAAACCGCAAACCACTTGGGCCTTGAAAATCTCCAATGCTTTCCTGGCATTTCTCCAAATCCGATTTAACCCCAAAGGCGGATTGAAATCGATCCTCAGGGTTTTTTGCCAGCAGTTTCATCACGATGTCGGAAATTATCGGAGGTATAGCAGAATTGACTTCACAAACGAGGGCGGGTTCTTTTGCGATATGACAATGCACTAATTCCAATGGATCTATAACCGCAAAAGGCAATTGTCCGGTTAGCAATTCGTAAAAAGTGACTCCCAACGAATATAAATCGGTGCGATAATCAATATTGCGATTGATACGCCCTGTTTGTTCAGGGGATAAATAAGCTAATGTTCCTTGTAGTTGGCCAGGATTTTGCCAGGAGAGGTTTTCATTCGGTAGTCGGCTTGCAATCCCAAAGTCAATGATTTTCAATTGCTTAGTGTTGGGATTTAACAGGATATTGCTAGGGTTAATATTTTTATGGATGATATCGGCTGCGTGAATATTGCCCAGACTGTCAGCGATTTGGATGGCAATAGGTAAAAATTCCGTTGAAGCCAGTGGACGATTTGCCGCTAATTGTTTTAAGGAATCGGCCCGAAAATCCTCGAAAATGATAACTAGCGATTTTTTGTACTTTTCAATACCATACGCTTTGATTACCCCAACTAAATCAAGATTATGCGTGATTTCAAATTCTTGCCGATAGCGGGCTAATTCCGCTGGGGAGGGGTAATCCTCCTTGAGCATTTTGAGGATAACGGATTGGTTATCGTTTTTTCTCGTGCCACGATAAAAAATCGAGTTCACGCTTTCGTAGATCTGTTCAACGATTTGGAAATTAGATAGCGTTAACATCGTTTTTCCTCCAATCGTTCATTTATGTTACACCTTTCTGATGGATGAGATGCCATGGGGTGATCTTTTGGTTAAAGGTGAAAGGTAAGGAGAGAGGAGCAAAACTTGTGCCACCGGGCTATCGAACATTGCGCACTCCGGTAAAACCTCGTTTGCTGGAAAAGATTGAGATTTGAGTGGGAATTTTTTCAGAAAATCTGTTTTTTGTCAACCATCAAACGATTACCCTGCCGACAAAAGGGAGGGACGAAAAGGGAATTTGTGTCTCAGCCAACCTGATGTATCTTGACAAAGGTCCAACGTATTAGCAGGTGAAAAAACCTGATAATATCGCCAAGTCTGGGAATTGGGTAGCTCAGAGTCAAGTGCCCGAATTTCACGGTTCTGTGATGCTTTAATATTTTCTGATATACTCAAAAAGATAAGCATTGAAAAATGGCAATAAGCCTTACGTCAGTCAACTGGTCGTACAGATTCTGAAGCCATTTTGAATATTCTTGCGACCACAACATATGGGACTGATTCAATTGCGGCCCATCCGGGTACAGCTGAGGTGTACGTGCACAACTTCTGCGTCTAACATCCACACCAGTCCAGATCAATAATTGATATAAAATGCTCGATAGTCTAAATGCCTGAACCGTTTGGCGCAAACGATTTTTTAAAACTTTAATCAGAAATTAGAGAGGGGGCAGCTTATTTTGGGCTCCCGCTCAGGGAAACGGGAAACAGATGACATGCTGAATTATGGGGAGCAAACAAAAACGGAAAAGTCTGCAAACTGAAAACCGGCAACCGTAAACCGCTGTTTCACATCTTATCCAGCTGCTCCAGGTGGTATACGAGGTTTTCAAATTTGACGGACAAATCCGCGTTTTCAATAATGCACTTTTTTCGTGATCGAATCTGAATGGTGGTAAAATTAAGAATCGCTCCGATGCCGCCTTCCTGAAGGAGATGGGCAACCCGCTGCGCTTCATGGGGGGGGGTTGTTATGAGCCCGATTTCAATGCCTAACTTGCGCACCGTTTCTGATATGCCTGAAGCAGCCTGAATGGTCAATCCGCAGGCGAGTTTTTTACCCACCTTTCTGGCATCAGAATCAAAGGCGGCTTTGACAATGTAACCCCGTTTTTTGAAGTTTTCGCTTGCAACCAGACTGCTTCCCAGATGCCCTATGCCCACAATGCAGAGGGCCCATTCCCGGTCTGTTGCGAGAATGCCTTTGATGGCATTGAGCAGGTCCCGCACATCATATCCCACGCCCCTGATTCCGAATTCGCCAAAATACGCCAGGTCTTTTCTGACCTGGGCAGGATTCACACCGCAGAGCCCCGCCAGCTTTTCAGACGATATGACCGGCAGTCCGCTTTCGAGCAGAATTTCAAGCGGCCTGGAATAGACGGCCAGCCGCTTGATGGTGGGATTGGGGATTTTTGATTCCTTTGACATCGGGGATCCATCCTAATGCTGAAAAATGCATTGTGAAATAATGCACATGACTGGAAAAAAAGAGAGCCCACAAAAGCAGGCCCTCTTTTTCAATCAGTCGTTGATCAACCACCCAGGGACTTAACGACGAGCTCGTGCATGCCTCCCAGGTCCGGAATCTTGAAAACAAGGATAAAGCAGATAACCAGAGCGTAAATACAGAGGGATTCAATCAGAGCCAGACCAATAATCATGGTGGTCATGATTTTACCGCCCGCTTCCGGGTTCCTTGCTGTTCCCTGAAGGGCGCCGTTAATGGCGTTACCCATACCGATACCGGTACCCATGGCAGCCATTCCGATGCCCAACCCACAGGCAATGGCGATTCCGAAGAATACCCAGAGACCGGCAGCCTTAACAGCGGAATCATCACCGGCAAATGCCATGGAAGCTGAACCGATCACCATGACTGCTGCGAAAATACCAACCAGCGTTTTCTTGTTCATAATAGTAGACCTCCTTTCCTTAGTATTTTTTTATGGCCTTCTTCCATAAACTTTAACCCCCTCTTGAAGAGAGGTATTTTATTCGTTTTTCGAGCCCCCTCGAATCAGTGGGCGTGTTCCATAGCACCAACAAAATACATGGTGGCGAGAAGCATGAAAACCAGTGCCTGAATAAAGCACACCAGGATGCCCAGAAACATGATGGGCAGCGGCGCAAGATAAAGTCCACCCAGACCAAACAGGATGGCCAGAACCATCTCTTTACCGAAGATATTTCCAAAAAGTCGAACACTCAGGCTCATGATGCGCGCCACATGACCAATCAACTCAATGGGAAGCATCAAGGGGATGAGCCACCAGACCGGACCACAGAAATGCTTGATATACTTGACGCCGTGGAATTTGATGCCGATGACATGGGTGTAAATGAAGGTACATAGTGCCAGGGCCAACGTGGTATTCAGATTGGCCGTGGGAGAGAACATGCCGGGAATCAAGCCGATCATGTTGGAAACGAGGACAAAAAGGAATACGGTGGCGATGAAGGGAAAAAAGAACCTTCCCTCGGGTCCTGTGATTTCCACCATGAAGTTCTCAAGACCGCTGATCAGCACCTCGAAAAAATTCTGCCCCCCTTCTGGGACAAGTTTGACTTTTTTGGCCATGAAAAGGGCGCTCAGAATCAGGATGAGCATGGTAAGCCACGTATAGGTGACATGGGAATAATGAAGGGCAAAATCATGAAAGCCCATGGCGGACAGAATTGCGTCAATGAAAAAAATAGGATGCTCCATGGATTATACCGCCTCCCGCGAAGATGTTCTAAAAGCAGCCCGAATCCCGAAATTCAGGATACTGAGCACAACGATTGAAAGACCAACGGCCAAACCCAGGGGATTTACCCATCCGTTGGTGATAAGGATATAGATGATCAGGCCCATAATGGCAAGCCTAAAATAAAATTTTGCAATCAGCGCCATCTTTTTGCCTTTCATGGTGCTCTGATCCGAAAAAGCGCTACGCATGGTGTGGTGCAAAAGACTGAAATTGGCAATGATAATCAGTCCACCCAGGATCACCCCGAGGGTGAATTGAACTTCCATGAAAACACCGCTCATTGCGCTCAATATGAACAGAATGATCCAGTTGAATATCTTGATATCTTGCAGGTTTTTTCCGACCATCACATATCTTTTGCTTTATTGTAAAGGATATAGAGATTCCTGAACGCAGCAACAATACCGAACCCCAGGAAAATAAAAAAAAGCCATGGCTTTGTGCCGAAATATTTGTCCAGGTAGAAACCGGCCAACGCGCCCAAGGCGATGGAAAAGGCCATGGCCATACCGACGCTGCTGATAAAACCAAGATCCTTAATCTGCTTTTTCAGATCTTCATCCATGGTGTTGGAGCGTTCGTCCCCTACGTACGGGATGTTGATTCCAATTTTCGGCCCGTGGGCTTCCTATCATAGAATTTCGAGAAAAGTCAACAGAATTTTGATTCAAATGCGCCCTTCAACTGTCCACATGCCGCCAGGATATCACGGCCTTTGCTTTTTCGAATGATGGCGGTGAAATGTCTGTCCGTCAGTATTTTCTGAAAATGAAAAATTCTGTCCATGGAAGGCGGCATCATGGGTGATTCCGGATCCGCGTTCAGTGGGATCAGGTTTATTTTTGCCCTGAGTCCGGAAAGCAGTCGGCACAAATTATGTGCATCCCGATCCCGGTCATTGGTATCTTTTATGAGGATGTACTCGAAGGTAATCATCCGCCGGTTGGGCAGGGGAAATGACTTGCAGGCCCGGATCAATGGGTCCAGGGGATATTTACGGTTGATAGGCATGAGGCGGCTGCGCGTTTCATCATCCGCCCCGTTCAGCGAAACCGCCAGGTTAACCGTAATGTCGCGCCCCAGTCGATACATTTCAGGGACCAGGCCGCAGGTGGAAAGGGTGACCTTGCGGTGGGAAAAATTCATGCCGTCCGGTTCAATGAGATTTCGAAGTGCTTTGATCACCGCATCATAGTTGGCCAGTGGTTCTCCCATGCCCATCAGCACGATGTTCTTTAAACGGTCCGGATATTCCAGGGATCTTTTTGCCAGAATAACCTGTTCAATGATTTCGCCGGGCGTTAGATTTCTCCTAAATCCCTGTTTTCCCGTTGCACAGAAAGAACAATTCATGGCGCAACCGACCTGTGAGGAGATACACAGGGTCAGATGGTCCCTTTCCGGAATGAGCACGGTTTCGATGATATGCCCGTCATGTAATTGGTGAAGATATTTTCGGGTACCGTCTTCGGATTCGACGGCTTTGAGCTCACGTAAGGGGGCAATATGGGCCTTTTCTTTGAGCAGGGTGCGCAGCGTCTTGGGCAGGTTGCCCATTTCATCAAAGGATTCAACGAATCGTGTCAGGATCCAGTGCCGGATCTGACGGCCCCGGTAGGCGCCCAACCCCTGGTCAACGGCCCACCCTTCCATTTCAGCCGCGCTCAATCCCTTGAGATCGGTCCGGGTCATGGCTGGGGCTACTCCGGTTTTGAGATGTCGGTTTTGCACGTTCTGAGCTGCGCCAGTTCCCACACGTAGTCGTATAGGTGAAGGCCTTTGCTGGATGCAATGATTTCACCGTCTTCAACACCGATAGCGGATGCCATATACTCTTTTAAAAGCTGGATGGCGCCCAGGTTGGCCGGCAGGCCGTTCCACAGATCCCAGGACCTGAAATAGATGATGAAATGGAGTTTCTCGTTTTTGATTCGGGTGTCAATACCCCTCAAGCAAGGCGGATCTCCCAGGTAAATTGCCTGAGGGTTTCCCACGGTCATGAAGGCTTGATTGGTTCCAAAACCATCCTCCCCGTACATGCGGATGACTTCAGCAATCTGGGGTTCCAGGTATTGGCCGTAGGTATAATCCTCACCCGGTTGTTTGGCGGATGTCATGAGGTAGGGCAGATATTCTTCGATATAGCCATCGGCCACGGGGTTGGGGATACCCAGGGCAGGGGGGATTTCGGGCAGAAGCGGTCGTTGTCCGGGGTATTTGATGTGGATGGTAACATAATCGAATTCAAGGCGTTTCTGCCCTTCAAAACTGCCTCGGTCAATAACGTATTCAGAACCTGTTTCCAGAAGCTGGTAGACGCACTGAAACCAGGCATCGGGAAGGTCGCGGGCTTCAATAGACTCAAGTCGCATCATCAGAAAATTCCTCAAGGGTGGATAAAATCCTATTTTTTTAGTACATACAGAATTCTTCGAATAAAGGCAACCGGGAAGAAACAACGTTAAAGATGAGAACTGTGGATAAGCTAAAAAAAAGATGGCACAGCGAGGGCGGATATCGTCAGTTTCTGGTCATCGCCTTTCCTCTGATTTTGAGCACCGGGGCCCTTTCGGTGCAGCACTTCGTGGATCGCATGTTTCTCACATGGTATTCCCCCGAGGCCATTGCCGCAGCCATGCCGGCCGGGATGCTCAATTTCTGTATCATGAGCCTGTTTATCGGTACGGTGGGGTACGTGAATACCTTTGTGGCCCAGTACTTCGGGGCGGGAAGAAAAAACCGGATCGGGCCGGCGGTCTGGCAGGGCCTTTACATTTCGGTTGTGGGGGGGCTTTGTATTATGCTGTTGATTCCCTTTGCGGAGCCCATCTTTCGCCTTGTGGACCACCATGCGACCATCCAGCGACTGGAAGTGGAATACTTCAGCATTCTTTGCCTGGGGGCGGGTCCCATGATCGCTTCAACGGCGCTTGCCGGTTTCTTTTCAGGAAGGGGTCGAACATGGCCGGTCATGTGGGTGAACATCCTCGCCACAGGAGTGAACCTCCTGCTGGATTATGTTCTGGTGTTCGGTTTGTGGGGTTTCCCGGAAATGGGGATCCGCGGCGCGGGGATCGCAACTGTCCTGGCAGGGGTTTTTTCCTTGCTGGCATACATTCCGCTGGTGTGCAGGCCTCTTCACGATGGAAAATACCATACCTTGAGGGGATGGCGGTTTGAAAAAGAGCTTTTTTTGCGCCTGCTCCGCTTTGGATTTCCCTCGGGGGTTCAATTTTTTCTGGATATGTCCGGTTTTACGGTTTTTATTCTTCTGATCGGGCATTTGGGCACCGCCAGCCTGGCTGCCACCAATATTGCTTTTAATATCAGTACGCTTTCCTTCATGCCCATGATCGGGTCCAGCATCGCCATATCGGTTCTTGTGGGACAGTACCTGGGAAAGAACCAGCCGGAAATGGCAACGACCAGCGTGTATTCCGGATTTCATTTAACCTTTGGGTACATGTTTGTCATTGCCCTGGCCTATCTTTTTATTCCGGAACTTTTTGTGCTCCCTTTTGCGGCCGGCGCCGATCCCGCAGGTTTCGCCGAGATTTATCGTTTAACCGTGCTTCTGCTCAGGTTCGTCGCCATCTATTCGGTTTTTGACACCATGAACCTGGTTTTTGCTTCCGCTATCAAGGGAGCCGGCGACACCCGCTACGTGATGTTTGCCATCATTATCACCTCGGCGCTGGTTCTGGTGATGCCCACATACCTGGGGGTGATGGTTATGGGGTGGGGGGTGATGGCTTCATGGATTAATGTATCCGCCTATGTGATTGTGTTGAGCATCGTGTTTCTTTTACGCTTTCTGGGGGGAAAATGGAAATCCATGCGGGTGATCGAAACCCCAGGGTACTGACTTGCGCTTGACAGCCATTATCGAATAGCTTACCTTTTTTCTGATTTTCTTAATTAACCCATGTTTAGAAGACTTTTAAGGAGGATTCATCATGAGTGAAATGCCCAAGTTTTACCAGAAGCTGCAGAAAGACTATAAAGACGTGATGGAGGCTGTTGATCAGTTGGGGAAAGCGGTTCAGAATGCCGGCCCCCTGGACGAGAAAACGACACAACTGATTAAACTGGCGGCTGCGGCAACGCAGAAATCCGAAGGTGCGGTTCACAGCCATGCAAGGCGGGCCATGGAGGCTGGTGCAAGCCCGGATGAGGTTTGCCATGCCGTGATCCTGCTGGTGCCCACCATTGGGTACCCCAATGCGGCCGCCGCCCTTTCCTGGGTGCAGGATCTGCTTTAATATTTGCAGTCATGAATGTACCCGACAGGGTTGTTTCTCGAGACTGAAACATAAATAATTCCCGAAGGCAAAACAAAGTCGGTGGATTCAAAAAAACCGCCTGGGAAAAAATCGAGAAGGCCACCGGAAATGGATGCCGGTTGCTAACGTTGCCCCCCCTTGCAAATGGCGCAAGAAAGCTGTCAGCGGGGGGAAACGCTGTCTCAAGAGACGCTTGTGTCTCAAAAATGGATACGAGACAAAATGATTCAGCCACTCGAAGCCTGAAATGGCCGATTCTTCTGACGGGTTTTTCATTTTTCTTGTTTTAACCTCCCTATATCACTGTAAAACTCCTAAATATTCCACTCCGAAGATCAAGACCTCTTAAGGCCTTCAAACCCTTTCATCCCCACGCTGCCGGGTCGGCAACAGATACGCCATGATGCTTTTTTACAAATCATACCAAATGTTTACCATATCCGGTGATTTATGGCACAAGATGTCTCAAAATGCCGTGGAATTTGAGTGCTACCTACCGGATAAAGATGTTAACTTAATGATATAATGGCACTATTTAGATTTTTTCCGTTTGAAGCCCTTTTGGCACGGATCATGAAAGGAAGGTTAGGAATTATAAAACAATTTCAGTTTTTTTATGGGCCCGAAACCTTCGGGAAATGTTTTTGGTTTAAATTATAAAGATGGAAAGGAGAAAAATATCATGAGCAAAACAGAAGACAACCTTTGGGCAGCATTTGCAGGGGAATCCCAAGCCAATCGAAAGTACCTTGCTTTTGCCAAGAAAGCAAACAATGAGGGATTTCCTCAGGCCGCCAAACTTTTTCGTGCGGCTGCAGAGGCTGAGACGGTTCATGCCCATGCGCATCTGAGAACCCTTAATGGTGTAAAGACCACCGCGGAAAATCTCAAATCCGCCATCGAAGGGGAAACCCATGAGTTTAAGGAAATGTACCCGGCGATGATCGAAGAGGCGGAAAAAGAAGGCAATAAACCGGCCGTGAGGTCTTTTTCATTTGCAAACGATGTGGAGAAGGTACATGCGGGGCTTTACCAGAAAGCGCTGGACAGTCTGGAAAATCCCAAAGATGTGGATTGCTATTATGTATGCTCCGTGTGCGGGTATACCTGTGAAGACGAGGCACCGGAAAAATGTCCGGTATGTAGTGCTCTTAAAAAGGCTTTCAACAAAGTTGATTAAACAGGCGCAGATGGCAAAGGGAGATTAACGGATGAACAAAATTTTAGTGGCCTATGTGAGCAGAACCGGAAATACCCAGAAGATGGCTGAGTTCATTGCGGAAGGAATTCGTTTCAGCGGCCATGAGCCGGCTTTAAAGAAGGTTTCAGAAATCAAGAATGTAAAGGACCTTGAAGGGTATGATGGCTTCATTTTTGGCTGCCCAACATACCATAGGGACATGACCAGCGGCATGAAAACCTTTCTCTTTATTGCTGAAGGAAGCAACCTCCTGGGTAAAATGGGCGGCGCTTTTGGGTCTTATACCCATAGTGGGGAGTCGGCACAGATGATATTTGACACCATGGAATTTGTTTTCAAAATGGACATGGTGGATTTAGGCGCCCTGAATTTGAAAGAAGCGATCATCGAAACACCGGACGGAGTACGCGCATGTCAGGACTATGGAAAGGCCGTGGGACAAAAATTCGGCTCATAATTTTATGATCAGGCAATCTCCTACCCCCATTTCGATGGGGGACCGGATGTTATGAAGTTTTGATGTAGAAAACCTGTTGTTCCAACAAAGGAGGGCATCATGGACGAGCGTGCAGGCAAAATTTCAATGAAAGGAAACCCACTCACATTGATGGGCCAGGAGCTCAATATTGGTGACATGGCGCCGGATGTGGTACTGGCCAATAACGACCTGGCGCCCGTGTCTTTATCTTCGTATCAAGGAAAGGTTTGCATTATTTCTTCGGTACCCTCACTCGACACACCGGTTTGTGACATGGAAACCCGAAGGTTTAACGAAGAGGCAGGGGCACTGGGAGACGATGTGGCCATCATTACCGTGAGCATGGATCTCCCTTTTGCGCAGAAGAGATGGTGTGGCGCAGCAGGGGTCGATAAGGTGATTACCCTGTCTGATTATGGAGACATGTCGTTTGGCAATGCTTACGGCGTTCTCATTAAAGAACTGAAATTGCTGGCAAGGGCTGTTTTCGTTTTGGATCGACAGGGAATCATTCAATACATTCAGCTGGTGAATGAAGTCACGGAGGAGCCCAACTACCAGGAGATCCTGGATGCGGTTGGGAAATTAACCTAAGGAGTGGTCCCGCCTGGAAAAGCGCGTGGATCACAAAAATTGAGTATCACGCCTCTCAGGCTTTTTGGGCGGATACTCTGGTGCTTGTGGCGTCAAACTTCTGAGCGATCAGAAGTTCATACTCCGTTCCAAAAAACCTGCGTTTTCCCTGCAGGTACCATTTGATGCTCTCCCAGTATTTTCTCAGTTCCTGAACATCGGGCATGCTGTTAAGGACGGTCTCAATCTCTGAAAGCTTTTCCCGCTTCAATGTGTTTTTACGCATTTCATAAAGGTCATTGAGGCGATGTTCCTGCTCAGGGGAAAACCCGATGTCCCTGGATCTTTCAACCAGGTCGCTCAGCAGTTTGTAAAGGTTTTCAAAGTCTTTGATCAAATCCATCTGGCGCTGGGTTCGGTCGAGGATCAAGTCGGTGATTTCCATCATTCTTCTTTCAAACGCTTTTTCAAGTAGACTTTCATAATCCTCCGTAAAAAAAGGGTAACTTCTCAAAGAGCCCAGACTGTAGTGAAAATAGATTTTGAGTTGTTCCAAATCGTCAATGGAGGACATATGGTCTATTTTACGGGTAATGTATACCCGGTTTTGGAAAATGACGGAGAGAACATTGGGGTAGTGTTCTTTTTTAAGGAGGATGCCGGTTTCAGAAGCGAAAAGATGGTTCAGTTGTGAATCGTCTTCCCAGAGTTCTAGAGCAGGAATACCGTCAAGGCAATCATTGATCGCTTCGTAGCGTTGTTCTACGGTTTTACTCATGTGCATGAAGTTAAGGGAGATGGGGTCATTATCGGATCTTATTTTTCGGGTACCCGCCAGCCCCACCAGAAGCAGCTTGATCTGGTTTTTATAACTCAGGTAACTGCTGACCTTTTCATAGCCGTATATGCGGACCTTATCCCCAATCAGCTCTTCAAGCATGAAATGCCGTATGCCTTCCTGCATGGATTGAAGGGTTTTGTAAATTCGAAAAGCTTCGTAAACCTCTTTTTCAAAGGTTGCAAAACCCACGTTGTGAAACCGTCTCTTTTTGTGAATGTATCTAAGCGGCACCTTCATTATGAGCCTGGCCAGGTCTCGAAATTCAGCATATCGAATGCCGCGCAGTCTGAAGATCCTTTCCGTGGCCAGTATCATTCGCCCGGCCCGAATCTGTTCGTTTTTGTTGATGGATTTCCATTCTCCGGATGCCAGATATTCAGAAGGGGTAACGCCTTTGGGCAGCCCCTTCTGTTGGTATTTCCTGATGGCGTAAAAGAGCCTTCCCCGCTTCATGACGACCCGTTCCAGTTGCTTCTGAAGGGTTGTTTTTCCATCAATGACGCCATGACAAACCGTACTTGTTTTAAATATCCACAGGGCGAGGTCTTCCAGCATGAGATCTTCCCTGATAGCGCTCAACATGATAAACGTTGTGATGAGGAATGCATCGAAGAGGTCCTTGTCCCCTCTGGAGAGAATGGTGGCAATGGCGGAAAATGAGACTTCCCCCTTGAGGGTGTGGTGAAGCAAATCATGGTTTGCCACCAGGAAAATGAGATAGTCCCTGGTTTTCCCATTGAGTCCGTATCGTTTTCCGATTTCTTCCTTTTCCAGAATATATGCACCCGCAGCGGCAAGATCGGCAGGATTGATTTCCTTTTCGTACTTTACCCTCTGTTCCGGAATTCTTCCCACATCTTGGAATATGAATGAACAAGCCAGGGCTTTAAACAGATTCTCTTTTGTCTTGAGCCGCTCCAGGATATTTTCCAGGTCCTCGAGCTGTCGCTGACTGACCCCCATAATGCCGGTTGCCATGGGGCCGAACTCCTTGCGGGCGAGCCGATGCATGAATTTCAAATTCTGAAAATTCTGTTTGTCATGGACCACCAACGCTTGAAATTTTTTGGTCGCAGCCAGTATATAATCCGTTACGGGAGAACTCAGATAAAGGTTCCCGGTAAGATCAAGGCTTCCAAGAACAGTGAATTCCGGAAGTAGAAAGTTCAGAAGGACAGGGGCATGGCGGTAAAGATAATGGAGATCGGTGTGGAGGGATTCAGGTTGGAACATCACTTGGATAAAATTCCGCCAAAGGCTTTCACGCATTTTCCGAGTGCCCTCGAACCATCTCCGCTGCCTTGCGGGGATTTCCAGGTCCGTATCGGGGTCTCTCACCACCCTTAGCTGACTCTGGTAAAACATTTCCAGATCCGCGAACACCATTTCCAGATTTCGAATGTCGTCCAGCGAAATTCTGCTGATGGAGCGGCCGGCAATTTTTTCAGAAAGCGTTTCGGCCTCCTTGAGGCTTTTGTCAAGATCCTTGTAGGCAATTTCCAATGTTTTATTTTGTGAGGAGGTTTTGAGCTGAAACCCCGTACCCATGATGAACGAGGAACGGTCCTGGTTCAGCTGCTCGCTGAACCGGTCCAAAAGCGCAAGGTCCAGTTGTTCAAGGTTGATGGCAGCGGCCTCCTCTTGAACTTTTTGTATCCGCTTATCCACGGCCTCACTTTTCACATCTGCCAGGATGGGATTGAAATTGACCGATTCTCCCCGGGCCAGGTTCACAGTGATCCAGAGAAGCACGAAAACGTTCAGACTCCTCCTGCCCATCCGTTCAAACAGGTGACTGGTACCATGAAATTCCAGGTCCAGAAACTTTCGATAAAAAGCCGGGAGGTAAAGGGGATCCAGCTTGAGATACTGTTCTTCGAATTTTTCGATGGCATTTACAAGGTGAATGACCTCTTCTATCTCAGCCAGTTTTCGGTCGTCATAATCGGCCAGGGTCTCTTTTTCCATGGAACCCTTATTTCTCAATTCGGACCAGTTCTCCAAAAACTCAAAATAGCCCATCATGGTCAGGATCTTTTTGACGATCCGGTTGCGTATGCCGCCTATGGCGATGGTTTTTTCATCCAGAAGCTGCTCCCAATCCAATTCCTGGTTGACCACCACACGAACGGTGGACTCATAGAGCTCAAAGAGTTGGTTAAGCTGTTCATTAGAAAGTTCATTGCCCATGGCCGCGCTTGTTTCGGCCATGGTCATCAAACGGCAGTAGCGGAGCATATTCAGGGCCTGCTGCGGATCATATGTGCTGGCCATATCAGAAACGGGTTTAAGCGATCTTTCGGACATTTTTCCGGATATAATGCGGCCCAGTGTTGTATGCCCCAGGGTCATGAGAATCATCTCTTTCAGCTCATGATGCGAAAACCCGAAAGAGGTTAGTGCTTCCAGGTTAGACAGCAATCGCGTGTCGGGCCCTTCAATTTTCTCCGGGTTCAGATAGCCGCCTATTTTTTCCAGCCGTTTGATGTTATGGGTGAGCTTGATACAATGGTTGAGGGCGCCAAACCGTCTGTTTTTGTTTTCCAGCGGTTGCCGCAAACGATCCATGAAGACTCGCGGAAGGGAACCATACTCTCCCTTCTTGAGGGCGCGAAGAACCTTCAGGGTTCGAACAATAAATTCCAGTGAATCTCTGTAGTCCGCTACAAGCTCAAAGGCGCAGCCGGCCAGGTTCGAATCGACCACATCTTTCTTGATGTCCACCACAGCAGTTTCAAAGGACTTTTTCTGTCCAAGGAAGACCAACATATTGTCGGGATTATAACTTTTGTAGGAGAATCTTTTTCCCCAATCCTTTTTGATGCGATCGGGGATCAGGGGTTTAAAAAATATTTCATCAAAGAAAATAGAACAAAGCTCAGACCAGTTTTTTTGCTGGTTGGCAAGGAAAGGCGAATTGCCTAAATCGTAACCAAGGTAGGGCAGTTTATTGATCTCTTCCATGGAGAGATCGGCAGGGGATTTTCCGTCAAGCAAAGTGTTGAGTGTTTCCTGATCAAAATAAAGACCGCTCAGGTATTTTTGAAGGTCAAATATATTGACGTGAACCCCGTGATCCTTGATTTTATATTTCTTTTTTGTATTGAAAATGTGGCTGAACAGCGCAAATCTTTTCTCTTCCTGTTCCGTTTTGAATGTCAATTCGGCAGTCTGATTACTTTTTGCAGGAAAATGATCGGCGATAATAAAGATTTCACCTTCACTCTTGAGCAGGTTGCAAATTTTCCAAAGCATGTAAATGCTGTATTGCTCCAGTTTTTTCTTTGAAACCGCCTGTGGGCCCAAACGACTCAATTGTCCCATGATAACGGTTTCAAAGAGATCATGGGTCAATATGACAATATCCAGCTCCAGATCTTTCGCCAGCAGTTTTTCGAGGGAATCGATGACATAAAGGCGGTGATCCTGAAAGAGAAAAGAAAGTTCATGAAGGATGAGGTCATCATGGCGTGCCATGACGCCGATATTGCAATATTCTTTCAAATACTTCTTACTGTGAAAATCAACAATTTTACCAATCTCCTCAACTTTAGCCTGGATGTGGGCCAGGGAAACGGAGATGAGGTGAACCGGTATGAGATAGTAGGGGTGACCGAGGCTCGAGAACCGAATCAGCAAACCCAGCTTACGGTGTATTTCGTTTAAATCTTTGTAATGGGCACGAATGTCTTCGGGATTATCAAGGGCAATGCTGTTGAGTTTTTTGATTTCGTCAAGATTAAGCCGATCGTAATCCTCAAAAAAACCGGTTCCATAAGCATTTCCACCAAATCGGCTTCGGAGTTGTGAGGGGTGTCTGAAAGAGATATAGGTTCCCAGAGGTACAGAATCAGGATCAATTCCCAGGGTTTCAAATTGATCCGGTTCAATGAATTGGAAAGCGTCTTTTTGCCAGAGGACGTCTTTGGGGAAATGACTGGATGAATCCATGATGTGGGTTCTCTTTCGGTTCGGCCCTAAAGCCAATTCTTAAAGCGTTTAAAACTCCGTATGCTTTTGTGGGGTTTCGGGGCCCGTGGAGGCAAAGAGGCTGGAATCACCGCGAAAGACTTTCATGGGTTGATGGTTACCTTCTCTGTTTTCGGATTCCAGAATTTAGTAAGCGGCGTGAATGTTCCATTTTCATTGACCCTTACCATCCTTGTGACAAAAGATGCACTGTGATTCGCATCCGTATAGGTAATGTCGGGGATAAGCCCTCCAAAATCTTCTCTTTCAAAAGTTTCGAGGGCCAGGTTTATGGTCTGGCCATCAATTTTACCCAGTGTTTCATGGGCCTTTTGAAGCGCCCTTGCCATAATCGCGGCAATGGAAACGCCTTCCCAGTAGGCGGTATGGAATCCGGATACGGATTTGTAGCGATCTATCAATATCTTTATCAAATTGATGCCGGTAGCGCCGTCTCCCGGCAGACACCCTGGAAATGAAATATTTGTTCGGTTCCTGATCAATCTTTTCCCCAGGTTGAAAAAATCGGGTCCCATCAATGTCCAGGTGCTGAAAAAAGGAACATTGTAATGGATGCGGTCAGCGGATTTAAGCGCTGTAACAGCGTCCGATGGGGCACATTGCATAAAAATATATTCCGCACCCGCACCCTTCAGTTTCAGCATCGCCGGATTGAGGTCTTTGGCGCCGGGTGTGAATTGTTCAATGGAAACGATTTGAAGGCGATGATTTGAAGCATAGGCTTCGCTTGGGCCATGAATGGATTTTCCGCATGTATCATTGGCGGTTAAGATACCGATTCTGGGCGGGGCAGAACCCCCATGGGTCATTTGAATGTATTGGAGTATGGCGTAGCAGTCCAGAACAGCACTTCCGAAGGGCAGGTATGTGTAAGAGACGGGTGGGCGTAGAATGGCTGGGCAGTTCGAAGCATCCATATGGGGAACTTTATACTTCACAAAAATGGGCCGGGCCCTTTCAGAGATATGGGCATTGTAAACGGTCGCCATATGAACCTTTTCTGAAACACATAATTTTTCCATATCCTTGAGCGCATCTGCAACCCCGGTGCCGCCATCAACAACGGCCAAAACAATTTTTCGTCCTGCAATGCCCGATGCTGTTTCGTTAATATAGCGGAAATAATCTTCCATGCCTCTGAGGTTCAACTTCCCCCGTACCGCATGCGGGCCGGTCAGATCGACAAGGGCGCCAATTCTAATGTCTTCAGCCGAGGCGTTTTCGGCATGGAGAGTGAGTGGAACACTGAGGGAGCAAATCCCGAACACAGCAAAAAAAATGGATGAGAACAGTAATCGGCGCATAATCCCTCCTAAACAGAGACCTTTGCAAAAAGTCCCCTTTTGCCCGATTACTGCGTCAGACTCAAATTTCAATCCTCGAAATATTCAATATATTCCTGTGGTTGAAATTTTCGCCTTCCTAGTACTCGAACAAAATTGAACATTTTTCAAAGGTCTCGAACATGCAAGCCATACCGCCGCATTTTATCAAGGAATCCGGAGAACATTGCGCTGATTCCATGAAAACGGCCATATGTTGAAATCTAATGCAAGGGGGAAATTTTTGTCAAGAATTTATGTACCGTTTTGGAATTCGGGATAAAAATACTTGACACTGACTTTGAGCGATGGTATCAATTTATGAATGAATAGTCATTCATTGATGGGTGAGGATTGTGAGCAAAAGAAAAGACAGCGAGAAGCACCATAGAATTATTGAAGCGGCCACGAAGGTTTTTGCAAAAAATGGCTTTTATCAGTCAAAAATTGCTCAGATCGCAAAAGAAGCCGGGGTCGCTGATGGAACGATTTACATCTATTTTGAGAACAAAGATGATATCCTGATCTCACTTTTTGAAGAACAGATGAAAGCCGTGCTGGATAATATGACCCTTCAGCTCACGAAAATCGATGATCCTGCCGAAAAACTTGAGATATTTGCATCAACCCATCTGGATCTCATTGAAAAGAACAAAGACATGGCGGAGATTATTCAGGTGGAGTTGCGACAGAGCGGCAAGTTCATGAAGGAGTATAAGAATGAGAGATTCCTGGAATACCTCGATATTATAGGGGATATTATCAGCGAGGGGCAGAAAAGGGGGCTTTTCAGGAAAGATGTGATCCCCGGTGTCGCCAAAAGAGCTTTTTTTGGCGCTCTCGATGAAGTGTCCCGTTTTTGGGTATTGTCAAGCCGAAAACAATATGATATCAGAACCGTTGCCAAACAGATCAGTGGGTTTTTTCTAAATGGCATAAAGAAGTGAATCTGTTCTTTTTTCGGTTTGAAATTCGTTTTTTTGATAAAACCCTTTTTTTCTTGACGCATAGTTACATCACAGCTATATTGTAGTCATTCTAAATCGAACATCCGAGGAACTGGTTCGAAAAATAGTCGATTTTAGGCGTTAACTTGAAACATTTGTGAAGAAGGAGGACAAGGTGAACATTATTGTTTGTCTAAAACAGGTACCGGACACCGAAAGCCAGATCAAGATTGGATCGGACGGAACGTCAATTGTGACGGATGATATCAAATGGGTGATGAATCCATATGATGAATTTGGCGTGGAAGAGGCCTTACGCCTGAAAGAAAAGCACGGCGGCGAGGTGACCGTGGTGGCCCTAGGGCCGAAAAGAGTGACCGAGTCTATTCGCACGGCTCTGGCCATGGGTGCGGATAAAGGAATTCTTGTCAGTGACGACGCTCTGGAGGGCAGTGATGCCCTTGCAACGGCCAAAGCCATTGCCGCCGCCATCAAAGATCTTGAAGCCGATATTATTTTTACAGGTCAGCGGGGTGTTGATGATGATCAGGGACTGGTTGGCGCGGCTGTGGCGGAATTTTTGGGTATGCCTCAGCTTTCCCTTATCGTAAAGCTTGAAGTGGCTGAAGACGGAAAATCGGTCAAGGTAGAGCGGCCCATTGAAGGTGAGACCCTTGTCATTGAGTCTTCCCTGCCGGCGCTGATCACTGCCCAGAAAGGTTTGAATGAACCCCGGTATGCTTCCCTTCCCGGAATTATGAAGGCCAAGAAAAAGCCCCTCGATGAAAAAAGTCTGGGTGATCTGGGCCTGGATGCCGCAGAATTCGGCGTGGGTGCAAGGAAATTGAAGATTCTGGAACTGACACCGCCTCCCGTGCGAAAGGCCGGAATAATGGTTGGGGGTGATACCCCTCAGGACAAGGCTGCTGAACTGGCAAAACTGCTGCACGATGAGGCGAAGGTTCTGTAAACCCTTTCCTTTTCCCGCTTTTTCAAATCGTGTTGATGTGCGAATATTAATGTTGGTATGATTGTGTAAGGAGAAAAAAAATGGCACAGGGAGTTTGGACGATTGCTGAGCAGAGGGATGGCGCAATCCGTAAAATTACTTACGAAATTGTGAGTGAAGGAAGGCGTTTGGCGGATGCCCTCGGTCAGGAGCTGACCGTGATACTGCTGGGTTCCAATATTAAGGACAAGGCTGCTCTGTTGGGTCAATATGGTGCGGACAGGGTACTGGTCTGTGATGATCCGAAACTGGAACCTTATACCACTGATGCTTATGTGTCAGTTATCTCGGGACTGGTTAAGGATGGTGATCCGGCTGTATTGCTCGTGGGCGCGTCTGTGGAAGGAAAGGATCTGTCTTCCAGGCTGGCGGCAAGGCTTGATGTGGCAATGGCACAGGACTGCACCGCTTTTGCCGTTGAAGAGGGTAATCTCGTGGCAACCCGCCCCATCTACGCCGGCAAGGCCTATGCAAAGGTCACCTTCGAGAACAGCTTTCCGCAGATGGCGGCGGCACGTCCCAAGGTCATGGAACTCAATGAACCGGATGAATCAAAGTCTGCCGAGGTGGTGGATGCGGAATTCACTTTGGATGACGGGGATTTAAAAACCAAGGTTCTGGATGTTATGAAGGATGAAGGCGGTAAAGTGGATCTGACGGAAGCGGACAAGATCGTTTCCGGCGGTCGCGGCATGAAAGGCCCTGAAAACTATAATATCCTGGAAGATCTGGCAGCGTTGATCGGGGCCAGCGTGGGCGCCTCCCGTTCGGCTGTTGACGCGGGCTGGCGACCCCATTCGGATCAGGTGGGACAAACCGGAAAAGTGGTTTCCCCCAATCTGTATGTGGCCTGCGGCATATCCGGAGCCATTCAGCATCTGGCCGGCATGAGCACTTCAAAGGTGATTGTTGCCATCAATAAAGATGAGGATGCCCCCATCTTCCAGAAGGCCGATTACGGTGTTGTGGGAGACCTTTTTGATGTGGTTCCGGCATTGACCGAAGAAGTTAAGAAGTATTTGTAGCAATTAATAAAGTATTTAAAGAGCCCCCCGGGTTTGTTGACTTGGGGGGCTTTTTTTTCGTAATCGTTCAAAGGGTACAGTTGTCAGGGTGCAGGTAACTTAGCTTCGAATTTCATCCTGCCCCCTGACAACTGTCCCCTGCACCCTGTAAACGGTTAATTCTCTTCGAAAGACGTTTTTACAGTAACTCCAGAAAGTCTTCCAATTCCAGCGTTCTCTGTTCCTCCAGTGCTGTTTCTTCGCTGACAGGCTGCTTCTCCAGATTTTCTACGGCGCTGGGTTGAAGCAGCAACTGCAACGTTTTTTCATCCGGCTCCTTAAGCCATTGCGTTACCTCTTCTACGGGCTGGCGAATTTCTTCCAGCTCTTCCCACATGTTGTTGGCCATGTCCCGGCTTTCGCCGGAAGCCAGGTGTGGGGCCACGAAAAAGCGATCGAGAATGACGGCGATGGGGATGTTCACTTCATTCTCCAGTAAATAACTCAATTTCTGCATATACGCAGATTCATAGATGTGTTCAGTAACGGGGACCGATCCGAATTCTTTTCGAATGACCACGCCGTATTTGAGCCGCAACCGCCGGTCCCCTTTGAGCGGTTCAGGAACCCAGTAGGTTCCTTCCAGGGTTTGGGACGGGTCCTCCCGGTTTTCACAGGTTTCGGGGACAACGCTTCCTTGGCTCGGTATTTGCGCCGGTTCCATCTCATCCATTATGACAACCCGGGTTCCCGTTCTGAGGGGACGAAAAACACCATTTTCAGAGACCAGGCCGATTTCATGGTGTCCGCAGGTGGGGCAGTTCCTGGCGGTGACGGTTCCGGAAAATGGTATTTCTTTATGGTTTGGCATCGTTGCCTCCTTTGTATGAGGATGTTCAGAATATTTTTAAATGGAATCCAGAATTGACCTGTCACGTCCGTCTTGAATAGGATTCATCCACACCAGCACCACATTAACGCGCATGAGCTGCTGACGAGTTTCCTCACAAAACTTGTCGTGGTATACAGCCGGCTCGGCACGCACTCTCAGGTTGACCAGCGCTTGGAACACTGGTGCTAACCTGAATTTCAGATGAGTATACCAAGAGCAATTGGAAGAGAAAGCATGATTAAGATGTTGGTGCCGAAGATGAAGCTTGCTATCTTATCCGTCTTGATGCCGGCTTGCTGCGCCATGATTAGGTTGACAGTTGATGAGGGCATCAGGCAAAGGAGGATAAACATTGTGTGGACTTCGCCTTTTAAAGGGAGCAGGTACGCCAGGCCGATCCCGACCACGATAACCATTATCAAATGGATCGACGCTAGTTTAAGGGCTTTGCCCAGCGAGGCTAAGTTAATACCGGCTAACGACACGCCAAGCGTGAGCAGGATGAGTGGGATGGTCAGCCCGCCAATGAGATTTAGGGTGTTTAGTATCGTTTTGGGCAGTTGCGTATGGGTGAAAGCCAGCGACAAGCCGACGAGCAATCCGTAAAAAAAAGGTGTGCGCAGGATTTGCCGAAAGGAAACTTTAGACGAGGGGATCCATACCCCCAAAGTGAATTGAAAAACAAGCATAATGCCTGCGAATCCCAGTGCCAGGGAAAGTCCCTTATTGCCATAAGCATAAAGGCCTAACGCCATGCCGATCGACATATTCGAAAGGCTGAAGGAAGCCCAATACTCCCGACGTGAAATGCGCAGCAAACGCACAATTCCGTAGGAAATCGTCAGGAACGAAATGATGGCCAGAAAGCCTGCCGAGATGATTTGCCCAATTTCGCCAACTGTTGCGTGAGCTTCTGCCAACTTAGCGATCACCAGGCACGTTAGACCGACATTAAGGACCAGCCAACCGGCGCTTTTGGAATCCCAAGGCACTTTCACACGTCCGAAGAAGTAACCCAGACCGACACAGGCGTAGATTGGAAAAACAATTTGAAAGACCTTCCAAACGACACTTTCCATGGCAACTTCCTTGGGTGATTTTAATATTTTGGATTGGCTAAATACCTTGAATCCTTTGAGACGGCCGCTCAAAGATCTTAGAGATCGCTCTGAGAAGCAGACATTGGACAAAAACTCAGAGATTATTCGACATAATGACGAAGAATGCCCAGGAGCTTAGAATTTTAAAGGTGTCCTCGATCCCAATCATAAATACCGAGCTAACAAGCCGTCCAGAAAATTTAGGATTTCTTTTCGAGTTTTTCGTTAAAATATTTAATTTGCCATTTCATGAACAAATGGTAACGAATATATTACGAAGGAGCAAGGAGTTTTTCACGAGCGTAACGTACTCTTCAGCAGCCGCGGCTTTTTGCGGTCCGCTGGAAGAGATTGTTGGCTCTTTTCTATATACTTAAATTGTCTATCATTTACCGACAAACTGCTCCAAACGCTTGCTACCACCGAATATAGCACCACTGATATTATCTACGTTATCTGGAAATTGGATATTTCCATAAGGTGTCGCAAAAAGTACGCTTTCAACCAGAAAAGGCATGTCATTCTTTCCTTGTTCTATACATTCAATAGCATAGGGTATTGCATATCCCCGCAGCCTAATCATGTCATGCGCTATTAACGATCTAAAAAAACATGGCAAAACTGAAAACACTTGGTGTAATGCGCACAGTGACGAGACTGCGTTTGAAAGTGTGCATTTAGAATAATGCTCAATTCGCTCGTGCTTTATCTTGTTGTATGCGTTCCACCATTCCAATTCCGCTTCCTTGATGTTTGATGGCAAAGACCAGCCACGAAAAGGGCTCAACAAAACTGGAGGATGCTGATAAATAATTGATTTTTTTGATGAGAGAGAAAACCTTTTTTCATAATGATCCCTAAAATTGTTTATACGGAGGTTGTGACGCCTAATTTTAGAGTCTGTGAGATCAAACTCCCTACGTAATATCGAATCAACTAATCCACCGGCCTCGGTGATTATTCCAGATAGAAGTGGGAGAACAGCATTATGATTCCAATTAATAGGAACTGTTCGTAAAAATTGCTTAAGTTGATCCTCTAAATCTATAAACCATTCGATTACAAGGTTCGTTTCTGTTTGATTCATCAGAAGGACTCCAGATAAATTTAAAAACCGAAGTGAGACTTGAGAGCCAACGATAAGTTTGCCGACCCGCGCGGCGAAGCCGTCGCGGGTCGGGTAGAACGTTTGGTTAAACCTTATTTTGTTCTAACTTTTCCAATGAAGACATCAACATACTTCCACATTTCCAAGTTAAATAAGGAATTAAAACACAAAACGCTAAGTATCCCCATTCTCCCAGCCATAATAAAACACGACTATACCAATGAGATGTTGAAATATCGATGGATTGACTTTCTCGACCATATTCATCAACGTCTGGATAGTAATAACTGCTGTATCCTTCAATAAATTTATGTCCGATTTGATCCCGAATAGAGTTAAAATTAGAAAACAAATAGAAACCGAATAATATCGATACTACGAGAGAGATTGTACGAACTTTTTGTATAATGGAATATTTAAACCATTTAGGTAGTTTTATTTTGGATAGTAATACAAGCAATAGTGGAATTAGAACCCAAGTAGACAAAAATACTAAAGTAAATTGGTTAAATAGTTTACCTATAAAAAGAAAAATAGACATGAAAGCTATGATAGATAAAATGATATAAAACAAACTCGGTATTTTGTTCCATAAGTTCTTCATATGGATCTACATTTGAACATTTCCTCATCGATTAAGGGCTTAACCATTGATTATCAGGTGGATCTGCCTGATAGTTAACACTTTCCGATATAATCAGGCAAAATTGCCTGTTTGCAATATCGAATATCTAGAGTAAACTCCATTCAAAAAACAACCCTGCAACAACTTATTGCCATGAAGCTATTAGACGAAATGCGTGCCGTCATGCGGCGACGACACTATTCAATTCATACAGAACGGAGCTACTGTTCATGGGCGACACGCTACGTTCATTTCCATAAAATGAAGTCCCGCGCCGACCTGAAAGACGGCGAGAGGAAAATAGAATCCTTCCTGACCCATCTTGCACGGGATGGCAATGTTTCCCCTTCAACTCAAAACCAGGCAATGAATGCCCTTTTTTTTCTTTACCCAGGCCTCACAGGTTTCCATTAGAAAACAATTTTCTTCATTGCCCCCCCCGGCCGGAAATGATTTTTCCTCCGGTGCTGATCTGTGGAAGGTGAACTTCGTAAAATGGTAAAATCCTAGTGTATGCAACCAGTAGGATAGTTAAAAACTATTGATAACAGATCGCCGTAAGATTGCAAGGGATTTTATTTTTCTGTCGTTCACAGGGTGCAGAAAATCAGCTTCGATCCATATTCACGCGTCTAAATTATCGGATTTCATCCTGCCCCCTGACAACTGTCCCCTGCACCCGGTGAACGGTCACGGAACAAGTAAAGAATGCAGCAGCTGTTTCGACGTGTACCGTTATCGGTGCGGGGTTGAAAAGATTGATCTGTGAGCTGAGAAACGTGAAAGATCAGGACACTAACCGGCATTTTTTGAAACGGTTTTTCAATCAGGGCATTATTTGGTTGACAAAAAGAAAAAATTGCATAAATTTAAGGCCCAGATTGCAAGCGGCGGTGTAGCTCAGGTGGTCAGAGCATGCGGCTCATATCCGCAGAGTCACTGGTTCAAATCCAGTCACCGCCACCAACAAAAAAACCAGCCAGGCATTGACATTTTTCCGTCCGATCTTAATTTTTTCATGTTAAGACGCCAATACGAACCTTTGGCATAAGTATATGGCCTTTTTCAAGAAAAATGACCTTACGGTTGTCAGCGACGCTCTGGAAATTGCGGAAGACGCAACGGGAGATTTCTATAAATTCTCTTTGGGGCAATGGAAAAGACACCGCTATGATGTCAAGACCCGATCTTCCCTTGAAACGGAGGAGATGAGTTCTTCCGCACTGGCCGTTTTGTTCAAAGGCATGCGGATGGTGGATGGTTTTGATTCGAGAATGAAAGATAGAGATTTCTATTTCATCTGCCTGCAGGATCATTCCATACTGGAGGTTCTTGAACGGGACCGTTATCTCACACTTTTACCGCTCCTTGTTTATATCTTCACCCATGAGCTGATCCATATTGTAAGGTTTTGCAACTTTTATCAAATGTTCGATGTATCTGAAGGAAAACGGTTCAGAGAAGAAGAGATTGTTCACAAAACCACTTTTGAAATTTTAAAGGATTTTTCTCTGCCGAAATTAAATTATGTCCTTGATTCCTATCAGGGCCACAGGATGTGCGCGATTGCTTCTTGAATGTGAAGGAGGAGGTTTTTAGGAATGCCGATTTATGAATATGAATGCGATAAGTGCGGGAGCCACGTGGAGGCCTTGCAGAAATTCACGGACCCCCCGATTCTTGAATGTGAACAGTGCCACGCCAGCATGAAAAAGCTCATCAGTCATAGTAGCTTTCATCTGAAAGGGACGGGATGGTATGTGACCGACTACGCCTCTAAGGATAAGAACAGCCAGGTGGAAGCAAAAGAAAAGAAATCTTCCGGCAGTGATGCGCCGTCAAAAAAGGTCGAAGCAAAAACCGCTACAGAAAAGACGAACAAAAAGGAAGCATCAGGCCCTTCCAAGGGTAAAGATTAATTTCTAGGTAAATGGTGAAGGTTTTCTATGCATACCAGGGATAGCGGCAGGGTTCACGAAAAATTGGTCAAGCGGCTGGAGCGCCAGGAAAAACAGCTTGCTTATCAGCAGGGAAGGTTTTTCAAGTATAAACTGGATGAAATCCATGGAAAACTGATGCAAACGCTGCTGCAGGAAGAAATCATAGAAACAGACAACACCGCCGCATTTTCAAGCGCCCTGATGAAGGGCGTTAAAAAAGCGGCGAACAGTTCGGAATTTGATTTCACATATTTCATTTCGCCCATCCGCAAGTTGGTTCCCCGTCCAAACCCCTACTCTCTTTATATGACACAGTATCTTATGGAAGTGCTCATCAATGATCCGTCGGTCATTGAAATCTATGGGATGGATGAGGACGTATACCATGTGATCAACAGGGTCATCAGCCAGAGCAGCATACAGTTCGATGAAATGGAGCGGGAGATTGATGCGCAGCTGGCCCGCAACCGGAAACTGGTGCCGGGTTCTGCCGCCTACCAGGTCGAGAAGGATGAGATGTTCAGGAAAAAGGTGGGAGACCCCAAAAGTGAGACCCGCTACTGAAAGACCCTCCACAGCGGGGAGACCTTTAAAAAACGTCCCCTTTTGCCCAATCTCGGCGTCAGTCTCACCCGTTCTTAATAAAATGGGTCAATCCTCGAAATATCTTGGTATATTCCTGCGGTTGAAATTTTCGCCTTTCTTGATCTTGAACAAAACTGAACATTTTTCAAAGGCCTCGCGGAAAAAGATTCTCCGCGTTTTATTTGATATGACAGGAGATTTTCATGGGCCATAAGATAGCGTTTCTATTTCCGGGACAGGGTTCACAGTTCGTGGGCATGGGCCGGGAGCTGGTAGACCCATTTCCCGGAGTCGAGCATATTTTCAGGGAAACGGACCGGATTTGCGGAAAACCCATCAGCAAACTTTGCTTTGAAGGTCCCATGCCGGAATTGACCCTTACGGAAAATTGTCAGCCGGCCATTACTGCCGTCAGCCTGGCATGCCTTTCCGTTTTAAATGAATCGGGCATCAAGGCAAGCGTTTCGGCAGGCCACAGTGTGGGAGAATGTGCTTCCATGGTCTCAGCGGGCATTCTCAGTGAAAAGGATGCCCTCAGACTGGTGCATAAAAGGGGTGCGTTGATGCATCGGGAAGCGCTAAGCAACCCCGGCCACATGGCAGCGGTAATCGGGTTGGATATGGAAACGGTCCTGGAAATTGTGGCGGAAGCAAAGGATGGAGAGATCCTCGATGTGGCCAACCACAATACGGCCCAGCAGATCGTCATTACGGGGCAAGAGGATCCGGTGGCCAGGGCTGTCAAAATGGCCAAAGAGAAAAATGGGAAGGCTATTCCCTTGAAGGTCAGCGGCGCCTGGCATTCGGGACTCATGCAGGGTGGTGTGGATGAATTCAGGGCGTTCATGGAAGATATCCCTTTTTCACCCCCCCGGTCGGAAATGCTTTTTAATGCCACGGCCAAAGGTGAAACGGATCCCCTGCGTATCAAGGATATTATGGCCAACCAGCTGGTGAGCCCGGTGAAGTGGTATGATATTATGCGAAAAATGCTGGATGACGGCGTTGATACTTTCGTGGAGGTAGGTCCGAAAAAAGTGTTGGCCGGATTGCTCAAGAAGATCATTTCCCCCGATCATGCCATCAGCGTGTTTACGGTTCAGGACCCCAAAAGCCTGGAACGCGCGCTGGAAGAAATTTCCTGAAGCATCCTTTTTTCTGCTCTAGTTTATGGTCCCATTATCCCCTACCCCGGGACATTCTTTGCTGCCTCGATCCTGGTGTCTCTTCCTTCATGTTCCAGTAAATAACGTTTAACATCCAACCCGCTGCCGAACCCGCCGAGACCCCCGGCGGCAACAACGCGGTGTCACGGAAAGATCAGGGGCAGGGGATTTCTCCCCATGGCCTGTCCCACGGCCCGGGCCCCTTTAGGGCTTCCCGCCATGGCCGCCACTTCTTTGTAGGTCCTGGTTTCCCCAAAAGGGATTCTGGCGATGGCTTTCAAGGCGGACCATTGAAACGGGGTGCAGGCAGCGTCCAGGCGTAGCTCATCTTGAAGTTCCTTATTGGAAAAGGCCGCTTCAATGGCCTGTTGAAGGGGTCGGTTGGCATCATGGTCCTCCACCAGTTCTGAATTTGGATAAAGTTTTTTGAAAAAGCCCTTTGCATCCGGTTTTGAACGCAAACTGAGACCGATGCGAAGCGCCCCCTTTTCCGTGGAAGCCATATGAATATAAAGGCCATCCAGTTTCATGTTCCCGCAGTAGATTTTTTGTAAAGACGTCCCTGCCATGTCTCTCTCCTTTCAAGTGTATCCTGAATGCATTTCAGGTTTTCCATTTTGTGAATGGCCCACTCCGGCGCCAACAGATCGGATTTTCCGGGATCTCCCGTGAGCCGTTGAATAATCATATCAGGGGGCAGAAGCTCCAGAAAGTCCACCACCAGGTTGGCGTATTCATCCCTTTCCAGACAACGGAACCCCCCTTTTTGGTAACGTTCGGCCAGAGGGGTTCCGCGTATGACGTAAAGGAGATGGATTTTGACCCCGTAAACGGGCAGGCCGGCGATAAATTCCGCCGTTTCCAGCATCATCCGGCGATCCTCACCGGGAAGCCCCAGAATCACATGGGCGCATACGTTCAACCCGAAATCATGGGTCATGCGAACCGCCTTTTCAAAACATTCGACGGAATGACCCCGGTTGATGGTGTGAAGGGTTTTATCATGGGCCGACTGAAGACCGTATTCCATCCAGACCAGATAGTCCTTTCGGTAGAGACGGATCATTTCAAGGATTTCTTCATTGACGCAGTCGGGCCGGGTCCCCACCGAAAGACCGACCATATCCGGATGCCTTAAGGCGTCGTCGTAGAGCCCTTTCAGATGGGCAACGGGTGCGTGGGTGTTGGTGAAGGATTGAAAATAGGCAATGAATTTTTGTGCTTTATAGCGTTTGCGGATGAATTCCTTTGCTTTTGCGATTTGCCGGGAGATGGATTTCCGATCCTCTGAAAAAGCCCCCGTGCCGGACCCCCGGGCATCGCAGAAGATGCACCCGCCCCTGGAAACGGTTCCGTCACGATTGGGGCATCCAAGTCCGGCATCCAATGAGATGCGTTGGACCCTTTCGCCGAACTGTTCCCTGAGGTAGGTGTTAAAATCCCGGTATCTTTTCAAGAGGATTCCGCTCCATGGATTGATTTTGAATGGCTGCGGCCATGATATGAGATAAATATGGATTCGAGCAAGTGTTTTTCTAAGGCGAGCTACGCCCACAACCTAGAATGTGAAATGCACAGGCTTATCACCCCATATACAGTTTCCCCAGGACATTGACCATGAGAAGGGCAAACAGAGACGGAAAGATCATGGCCCGGGCCCGGGAACGGGGGTCTGAAAACAACTCACCCAAGGCCAGGTACCCCCGGCTCAGGCCGAAATAAAGCCCCGCCAGCAGCAGGGTTCCCTGGATGGCCGGGATCCATTCAGGGATGAGGGGGTTAAAAGGATAGTTGGCCGTTCCGAAGATATCCCACCCCAGTCCGAGGGGGTCGGAAAGCACGGAAAGGATATAATTGTAATTGATCATGACCGGCGGCAGACTGAATGCGATCCAGAAAAAGATCCCCACGGGGATCAGGATGTAAGCCAGGCGAAGGGTCAGGGTCCGCTGGTTGACGTCCTCCTCCACAAGGAGTCCGGCGCCTTTTGCGGACGCTGCAAAAAGAGACGGAACGACGACGAGAGCCAGCCCCCAGAGGGCGGCCAGGTAGGTCAGGAAGGGAACGACCTGCCGGGTCTCCGTTACATTGGCGGCTTCCTTGATAAACCCCCACGGCCCCAGCATGGTGACGCTGAATGCGATGGCCACAACCAGCATAATAATCGCATTGAACATTTCGTCATACCCCTTCAGGTTTCGATCCGAACCGAAAGGCCGCAAAAAAAGTCCCATATTGTCCTTGGGGCAGCTCTTGATACACTCGGTGCAAAGCCCGCAGTAATTGTTCCGGCTCATCTTTCCGGGGTATTGTTTCCAGGGGCAGGCCCACCCATTGGGTCCGCCTTTTAAACAGGGTTTCTCTTTGTGCTTCCTGCAGACTTCCGGATCTATGGCGCGGATTTCGGTTATGGAGGCCATGGAGTAGGTCCCCAAAAACCCTCCCACGGGGCAAAGATACAGGCAGAAAACCCGCCGCCGGAAAATCAGGCCCAGAACAAGGGTTGCAGCCAGAATCAGGAGAAACATCATGGCGGTGGCCACCGGGCGTGTGATCAGGATGATTCCGAAGGAGATCAGGGCCAGGAAGAGAATATTCTGCAGCCAGATATTGCTGATCCGTTTCGGCCAGTCCTTCTGGAGGCCCGTGAACCGGTGGTGCAGACCTCTAAACGGTTTTTGAAGGTATCGTACGGCGGTGAAACTTTTTCGACTGATCCATTCGGACGGCGCGGGAAGCGGACAGACCATGCACCATATCCTGCCCCCCAGAGGAACCAGGATGGCCTTCAATGCGAACCACCAGGCAATCCACACAAAGATAATGGCGATGTTGTGGTTGCCCACGGGACTTCCCCACAGGGCACTGATGATAAAAAGGTAAAAAACAATGAGATTGGGGAAAGTCACCAGAAACTGAAAACTTCGGAGTTTGACGATCCGTTTAAACCATGGAAACCGTTCCAGAAGGTTCCGCTTCCTAAAGCCTGAAAAAAGTGATTTTGAAGTGACCCTGAACAACCCCAGGAGGCTGATGGTCAACCAGATGGAAAGGGCCATAAAAAGGTGATAGACGGTATTGGGCCCCACAATCAGCTCCCCGGTCATGAAAGGGTGGAGGCCCCCGCAAGTCTGGGTGCATCGAAAAGTGAATTTTCCGGATTTGTCGGCCACAAACTCCACCTGGGAAACCTTGTCCCAGTCGGTCTGGAGGGCGCCCTCGTCGTCCTCCCAGGTATATTTCAAAAAATTGAGGCCCTGTTGTTTAATCACCAGATCAACCGGGTACCCGTCCAGTAAAAATCCGTGGGTGACATCGAGGGAGGTGGGTTTCAGAACAATGGTATCCCCCTTATTAACCACAATCCTCGAAGGGGAATAACCATATTTTTTGGCTTTGAGGGAAATGTGGTGGGTGCGGGTCTCATGGGGAATAAATCGGATCGCTACGGGAACCACGATGGCCAGCACCAGGGTGACCAGGATGAGAAAGACGGCATTTTTCAATCTCTTTTCCATACGTTCTCACGCTGAGCACGCGCAGGCCCTATTTGTACAAGACCCCGGGTGTCCCCCGCCTGAGATTCAACTGAACCGTCACGTTTCCTTCTTCCGGCACTTCCACCGTTTTCTTAACGGATTTCAACTTTTCGTGCCACGTCTTGAACACGTATTTTCCCGCCGGGAGGCCGGCGACACCGGCCAACCCCTGTTTCGCAATAAACGCTTTGTCTGGAATCCGGAAGTTCCCTTGATCATCGGTCACAGCCCAGTGGGGGTTTTTGAGCACCATGATATAGGCGATCATTTCCGCATGAACATCACAACGGAGTTCCACAATACCGGGTTTATCAAATACCACGTCTTTGGACGTTCCGGCCGCGTAGCTGCCCAGGTTGAATTTCTTGGTCCTCGACAGGGAAAATACATTATGGCTCACTTTGTCATGGTTGGGAAATTGGACGGTTGCTCCTGCAAGAACCGGCAAAATATGGGGGATGAAGGTGAGGTTCCGCTGGTCCATGACAAAATTCAGTTTGGAAACATCCCCTTCAAAAACCGGGGCCTTTGACACAAAGACCAGAATATTGGCGGGGGACCGCAACCCTTTCACCATTACTTTTCCCTTGATGCCTCCGGCGAGCGCGTGAAACGGAACGGTGAGGACCAAAATAAGTGCCATTGAAACTGTCATAAAAAAATGGGCCATAACCCGTTATTCTCCTTTTTTCTACCAGACTTTCCTGGCAATCAGAATATCTTCCGCAACCCAACGTTTCTTGAGGGCCAGGGGTTTTATGACCGGCCGGTAAATGAGATCGGCCTCGGCCGTGGGCTCGTCATCAGGGTCTGTGAGAGCGAATTGGAACTTCAAAGCGACCGTTTTTTTCGGCCTGATCCGGGTATCCGAATAAATCCCGGTGGCACGCCAGAAGGGGGCATGCAGGTTGCCCTCCCTGTCCTCCAGAATCCGTGCGAACACCGCTCCCGGAAACCCAGCATAATTACCCTGCGCCAATGCCCCTTCACCGGCCCAGCGGGGCAGCGTCCCCCCCTTGATCATCTTGAGGGGCTTTCCCTTTGAATCAGAGACATTGAGAACCAGCATGACGCTTCGCATGGTCTCCCCCGTGGGGACCCAGTGGCCGCCATTGGTGTTGGTAATATAGACGTTCAAATCCAGGTTTTTGCCGGTGATCTCCCCTTCCAGTTCCATGGCCAGAGCGGTTTTAAGCTGTGTCTGCGTCCCTCCGTCAAAATGGTGGGGGCGGATATCCTGCGGAGACCGGTAGGTTCCCCACATGCGCCGGGCCATTCCGTCCACCACATAGTGGTCGTAGGGAAGCATCTCTTTTCGCCATCCCATGTGGCAATCCTGGCATTTTTTCCCTTTATTGGGATCGTCGAAAGGAAGTTGTTTCTGCCACTGCTCCCATTCCTGGAAAGTGGTTTGAATGGGCAGAAAGCGGTTATTCTTCATCTTGAGACCTTCCCATTCGTCAGCAGAATAGACACCTTTTGGGTCCCAGCCCTTTTCTCCGTCCAGTTTTCGGTAATGACTGTGACAGGTGGCACAGAACTTCGCCTCACTGAACAGGGGGTTGTAGGAAGCCGCCATGGGAGGCGTCACCACATCGTCGTAGGGGCCAAAGATCAGTATGGACGAACCCCTTTTCGAAGACTGCCTTTCCAGCACTGCCGCCCTTCCGCTGGGCTTTTCGGCATCGGGAATCACGTTTCTCACCTTGTGGCAATAATCACAGCTGATACCGTCCCATTCCGTTAGGGGAGATTGCAGTACGGCTTTTAAATCCCGGGGCGCGCCACCCGACGCCGCCGAAGAGGGCGCGTGACAGGCAACGCACTCGCCATTTTTCTTCGGGTTGTCCAGCCGGTAACCGGGGGCAACGCCCTGCCGATTGAGAGCATCCGTTCCGTAAAACATATCCAGGACCATGGGGTTGGAGGACGTATGGGCCATTTTGGACCGGTCCCAGTAACGGGTCACCTCCCCATGACACTTGGCACAGGTCACGGGGGAAATGAACCGGTAGTCGGGTTGATCGTTGAGATACACCGGGTTCAGAAAGATGTCGATCGGCCGGCCATAAACTGAAGGGACCTGGACATTGTTAAACCAGCCCGCCTTCCCTGCGGTAATGCGCGATTTTTCCCCGGGCAGGGGGCCTGAAGGAAGCGTAAACATCCCCTGTCTGTCCGTGAGCGCATAATGTTCACTCCCCGGGACCCTGACCCTCGCATTTTCCAGGGGCCCGTATGTGGACATGACGCGGCCTTTTATCCCTGGGGTTTCGGTTCCCGGGGGTCCGGTCTGGGCCGGACTCTTTTTTTCAAAATAGATCACGGTTGAAAAAATTACCAGCGCAACAATGATCGCTATATAGGCCTTTCTTGTCATGATGCTACCACCCCCGAAATCAACCTCTGACCACCAGAGATCCCTGCATTTTTTCGTGCATGTCGCCGCAGATGGCATTGCATGAAAAGGTGAAAATACCGGCTTTTTCCGCCACAAAGCTCACCAGTGTTGTTTTGCCGGGCTGAATGCCATCGGTAATAAAAACACCGAAATCTTTCAGGCTGAAACCGTGAATCACATCGCTGCTCCGGAGCCTGAATACCACCTGGTCCCCCTTTGTAACCGTAATAACCGGTCGTTCTACCCCATGGCTTCGCTTCAGTAACGAGAGGACCTCAAAGGCATGGACATCACCGGAAATCCACCCCTTTTCAGCGTGGCCGGTAAGCGTAAAGACCTTGGCACCGGGGGGTATTTTTTTCTGCCATACCTTCCGATCGTACACAAGCAGGCCCAGGGGCATACCTGCCAGAATGGCAATCAGCAGGAAAAAAATCATGACATCCAATTTGTTTCGACCTTTCGGCATAATTTCCCCCGACACGGGTCCCATCAAACGTTAAAGTGTTGGCCCGCCATGGAAGCCCGGAAGCTCCCGCAGGCGGGCAGATTTGTTCTTTCGGTCATAACCATGGGCAGTTTAACGTCTTGCCGGGGACTTTCGCCAGCAGCCGGCACTACAGTGGGCGACTCTGGGAATCATGAATCTTTCCATCAGTATTCACCTCCTTTTGAAAAACCTTCTGGCGCGGATTAACAAGATTACAGGCTAATTGACCGGCATCAATCGTCCCGACTGTTTGTCGATGCCCAGGCGGTCGACAACCTCGTTGTTCTTGGAAAAGACGTCTGCCTTGTAGAAACTGCCCGCATCCTCCATGGGCCCCACTTTCAGCTCCGGATTTAATCTGGCCACATGGCGCGCCAGGATACCCCGGGCCTGGTCCTGACTGAGATCAGAACCCCTGACGGCGTTTCTGGACGAAGCACCGGGCCACCATCCTCCGGACCCTCTTTGCTGGGGAACGTAATCCGCTCCTCCCTGTGAACCACCCCATCCGCACGACCCGCCTCCCCTTCCACCGCAGGCTATGGAGTCATGGGGCGATACAAAAAAGAGAAAACCAAAACCTGCAAGCCCCACAAATAAAGCGCCCAAACCCAACATCTTTAGATATTTTTTCATTTTCATCCCTCCGCCATCAATCCGTCGTTATGAACAAAGCACCATGAGCGGCTTCTCATGGGTTTACTCAGAGATTTAGCAATGATTGTGCCAGACCTTCTGAATATTCCATAATATCCTGATTTCAGGTGTAAATTAACCGACATTCGCACTTAGGAGGACCCGACGCCCCCCACAGACCCAATCAATCCGGGTAAGAAGTATCCGTTTTTTTGAATAATTGAGATCCAGGCGGGTATAAAGTATCCACCGATCCATGCGCGTCACGCCGAAGAAAAAAATGATTTTCAATCTTTTCCACTAAGGAATGGCTGCAATGGCACTATATGGGTACAGACCGTGTACGCACAAGTTCTGCACAAATTCTGGGGACACCTCACTTAATTCATGCCCTTGGCAAAAAATTTAATCGGATAAGGCTGTTTTGTCATCTCCTGATGGACCAACTGATACCTCATTTGCATCCTGCCGAAAAATCTTGAAACAATCAGCGGCTAATATTATCATCAGAGATACCATGTCCTTTGGATGGGCTTTGACCTGATTTATACGGAAGGAAGCAGCCTGTGTTTGCTGTTTTATACAAGCTGTGTAAACATTGTTCGGCAGGAAGAATAAGCATACTCCAAACGTTGGGATATTGTGATTTTCAAGATACTCATTAGGAGCTCAGATGACATCAAAACACAACATTATTCAAAGTGATTTTGCATTTAGGGTATTGCCTGTAATTGAGAGAAAGGTCTTCAGGATGGGTATTGCTGGCAACTATGGAATAGATTCTTCTGATGTCAAATGGGCTGCGGAACATGGAGCTAATTACTGGGTCTGGGGTTCTAGTTTTAAAAAGGTTACAGCAGGGATTAAGGAAGTAATCAGAAAAGACAGAGAGAAGAACGTGGTGGCTCTGCTTGGTTGGGGATTCTTTGGCTGGCAGGTGCGCCAAAATGTTGAAAAAGCTCTACGAAAATTACATACCGATTACCTAGATGTCTTCAAACTTGGTTGGCTGGGGAGGACATCGACTTATAGCCAGGGCGTCATCGATTCATTGTTGAAACTTAAACAGGAAGGTAAGATTAGGGCCATTGGAACCAGTATCCATGACAGGAAACGGGCTGGAAAACTGGCCTTGGATTCGGAACTCGACCTGCTAATGATCCGCTATAATGCCAAACACACTGGAGCAGAAGAGGATATTTTCCCCCATTTAAAAAAACGGAATCCTTCTGTTATCAGTTATACAGCGTTGGCTTGGCAGCAGTTGATCAAACCTATGAAAGATCTTGAAATGCCTCCCTGGCCGGGTAACAAGGAAGAGGGAAAAATACCTCCCCTGACACCTGAACTCTGTTATAGATTTGTTTTATCGAATCCCCACGTTCACCTGGTTCTGACTGGTCCGAAAAACAGGGAGCAGTTGATGATGAATTTTCGAGCGATACAGCAAGGGGCTTTAACAACCGAGGAATTGGACTGGATTCGAGAATATGGAAAATTAATCAAAACTAAGAAGAAATTTGATTACATCAAATAAGCTCGGCTGGAGTTCATCCACATTAATATCAGAAAAAAGAAAAAGGGGTCACTCCTATTTTATTTGACACCGCGCCATACAGCGGGGAAACAACCGCCAAGACGTATTCAAGGATAAAGATGACCGGTGTTATTATCTCGAATGGGCCGGAAAATCAGCAAAGCAATACCTTGCACCCATCCTTGGATACTGCCTGATGACGAACCATACGCACCTTTTGATTCTTCCAAGCAGTCAAGAAGGAATGATCAACTTTAAGGATAATAGGTGTGACCCCTATTTTTTTTGTTCTTTTTTCCATAAATCATTTCGCAAGCACCCTTGCATGGGTAATCCAAAAGAAATTCGGCACGGTACCGAAAGGCTTGCCATTGCTGCCGGTCATGTACCTTTTGACCATTTCATCGTGCCCTATGTTGCGCACTTGCTTCAGGCCCTGTTTTTTAAGAAAAGCACCGGACTCATCCGGATCAATACCGAAGGTAAACGCCTCACCTTGACTTCTGACAAAATCCGCCATTCGTATGGCATAGGGATCCTTGGTGTAAGTCCCTTCCACCACTGAAGGCGGCATATAATCGAACACCACCGAACTTCCCGCAGCGGAGTTTTTGGCAATAAACCGCAAGGTGCCCTCAACGGCCGCGGCATCCAGATACATGACAACTCCCTCCCAAATGAACAGGGTCTTCCGGTCCTTTTGGTAGCCAACTTTGGCAAGCACCTGGCCCAACTCCTGGGTGTTAAAGTTTATGGGCGCGTAGACGACATTTACAGGCAGATCCGATAGGTTGCTCTCCACCCTGCTTTTTTTATCGGCCACCATGACCGGTAAATCCACTTCAAAGAATCTGACTTTGGGGAAATCCTTGTAAAAACGATAAGCCCTGGTATCATAACCTGCCCCCATAATCACCACCTGCTTCACACCGCTTTTGAGTTCCTTCAGCAATACGGAATCGATGTGTTTGGTGCGGGCGGTGACGTAATAAAATATCCATAATTTATCGTGGTTTATGGAATTGACTGAGCTTTCGAAGTCCAAGGTCCACCCCATGTACTCGCGCATGAGATCCAGATTGACGATCCTGGCCGCAAGATAGTCGGGGTTACGGGTCTTGGGGTCCGGGTCCTGAGCGGCAATGCTCCGAAAACACATGTTGAAAGCTGCAGTAATCGACTTCTTTGGGGCATTTACCGCCCATGCAAGAAACACAAACATTAGAATTGCGGAAACGACTGCAATGGCGATCCATTTTGGCCCGAGTTTATCTTCAGAATTGCTGCAATTTATCCCAGTTCCCATATTCAGACTCCTTTCCTTCGCTTAAAAAATTGAAAAAATATCAGCCCCAGGCCGATGGTTATCAGTCCGCCGATCGGCGCCTGGGGCGTTGTCGCCAGGCAGTAAACCACGATCCACAGGTTTGCAATGATGAACAACAAAGGGGTTACGGGATAGCCGGGAGTGCGGTATTTGGCGGTGAGGCCAGCCTGTCGCCGCAACCGCATAAGCCCCACGACAGTGAGAAGAGATGTGATGGAGAGAGTGAAACCGATGTATATGAGCAATTTTTCAAATGAAGCGGTTAACACCAATAAGGCCGCGATGCAGGCTTGAAGAAAGATGGCGCCACCGGGAGTATGGCGGCTGCCGCTGACCCGCGCTATGGATTTGAAGAACAACCCGTCCCGCGCCATGGCGTAGTACACCCGTGGACCGGTCATGACCATGGCGCTAATCAATGACAGCAGGCACAAGGTTATGGCCAGGCTGAAGTAGACGCCGGCTCTTGGGCCAAAAAGCGATGACGCAGCCCGGGCGCCCACTTCCAGCACACCACCCATTTCTTCCGGGGATAGTGAATAAACATAGAGAATATTGATAAGAAGATATAAACCGCAAACGATTGATGTGCCGACGATTAAAGCCAAAGGGATGTTGCGGGCCGGATTTTTTATTTCAGCCCCCAAATAGGCGGCGGCATTCCAACCGCTGTAGGCAAAGGCCACAAAGATCAAAGATACCGCGAATTCCCCTTGCCATAAAGACTGGCTTGATGCCGATACGTGGAAGTTTGACCAGTCGCCCTGCCCGATCCAAAACCCCGCACAAATAAAAATACCGATGATACCCAACTTCATGAGGGTCAGGCTGTTTTGCACTTTGCTTCCAAAGGTCAGGCCAAAATAGTGAACCAGGGTTAAAGCCAGGATCGCCCCAATGGCGATACCCTCTTTGATTGAAAACGTTAGAATGGTGATTCCGTCAAACTTGTATACGAGAGCCGGAACATTCTCCGGTCCGATAATTGGCCAAAGATAGGTTGAAAAGGCGATGGAAGCGGCGGCAATGGGTGCGGAAAATCCCACGGTCAATGATATCCAGCCTGAGAGGAAGGCCATTGCCGGGCCGAAGCTGTGGCGCAAAAAGACGTATTCTCCACCTGCTTGCGGAAAGTTGGCCCCCAGTTCCGCATAACAGAGCGCCCCACATAGCGCCAACACCCCTCCGGCCAGCCAGCAGAGCAGAAGTGCCGTCGGGTCTTGCAGTTTGCCCATGATGAAGCCGGAGGTGGTAAAGATTCCGGTCCCCACCATATTGGCCATGACCAGATTGGTGGCGGAAAACAGACCTATCTTTCGCTGCAACACATGCTGCGGACCTTGGCTCATATTCCCATCCCGGCTATTTTCTGCACCAAAAACATCGGAAAGAACCGACTCCATCGTGACCTGAGGTCAGCAAGAAATTCGAAATACTGCAATTACAATCAGATATTTAACACTTAGAATTTTTATTCTGATGAATTCAGCATTGCCATTGCCCCTTTATATATTAAGGTGTTTACGATTTTGATAAGATCGGCGAGCTCTTCCTCTGTTTTATATTCATCGAATTCAAAAGAGTCTGCCAAAAGAGATGCCAAGCCATGGACATACACCCATCTTACCTTCCGCATATTTGTTTGAAAACCTTGGGGTAAATCCTTGAAATCAGGATCATCGGATAAATCTTCTCCATTTTTGCGAAAAATTTCTGCAGAAATTTTTTTATAAAAATGGTTATGTTTTTCATCAAAAATCGCTTTAAAAAGATGTTTTTCCCTGTTGGCGAAAAGAACATACCCATATCCTTGATCTAACCATTTATCTCCTGTTCTTGGCGTTCTGATATATTCCTCAAGTAATTCCATCGCTTTTTTGACAACCTCTTCTTCGAGGTTATTCATTGATTTGAGGTGGGAATAGATCGGTCTTGTGGAGGATTTCAATTCTTCGGCTATGGAACGGGCAGACAGCCCTTGCCATCCATTTTTGCGAACAATTTCATAGGCTGCGTTTACGATAGACTCTTTTTTGAATTTGACCTTCGGTGGCATACAATATTTCCCTCCAGCTTAAGCAACAACCGTTGCGTTACATTGGTTACGTAACATAGGTTACCCTACGTGTCAAGGGCTAATTTTAATCAAACCGAAATGGTTAGGGTACAATGGAAGATGAAGATGGGGTCGGGCCAAGCGTGATAGGACTTGCACCCGTAAGTTCACGCCCGTGCCGGGCGTACACAATCTTTTCTATGACCGATTTTTTGTGACAGTGTTTTTTATTGACTTACAGTAAAACTTTCAGTATTCATATCGTTACGTCATGAGGAAAACAGTGTTTGGGAAAGGAGCGGCGATCCATGAAATTAACGGGCAGACAAAAAGAGGTTTTAAGCTATATTTCCAATTATATAGATGCGTGGGGAACGGCTCCCTCCTTTGACGAAATCTGTTCCCACTTTGGATTTGCGTCTTACAACACCGTCTCTACCCATCTCAATATCCTGGAAAAAAAAGGGTACATCCGCCGGCCGAGAGGAAAAAATAAAAAGCGCGCCATCGAGGTGATCAGCCCCGTGGAGACCCGAAAGTTTGAATGGCCCCTTCTGGGTCGGGTAGCGGCCGGGGAACCCATTGAGGCCATCGAGGATGTGGATGTGGTGGAGGTGCCGCCTTCCATGGCAGACGAGGGCGATTGCTTCGTCCTTCAGGTCAAGGGGGTCTCCATGGAGGAAGACGGCATACTGGATGGGGACTTTGTGGTGGTGCGGAAACAGGCCACCGCAAAGAATGGAGAGATCGTGGTGGCCCTGGTGAACAACGGGGCCACAGTGAAGCGGTATTACAGGCGAAAAGATCACGTGGAACTCCGGCCATCCCATGGGGAGATGCCGTCCATCCGTGTCCGGAATGAAAATTTTCGCATTGAAGGCAAAGTTGTGGGGGTCATGAGGTACTATCGATGAGGAAATGTTTCCACCATCGCAGCATCATCCATCTCCATATCGCGGCCCTTCCCATTGCCGTGGCCCGGATTTCCCAGGCCTCACTCCGAAACCGTCCCGTGGCCGTGGCGCCGCTTCAGTCCGACCGGTCGGTGGTGCTCTCCGTTTCCGGCGAGGCCCGGCGTGAGGGGGTTTTTAAGGGAATGTCCCTGTTAAAGGCCATGAAGCGGTGTCCGGGACTCAAGGCGCTGCCCCCGGATCCGGAGGCTTTGGAAAAAGTCTGCCGGCATCTGGCGCGGACTGCGGCCCGGTACACGCCGATCTGGGAACCGTCGCGGCCGGGACATCTCTACCTGGATCTCACCGGCGCCGAACGGCTGTGGGGGCCGGTCTGCAATGCAGCCCGGCGGTTTCAAAAAGAGATCAGGGATCGTCTGGGCCTGACCGGAGCCCTTGGGGTCGCCGGCAACAAGTTGGTTTCCAATGTGGCTTCCCGGACCCTGCCGTCGGGAAGGGATTCAACGGGAGTGTTCAATGTGGAATACGGCCAGGAAGCCACTTTCATGGCCCCGTTAAAGGTGGGGGTGGTCCCCGGCATCGGGCGCGTGCGTCGGAAAATCCTTTTGGAAGAGCTCAACATTACCGCTGTTGGACAGTTGGCGGCTCTGGATGTGGGTCGTTTGAAATTGGTTTTCGGCCGCCGGGCCGCACTGATTCATCAATGGTCCATGGGGATTGATGCGACCCCGGTACATGCACAGGCCAAAGTGCCCATGGTGAGCGAATCAACCATGCTGCCACAAGGGGAAAATGACGATGGAATACTTAAAAAAACGTTCTGGCGTCTGGTGGAGACCTGTTTTTACCACATGCGAAAGCGTCACGGGTTCCCGTTAAAAGCCGGGTTTATGGTCCGCTATGGGGATCAGGTGGTCGCCACACGGTCCCTTAAAATTTCACCGGTGGCACATGGCCATACGCAAACCGACGGGCTGCATCTCTGGAACCCCACCCTTTTTGCCCCCCTGGAAAAGCTGTTTTTTGATGTATGTCAAAGAAGAGCGCGGGTTCGCTTTCTAAAGGTCTGGTTTCGGGAATTTCGCGCTTTGCATTTTCAGCTGTCTCTTTTTCAGACCCCGTCTCCCCGCGGGGAAAAAACCCGCCGACTGGTCCACGCCATGGATCATATTCGGGATCGATATGGGGCGGAAGCCGTCCGGTGCGGCCGGGGCGCATAAAAGAGCCATGTCTTCTTTTGTCCATCTGAACGTTCATTCCGACTATTCCAAGGGCTGGGGGGTTTCTTCCATTGAAGCCCTCTGCCGCCGGGCGAAAACCCTTCAACTGGACCAACTGGCGCTGACCGACACCAACGGTGTTTACGGATTGATCTTCTTTGTTCAAACGGCAAAAGAGATGGGGATTACGCCGATTGTGGGAAGTGAGCTTTTATGCGATGGAAGGCGCGCCGTTCTGCTGGTCAAAAATTTTGAAGGCTACGTGAATCTCTGTCACATCATCTCTGCACGTCAGTGCCACGCGGCCTTTGATCTGGTCCGCGCCATTTTAAAAAGACGGCGCGGACTCATCATTTTTTCCGACGACCCTACCCTGCTAAAAGCCCTGAAACGGGATTCAATTGAAAACCTGTTTGTGGAGATCTCCCCCGGATACCACATGTCCCGCTGTCATGCTTTTTCCCGAAAATCCGGCATTCCCCTCCTTGCCACCAACCGGGTGTATATGGCGGAAAAAAGCCAGTTCCGGCTTCATCGGATTCTGAGGGCCATGTCTCTTAACACTAAATTATCCAGACTGGGGGAGACGGACCTGTGCCGGGATTACAATTTTCTGAATGCCCCACGCCATATGATGGATCAGTACCCCCATGCGCCGGAGGCTGTTAAAAATACCCTGAAGGTGGCTGAACAAGCCAGGGTGGATTGGGATTTTAAACGGTTGGTCTTTCCCCGTTTTAAACAGATGGGGGCTGAGGAAGCCTTTAAACGGTTGTACCGGGAAACCCTGGACGGATGTCGCCGGCGCTACGGGAAAATCACCCATGACGTAAAGGCCCGGGTGGACCATGAAATGCATATCATTCGAGAAAAGAATTTTGCCCACTATTTTCTGGTGGTGGCCGATATCGTCAGACGGGCACAACGCTCCTGCGGTCGGGGCAGCGCCGCCGCCTCCATTGTTTCCTATGCCCTGGGGATTACCCACGTGGACCCCATTGGGCACGGCCTTTTTTTTGAACGGTTTTTAAATCTTGGCAGGATGGACCCGCCGGATATTGATATGGATTTTGCCTGGGACGAGCGGGATTCCATAATCGATGATATCTTTGCGCGATACGGCCATGGGCATGTGGCCATGGTGGCCAACCATAACGGATTCGGCGCACGGTCCGGCATTCGGGAAGTGGCAAAGGTTTTCGGATTGACGGATCGGGAGATCGGGCGGGTCACGGAGAAGATCGGTTATCGGTGGCACCTTCAGGATGTGGGCGAAACATTGGGTCAACATCCTAAAATGCGCGGCATTACATTCGAAAAACCATGGGACGAGATTCTGGATGCCGCATGCCGCCTTCAGGGACATTTCAACCACCTTTCCACCCACTGCGGCGGTGTAGTAATAACGCCGGATGAAATCCGCCGGTACTGCCCGGTGGAGATTTCCAACGATGGCAGGCAGATTCTTCAGTGGGAGAAGGATTCGGTGGAGAATGCCGGCCTGGTAAAGATCGATATCCTGGGCAATCGAAGTCTGGCTGTGATTCGGGATGCGCTATCAATGGTGAATGGAAATTATGGCCGCCACCTGGAATATGCGGCGCTGAACCCGCTCAAGGATCCTGAAACTGCTAAAATTTTTTACAAAGGCGATACTTTCGGGGTTTTCTATTTTGAGAGTCCGGCCACACGCCAGGTGCTCACCAAGGTGGCAGCCGGCCTGGCCTTTGAGAAATACTTGGCCATGGATCACTTCTCCCTCAATGTGGTGGTGACGTCCATCATTCGCCCGGCTTCCAACCGAAGCATCCATGACTGGTTGAGTCGCTTGAAAGGCGCGCCATGGAAACCCCCGCATCCCCTTCTGGGGCCGGTTTTAAATGAAACCCTGGGCGTCATGGTGTTTCAGGAACAATTGAGCCGGGCGGCCATCCACCTGGCCGGTTTTGACCCGGGCGAAGCCGATATGCTGCGCAAGACCGTGAGCAAAAAGCATAAGGAAAAAAAGCTGCGGGATTTTCACGAGCGATTCGTTCAAGGCGCCAGGGCGCGGGGGGTCCACGACAAGGCGATTGACCAGGTGTGGAAAATGATGATGGGGTTTGACGGTTACAGCTTCTGCAAGCCCCACTCCGCCAGCTATACCCTGGTTGCCTATAAATCCGCCTGGCTCAGGGCCCACTATCCGGCTGAATTTATGGCCGCCGTGATCTCCAACGGCGGGGGATATTATAGCACCTTCAGCTATATATCCGAGGCGCGACGCATGGGGCTTAACGTCCTGCCCCCTCATATCAATCTGAGCCAAATCAAATATGCGGGTAAAGGCCGAAATATTCGCATGGGGCTCATGCAGTTGAAAGACCTCCCCCGGGAAACCCTGGAAGCCATTATCCATGAACGTTCAAAGCATGGTCCCTTTGTTTCCCTGGAAAATTTCCTGATCCGCTCCGGCCCTCATATTCACCTTCAGGATGTTCGCATCCTGATCAAAGGAGGATGCCTTGACGACATTGTTTATGGCGCTTCCCGGAGCGATCTCGTGTGGCAGGCCCTGGCCTTTTATGACCGGAAAGAAGGCAAAAGGGTTCCGGGCCTGTTTGACGCTGTGGCGCCTGTGAAACCGGCGCCTTCAACCCCTGAAATTCACAAACCCTACCCGAAGCACATCATGTTGAAACATGAGGCTGAAGTGTTTGGATTTGTGCTGTCGGTGCATCCCATTTCGATTTATTCCCATCGGCTGAAGCATCTGCGGTATGTGCGGGCCAGTGATCTTTCGCCCAGGGTTGGGAAACATGTGACGGTCATCGGTTGGCCCGTGACCGGGAAAACGGTTCATAGCAGAGAGGGTAAACCAATGAAATTCATGACATTTGAAGATCTTACCGGAACCTATGAGGCTGTCTTTTTCCCGGACGTATATGATCGGTTCTGTCCCATATTGAACGTAAAACGCCCCTATATACTACGGGGGAAGGTGGAGGAGAGTTTCAGCGCCATCACCCTGACGGTGGATCAGGTGAAAGTTTTAAATGCTGATCATCGGTGATATTTTGCATGGCACCCGATCCATCAGCGACAACGAAGGATATGCCATATCCCGTTTTCTTTTTTTGTGTGTAAATTCTGGGGACACGATACAAAATTTTTTAAACATGAAATAACTTGTGTGAAATCATATTAGAGGTTATTATTGCGAAGATGAAACTATCTGATGAGTGATGTAAACCCTCTCGATTACCATGAAAATCTGATGGCTACGGTTTTTAACGGAAACGATATTTGAATAATCGGGATATGGACGAATTTATTTTTGAAATTGAAGATTACCGGGGGGTGAAAGTAAAACTTGCTCGAACTGTTTGGCAAGACAAAATTCTTTCCACTTTGCCAATTGGCCATCCGGAAGTTAAGCCATATATGAACATTATTCCGCAGGCGATTCATCTTCCTGACGTTGTCTTCCAGAGTACACGGCGCAAAAACACCCACATCTTTTACAAACTGCGAGTCGATAAAAAAGGTCATCACATTGTTATTGTCATCAAATACATCTTCGAGGATACAGATATGGTTGGCTATGTCAGCACTGTTTATTTAACCAACAAACTTTATGCAAGAGGGGATATTTTATGGACACTGGAATCAATAAAAACAAGATAAGCACTCATTATGATGCTGAGCAGGATATCTTTTATCTTTTGTTCGCCGATAAAGCGCAAAAAGCTCTTGCCGAAGAAACAGATGACGAAGTTTTTGTTCGCTTTGATCAAGATACCCGAAAAGTGATCAGTGTTGAATTCTTGAATTTCCAGGAACGAATCACGAAAATCTTTGGCAAAGAGATGAAATACCTCGGCTCTGAGCAACCTGAACGTTTGGTCCTCCCCAAATTGCAGGGGAGCGCTCTTAATGAACGGGTTAGACGATCTGGATGATGAGTGATGGTGACGAAAAATAATAACGTAGGCTTATGATTTTACTCACGATTCAAACAAACGATAGAGTGCCAAGATCCTTTCGAGGAATCGCCCGGAATAGAGACCGCAAGATGATGAAAGGATGAATCCGCCGCCTTGGGAAAGAGAATGCAGTCGCTCTCCCAGGTTTTCAAGATCGCCGAAAATTCCGGAATTTTAAACAATATTCAGTTTTCTTTTTTCTTATTACCGGTAAAGCTCAGGCCGCCTTTTGGGAAGAAAGTATTTCATTCGGTGTTGCCTGATGCTTTTCAAGTTTTCGCCTTTTAGCACCGCGAAGAGGACCTTTTCCTCTTTTCCCTGGAATCCTTCCATCAACCTGCCGTCAGGCCCCAGCACCAGGGCAACCCCTGGAAACGACAAGCCTGTACCATTTTCACCCACCGGGTTGCAGGCCGCCACAAAAACGCCATTATCAAAGGCCCGGGCCGGAAGGTGCCGCATCCAACTCTCAAATTTTTCTAAAGGGTCGCTTCGGGGTGACGCATGGGGTATCAGCAGAAGATCCGCCCCCGAAAGGGCCATTTTCGTGCTGATCTCCGGGAAATGCGCCTCATAACAGAGTTGCAGGCCAAAACACCAGTCGCCGTAAACAAACACACCGAGGGTTTCTCCCGCGTCATAGATTTCGCTCTCTGTGGGAGACAGGTGCGTCTTGCGGTATATGCCGATCAGACCTTCGGGACCGGTGATCAGCTGCGCAATGTAAGGTTTATTGCCGCCGGAATTTTCAATGAACCCGACAACCAGCACCATTTTCATATCTTGGCCCATTTGAATCAAACGATCCATAATTTGGACAGTGTCTTGGGCGGTGCAATGCTTCTCGGGCTCTTTCATGGCGTAGCCCGTGGCTGCGGACTCAGGAAAGCAGATCATGTGAGCGCCTTCCCGAGCCGCTGTTTCGACCCACTGCGCAATTCGATCCAGGTTCCCTTTAATATCTCCCAGGACGGAATGCGTGCAGACAATGGCAATTTTAAGATCAATCATTCGTTTCGGTTTTCCGGTCTCAGAGAGCGAACCGCCTTACCGGCCCGCCACATCTCAGATTCCCTGATTTCCATGAGTTCCTGATCCAGTCGATCCCGATAGTCGTCCCGGCTATTGGCCTCCAAGACAATCTGCGCTTCCCTTCCGGATTTAACGCTGTCATAGAGCTCGTCAAATACGGGGACCACCGCTTCCTTAAATTTTCCACTCCAGTCCAGTGCGCCTCGCTGGGCGGTGGTGCTGCAATTGCCAAACATCCAGTCCATGCCGTTTTCCGCCACCAGTCTTATGAGGCTCTGGGTCAGTTCCTCGACGGTTTCATTAAAGGCTTCGCTGGGGCTGTGGCCATTTTTGCGCAGAAGGTCATACTGGGCTTCCATCACGCCGGAAAGACACCCCATCAACACCCCCCGTTCACCGGTTAAATCACTGTACACCTCTTTTTCAAAAGTGGTGGGGAACAGATACCCGGAACCAATGGCCACACCCAGGGCCAGGGTCCGCTCACGGGCATGACCCGTGTAGTCCTGAAAAACAGCATAACTGGAGTTGATGCCGCTGCCGGCCAGAAAATTTCTGCGAACGGTTTTTCCGGATCCCTTGGGGGCCACCAGTATCACATCCACATCATCGGGTGGCACAATTCCCGTCTGGTCCTTGTAGGTGATGGCAAAACCGTGAGAAAAATAAAGGGCATCGCCTGAATTCAGACAGGTCTTAATCATGGGCCATGTGGCCACCTGACCGGCATCGGAGACCAGATACTGAATCACCGTCGCGCGCTTTGCCGCTTCTTCCAGAGGGAATAGGGTTTCTCCCGGTACAAAGCCATCCGCCACAGCACGATCCCAGGATGGGCCTCCCTCACGCTGCCCCACAATCACTTTAAACCCGTTGTCTTTCATGTTTAGGGCCTGCCCCGGCCCCTGAACTCCGTACCCCAACACAGCAATAGTCTCATTTTCCAGAACCTTCTGTGCTTTCTCAAGGCTGAATTCCTCGGAGGTGATCACCTCTTCAACCGTGCCGCCAAAATCAATCTTCGCCATTTTTTCTGCTCCTTATTTTCTTTTTTCACGAGGCAGTGCAATCGTACCCGTCCTCGCAATCTCTTTAATTCCAATGGGCCTGAGCAACCCCAGGATCGCTTCAATTTTGTCCAGATCTCCGGTGACCTCCAGGGTATAGTATTCCGACCCCACGTCCACCACTCTTCCCCTGAAAATATCCGTGATTCGTAGTATTTCAGCCCGATGTTCGGGTTTGGCCCTGACTTTGATGAGCGCCAGATCCCGTTGAACGAAAGGTGTATCTGTAAAGTCCACCACCTTGATGACATTGATCAGTTTGTTTAATTGCTTTTGGATCTGTTCAATGACACCCATATCTCCGCATGTAACCAATGTAATTCTTGATACATCAGCCTCCGCGGTTTCAGCCACGCAAAGGCTTTCGATATTGAACCCCCTGCCGCTGAAAAGCCCTGCAATCCGGCTCAAGACGCCAGGCTGGTTTTCCACCATCAGAGACAAAATATGTTTTTCAGCATTTTTCTGGTTCATACATTCTCCTCGGATACCCACGGCTAATCGCTAACCGCTTTTTATACCAACAACATTTCCGTAATAGGCGCCCCCGCCGGAACCATTGGGTAAACATTTTCCTCTTTTTCCACCTTAAATTCCATAATCACTGTCCGGGGTGTGGAAAGCCCTTCACGGAGGACCGGTTCAACCTCCTCAGGCCGGGTGGCACGCAATCCCACGGCACCATAGGCCTCTGCCAGCTTCAGGAAATCAGGGGCATGTTCCATGCAGGTTCCGGCGTAGCACCTGTCGTAAAAGAGTTCCTGCCACTGTCTTACCATCCCCAGATACTGATTGTTGAGGATGACAACCTTGACGGGGAGCCCGTATTGAACGGCTGTGGCCAGTTCTTGAATATTCATTTGAATGCTACCATCGCCCGCAATATCCACCACCACCTTGTCCGGGCAGGCCATTTGAGCGCCGATGGCGGCAGGCAAGCCGAAACCCATACACCCAAGCCCCCCTGACGTAATAAAGCAGTTGGGCCGATCAAAATGATAATACTGGGCCGCCCACATCTGGTTCTGCCCCACTTCCGTGGTGATAATGGCTTCACCTTTTGTGAGCCGGTGGAGTGTCTCAACCACATATTGGGGCTTGATCACATCCGTCTGCCGATAATCCAGCTTCTTGGTGCTCTTCCACTCTCCGATTTGATCAAACCAGGCGCCCCGCGAACCATTAAAAACACCTTCCACCTGAGCGCTTATCAGTTCGTTCAGCATTTTCAGTGTCTCACTGCAATCACCGACCACGGGAATGGCCACGGGAATGTTCTTTCGAATGGAGGTGGGATCAATATCAATATGCACAATTTTGGCTTTTGGCGCAAATGCGTCTATTTTGCCGGTCACCCGGTCATCAAAACGGACCCCGATGGCAATCATCAGATCGCAGTTTCCAGAAGCCATATTGGCACGATAGGTGCCGTGCATCCCGATCATGCCCAGCCATTTGGGCGTTTCCGTGGGAAACGCCCCCAAGCCCATGAGGGTCGTGGTCACTGGGGATTCGATGGCTTCGGCAAACTTCTTCAATTCACCAGCCGCCTTTGAAAGGATGACCCCCCCGCCCGCCAGGATTAAAGGCCGCTTGGCCTTTTTGATCAATTCCACCACTTTTCCCAGTTGCCGCACATTGGGTTTGTAATTGGGCTGGTAAGATTTCAGTTTGACTGATTTGGCCGGTTCAAAATCCGTTTTTAAGGCCATCATGTCCTTCGGCAGATCCACCAGCACCGGCCCCGGCCGACCGCTTCTGGCGATATGGAAGGCCTCACGAATGGTTCTGGCCAGATCCTCAATCTTTGTAATCAGATAGTTGTGTTTGGTGCAGGGCCGGGTAATCCCCACAATATCTACCTCTTGAAACGCATCGTTTCCAATCAGCCCGGTGGGCACCTGCCCCGTGAACAGGACAAGGGGAATTGAATCCGCATGGGCCGTGGCAATGCCACTGACCGTATTGGTGGCACCCGGCCCGGACGTCACCAGACAAACGCCGACCTTGCCCGAAGCCCTGGCGTATCCATCCGCCGCATGGACAGCTCCCTGCTCATGACGGACCAGAACATGCTTGAAATCCGTTTTCACCAAGGCATCGTAAATATCGATAACAGCCGCCCCGGGATAGCCGAAAATGGTATCCACGCCTTCATCTTTCAAAGCTTTAAGAAATATTTCAGTTCCTGTGAGTTTAATAGTAACACCCCCTTTTGTAGGGGCGAATAATTATTCGCCCGTACTCAGAAAAAATCATTTTGAATCCCGGGCCTGCTGTTTTATGTATGGCACCAGACCGCCGCATTCCAACATTGCCCGCATAAATGGCGGCAGGGGCATGGCCTTGATGGCCTTACCGTTCGCTTCGTTTCGAATTTCCCCTGAAGCGAGATCGACAGTGATCCGGTCGCCTTCCTCAATGAAATCCTGTTCCATGGACGCTTCCAGAATGGGGAGACCGATGTTAAACGCGTTTCGATAAAAAATCCTGGCAAAACTTCTGGCGATAACACAGCCGATACCCGCCGCCTTGATGGCGATGGGCGCATGTTCTCTCGAAGACCCGCAACCGAAATTTTCACCGGCGACAATGATCCCTCCCGATTTCGCTTTCATTGCAAAATCAGGCCTCAGGTCCGAAAAACAGTTTTTTGCCAATTCATCTTTGTCCGATACATTTAAGAATCTGGCGGGAATAATCAAATCCGTGTCGATATGATCCCCGAATTTCCAGACGCTGCCTTTCAGTTTCATGTGTTTATATTATCCTCCAAGCCATTTCAGAGATTTTTAATCAAAGTTTTTTGGGCAATCAAAGTTTCTTGGGTCAAAGTTCTTCCGGACCGCCGATCCGGCCCAGGACCGCAGAGGCGGCCGCGACCGCCGGACCCGCCAGATAAACCTCACTCTCGCTGTGGCCCATACGACCGATAAAATTCCGGTTGGTGGTGGACAAGGCCTTTTCCCCTTTGGCCAGGATTCCCAGATGCCCCCCCAGGCATGGGCCGCAACTGGGGGGACCGATGACCGCACCGGCATCCAGCAATATTTCAAAAATCCCTTCCTTCATGGCCTCCTTGTAAATGGCAGGGGATCCCGGGATGACGATCAGCCGGGTTTTTTTGGCAGCTTTGCGCCCTTTCAAAATATCGGCCGCTGCCCTTAAGTCTTTCATTCGACCATTGGTGCAGGAACCGATAAAGACCTGGTTCAGGGGTACCGTATCCATGGAAGAAATGGGCAATACATTGTCCGGAGAGTGGGGGCAGGCCACCTGGGGTTCAACTTCACCCACATCAATTTCAACGACTTCATCATATTGAGCGTCCAAATCGCTTTTCCAGTAAACCCCTTCCCGGTCTGTCCTTCCCGCCAGATAGGATCGCAACTGATCATCGGGTTCAAAAATGCCGTTCTTGGCCCCTGCCTCCACAGCCATATTGGCCATGGTAAAGCGATCATCCATATGCAGATCCGTTACAGCACTTCCCGTAAACTCCAGAGTTTTATACCGGGCGCCCTGAACCCCCAGCCGCCCGATGGTAAACAGAATCAGATCCTTTCCGCCGATCCACGGGCCCGGTTTCCCCTCATAGACCACCTTAATGGCCTCAGGGACCTTGAGCCAGGTTTGACCCGTGACCATAATGGCCCCCAGGTCGGTACTGCCGACCCCTGCGGAGAAAGCGCCCATGGCCCCATAGGTACAGGTATGACTATCCGCTCCGATGACGAGATCCCCCGGCACCACAAGGCCTTTTTCCGGCAGGATCACATGCTCTATCCCTGCTTCCCCCACTCTGAAATAGTGTTTGATATCATATTGATAGGCGAATTCCTCCATGATTTTTGCCTGCTGGGCGGAAGGGATATCCTTGTTGGGAACAAAGTGGTCCGGCACAAGGGCGACTTTTTCCCGGTCAAAAACCCGGTTAGCCCCCAGTTGATGGAACACCTCAATGGCCAGGGGGGCGGTAATATCGTTGGCCAAGGCCAGATCCACCTGAACCTGGACAAGTTCTCCCGGGCAAACTGATGACTTCCCCGCATGTGCCGCGAGAATTTTTTCCGTGATGGTCATGCTCATTAGATCATTCCCTCCTGAATTTAGCTAACCGTTTCGTTAGGAGATAACCTGGGATTCTGCTTCAGATGCTCCAAACGGTTCAATCCGTTGACAAAGGCTTTTGCGCTGGCGGTGATAATGTCTGAATCGGTGCCCTTGCCCAATGTCACAAACCCATTCTCCTGAAGACGTGCCGTTACTTCTCCCTGGGCATCCATGCCTCCGGTAATGGCATTTACGGAAAACCGCATCAGCTTGGCGTTACTGTCTATCATCTTGACGATGGTGTTAAAGGCTGCATCGATGGGGCCCACGCCAAAACCAGCGCTCTGGGCCTCTTCATCTCCAATTTTCAATTTTACAGTGGCCGTGGGAACCGCTACGGTACCACTGACCACATTCAGGTAGAGGAGCTCATAAATATCAGGGACACGCAGGATTTCTTCCGCCACCAGCGCTTCAATATCCTCCTCCAAAATCTCTTTTCGTTTATCCGCCAACTGTTTGAATTTTGCGAAAAGGCCATTTAATTCTTCTCGGGATAATTCATATCCCATTTGACGCAATTTATCCTGAAAAGCGTGACGCCCCGAATGTTTTCCGATGACCATACGGTTGCCGGAAAGGCCCACCGTATCCGGACTCATGATTTCATAGGTCATGGGATTTTTGAGCACGCCGTCCTGATGGATGCCCGCTTCATGGGCAAAGGCATTGGCGCCCACAATGGCTTTGTTGGGTTGTACCACAATGCCGGTAATCATAGAGGTCAAACGGCTGGTAGGATGAATCTCCTTTGTTTTAATCCCGGAGGTCAAAGCCATTTGATCCCGGCGGGTAAAGAGGGTCATCACAATTTCTTCGAGCGAGGTATTCCCGGCCCGTTCACCGATACCGTTAATGGTCACCTCCGCCTGACGAGCGCCGGCCTTTATGCCCGCCAGGGTATTGGCGGTGGCCAGGCCCAGATCATTGTGACAGTGAACGCTCATGACGGCCTGGTGAATATTGGGGGTATGCGCCCTAACATAAGTCACCAGCTCACCGAATTCTTCAGGCACGGCATATCCCACCGTATCGGGCAGGTTGACAGTGGTGGCACCGGCCGCAATGACCGCCTCAAATACGCGGCAGAGAAAATCCCGATCCGAGCGGGTGCCGTCTTCCGTTGAAAATTCAACACTCCCGCAGAGGCTCCTGGCATACTTGACACTTTCCACCGCTTCACGAATGACCGCCTCACGGTCCATTTTAAGTTTGTATTTCATGTGGATGTCGGATGTGGCAATAAATGTGTGGATCCTGGGGTGGGCCGCGTCCCGGATGGCTCCCCATGCCTGATCGATATCGTTTTTAGCCGTCCTGGCAAGGCCTGCGATCTCAACATTCCTGACTTTATTGGCGATCATCTGAACCGATTCAAAATCGCCGGGGGATGACGCGGGAAAACCCGCCTCCATCACATCAACCCCCAGTTTTTCCAACTGTTTGGCAATCCTGAGTTTTTCAGCGCTGTTCATGCTGGCGCCGGGGGATTGTTCTCCATCCCTCAACGTGGTATCGAAAAAAATAATACGGTCTTCCATCGACTGTTCTCCTTATTGGAAAATACAGGTAAAAAATCTCATTCCTTCAACCAGCAAATGATTCTCCGTGAGTCTTCTTCACCGTTTATTCCGCCATAAGGACCCTCCGCAGATTCACATTGAATGCTGATTCTGCGGCGGAAATCCCTCTGTTTATCCGATTGGTTTGCATAATTTTGCCTTTATTCTTGTTTTTGACCCGAGTCTTTCAGCAATTTGTACTGTACACTGTCCACCAGGGCCTGCCAGCTGGCCTCGATGATATTTTCCGATACGCCGATGGTGGACCAGATCTCTCGGGCATCCCTTGATTCAATCTGGACCCGTACTTTGGCGGCGGTGGCATCGCCCCCGTCTATGACGCGCACCTTAAAATCCACCAGGGCCATTTCACTGATCTGGGGGAAAAATTTGGTGAGCGCTTTTCTGAGTGCATTGTCGAGGGCATTCACAGGCCCTTCACCTTCGGCCGCGGTGATCTCGTATTCATCCCCCACTGCAATTTTAATGGTCGCCTGCGTTGAGCCGGACCGGTCACGATTTTTTTCAGTGGTCACCCGCAGGGATTCAAGGAAAAAAGGTTCTTCAAACTGGCCCGTCACCTTCTTGATCAACAGCTCCAGGGACCCTTCAGCCGCATCAAACTGGTAGCCCTCGTCTTCCAGCCGTTTGATTTCCCGGACAATCTTTTCACTCCCATAGCCGTTGCCACCCAGCTTAATACCCATTTCGCAGGACTTGAAATCGATGTTGCTCCTACCTGACAGATCCGACACCAGAACACGGCGACAATTGCCCACCTGTTCAGGGGGCATATGTTCATAGGCTGCCGGAAGTTTCAAGACGGCACTCACATGCACCCCGCCCTTGTGGGCAAATGCGCTTTTTCCTACAAATGGCCGCTGATTCTGAGGGGGTATATTGGCCACTTCGCTCACAAACCGCGAGAGTTCCGTCAATTGTCCCACGCTCTTTTCAGGAACGCATCGTGCGCCCAATTTAAAATGTAGATTTCCCACAACGCTTATGAGATCCACATTTCCACAGCGTTCTCCATAACCGTTGATGGTGCCCTGCACCATACTTGCCCCCCCCTGAACCGCCACCAGGGAATTTGGCAGCGCCAGACCGCAGTCATTATGGGTGTGGATTCCCAGCTTTGTCTGATGGCGGGATCTGACCTGTTTCATGATGGCGCCCACCTCATCGGGCATGCTGCCGCCATTGGTATCGCACAGCACGATAAAATCAGCACCCCCCGCTTCAGCGGCCCCAATGGCTTTAAGGGCGTATTCGGAATTATTCTTGTATCCGTCAAAAAAATGTTCCGCATCGAAAACAACCTGACGGTCCTGCTTTTTCAGGTATGCGACCGTGTCTTCGATCATAGCCAGGTTTTCATCCAGGGAAACACCCAAAATCCGGGTGGCGTGAAGGTCCCAGGCTTTTCCGAAAATGGTGACGATGTCCGTTTCGGTTTTCAGAAGGGCACGGATATTATCATCTTCCTCCGGACTTTTCCGGGGGTGACGGGTGCTGCTGAAGGCTACCAGACGGGCGTTCTTGAAATCAATTTGTTTTGCCATTTCGAAAAAGCGCTCGTCTTTAGGATTGCTTCCGGGCCATCCCCCTTCAATGTAATGGATCCCGAAGTCATCTAGTTTTCTGGCAATTCTAACTTTATCTTCTGCGGAAAGGGTCACTGCTTCGCCCTGGGTACCATCGCGAAGGGTGGTGTCGTAGATGAAGATTTCTCTTGCCATCGTCTTTCTCCAGTTATAATTCAAAATCCAAAAACGGCGCTCTCGTTTTCACCCCAAAAAAAAACCGTTATCAGGAAGACCTGATAACGGTTGGAGGAAAATCTGTTTGGGTTGCTACGTCATTATCAGGTCATGGCTTTTGGTCGTCCCGACCAAAAGGAGTAGAAGCAACAAGGATACGAGGACCCCTGCTGCGCTGATAATGACGATACTGTTGCTGGGTGTTGAAATCATTTTGAGTATGGTTATCAAAAAATAGGACAATTATTTATATGTGACGGACTTTGTAGGTCAACAGGATCCGTTTGTCAAGTGTTTTCTGTTTTGGGTTGAAATCTTTGTGATCCTGAAATTTTTCGAAAGTGGAGACTGATGACCCCTGTCACCTATCTTTGGCTGTGTTTTCATCTTTTTTTCCAATCACTATAAATAATTGGTATTAACAAGGGCTGTAAGAACCAAAAAAATCCAGGTTAATGTTGTCATTATTCTAACATTAAACTCACCAGCGCATCCGCCTCCCTATTGTTTATTCTTGACCCTTTAAGGTCCTCGGATTAGAATGGACAGATCCCAAGGGTGTATTCAATAGGCAGATCAGGTTGGATGAACGGGTATTTGACGGGGATAAGGATATGGAACAAATCGTTGTTCAAATAAGGGATAAGCATAAAGGGCGAATACTGCTTGAACTGCTAAAAGCATTGGATTTCGTTCATACGGTAAAATCGACTGAGCAGGAAGATGCTGAACCGGTGGATTTTTTTTCGTTTTCCGGCTTATGGGCAAATCGGGATATCAATATTGACGATGTTCGCCGTAAAGCCTGGCCGAGGCAGTCTGCATGATTTTATGTGATACCAACATCCTCATTGAATTTTACAAGGATACTCCCGAAATTCTTGAGAGATTGCGATACATTGGCCAATCGAACCTGGCTGTAAGCGCCATTACGGAAGCAGAACTGTATTTTGGAGCCTTAAACAAATCAGAGCTCAAAATGATCAAAAAGCATCTTGCTGCTATCTTCCGAATACCGGTGAATGCGGCCGTGTCAGACCAATTTTTGGTCCTGATGCAAACATATTCTTTAAGCCACAAGCTAGGTCTTCCGGATGCACTGATTGCCGCGACAGCCCTCGTTCATTCAATGGAACTGTACACCCTGAATACCGGAGACTTTCAGTTCATTCCAGAACTGCAACTTTTCCAACCCGTCGACGCTCCCCCGGACGTTTAGACTGCATATAAAGGGGTCACACCTATTTATCTTTTTTTTCTTTCAATTAAATTTGATGCACTCGTAAAAAGTCCGATTTTGGCCATTTACAGTGATGTAACCCATTGATATTATTAATGGCGATTTCATCAATTTTGACTTTTTACGAGACCATCAAATTTAGGCGTGACTCCTTTTTACTACGCCATTCATATCACAAGAAATGCGACAGTATAGAGCGACATTGATATGTCGCGCGTCAAATTAAAAATGTTCCGATTGAAAAGAATACAAGTTTTCTCTCCCCCTATTGCTTATGGTGTCCATTTCAGGATCAAAAAGGGCGATATACGGTTTTAAAACACCTATTTTCAGGACGTTAATCTCCAATAATCAATAAGTTGGAGTGGCCCGACCCCGGTCGCGCCCGAACCGCCCGAAAGTGTTTTCTGTATTTTTTTGAGCCCCACGAAGAACTCTTTTGACAAAACCCTTCGGATTTTATAGTGGATAGGGCGTCATGAACATTTTACTCATATACCCCCCGTTTCTTGAAGCGAGGGTCCATGAAGATGAAATCAATGCCCCGCCTTTGGGCCTATATTATGTGGGGGCCCTGCTGAAGGAAAAGAGATACCCTGTGGAAATCCTGAACTGGGCCCACATGGGTAAAGCTTCAGAGACCGTGGCCCGGACGCTCAGGGAAAAAAGACCGGATGTCATCGGTTTTTCAGTCCTTCAAGCCAACCGGTGGGGTGCTATTGAAATCGCGGAGACGGCGAAGGCCGTCAACCCGGAAGTTACGGTGGTTTTTGGCGGCATTGGGGCCACCTTTCTGTGGAAACATTTTCTCACCCACTTCAACGTGGTCGACTTTTGTGTCCTGGGGGAAGGGGAATACCCTTTTTTGAAGCTGATTCGGGCCATTGAAACGGGCAATCCCAAAAAACTCAAGTCCGTCAAGGGAATCGCCTTCAGAAGCAAAGGCCGTCCCGTGAAAACAGCCCGCCCGCTACCCATCAAAAACCTGGATGATCTGCCCATCCCGTCAAAGTACTTTGACTATCAACATGTGGCCTTCACCCGCGGTTGTCCCGGAAACTGCACCTTTTGCGGCTCGCCACAATTCTGGGGACGCGAGGTGAGGTTTCATTCCGCCGCTTATTTTGTCAAACAGCTGGAATATCTTTATAAGCGGGGGAGCAGATTCTTCTATTTCTCAGATGATACATTCCTGATCAACAAGGGGCGGGTCATTGACATCTGTCAGAAAGTTATTGAAAGAAATTTGAAAATATCATGGTTTGCCATCTCCAGGGTGGACCTTGTAAACGAAGAAGTGCTTTATTGGATGCGCATGGCCGGGTGCACGCAGATCAGCTACGGCGTAGAGAGCGGTTCCAAAGAAATCAGACACTTCCTGAACAAAAACATTCGATCTGACCAGATCAAAAACGCATTTGATCTGACCACCCGATACGGGATTCTGGCGCGCGCCTACTTCATTTACGGCTCCCCTGGTGAAAGCAATGGGTCCATACAGGAAACCATTGACCTCATCCATGAGATCAAACCCCTCGGCGCCATTTTCTACGTTCTGGATATTTTCCCCGGAACCACCCTGTATGACATGTTTTTGAAGCAATCGGGCCAAACCGATGACATATGGCTTCAGAAAATTGAAGATATCCTCTATTTTGAAACGGACCCCCATTTAACCAAAAGAATGATACTCACCTTCGGAAATAAACTGAGATCCGCCTTCCACGAGGCCCTGCCCGATTTTGCGAACGCCATTGAACTTACCGAAGAAGCGTCTTTTCGTGAATTAAACGCTGACTTTCTCTCCAGACTGGCCATGACTTTCAGCCATGGGGACTATGCTAAAATTGAAGCGATTCCTCATAAAGACAAAACAGCAGAGCGCCTTTACAGAAAGTCGCTTGACTTCGCACCGAATGATCGCGCCTACCTGGGTTTGGGCATGATTAAACAGCGTAAGCGGGCATTCAGGGAGTCCATCACCCTTCTTGATGAAGGACTTGGGGTTTTTCCTGAAAATGATCAACTGAAACTCTGCAAAGGAATCAGTCACATGAATCTGGGGGAATTCCAAAGGGCGCTTTCTTGTTTTAAGGGTATTCGGGATTCGAAACAGGCGAAGCCTTATATAAGGGAGTGCCATAGGGCGCTTGAGACGATGGGGTGAAATACTGATTTAGCCGATCACAATTTTTCAAGCCTATACCGCAGAGAACGCAGGTTGATGCCCAGAAGGTCCGCCGCCAGCTGTTTTGAGCCCTTTGCCATTTCAATTGCCTGTGTCACATAACCCTTTTCAATTTCCGCCATCACTTCGTCCAATTGAATGCCCTTTGGATCGAGAGACCTTTTCCGGCCTATTTCCGAAACTTCGCCCCCCGTACGCAGGTTTGATAACGTCAGACTCCCCGGCAGAACGATGTTTGAAGACTCCAAAGCCACGCTTCGCTCCACAATATTCTCCAATTCCCTTACATTGCCGGGGAATGAATATTTCTCCAGAATGGACATGGCATAGGCGGAGATTTTGCCGATATCCTTCCCCATCTCCTGGGAATATTTTTCTAAAAAATGTTGGGCCAGCAGCGGAATATCGCCTTCCCTTTCCCTCAAAGGCGGGAGATCAATGGGAATCACGTTTAGGCGAAAGTAGAGGTCCTCCCTGAAATTACCACCAATCACTTCTGTTTCAAGATCTTTGTTGGTGGCTGCGATGAAACGAACATCCACCACTTTCACGTCCGTGCCGCCAACGGCCGTAAAAGTCCGGTCTTGAATGACCCGCAACAACTTTACCTGGATGACCGGTGAAAGCTCGCCGATCTCATCTAAAAAAACCGTACCCCCGTCGGCAACACCGAATAACCCTTCTTTGTCGGCCATGGCACCGGTAAAAGCACCCTTTTTAAAACCGAACAGCTCACTTTCAATGAGATTTTCGGGAATCCCCGCACAATTAATGACCACAATGGGCTTGCTCCTGCGATCGCTCAGCTTGTGGATGGCCCGTGCCACCAATTCTTTTCCGGTGCCGCTTTCACCGGCAATTAAAATGTTGGTCCTGGTTCCTGAAACCCGTTGGATGAGATCATAAACTTTCCGCATCTGCGGGCTTTCACCCATCAGCGAACCAAAATGAAATCTTTCTTTTGCCGGCGTATCATCGGCCTGAAGGGCCGAGTGGGAGGATTTCAGTGCCTCAGCAATGATACGTTTGAAATCATAAACCTTGAACGGTTTAGGGATATAGTCGTAGGCGCCCTCTTTCATGGCTTCAACGGCCGTTTCAGCGGTGGCAAAAGCGGAGATTAAAACAACCACGGTAGAGGGGTTCACGGCCTTGGCTTTTCTCAGCACCCCCAATCCATCGATGGTTTTCATTCGAATATCGGTAATAACCAAATCGAAGCGGTCTTTTTCCAGAATCCGGCAGGCTTCTTCTCCGTCCCTGGCAGAAACCACATGGTAACCCTCCTTGGCCAACATGATATCCAGGAACTCTCGCATGCTCTTTTCATCATCAACCACGAGGATTTTAGGTGTCTCGCTGATAGACAATCTTCCCTCCAACCATTGTCAAGTCGCATCGCCCTTTCAGCATTCTTCCCAGGAAAGGGGAGTTCTTGCTTTTTGATAGGATATCTTTTTCTTCAAAACCATATTCACAGTCCATATCAATAATGGCCAGATCAGCACCTTTCCCCTCTTTTATCTCGCCACCGGGAATACTCAGAATAGCCGCCCCATTGGATGAGAGCTTTCTAATGGCATCCGACAGCGTAATAACCCCGTCTCTTACCAGTTCCAATGTCAACGGGAGCGCCGTTTGAAGCCCGATCATGCCGAATGCGGCGTTGTCGAATTCCACCTCTTTTTCAAGGCTGTCGTGCGGGGCATGGTCAGTGGCGATCACATCAATAACGCCGTCGGCAAGACCCTTTTTGATTTGAGCCACGTCCCCTGACGTCCTCAATGGCGGATTGACCTTATACCGTGTATCGTAACCCACCACAGACGCATGATCCAGGGTGAAATAGTGGGGGGCGGTTTCGGCAGTCACCGGAAGGCCCTCTTCTTTGGCGCGACGTATCAATTCAACCGAAACGCCGGTGCTGACATGCGCGATATGGACGGGGCAACGGGTCAACCGGGCAAGCGAAATTTCTCTGTAAACAAAAATATCTTCACTGGCACACGATATCCCCGGCAAACCGATCCGGGTTGAGATTTCACCTTCATGCATCACCCCACCTTTGGACAGATTCGGGTCTTCACAATGGGAAATGACGGTCAATCCACAATAACGGGCGTATTCAAGCGCCCGTCGCATGAGTTCACTGTTGACAACGGGGAACCCGTCATCTGAAACACCCACAGCACCTGCGGCAGCCAGCTCGCAGAAATCAACCAGAGATTCTCCCTTCTGCCCTTTGCTTATGGTGGCGACGGGATAAACTGCTGCGCCTACGGCTCTTTTGCCCTGTTCAATAATGAACTCCGTCACCGAACGGCAATCGTTCGGCGGCGCCGTGTTGGGCATGCAGGCGATGGCAGAATACCCTCCGGCCGCTGCGGCCATTGCGCCGGTGGCAATGGTTTCCTTGTATTCAAACCCCGGCTCTCTTAAATGGGTATGAATATCCACCAGACCCGGAATGATCATTTTCCCCACAGCGTCAATGGTCGCTGAAACCGCTGACGCTTGCCCCAATGCCCCTTTGGGAAAAATTCGAGAAACCTTGCCGTTTTCGATTAAGACATCTCTTTCCTCTACCGTACCCGAATGGGGGTTAACAACCTCACCCCCTTTAATCAACGTTATCACTCTTCGCGCCTCCAATCAAAAGATAGAGCACCGCCATTCGCACGGCTACGCCATTGGCCACCTGCTCAAGAATAACGGAATAAGGCCCGTCAGCAACACCATTGGAAATCTCAACGCCTCGATTCAAAGGGCCTGGATGCATCACAATCACATCCTTTTTCGCACCCTTGAGCATATTTTCGTTGAGGCAGAAGAAGCGACTATATTCGCGAATGCTCGGAAACAGAAGCTTGCTTTGTCGCTCAAACTGAACCCGCAACAGCATGACCACATCGCAACCTTTTACAGCAAGTGCCGGATCATTTAAAACTGAGACGCCCATGGCCTCTATCCCCATGGGAATCAGGGTCGGCGGTCCGGCAACCGTAACATCGGCGCCCATCTTGAGCAGACCAATAATATCGGATCTCGCCACCCGGCTATGGGCAATATCGCCTATAATCGCAATTTTCAGCCCCTTAATACCACCCTTTTTCTCCCGGATGGTGTAAAGATCAAGAAGTGCCTGGGTCGGATGCTCATTGATACCGTCACCCGCATTGATAACAGAGGCCTGCAACGTTTTCGCAAAAACATAAGGTGCGCCACTTGAGGAGTGCCGAAGAATAATAACATCCGGATTCATGGCCTGAAGGTTTCTGACGGTATCAAGAAGCGTTTCGCCTTTAACCATACTGCTTGTTGAAGCCGAAAGGCTGAAAGTGTCCGCACTCAGCCTTTTAGCCGCAATTTCAAATGAAGATCTTGTCCGAGTGCTGGGCTCATAGAAAAAATTGACCACACTCTTGCCCCTGAGCGTCGGTGCTTTTTTGATATCCCTCAAAGAAATCGACTTCAGGGAATCAGCAGTATCCAGAATCAACCCGATATCAGCAGCAGACAATGCCTCCATGCCAAGAAGATCTTTATGCTCGAATGTCCTCACAGTTAACCCCCGAAAAAAACCCCCTTGCCCGAATCGGACAAGAGGGTTTCAATTGTTTCTCCCGCTTGGTTTCATAACCTGTCTTTTAGCCAAACGACCGCTCGTTGCCTTCAAGCAGTGAATGAGCAACTCTTTAATTATGAAAAATACAATGCTTTTAAAAAATCATTTTTACAATCAGTTCTTTGCGGCTGCCTCCCCCTCGTCATTTGACACAAGCTGTACAACCGAAATGGAAGCGCCATCCCCTTTTCGAAAACCCTTTTTGACGATTCTGAGATATCCACCCTCCCGGCTCGAAAAACGACCCTTCAATTCATCGAAAAGCCTGTGGGTGACTTCCTTATCCTGCATATAGCTGAGCGCCTGACGCCGTGCATGCAGATCGCCTCTTTTTGCAAGGGTTATCATCTTTTCAGCTATCGGCCTGATTGCCTTGGCTTTGGCGTCAGTGGTTTCGATCTGCTCATATTTGAAAATCGACGTGACCATGTTTCTCAGCATCGCCCTGCGGTGACTTGTATTCCGCCCTAACTGATTTCCAGCCTTCCTGTGCCTCATGGATTATTCCCCTATTCCTTTTTGTCACCTTTTTCTTCTTCTGTCACCCCGCCCTCCGGCTCAGTAGAGTTCTCCTCTTCAATCTCTACTGCCGGCGCAGTGGTTTCCTCAGCTTCCGTAGAAGGCTTTTCCTCTTCGGGCGAATCCGTTTGTTCCGCCTCTTCATCCGACTCCTGGGTAGGTGTAAAAAAATCAAGTTTCATTCCCAGGTTAAGCCCCATATCCGACAGAATGGCCTTTATTTCGTTCAACGATTTTCGTCCAAAATTCTTAGTCTTGAGCATTTCTGCGTCTGTTTTTTGAACCAACTCGCCAATAAGGTTGATTTTGGCATTTTGCAGGCAATTGGCAGACCGAACAGACAATTCAAGGTCGGAAACGGGACGGAAAAGATTTTCGTTGACATCCTCTTCCTGGCTAACTTCTTCTTCCTCTACGGGCTCTATTTCTTCTTCGAAATTAATAAACGGGTTCATTTGTTCCTTGAGGATCTTGGCTGCAAATGCAACCGCATCTTCAGGAAAAACGCTGCCGTCAGTCCAGATCTCCAACGTGAGTTTGTCATAATCCGTGACTTGCCCCACTCTCGAATTGGTGACCACGTAATTTACTTTCTTAACACATGAAAACGCCGCATCAATGGCAATAACGCCGATGGGTGTATTTTCGTCCTTCAGCCTTTCAGCGGGAACATAACCTTTCCCCATCCTGACCACCATCTCCATGTCCAGCTTGCCTTCTTTGTTCAAGCTTGCGATGTGCTGATCGGGTTCAAGCGCCTCGACAAAACCGCTCGTTTCAATATCCCCGGCAGTGACAACCCCTTCACCTTCACGGGTGATACGAACGACGGCCTCCTCAACATCAAGGGCCTTAAGTTTAATCTCCTTTAGATTGAGAATGATATCGGTAACATCCTCCGACACACCCGGCATACTGGAGAACTCGTGAACAACGTTATCAAACTTAACAGAAACGATCGCCGCCCCTTGCAGGGATGATAGCAGAATTCGCCTCAACGCATTGCCGATCGTAATCCCAAAACCCCGCTCAAGCGGCTCACATACAAATTTTCCGTAGGTATTTGTATTGGTTTCTTGATCGATTTCAACCCGTTTCGGCTTTATCAATTCCCGCCAATTTCTGCTTTTTAGATCTGCCAAAAAAAGCCTCCCCCATTGATTAATTCAAGATTTGAAATGCTCCCTCGGTAGCGTTTCAGCCTGCTGACCCTACTTAGAGTACAATTCCACTATAAGCTGTTCCTGAATCGGCATCGTGAGATCTTCTCGGTTTGGAAGCTCTTTCATTGTCCCTTTAAAAGCTTCCTTTTCCACTTCCATCCAGCCCGGAACACCCCGCCTGACCACAGTCTCCATCGCCTCAATAACCTGGGAAACTTCTCGGCTTTTTTCTTTTGCCTCAACGACATCGCCCACTTTAACCTGGTATGAAGGGATATTGACCTTTCTCTGGTTTACCAAAAAGTGGTTATGTCTGATCAACTGCCGGGCCTGTGTTCTTGACGCTGAAAACCCCATCTTGTACACAACATTGTCTAATCTACTTTCAAGCAATAAAAGCAAATTTGTCCCGGTAATCCCCATTTGTTTTTCTGCCTTGTGATAGTAGCCCTTGAACTGTTTCTCCAAAATACCATAAATTCTCTTTACTTTCTGTTTCTCCCTGAGCTGCTGGCTGTAGTCAGAGAGCTTTCCCCCTCTCCTCTGGCCATGTTGTCCAGGCGGATAAGCCCGTCTCTCAAATGCGCATTTATCGCCGTAGCAACGGTCGCCCTTGAGAAAAAGTTTCAAGTTTTCACGTCGGCACAACCTGCATGAAGAATCCGTATATCTGGCCAAGCTAGCCCCTCCTACCTTTCATACTTATGTCCGATGTTCCTGATTTCTGAACATGCGTACTTTAATTTACAAAAATAAAAAGATGACAAATTAAACCCTTCGCCTTTTCGGAGGCCGACAACCGTTGTGAGGTATGGGCGTAACATCGCGGATCATTGTGACCGTAAACCCTTCTACCTGCAGTGAACGAAGTGCAGCTTCACGACCCACACCAGGCCCTTTCACACGAACTTCAGCCACCCGCATACCCTGGTCCATAGCCTTTCTGAGCGCATCCCGCCCTGCAATTTGCGCTGCAAAAGGGGTGCTCTTTCTGGAGCCTTTTATACCGCCCCGCCCTGCACTTGACTGAGCAATAACATTACCGCTCGTATCCGTGATGGTGACAATGGTATTGTTGAAAGTGGACTGGATATGAACAATCCCCGTCGGGACATTTTTCTTCTCCCGCTTGGACCGACCTTTCTTTTTTTCGGTTCTTGCCATTCTATTTCCTCAATAGTCTATTTCTTCCGTTTCCCCACCACGCCCCTTCTGGGGCCCTTTCTCGTCCTGGCATTGGTGCTGGTTCTCTGCCCCCGGACCGGTAACCCGCGCCTGTGCCTTAAACCTCTATAAAGACCCAAGTCCATAAGTCTCTTGATGTTCATGGACACTTCACGCCTGAGATCACCCTCAACGATATGTTTTCCGTCGATGATCTTTCGAATACGGGTGATCTGTTCAGAGGTCAACTCATCCGATTTGATATCCCAATCAATATCTGCTTCGGAAAGCATTTGCTGGGAAGAACTTCTCCCGATGCCATATATATATGTCAGAGCGATCTCTATCCTCTTTCCTTTTGGTAAATCGACGCCTGCGATCCTTGCCAATCTTTAGCTCCTCTTCCACACCTTTTGATCCATCAACAGTCCCCAGCCACAAAAAACTATCCCTGCCTCTGCTTATGGCGAGGGTTCTCACATATCACCCGAGTGATACCGTGCCTCCGAATGATCTTGCACTTCTTGCACATCTTTTTAACCGATGGTCTCACTTTCATAACCGCACCTGTTCCTTAATTTCGATGTCTGTCAACAACCAAAACAAACCTATTTCGTTTTACCGAAGCCCTTTTTCATAAAGCCATCATAATGACGTGTCAGCATATGGGACTCAATCTGGTTCGTGGTGTCCATAGCAACACCCACCACAATCAGAAGAGCAGTTCCACCAAAATAGAAGGGCACGTTCAACTGATAAATCAAAATATTGGGCAAAATACAAACAGCCGAAACATAAATGGCACCCGAAAAAGTCAATCTTGTCAAAACACGATCAATATACTCAGCTGTATTTTTCCCTGGCCTGATGCCTGGAATAAATCCGCCGGAACGTTTCATGTTATCGGCCACATCCACCGGGTTAAAGTGAACCGCTGTATAAAAATAGCAGAAGAAGAAAATAAACGTCACATAAATCAGAGTATAAACGATGTGCCCGGGCGCCATGGCATTGACAATGTGTTGCAGCCAGGGATATTCCTCAACACTCAGAAAATTGGCTATGGTTGCCGGAAACATGATGATGGAAGACGCAAAAATCGGGGGAATAACACCTGCTGTATTCACCTTCAAAGGAAGGTGCGTTGTCTGCCCCCCATACATCTTTCGGCCCACCACCCGCTTGGCATATTGCACGGGAATCCTTCTCTGCCCTCTCTCCACAAAAACGATGACCCCTACCACAACAACCATGAGGACCACAATAAGGGCCATGAAAAAAGGCGTTAACTCACCGGTTCCCATGAGTCTGAAACTGTTCATCACCGCCACCGGAAGCCCGGCAACAATGCCCGAGTAGATGATCAAAGATATGCCGTTACCGATCCCTCTTTCTGTGATTTGCTCTCCCAGCCACATGAGAAAAGAAGTCCCTGCGGTAAGGGTAATGACGGTTAAAATACGAAATCCCCAACCGCCCACGGGCACCACCATCACACCCCCGGGACTGCTCATATTCTCAAGACCCACAGCAATACCGAAACCCTGAATAACACTAAGGATTACAGTTCCATACCGCGTATACTGCGTAATCTTTTTTCGCCCCTGTTCCCCTTCCTTCTTAAGCTTTTCAAGATAGGGGACAACAACGGTCATCAATTCCAAAATGATGGACGCGCTGATGTAAGGCATGATCCCGAGCGCCATAACCGACATCTGACTCAAAGCACCGCCGGAGAACATGTCAAAGAGTCCAAAAAGCGTCCCCTGCTTGGAACTAAAAAAAGCAGATAATGCAGCCCCATCAATCCCAGGCGTTGGAATGTGACACCCGACTCGATAAACAGCCAGCATCATAAGAGTGAATAGAATTTTCTTCTTCAACTCCGGAATTTTGGGAATATTCTGTAGGCCACCAATCATTCAATTATCTCGCATCATGGTTTTTTAAGGGAACCATCAAACTACGGGTAAGGCAAAAAAAAACTAGAGAATTTCCACCTTGCCCCCGGCGCCCTCAATTTTCTCTCTTGCGGAATGGCTAATCTTGTGTATTCGAACCACCAGGGGATGAGAAATTTCGCCGCTGCCGAGCAACTTAACACCATCCAGCATCTTCCATACCAAGCCTGCTTCTTTTAACGCATCCGGATCCAGCCGGGTGTTGGGCTGAAAACGACTCAAGTCACCCACATTAACAACACTGTATTCTTTCCGAAAAGGATTTTTGAACCCACGCTTTGGCAGGCGCCGGTGTATGGGCATCTGGCCCCCTTCAAAACCCGGGCGAACACCCCCGCCGGAACGGGAATTCTGCCCCTTATGTCCGCGGCAGGCGGTTTTCCCATGTCCTGATCCGGGCCCCCTGCCAACTCTCTTTCGTCCACGTCTCGACCCTGCAGCGGGTGAAAGCTCATTAATCTTCATTGCCTTTTCCCATCTTTCTCAACCAATTTTTACCAGGAATGAAACTTTCCTGATCATGCCCCTGATCGCCGGTGTATTTTTCAACTCAGCAGTTTTCCTCAACTTGGTCAGGCCGAGCCCTTTTAAAGTATCTCGAATTTTCTTGCTTCTACCAAGGCCGCTTTTTACAAGGGTAACTTTAATTGTCTCTTCCATGATTTCAGGCTCTCTTACAAAAGCATTGGAAACAAATTCAATTGCGAAACTATTTCCATTATTGAACGTTATTGAACCGTTGACGTCTCAGCCCCGCCCGCGTTTTCCAGGACCTTTCCTCTTCGGGCCATGATTTCGGCCGGATCACGCAGAGACCTTAATCCTTTGACGGTCGCTTTTACAATATTGTGCGCGTTATGGGAACCCAGGCACTTCGTCAGAATATTCTGTACCCCTGCCGCCTCCAACACTGCGCGGACACCCCCACCGGCAATCAGGCCTGTACCCGGACCTGCAGGCTTTAATAGAACACGGCCCGCACCCCATTTCCCGATAATCTCATAGGGAATAGAGGACTCATGCAAATTGACAGCGGTCATGTCCTTCCGGGCCTTTTCGATACCCTTCCTGATCGCGTCGGGCACCTGATTTGCTTTTCCAAGTCCACAACCCACCGTCCCATTGCCATCACCCACAACGACGATGGCGCTAAAACTGAACCGTCGGCCACCTTTTACAACCTTTGCCACTCGGTTAATGTGGACCACCTTTTCAATTAGCTGAACTTCATCATCTCCTTCAAACAATGGAACTCTCCCCTACCCTTCGTCAGAAACCGCATTTTTGGCTCGCAAATCCATTTCTTAAAGCCGGATGACGAACCCCAAAACTCTAATTCGTTTCCCTCAGTCACAAAACCCGGAAAACCGGCCGCATCAAAATTGAAGTCCGCTTTCCCTCGCCGCATTTGACAGGGATTCTAAACGTCCATGGTATAAAAAACCATTTCGATCAAATGCAATTTTCGTTATCCCTTTTGCAAGGACCGCAGCTCCAATGGCTTTCCCAACGATGGCGGCGCCTTTCTTGTTGCCCCCATTCTTGCCGATCTCAGAAGCCAGATCTTTTGACAGAGAAGAGACCTCAACCAGAGTCTGACCTGTCGTATCATCAATCAGCTGAGCATAAATATGCTTCCCGCTCCTGAAAACACACAAACGAGGCTTTTCAGAGCTTCCCCTCACGTGCTTTCTAACACGCATTTTACGTTTTAGTCTTCTCTTCCCACTACTCGCAGCACCCATTTCGGCAATCCCTTCACTCTGTTCGTGCAATCTTGTTAAGCGGCCGCTCCAGCCTTTCCTGCCTTTCTCCGAATCATTTCATCCGCATATTTAATCCCTTTGCCTTTGTAAGGCTCAGGCTTACGCAAACTTCGAATTTTAGCGGCTGTCCTGCCCAGTAATTCCTTATCGATTCCCATCAGCAAAATCTTGTTCTTTTCTACGTTTGCATCAATGCCATCAGGAAGTTCGAAATGAACGGGATTCGAATATCCCAGGTTGAATATGGTGGTCCTACCTTTCAGTTCCGCCCGGTACCCAACACCCACAATTTCCAACGCCCTTTCAAACCCTTTGGTCACACCCGTGACCATGTTCAAAACAAGCGCCCCGAAAAGCCCGTGAATCGCCCGCGTTTCCCGGTGATTATCGCTCACGGACAGCAACAGGTTTTCATCATTAATTTCAACCTTAATCTTATTGTGTATGCGGCGTTGAAGGACACCTTTCGGCCCTTTTACGGTCATCATATCCCCGTTCATCTTGACCTCAACACCCTTTGCTATAGGGATGGGCCGCTTGCCTATGCGTGACATCAGAAACCTCCGGATTTTTGCATTAAACGATATCTTGAGAATCTACCAAACAGCGCAGAGAATTTCACCACCCACCTTTTGTTTCCGCGCCTCGCGATCCGTCATGATCCCTTTAGAGGTCGAAACAATATTCACACCGTACCCGTTTAGCACTTCGGGTATTTCATTATAACCCGCATAAACACGGCAGCTTGGCTTGCTGATCCGTTTGAGCCCTTCAATGACGGGAATGCCGTCCTTATCAAATTTCAGAAATACCCTGATGTATCGATGCTTACCATCAGAAATGATTCTGAGATTCTTGATATAGCCCTCTGACTTAAGCACATTGGCCAAATTTATTTTTAACGTGGAACTCGGAATGTTAACAATTTCATGTGCTGCCTGCAGCGCGTTTCGAATACGCGTCAGCATATCAGCAACCGGATCCGTCATACCCATTGTTCACTCTGCCCCCTGATTACTATGAACCCGGACCACTCTACCCGGGTTGAAGAATTCCAAAATTTACCAGCTCGATTTAACCACCCCAGGGAGTTCTCCTCTTGAGGCCATGCTCCTGAAACAGATTCGGCAAATCCCGAATGTCCTTAAATAGGCCCTCCGCCGTCCACATATCGGGCAGCGGTTGTACTGACGGCTCGAAAACTTTGGTTTCCTTCGGGCTTTTACAATAAGCGACTTCCTAGCCAAAATAACCCCCTCATTTAATAAAACTGCATTAGTTCCGGAAAGGCATCCCCAAATGCCTCAGCATAAACCGACTTTCTTCATCGGTTCCAGCCGTGGTGACGAAGGTAATGTTCAGGCCTTTTATTTTATCAACCTTGTCATAGTCGATCTCAGGAAATACGATAAATTCTTTTACGCCAATACTGCAATTCCCTCTGCCATCAAAAATCTTGGGCTTAATCCCCCGAAAATCGCGAACCCGCGCTAACGAAGCATTGAAAAGCTTATCCAAAAATTCGTACATGCGCTCCCGCCGCAGCGTTACCATACAGCCGATCGGCATGCCTTCCCTTAATTTAAAACCGGCGATAGACTTTCTGGCTTTAGTGACAACAGCCTTCTGGCCGGCAATCATACTGAGTTCATTGACACCAGCATCAAGAATTTTGATATTCTGGATCGCTTCACCCAGACCCATGTTTAATACAACTTTTTCAATTCGAGGGACCGCCATGATGCTCGGATATTTGAACTCTTCCATCAAAGCAGGCACCACTTCAAAATTATATTTTTCCTTCAATCGAGACAACGATTCACCCTCCAAGGTTTCAGGCTCTCTTTATGTGAACCCGGAAAACATTTGGTTAAATCACAGCACGGAAGAAACAAGCCACGTGTTTAACCAGCAGAACTTACCTACTTGTCTAGAGGCTCTCCGCATTTCTTACAAACACGTATCCTCGATCCATCCTCCAATACGTTCTTTCCGATACGTGTTGGCTCAGCGCATTTATCGCAGACAAGCATCACATTTGAAATCTTCAGAGGTGCTTCCTTTTCAACGATGCCACCCTGCCCCATCTGCGGGTTCGGCTTGGAATGCCTTTTGATCATGTTGATTTTTTCAACAATCAACTTTTCCTTCTCGACATCAACCTTCAAAACCGTGCCGATTTTCCCTTTTTCTTTTCCAACCAGCACAATGATTTTGTCATTTTTTTTTATTCTTGGATGTTTTTTCCGCACGCCAAATACTCCTACCCGAAAAATTCCAGGTCCCACAAAAAAAAATCAACCGCTTTTTAAAGAACTTCCGGAGCCAGAGAAATAATTTTCATGAAGTTCTTACCCCTTAATTCTCTTGCGACCGGCCCAAATATTCTCGTCCCGATAGGTTCGCTTTGCTCATTGATTAAGACTGCGGAGTTATCATCAAATTTAATATGAGATCCATCAGCCCTACTGATCTCCTTCGCTGTTCTGACAATAACCGCTTTGACCACGTCGCCCTTTTTTACTTTGGAGTTGGGCATCGCCTCCTTAACCGCCACGACGATAATATCTCCAACATACGCATATCGCCTTTTGGATCCACCCAAAACCTTTATACAGGAGACAACCTTGGCTCCGGAATTATCGGCTATTCTTAATCTCGTTTCAGTCTGTATCATCTGCTCTGCTCCGATGAATCAATATCGCGCTTTATTAATCCGCAATATTCCCCTTCTCAATAATATCAGCTACTGCCCATCTTTTGCGCTTACTGATGGGACGGCTTTCAACAATTTTCACTTTATCACCAATACCACAACTGTTTTGGGGATCATGGGCCATATATTTGGAACGTTTCCGTAGGTACTTTCCATAGGTCGCATGCTTTGTTAACCGTTCAACCATTACCAGAACGGTTTTATTTGCCTGATTACCCATAACCGTGCCAACCAGTTTTCTTTGCTGTCCACGCTCTGCCATCACACCCTCATGTTATTTGCCCATTTTATTCCCTGGGGCCTGAAATTTCCATTTCCCTGATCACCGTCTTTACACGCGCCAAATTCCTTTTTGTCTTCAGTAACATGGCCGTGTTTCCAAGCTGCCCCGTCGCCTTTTGAAACCGCAGGTTGAAAAGTTCCTGACTCGTCTCCCTTGCGCGCTCTTCAAGCTCTTCAACGCTCAGATCTCTAAGTTTAGTGGCCTTCATGATTTTAACCTCTCCTGCTCATGAATCTGGTGGCAAAGGGCAATTTGTGCCCTGCAAGACGAAACGCCTCGCCTGCCACTTCCTTCGAGACACCTTCCAATTCATACAGGACCCGGCCAGGCTTGACAACGGCAACCCAACCGTCCGGTGCGCCTTTGCCCTTACCCATTCTGGTTTCAAGGGGTTTCTTACCAACCGGCTTATCAGGAAAAATCCTGATCCAGACTTTCCCCCCACGCTTCACATACCGTGTTACCGCAATCCTGGCAGATTCAATCTGCTGGGAAGACATCAAGCCGCACTCGGTTGCCTGCAGTCCGAACTGACCAAATTCGAGCGTACCACCACGCATTGCTTTTCCTTTGGTGCGGCCCTTCTGCCTTTTCCGAAATTTGACTTTTTTTGGGCTAAGCATCAGCTCTTCCTACTTTCTGTTTCTTCTCAGGCAATATTTCACCTTTAAAAATCGTTACTTTCACGCCTATAACGCCATACGTTGTAAACGCTTGCGCAAATCCGTAATCGATATCTGCCCGGATCGTGTGAAGCGGTACCCGGCCTTCCCTGTACCATTCCCGCCGCGCCATCTCTGCACCGCCCAGCCTTCCGGCGCAGGCAATTTTTATACCCTGAGCACCGAACCGCATTGCGGAGGTCACACTTTTTTTCATGGCCCGTCTGAATGCAACACGCCGTTCAAGCTGAGTAGCCACATTTTCCGCAACCAACTGGGCATCAACCTCTGCTTTTCGCACTTCCTGAATATCGAGGATAACATCGCGCTTGATCATTTTTTCAAGATCTTTTTTTGTTTTCTCAATTTCAACGCCTTTTTTCCCAATCACAATACCCGGCCGCGCCGCATGCATTCTGATGCGAACCTTGCTCGCAGCTCTCTCGATCTCGATTTTTGACACACCGGCCTGATAAACGCGTTTCTTCAAGAATTTCCGAATCCTATAGTCTTCATAGACAAAGGTGCTATACTGATTTCCAGCAAACCACCTCGAATCCCAATCCTTGATGATTCCCAATCTAAAACTGATTGGATGAACTTTCTGTCCCAATATTCACCTCCAGTGTGTTCAAGAGACCCTTTTCTGGTTAAACAATACCAAAGCTTACGGCTTTTCTTCCAGAACAACGGTTAAATGGCTGGTCCTTTTAAGTATCTTGGTTGCCCGCCCCAAAGCTCTCGGGCGCCACCTTTTATGGGTTGGACCCTCATCAGCAAAAATTCTTGAGACGTAAAGACTGTCCACATCCATATCCGTATTTTCCTGTGCATTGGCGACCGCGGAATCGACCAGTTTCTTAAGGATTTTGGCGCCCTTTTGAGGCGCAAAAGAGAGCAAACCCAACGCATCTTCAACCTTTTCCCCCCGGACCTGCGCCATAACCAACCGAATTTTCTGAGGGGAGATCCTCACAAACCTTGCAACTGCCTTGATTTCCATATTCCCTTCTCACAAATCTTTCAATAACCTGGCATCAGGTTTTTGAATTTCCCGGTTTTACGACGCTTCAGTCTATCTTTTCAGGCCGTCACTACGGGGTAAAAGGTGCGCTTTCAGCCTTTCAACTTGCTTTTCCTGTCCCCTGCATGGCTGTAAAAAGTACGTGTTGGTGCAAATTCCCCCAACTTGTGACCCACCATGTCCTCTGAAACAAACACGGGCAGAAATTTTCTACCATTATGCACTGCAAAGGTTAAGCCGACAAATTCAGGAAGCACAGTGGACCTGCGAGACCAGGTTTTTATGACCTTTCGACTCATCGTTTCCCTTGCTTCATCGGCCTTCTTTATCAAATGCCCATCGACAAATGGCCCCTTCTTGAGAGATCTTGCCAAAGCACCTCCTCCTCTTCCCTATACTCTATTCAAAATGCTTCAACAGAGATACCGAAAACCCCACAAAGCCTATTTAGACCGGCGTTTAACAATAAATCTGTCACTGCGCTTACGAACTCTTGTTTTGTAGCCCTTCGTGGGCACTCCCCAGGGGGTAACCGGGTGTCGACCACCGGAAGATTTTCCTTCCCCGCCACCATGGGGATGGTCAACAGGATTCATGGCAACTCCCCTCACATGGGGTCTCTTGCCCAACCATCTTTTTCTGCCGGCTTTTCCAACGGATATTTTTTCATGTTCCAGATTGCCGACCTGGCCAATAGTGGCCTTACAGGCCAGCGGTATAAGCCGAACCTCACCGGAAGGCAGCTTAACCTGTGCGTATTTTCCCTCTTTGGCCATCAGTTGACAATAGCTGCCGGCGCCTCTTGCCATTTGCCCACCATGTCCGATGTTCAGTTCGATGTTGTGAACATGTGTTCCAAGGGGTATCACATTGAGGGGAAGGGCATTGCCAATGCGAATTTCAGAACCCTCGCCTGACATCAGCGTGTCGCCCACAGATAGATTCCTAGGGGAAAGGATATACCGCTTTTCCCCGTCCACATAATGCAAAAGCGCAATATTGGCGGATCGGTTGGGATCATATTCGATGAAAGCCACCTTGGCCGGAATACCATCTTTATCCCGTTTAAAATCGATGAGCCGATAAGCCCTTTTATGACCTCCCCCCCTGTGCCTGGAGGTCATACGACCATTTGAATTCCGACCGCCCTTTCTATTCAGGGGCCTCAGAAGACTTTTTTCAGGCTTATTCCGCGTTACGTCCTCGAACGTAGAAGTCGTTTGAAATCTCCTACCGGGAGATGTGGGTTTACTGGATTTAATGCCCATACTTTGCTCCGAATCCCAAGTTGAAATTACCTATATCTGTTTGTTCTTTACACTTCAGAAATTACGTGCCTTCGAAAAACTCGATGCTTTCGCCCGGAGCAAGCTGAACAATTGCTTTTTTCCAATGAGGTTTCCGACCCACATGCTTTCCCATTCTCCTGCTCTTGCCACGCATGTTCATTGTTCGCACATCCAATACTTTGGTCTTGAAAAGGGCCTCAACGGCCCGCCGGATCTCAATCTTATTGGCCTGCCTGTTCACCTTAAAGGAAACCTGGTTCACTTCCCCTTTTTGCAGGTTGGCTTTTTCCGTGATGTGCGGCTCCTTGATCACTTGATAGATATCCACTACGAACCCAATGCCTCCTGTATCTTATCAACAGCCATCCGCTCAAGAAAAAGGGTGTCGTATTTCAGGATGTCATAAACATTCAATCCCTCATATCGCATCACCTTTGCCCTAGGCACGTTCTTAGAAGATTTTTCCAGGTTTTCCGATTTGACGTTTGTCACAATCAGCGCCTTACGGACATCAAATTGATCTATGGCCTCAACAAAACGCTTGGTCTTGATCTCGGGAAGGGCAAAATCATCTATTACAAACAGCTGGTCACACTGAACCTTGTCGGAAAGGGCCATGCGCAACGCGGATTTCTTAACTTTTTTTGGGACCTTTTGATCGTAATTGCGCGGAGATGGACCAAAAGCCACACCACCGCCCTTTCTCGTGGGAGATGAAGACCTGCCGACTCTCGCCCTTCCGGTGCCTTTCTGTCGCCAAAGCTTCGCAGTGGAAGCTTTTACAGCGGCCCTATTCTTTACTGCCGCGGTACCCGATCTGCGCCCCGCCAACTGCGCAATGACAACCTGATGAAGGACATGCTTCTTGATTGGAACTGAAAATACGTCTTCTTTCAATTCCACCTCCGAGACTTTTTCTTTCTGCAAATTATATACGTCCAAGACAGTCATTCGACGCCCCTGCCTGCATGATTTAGGTTTAAGAAACTAGAAATTAACCGCTTAATACACAATGAGCGGATCAAAACAACCCGCTCATTCAGAGTCTTGAATCTATGAAGCCTTAAAAATTTCCAAAAGGTTTCCCGGCGCGCCGGGAACAGGTCCCCTAATCAGTAAAACGTCCATATCGGGTCTTATGTCGACCACTTTCAAATTCTTGGTCGTTACATGGGTATAGCCCATCCTACCGGGCATTTTCCTGCCCTTGATCACCTTGGCAGGATCGGCGCTGCAGCCGATGGAACCCGGAATCCGATGGGAGCGGGATCCATGGGTTTTCTTTCCCCCGCCAAATCCCCATCGCTTCACGACGCCTGCAAATCCCCTGCCTTTGCTTCTGCCCCGAACGTGAATCGTATCACCAATGGAAAAGATATCGGATTTGATTTCCTGCCCCAGTTCAAATGCGTCCACATCATCCACTCGCACCTCATTTAAGTGGGAGAAGCATTTACCACCGGACGTCTCAAAATGCCCTTTCAGGGGTTTGTTGGTTTTTTTCTCATCTTTAGGCCCAAAACCGATCTGAATAGCATTGTATCCTTCTTTTTCAAGGGTCTTTTTCTGTGTCACGACACAGGGCCCAATTTTCACTACGGTGACCGGTTCGCTTTTTCCCCCTTCGAGGAAGTACCTTGTCATACCTATTTTCTTACCAAAAAGCTTATTGACCATAAGAATTCAACTCCAATATCACCGTCCACCGCTTCCGCAGCGTTCAACTCTGAACCATTATAAAAAGGCGTTTTAGGCCCTTCTCAAAACGTACTCATGAACTACAACTTGATCTCCACATCCACGCCAGCCGCCAAGTCAAGCTTCATAAGGGAATCAACGGTCTGCTGTGTCGGTTCCAATATATCCATTACCCGCTTGTGGGTTCTTATCTCAAATTGTTCCCGGCTCTTTTTGTTCACATGAGGTGACCTGAGCACGCAAAATTTGTTGATCACCGTGGGCAATGGAATCGGCCCGGCCACCCTTGCGCCTGTCTCTCTGGCGGTTTCAACGATTTCCAGAGCAGCGCGATCCAGCAATTTATAATCATATGCCTTTAAGCGGATCCGGATTTTTTGGTTGGTCAGCATACCCCACTCCCTTATTCAATAATTTCGCTGATGACACCGGCCCCGACGGTCCTGCCGCCCTCGCGAATGGCAAAACGCAGTTCCTTTTCCATGGCAATGGGAGTGATCAAAACAACCTCCATGGACACATTATCCCCCGGCATCACCATTTCCACACCTTCCGGAAGCGTTGTAACACCCGTCACATCTGTTGTCCTGAAATAGAACTGCGGACGATATCCAT